>ENA-OXNV01000097-OXNV01000097.1-human-gut-metagenome-genome-assembly--contig:-NODE-97-length-42922-cov-202.101_pt1 | contig 42922 bp, 47 predicted proteins | sample MGYA00249745_ERZ652499 | MGnify/ENA primary metagenome ERZ652499 (study PRJEB26925, sample SAMN05826946) | human gut metagenome | biome: ENVO:2100002; feature: ENVO:00000062; material: ENVO:00002003...
CAGCTAGGACACTAGCACAGCTAGGACACTAGCACAGCTAGGACACTAGCACAGCAGGCACCTGAATAACTAAAGGATAACTAATGACTGACTTTAATGAACCTCAGTCTCTCACTGAGGAGGCTGAAGCACAGGGTATCGAGATCATGGAGTCTTCTACGACTCAGGTTGAGGTTGACCCTGATATTGGAGACCCCCTTCTTCAGAACGAAAAGTCGGGGGAAGAACATAATGAAGAACAAGCTAATGGAACTGAAGGCCACGCTGATGATGTGGCTGTTCATGATCGAAATGAAGATCAAGAGAATCTTCAAGAAGAAGTAGACAAGCACGAAAAGGCTATTGATGCCGTGAAGACCTCCCTTAAGGAAAAGGGTGTTGACTTCAATAAGGCTGTCCGAGAATATCAGGAGCATGGTAAGCTCTCCGATGAAACCGTTGCTGAACTTGAGAAGGCAGGCTATCCTTCTGAGGTTATCGAGGGTTTCATTGAGAGTCGAAAGGCTCTTGAATCTCGCTTCACTGAAGCTGTTTATGATTCCGTAGGGGGTACTAAGGAGTACAATCGCATTGTCGATTGGGCATCCAAGAATCTCCCTCAGAAGACGATTGACTCCTTTAACAGAGCAATCGACAACAATAATCTGGAAGCTGTCTCCCTCATGCTTGAAGGCATGAAGTCTAAGATGACTTCCAAGATGGGTACCGCTAATAAGTCTATTCATGGCGGTACGGCCACTCCTGTGAATCGTCCTAAGGGGTTTGCAAACAAATCTGAAGTGATCGAGGCTATGAGCGATAAGCGCTATGGCAGGGATCCTGAATACACCCGACAGGTCGAACAGAGAATGTGGGCCACTAGTGTTTAATTTTATCAACAACAACAAATCTTATATAATTCAAAAGGAAAATAATTAAAAATGGCTGCTCTTGCTGCTACTGGTATTTCCAATCCTGGTCAGGCTCTCTCTGCGGGCGATCGTGAGGCACTCTTTATGAAGGTCTTCACGGGTGAAGTTCTGACTGCTTTTGCTCGCACCTCCGTTATGATGTCTCGTCATCAGGTTCGAACGATTTCGCATGGTAAGTCCGCTTCGTTCGCTGTTATGGGTCGTACCCGTGCTAAGTATCTCGCTCCGGGTGACTCCCTTGATGACCAGCGTAAGAAGATGGAACACAATGAACGTGTTATCGCTATTGACGGTCTCCTTACGGCTGACTGCCTTATCACGGATATCGACGATGCGATGAACCATTACGACGTTCGAGTCGAGTATTCCCGTCAGCTTGGTGAAGCTCTCGCTATGGGCGCTGACTGTGCTATTATCAATGAGCTTGCCAATGAGGCCGCTAAGGACGCTAAGTTCAAGGATGGCAATATTCCCGATAATGGTGAGGACGATGACCTTGTTCCGGGTACTGGCAAGGCCTTTGAGTTTGCTACGGGTCTTGAGATTTCGCAGGAAGCTGAGTATGGTAATAAGATTCTTGAGGCTCTCCTTGCGGCTCGTGCTCAGATGACGAAGAACTACGTCCCGCAGGGTGACCGCTATTGCCTTCTTACGCCTGAAGGCTACTCTGCTGTGATGAAGGCTCTTATGCCCGATGCCGCTAACTATCATGCCCTCTTTGATCCGAACACGGGCAAGCTCCAGACGATTTGCGGTTTTGAAGTCATTGAAGTTCCGCACCTCCTCAACAATGGTGTTGATGGCAAGCATAAGCTTAATGCGAAGTACACTACCGCTAAGCTTCAGGGTATCGTGTTCCATCGCTCTGCTGTTGGCACGGTCAAGCTGAAGGATCTCGCTATGGAACGTGCTCGCCGTGCTGAATATCAGGCTGACCAGATCATTGCCAAGTACGCGATGGGCCACGGTGGTCTTCGTCCCGAAGCCGTTGGTGTTATCGTTAAGGCTGCTCAGGTTTAATAGATGACCATTGAAGAAGTAAAGAAGGCTTACGAGACTACTTACTTCTGTCAGGTGCATAAGTGGGGGTATCAGCTTACCCCCGAGGAGGCTCAGGAACTGGGTCTCCTTAGTGCAACTGCGAAGCCTGTTAAGCCTCGAAGAACCGTCGAAAAGAATAACAACAAGGAAGAATAATGATTGTAACTCCTAGCACTGAACTTGATGCAGTAAATGAAATTTTGTCATCCGTAGGCTCTAGCCCTGTTAATTCTCTTGAGGATGATGCTAATGTGGATGTGCTGAATGCTGTAAGAATCCTTAAGGCTGTCAGTCAAGAGATCCAGTCTAGGGGTTACAGCTTTAACACTCTCACCAGTGTTACCTTGAAGCCTGACTCTTTTACTAACAAAGTTGCTTATGGTAGAGACTTCCTAAGGGCTGTCTCTACTAGCTATAAGTTTGTAAGCAGAGGAGGCTATTTTTATGATCTTGATTCAGGGGCTCTAGAGTTCCCTGAAGGCATCACTCTGGATGAACTTGTCAGAGAACTCCCTTTTGAGGAGCTTCCTCAGGTCTTCAGAAAGTATATTACTGTTAGAGCCAGTAGAGTATTTCAGATGAGGTATCTTACCTCTGCGGACATCGACGCACATCTTCAGCTAGAGGAGAGTGCGGCTTATGCAGACATTGTAGACTATGAACTGACGGATGGTAACTATAACATCCTCAATGATGACCAGTTCATCAGTCAGCAGACTCAGAGGAGCTAAACATGCCTCTAGTATCTCAAAGCATTCACTCATTTAAAGGTGGTGTCTCTCAACAACCTGACATCATCAGATTCCCCGATCAGGTAACTGAGCTTGTCAATGGGTTTCCTAATGAAGTTGAGGGTCTCCAAAAGAGACCCCCGACTCTTGCAATCAAACGTTTGTCTGACCGTGTTGATGCTACAAAGAAGAAGTATCATGTAATCAATAGAGACGAACAGGAAAAGTACATTCTCCAGATTGGCTCTGGGGAGTATCAGATTTTTGATCTTAATGGTGAGCCTAGAACATGCACGTTTGAAGATGACGAGTCCAAACAGTACATTACCACTAGTGACCCTAAGGGCAAACTAAAGGCAGTTACTGTTGCTGACTACACCTTTGTCTTGAACACTGAGAAGGAGGTCGGTGCTGTAGAAGGCACGTCACCTTCGGGTAAAAAGAATACTGCTCTGGTGTACATCAAGAATGCCCAGTATGCTAAGACTTACGCCATTTATGTCGATGGTGAGTATATGTGCGGCGTTATTACCCCTGATGGTGGTGAAGCTAAGCAGGCTGTGCAGACTACTACTGCATTTATTGCAAGAGCGTTGTACGCCCTTCTTAATACTGGTAAGAAACCTGATGGTAATAACCCTGACGTTGGTGGTACCTATGATGACCTGTTGAATCAGGTTGGTGGTAGAGCGTCTATGGGTTACTCTAGGTCTAGTGCAAGCATGAGCTCCTATAACGTAGGTCTAGTTGGCGACTCTGTTATTACGATCCAATCTAAGTCTGGGTGGGATCCTCCTAATGTCCTTGTTAAGGATGGCTTTGGTAACCAGAACACTATTGCTTACATGGGTAAGGTCACGGCTGTTAATAAGCTCCCTCCGATTGCTCCTGAGGATTACATCATGCAGGTGTCTGGAGAAAAGAATTCCGAAGATGATGACTTCTATGTAAAGTGGGACGACAAACATAAGGTGTGGAAGGAAACTGTAGCACCTAGGATTCCCACTAAGATCAACCCTAAGAATATGCCTCATGCCATTGTTAGGCAGGAGGATGGAAGTTTTCTTCTTAAGAAGCTCCCGTGGGTTGATAGGGGCTCTGGTAATGAAGACACTAACCCTGATCCTTCGTTCATTGGTAGGAAGATTAACGACATCTTTTTCTACCGTAATCGCCTAGGGGTCATCTCTGATGAATCCATTATCCTTAGTGCAACCAACGACTTCTTTAATTTCTGGTTTAAGTCCTCTGCGGCTATTGCAGACACTGACCCTATTGATGTCTCGGTTTCCTCTAATAAGGTTGCCATTCTGACTCATGCTGTTCCCTTTGCTAGAGAGCTTATGTTGTTCTCTAGAGAAGGTCAGTTTGTCTTGTCTAGTGATGGTGTCATGACTCCTAAGAGTGTCAAGTGTGACCAAATCACTAACTTTGACTATGACACGAATGTTCAGCCTATCTCTATTGGCCCTTCGATCTTCTTTGTGAATGATCGAGTAAACTACTGTTCTATGATGCGATACTACTCCTTGCAGGACGTAGCTGACCTAAAGGATGCTGAAGACGTAGCCGCACATGTGCCTACGTACATCCCTAAGGGCATCACTAGACTCTCTGGGAACACCACGGAGAACGTAGTTACGGCTATCTCTTCTACTACCCCTAATATCGTATACTGTTATAAATTTATTCTTGTTAATGCCACTAGTGAACAGCAGGCTTGGTTCAAGTGGGAATTTGCAAACAAGAATTCTGAAGTTCTTCTAGCGGAGTTTGTTGACTCAGAAATTTATCTTCTTATTAACTCTCCGAATGGTCTGTATCTAGAGAAGGCATTGCTGACAGGTAATGCTGTTGACTTCTCTGATGAGCCCACTAGGCTCTTTATGGACCGTAAGAAGAAATACACGATTCCTCAGTCAAACAAGTACAGTGACTATGAGGATTACACTGAGGTATCTCTTAATGACATCTACGGTGCTATCCCGTCTACTAAGGATCATAAGTATTTCATTGTCACTAAGGACGGTTATGTTACTGAGGTTACTGACTGGGATTCCAATGGTGTCTTTAGACTACAAGGGGACATGAGGGGTGTTGAGGTGTTTGTGGGGCTTACCTACAAATTCTGTGTAACTCTCTCTAAGCAGTCCATTAAGAGGAATACGGATACTGGCGGTGTTATCTCTGAGATTGAAGGTAGACTACAGCTTAGGTACTTCTGGCTGAACTATAGTAAGTCTGGTGTATTTGAATGCAAGGTTGATAATGACCTTAAGGAAAAGCACTTTAAGTATAGGTTTACTGGTAGGAACCTTGGTGAATCTCCGACTATCTTGGGGGCAAACAAGGTTTACACGGGTAAGTTTAAGTTCCCGATTCAAGACAATAATGATGAAGTAGTAATTACTGTCTGCTCCGACAACGTCCAGCCTATTAACCTTATTTCTGGTGGTTGGGAAGGACTTTACATTAGAAGGAATAGTAGCGTATGAAGTTGAAACCCTTAACTCCTGAGCAGAACACTTTGCTTTGCGACATTGCAATCCACGCTATGGAGAGTTGTGTCTGTAATGAAGTTGAGATCCCCATTGAACACTTTGTTTATGAAGGGGTGTATTACAGAACCTGTTTTATCCCTAAGGATGTAGCTATTATTGGTGCGTACATCAAAATCCCTACCACTGTAATTGTCAGTGGGGATTGTTATGTTACCCTAGGGAATACTGTAGGGAGACTTAAGGGTTACAACGTCATTCAAGCTGAGGGAGGCCGTAGGCAAGCCTTTAGGGCACTTGAAGACACGCACATTACGATGTGCTTTAGGACTGATAAGGTTGACCTAAGGGAATGTGAGAAAGAGTTTACTCCAGAGTGGATGCTATTAACAACTAATAGAAAGGAATTGATTAAAGAATGAGTGGTGTCGTAATCGGAGTAGGCGCCGCTGTTGGTGCAGTAGTTGGTGGCGCAGGTTCTCTATATGGAATCTCTAAACAGAACCGTAGCATGGTTGAAGCCTTCAAGAAGAAGATGCACTACCTACAGCTAAACTATAACTACAATCAGGCGTCACTTGACAGGCAAGAAAGATCAATGTACGACTCTGCCCTAGGTGAGTTGTTTTCTTTGTCTCTTAATGCCTATCAGAACAATTCACAGATTGAAGCGGCTATTGCTGAGACAGGTCTTGACGGTAGATCTCAAGATAAGATCAAGCAGACAATTAGTGGGCAGACTCTGAGACAAGAGACAGCAACTAAAGAAGCCTACCTCAATGATGTGTGGAATGTAAGGTTCCAGAAGGACGCCCTTTACATCCAGACTAAGGCATCCGTTGAGCAAGCTAGAGATAACCTCAATAATAATCTTATTGGTGGCTCTAGGGCTTTCCAACAGTTCCTCAGTGGTGCGATCACTGGTGCCGCTATGGGTGCCGCTACTGCAGGTATTGGTAGTGCTGTTGGTGGTGCACTTGGTGGGGCTACGGCCTCTACTGCTACAGGTGCACTCGGTGGTGGTGCAGGTGCCGCAGGCGGTGCGGGGGCTGTTACTGCTGAGAGCTTCTTGGCCTCTTATGGAATTTCGGCTAGCACTGTGCCGACACTTGGGGCATCTACTATGGCTTCTACAGGGGCATCTACTGGATCGTTGGCGGCTATTGGAGGGGCAGGTGCAGTTGCGTCTACTGGTATGAGTGGTGCATCCTCTAGTGCCTCTATTGCATCCAATACTGGTGGTAGCTTCCTTGGTAACGTAATGGCTAATTACCAACAGTACAAACCCTATGTTGACTTCGTACAGCAATGGGCTAACTATTACAACTCTAACATTACCCCTAGAGAACGAGGAGGTTACTTTTACTAATGGCTTATAAAAATTCAGATGGTAATTCCTCCATTGCCAATCAGTGGGGACAATGGAGATATTTCAACTCTGCTTTGGATAAACTGGGTACGGCTAAGCCTGCTACAATTTCTATTAACGAAAATAATGTAACTATCCCAGAAGCAGACAATTGGCTTGAATGCTTTAAGGATGTAGCTAAGGCTATTAAAGGTGGTTTTGAAGCTAAGAAGGAGTTGTCCTATAAGTTAGCTGATGATTACCTTAAGTCACATTCTCTTGAACAGTACCGTGAGGAGATGACCAAGGGTCTTGTGCCCTTCCAAGATGACCCTCTTGCAATGGCTAGACTTAAAGAGTCTCATGGCCAGATGCTGTTCCAGTACATCACTGAGGACTTTCAACGAAGAGTTGACACTAATGAATTTAAAGGAAAGGCTCCTGAAGAGGTTGACGCTGAGTTCTTTAAGTTCATGCGTGAGAATGTGTCTGATGTAGCAAAACAGTTTGGTTATAACTCTGACGATGTGTTCTTTAACAGGGGTGTCTTTGCTAACTCCCCTGCAGAACGCATCAAGATGATGACACGTCAGAAAGAAGTTGAACATAAGTTTAACGTTCAGGACATGTTCATCACCGAATCTGCCAAGGTTCATGCAATCATCCAGAATGGTGGTAATGCTGAAGCACTTGTTGGTGCCCTTAGGGATATGGATCTTACCGTTGGTAGATTCCTTGACCCAGAACATCGAAATAAGTTTTGGGCAAGTGTCGTAAAGTCTCTTGAGAATAGTCCTGAAGGGTTTTTTAATCTACAGCAACTTGCAGATTATAAGGATCTTCCGTTTGCCAGTGGTGTAACCCTTAGGGAATACCTTGGCGAAGATGGTTATAAGACTTCCCTTATTAATGCTTATAACTATAGGTACAAGCGAGACACTAAGGCTTACCTTGACTACCAGAATGGCCTTGATAATCTAGCAGATAGTGGTGAGCTTTCCGTTCTTGAGGCCATTAGAAACAGTGAACTGGAAGCTAATGGCAACATCCTTACGGACAGAGTAAAGGACATCGAAAAGGCTGTAGACAGGGCTAGAGAAGTCCAAAGAAGTGCCTTGAGAGCAACTGCTGTAAAGACCCAAAATGAACAAAAGGCTCTTATCAAGCAAAACCTAGCTAAGAAGTTTCTAAAGGACGCTTCACTTGGAAAGGAGCTTAAGAGTAGTGACTCTTCTGATCTCTCTTCAGACGATCTAAGCGTTGCCTTTGACTCTATGATTGAGAGTGGTGAGATCACTACTGAGGGTGCCCTTGGGATTGCTAAGAACTCTTCTGTTCCCTTTAGGGACAACCCTGCAAGACGTTATTTCAAGGACAAGGCTGAAGCGGCTAGTGAGAAGCTGACTGGCATTACGGCTGACTATCTTAATAGCGGCATGAAGCCTGAGACTATTCCTAAGGAGCCTCCTGAGGAGATCACTCAGATGATTGAGCTGTACCGTACTGATCCTCAGGCTTTCTTGTATGCCACTGGTAGTACCAAGGGGTTCACTGAATCTATCCACGGTGCTATTCTTCTAATGGAAGGTGGTAGGTCTTGGGAAGATGTTGTAAAGAGAACTGCAGGCTTTGAAAAACTCAAGGGTGACTCTAAGGGAAGAGCAAAGATTGAGGGTCTTAGAATCAAGGTCAACACTGGTGTAACTGAGATCTCTAAGGTTATTGGTACCGAGATTGACCAGACAGGCAAAGACTTCATCTACAATATGGCTTGCAGGTTTGTAGGCTCTGGGGAGACTCCCAGTAGAGCCGTAGAGTTGGCTAAGGATGTCTACAGAAATCAGTACGTGACCCTCCTAGGCACTAGTGTCCCTGCTAGAGTGTTTACCTCTAGAGCTTATGGTAATGCTGATCCTAAGATGGCTAAGGAGCTGTTTAGAGAGGAGTTCGACTATGGTGATGACTCCAAGTATTCTGTAGATTACAATGAGGAGTCTGGAAGACTTGTTGTGTATGAGAAGGGGACGTATAACTACGTTAAGTCCTACACGACTGAGGACATCCAACGTACTCTTGACAAGGCCGCTGAAAGAAAGGCTAAGGAGCTTGAAAAGAAAATGAATGCAACTGTCTTTGATAGACTTTCTGAACTAAAGAGTGGAACTGACTAATGAATCCTAGACGTAGTGCTTGGGGTGACTTCGAGAATACGGAGCATCCCTTTGATAGTATCATTAAGGATACTGCTGAAAGATATGGCTTGAATCATACCCTATTCAGGCGACAACTGTATCAAGAATCGCGATTTAACCCTAACGCTGTGTCTCGTGCAGGTGCTATGGGTGTTGGCCAGATCATGCCTAAAACTGCAAAGGCTTATGGTGTGACCGACCTTAGCACCCTTAAGGATCCCTTCTTTAACATCGACCTTGCAGGTCGTATCATGAAGGATAACCTTAAGTACGCTAAGGGCAATCAATATGCGGCACTGGCTATGTACAATGGTGGTACTGCCGCAATGAAGAATTACCTTAAGGGGAACTATAAAAAGCTCCCTAAGGAAACTTGGAATTACATCGACACCATCGGTGATGATGACAGGTGGGGAGAACAGAAGGTAGATGAACCTGTCCCTACCGTTAATCCTAGTGAGCCCTCTAAGCAGGAGCCTCTTGAGGATTCCTTGATTGATAGGGAGCCTGTATTTACCAACCTTGATTTGCCTGAGGCATCTAAGGAGATCAAGCCCTTTATCAAGGATCCTGTTGATGAGGATGCTGTAAGAGCGGCTCTTGCTAATACTACTAGGAGCAAGCTCATCGGCATCAGTTTTCGCTCAAAGCGTTGGGCTGACAATCGTTATGTCTATGACCCTTCTCAGGATACATCGGATGAGCCTCAGGTCGGCTTTGCGGGCGGCTTGAAGCACGGTTATGTACCTACATACCTTAAGATGTCCTTTGCTGACGGAAGTATCTTTGGTGAACAGTTTGCACCTTCGGATGAACAAAGGGGTGAAATCCTAGGCAAGGTAGGGTACAACATGGATAGGTACTATGCTGTACTCAATGGCGCTACTTCGATGGAGGATGTCGAAGAAAGGCTTAAGATCAATGAGGAAGTAATCAAGTATAGGGAGGCTGAAGCTAAAGCCGGTTGGTTCTCCTCGATCACTTCCTCTATTGGTGGTGCTGTTGTGGATCCTTTGTCTTATGTTCCCGCACTTGGTGCGTATGGCATGGCAGGTAGGGTACTCACAGGTGCCGCTTTGGGTGCTGTGTCTAATCAGATTGATACCTATGTGTCTGGTGCAGAACATGACCTCATGGAAGACATGCTTGTTGGTGCCATGTTTGGTGCAGGTATTGAATTTGCATTCAAGGGCCTAGGCAAGGGAGGTCATTATGTGGGAGACACTGCACGAAGAGCTAGCATCATCAGGGAGTATCAGGAGGCAGGTAAGGATCTTCCTTCTGAGGCATTTGATGGCATTGGAGGCTCCACTAAGGTCGCTACGTCCTTGAACAACCTTCTTGACAACATCGAACGCAGAGTTCCCCTTGTGTCCACTAAGGGTGTCTTTCAGGCTCTTGAGTCTACTAACTTTAGAAAGTTCTGTGAGTCTGTCTTTGTAGACCGTGGTTCTGGTTATGTGGATGAGAACGGTGTTCACTATTCAACGAGGTTCCAAGGGCAGACTGTAGAGGAGAAACTTAGAGCCGCTCAGATTGACTTTGAGAACTTTGAGTCTGGCTATAGAGATAGCTTCAATAATCTCAGGAAGCTCGGACATGATGATGCAGAAATCAATCTAGCTATTTGTCAGGCTATTGAGAACGGTGTAACCCCTTCCAAGTTTGTAGGTAATGAAGAGTTCAGTAAAATCGTAGAGTCTACTAAGGATTTCCTTCAGAAAACCTCTAAGGTTGGCCAGAGGGGTGGCTATGTCCCCAGAGTAAGCGATCCTAGAAAGGTTGGTGACCTGTTTGACCCTAAGCTCCCTAGAGGGCCTCAGGTAGAGAGACTTGTTAATGAACTTTCTAAAGCTCTTGTTGATGGTGCCCTCGCTAAGCCTGAAGTAAGACAGCGAATCATTGACTACTACAAGAAGAATGTCTACGATAAGCTCAAGGCTGAAAGGGAAGCTCAGATTGCCGAGCAAGACAAGAAAAAGGACATCAAGTACCAAAAGGTAGCTAAGGCTTCCAATAAGATTATTTCTGACAAGGCCGCTCAAGCCTCTAGAAGCATTGAGCGTATCCAAGAAAGAGGTGACGTTAGAGGTGACAATCTAGCTGATAAATACAATGAGCTAGAACCTGCCTACAATAAGGCTAAGAATAAGATCTCTGAGGATATCTCTAATGACCTTGAGAAGGCTGAAGCTGACTACAATAATGCTGTTAAGGAAGCTAAGGCTAAATCTGAGAAGAAAACCAAAGAGCTAGAGAAAGAGTACACTAAGCTAGATAAGTCCTCTGATGCCGACATTGATGCCGAAATCAACAAAAAGATTGAGAGCCTTAGAAAAGAAGCTGAACTAAAGAAAGAGTTGGCTAAGGCTAAGGCTGAGACCGAAGGGCAAGCTAATGCCGCACAGAAGAGGTACGACAAGTACGTAAGCACTACCCTTGTAGAGAGAGCTAAGAAACTCAAAGAGAACGCCCTTAAGGCTAGAGAAGCTAAGAAGGAATCTCTCCTTGAGGCCATCGAAGCAGAAGAGCAGAGACTTAAGAATACCTTAGAAAACAAGAAGAAAGCCTACGAATCTAGAGTAGAGGGTATCCAGAAGAGAGAATCCGAGAGACTTAAGGAACTTGAGAAGAAACTCGTCAAGGATAGAGACTCTATTATCGAGAAGATCGAAGCTGTAGAGAAAGAAACTGCAGATAAGATCAAAGCTAAGGAACGAGAGGTTAGTGAAGTCCAGAGACAGCAACACAAGGCTCAGGACATGGTTAGACAGGAGAAGTTCGAGGATAATCTTGAGCCTCTACCTGATGAGCCTGACTGGGTAGATGTGCTTGAATGGATGCAGAAAGAAGCTAGGGAGGATGCTCTTGGTTGGATCGACCAAGGTACTTCCATGGGCAGAGCTATCATCACTGATGGTAACATTGCAAACATCAAGTACGACCCTGAGGTGACTAGAATCCCTTGGGATACCTCTGTCACTACCCGTAGTGGGTTGTCTATTGACAAGCTACGTAGGGATCCTCTTGAGGCTGTCCGTATGCACCATAACAAGGTTATTGGTGACAATATCCTCCTTAGTTACGGGTGTGAGAACTTGGGTGACTTTGAGAGCATGTTGGGTAAGATGTGGTCTGAGGAGGTTAATTCTGCCGTAGGTGGTAGGGTTGACGCTAAGAAGTTTGCACAAGCTCAGGAACAACTTATCAACATGATCTACAATAAGCACCATAGCATGTCTGATGTTAATAGCTCTTGGCTTGGTGCTATGGCGGATGTCATCAGAAACCTTACGTTCTTCTCTAAGAATGCTATGATGGGTATGGCTAATCTCTTTGAACAGGGGGAGGCTATTAAACACTATGGCGCTCTACAGTTCTTTAAGGGTGTCCCTCTTGTTAGAGAGCTTTTTGATAACTGGGCTAATAACGGCATGACCAATGCAGAGATTAGACAGGCTCAGTCTCTTATCTTTGGTATGTCCGTAAGAGAGACTGGTCTACTTAGAGACATTGCTACGGAATCTTTTGAGAAGCAACTCCGTAGGTTCAATGGCGATAAGGCTAAGTCTATTCTTGTTGCGGCAACCGATACTCTTGCTCAGGCTTCTCCGTTTACTAAGTTCATTCAGAATACTGAGAACTCTATCGTAGAGGCTTCTCAAGGCATGTTCTTGGGTGAGCTTATTCAGTACGCTCATAACAAGTCTATTTCCAAGAAGGGCTTCCTTAATAAGGAACTTATGCAACGTAACGGGATCTCTCAGGAGAACTTTGATAATCTGCTGAAGATCCTTAAGGAATCCACTACCGTAGGTAAGAACAAGGAAATCACTATTGACAACCTTGATGCTATCCTATCTAAGGATCCTGCCGCTCTTGCGACTCTTAGACGTATGGGCGACTATGTTGCTCATGAGGTAATCCAGAAGAACACTTTGGGTGACACTTTCCTTTGGGAGGGTGCCCAAAAGAACCCGTTCATGCAGTTGCTCTTACAGTTCAAGACGTTCGCTCTTAGATCCTACGATAAGAGACTTAAGAAAATTCTAGGTAGAATGGCTGAGGGTGATGCACTTGGACAAGCCTATAGTATCTTCTTGTCTACCGCATTGGGTACCGTTGGTGCACTGACTAACACCCTTATTAATACGGCAGGTATGGATGAGGAACAACGAAAGGAGTACCTTAAGAAGACTCTAAAGTATGATTCTGAAGAAGGGCTTACTTTAGACACTGCTTTTCAGGCTGGTATTAATGGTGTTATGCGTTCTAGCGTTGCGGCATTCCCGTCTTTGGTTCTAAATACCCTTGGTGTAAACACGGATGTCAAGACCACTACCGAAGGCTTCTCCTCTCAGAAAGAAAGGGATGAGCTGTATGGAGGCTTTGATGCCGACAAGTGGTTTAGAGACTTGGCTCCTGCATACTCGACCATCAAGTCTTTCATGGACATTGCAGGGTACTCTGCTAATGTAGCTCGTATGACAGGTGATGAAAACTTCACCGATGAGCAACTAGAGAATCACAAAGAGAAAGCTGTCAGAGCTATTCGTAATTCTACTAATATCCCATTCCTTAAGTGGGGTCTTTATAACACTCTATCCGATAAGGATGAATAACTAAAACAATGGCTTCTACTATTGCTAACTATCAGGGCAATGGGTCTACTACAGACTTCAGTGTGCCCTTTGATTATCTAGCAAAGAAGTTTGTGAAGGTCACCGTAGACTCCCGAGAGAAACTTGGGGGTGACTACGGTGACACCACTAAAGACTACTTCTTTGTAGATAAGACTACCATTAGATTCAATACAGCTCCCGCTAGTGGTGCTGAAATCATTATTCGCAGATATACGTCTGCTACTGACCGTATCGTGTCCTTTAAGGACGCTTCGGTACTCAAGGCTAAAGACCTTGATGTGTCTACCATTCAGACTATTCACATTGCTGAAGAAGGTAGAGACATCATCAATGACGCACTCATTGTAGACAAGGAAGGCAATTGGGATGCTAAGGGTAAGCGTATTGTCAACGTTGGGGATCCTATTGATGACAACGATGCGATCACCCTTAAGTTCTACAAAGATGATGCTAAGGGTGCCTATCAGGCTAAGCTAGATGCTGAGGCCGCTAGGGATGCCGCTAAGATCTCTGAGACGAAAGCTAAGGCTTCTGAAGTTAATGCTAAGGAGTCTGAAGTAAACTCTAAGGCTTCTGCGGGTACTGCGGTATCTGCAGCTAAGCATGCTGACACCGTAATGGCAGAGAATCAGGCAATCATCGAAGAGGCTAGACAGATTCAAAACAATGTTGAAACCTCTGAGAGTAATGCCTATGAGAATGCCGTAATTGCTACCCAAAAGGCTGAGGAAGCTAAGGTCTCTGAGAGGAACGCTAAGGAGTCTGAAGACAATGCCATGGCGTCTGAGGTGAGTGCCTCTGATAGTGCCTCCTTGGCTAAGGATTGGGCTACCAAGACTACTGGTACTGTCGATGGCTCTGAATACTCTGCAAAGCACTATGCTAATAAGGCTAAGGATAATGCTGATGCAAGTAACGCTACTCTTGCAGAAGTTAAGGCTGAAGGTGCCAAGCAAGTAAAATCAATCACTGATACCGCAACCACTGAAATTAGTAAAATCACTAGTGAAGGGGGAAAGCAGGTCGGTCTTGTCACTGCTGAAGGTACTAAGCAGGTTACTAGAGTTACGGCTACAGGTAACCAACAGGTATCTGCAGTCACCGCCGAGGGTACTAAACAGGTTAACCTAGCGAAGGCTCAGGTAGCCTTGGCTGTACAAGAGGTTACTAAGGCTAAGGAGCAGGTTAGTCTCGCCACTCAGCAGGCTACGCTAGCTACGACTAAGGCTACTGAGGCTGAGGATAGTGCCGCTGGTGCTTCCCAGTCTGCTACTGCGGCTAGTGCCAGTGCTAAGAATGCTAGCGCCTCTGCAGGTACTGCTACGACTCAGGCTACTAATGCGAGTAACAGTGCTAAGGCGGCTAAGCTCTCTGCGGACAATGCGGCTCTCTCTAAGACTGCGGCAGGTACCTCTGAGGCTAACGCTAAGGCTTCTGAAGTTGAGGCTAAGAAGCAAGCTGATCTTGCTAAAGGTTATGCTGAAGATGCGGCTTCTGGACAGCTAAATGCTGACTGGGAAGTTGCTGATCCTAAGTCTAAGGCATTCATCAAGAACAAGCCTACTCTCGGTGCCCTTGCATCTAAGGATAGCATTGCGTATAGTGAGATCACGGGTACTCCTCCTGAGCAAGATCTTAGCGGTCTTGCTACTAAGAATGAGCTTCAGACGGGTCTTGCAGGCAAGGCCAATGCCTCGCATACGCATACCAGTGCTAGTATCACTGACCTGAGCACTACCTTGGCTCCGTATGCTACGACTGCTGTGATGAACACTAAGCTTGCTAAGAGGGCTCCTGTGTCTCATACTCATACGACTGCTCAGATTACTGGTCTTGATACTGCGTTGGCAGGTAAGGCTCCTATGAGTCATACGCATACTATTGCCAATGTGACTAGCCTTCAGACTGCCTTGGATGCTAAGGCTAGTAATGAAGATCTTAGTAATCTTGAAGCGGAGGTCACTAAGGATCTTCAGTCTGTAAACACTGCTCTTGCAGGAAAGGCTCCGACTAATCACACTCATACGGTGTCTCAGATTACGGACATGCCTAAAGTCGTCCTTAGTGTGAACGCTATTAAACCGTCCCCCACCGGAGACGTCTCTCTTGGTCTACATGCTGTTGCGACCTCAGGGGACTACAACGACTTGGCAAATAAACCAAGCATGCCTGCGACCCCGAAGGCTTACATCACTGAAACGTGGAAAGATGGATCAAATTGGTACCGCAAATGGTCGGACGGGCTTATTGAACAGGGTGGCGCATTCTGGGCTGACTCCAGCTATCCTACTATGACGTTCAATACCCCATTTTCAAATACTAACTATTCTATAAGCGGTTGGTATGGCCCAGATCCGTGGTCAAAAGCCTACCCTGTAATGTTAGTAGTGGGCTACGAAAGAAAACCTGAGTCTTTCAGGTTATACGTGGGTTATGACCGCGATGACAATTATACAGGCATCTTCAGCAGAGGGCCATCAGTCTACTGGTCGGCTGTCGGATATTAAAAGGAGGGAAAGAATTGGATTTTTTTATAGGAAAAATTTTTGAAGGGGTATATCCGCCTGAAGCGGCGGTTTGGTGCAATGCGGGAGGCGAGGCGTACATCAAGGAGATTGAACCTATGGGTAGTGTTCGTCGCTTTCAGATCGTGAAGGCTCCAGAGCCAACCGACGAAGAACTCTCTACTCAAGCACGAACTGAGCGAGACAGAAAGATCGCTAAGACTGATTACTACATGATGTCTGACTATCCTTCGAATCCTCAGAACCTTGAGGAACTTAAGGTCTACAGACAGGCTCTTAGAGACGTCCCTAAACAGGAAGGTTTTCCTATGGATGTTCGTTGGCCTGATGTGCCTAAGTTCCTCTGTAAGGACTCTGAATTGGAATCCTTGGGTCTCGCTAAGGTAGGGATCTAAGGTTATATCCAAGGTGTTCTTTGGGTAACTATAGACACCTTGGTTTCTTTATCTAAGTTACTTTATTTTATAAGGAATATAATTATGGCAGAATTTGCTTCTAAGGGTGTTGCGGGCTCTGGTCTCGGTCTTGGTATCGCAGGTACGGCTCTTGGCCTCCTAAATAACGGAGGTAACGGCAACGGTCTCCTTGGTGGTCTCCTCGGCGGTGGCAATCAGAACGTAGTGTCTGCTCTTCAGGCTGAGAACAGCATGCTCAAGGCTGAGAACTACTCTGATAAGAATGCCAAGGAAGTCTACATGCAGTCTCTTACGGATAACCGTAGGCTCCGTGATGAAACCTTTGCATACCTTAAGCCTCTGTCTGATGAAGCGGCTAACAACCGTGTTGAGCTTGCTAAACTTCAGGCTGAACTTAAGTGTTGCTGTGAAAAGCAGGAGCTTCGTGAGCAGATTGTTCTCGGTAAGGTTAATGAACTTGCCCTGACTACTCAGGCGAAGTTCGGTTGCCTTGACCAGACCATTGCAGGCATGATGGGTACTATGAATAACATCACTAAGACCATTGTCCCTGCTTCGGCCATTTGTCCTGCCCCTATGCCCCTGCATAACTCTTGGGTTGCTCCTACGAACACCCCTGCTACTGGCGGTTAATGGTTAGTAACTTATGAAGATCAGTTTGAGTAAGATCTCTCAGGTACTCCCTGAGTTCGTTGATACTCGACTGATGCCTAGTGCTCCCTCCACTATGAAATGGATTCTTGGAGGGAGTACGTTCCTTGTTCTGCATCAGGCGGATACCCTCATCGGTAAGTATCTGCCTATGCTGAAACAGGTGGGTATCGTCGATGAGAATAACAAGGTAGACATTGAAGTTGCTAAGGGATTCATTAACAGTGCATTCGATAAGAGTGGTGCTGTTGAATACCTTGGGTTCAAGTTCGATAAGTCTGATGGTGAGGCTCTAATTAATATTATGGAGAAATCCAAAGATGATTGATGAAAAATGGGAAGAAGAAGTGATGGCTATGTCTAAGCATAAGCTCCTTGAGGCTGTAGAAAAGCTCAATAAGGAATCTTATCACAGTGCAGAAGACATTAGAAAGTATAAGGATGCCTTTAAGGCTCTTTACTATCTCCTCAGTATTGAAAAGGCTAACAAGTAATGACCTTTAGAAATGACCATATCTTTACTACTGGAACACAGAACCCTTGTGTGATGGACTCTGACATTCCAGATATTGAAGGCTCACCTACGGAGAACCTTGAAGACTCTTGGATTCCTAAGGAGTTCACTGCCGCTACTGTGGCTGGCACTGGGTTTACTGATGGACACGGTAAGATTACTTTTATTCCCGTACAGGTAGTAGCTGATAAAGCCATTTCTATTGATGCTATGGCTTCCTACGAGGTCACCTTTAGCGGCTCCGTAGGAGGCTTCGGTCAGACGGATCATGTAGTCTCCCTTAGTGGTCTCTGTGGGGACGATCAGTATGTCTTCCTTAAGTCTGTTAATGTTATTTGTGGAGTAGATAATGAGGGAAATGGTGTTATGGCTTGTCTTGTTCCGGATGGTACGGGAAAGATTAAGAGTAACGCACTGAAGTTTAGAACCATCAATATGGATGAGGCGTCTGCTACTAAGACACGATCCTTTAAGGTATATATCAATGTAACTGCCGAGATCTCCAATACTAACTTTGGTCTTGGTAAACTGTTCCCCACCACTAAGTAATTATGAATATTCAAGTTTATTGGGATGGTAATGTAGGTGCCTGTGAGTATGAAGCTAGAAAGGGTTTCTATACGACAAAGCCTGTGATCCCTACGGTTACCTTCGATACCCTCGTGTACAGCGAGGATGACAATGTTGCAACTAAGCTGATGGGCAATACTCCGTCACAGCTTACTTCTCAGGAGATTGTTGCAGTTAAGCAGTTCGCTAATGCCAATTCTTCGGAAGTGCCTTCTGCTGATACTGTTACTATTGACAAGCATAACAACGACCCTGAGGCTCACCATGACATCAGAGTAGCCCTTAGTACCCTCAATGAGTATGCTCATCAGGTTGCATCCGTGTGGTCTACTGAGGTTGATCTCGTAGACCTCAATAAGGCATCCTTTGATCTCCCTTGGGAGTACATTGTTCAGGACATTAACAACTGTTCTGATAGTGCCAACAGTTTTAATTGGGTGTCCCCTGCCAATGAGGCATATGACGTCACCGTTAGAGTTGGTTTCTCTGGGCTTCCTGAGGGTACCAATGCTACTCTTACGCTTAAGAAGAATGGCACTGAGGTTATTGCTACGCAAGCCTTTACCAACGTGGGTAATGTCATCACCCTTAATAAGGACGGTGTTGTCCTTGCAGAGCGAGACAAGATGTCTTGCACCATTACCTTTGGTAGCATCCCTGCCTCTGGTATTATTACTCCTGCTAGATCCTATCTCAGAGTAGATAATCACGGCTCTGTTATTGCTAAGCGGTCTGCAGATTTTATGTTTAACACTATTGCCAATATGGTCTTCTATGAAGGAATTGAGGCTAGACTACAGCTTGATGAAGCTAGTAAGCCCGCCATTGTAGTCGACACTTGGAAGAATAAGTAAGAGGATTAAATGGAACTGGAAGTAATTAAGAAAGACGGTACCAATGAAGGCTGGGACTGGGATAAGATTGAAGTAGCTATTCATAAGGCCGCACAGAGGGCTAACGCTACGTACTCTGAGTATGACATTGGTAAGATTAGGGGCTACATCGAGAGCCTTGTCTACAGCAACTTTGATGAGGTGCCTACTGAAAAGCTACACGCTATTGTCATCGAAGCTCTTTGTAAGTACGCACCGAAGATCGGAGAATCTTATAAGGAGTTTAGAGACTATAAGAACACCTACGCTAAGGCTTTCGAAGCTGTTAAGAATGAGGCAGACACTGTCCTCCTTTTGGGAGACAAGGAAAACGCCAACTTCGATAGTTCCCTTGTGTCTACCAAAGGCTCCCTCATTAAGGGCTATCTGACTAAGCAACTGTATAAGCAATTCTACCTCACTAAGGAAGAGAAAGAGGCTACTAAGGTTGGTAAGTATTACATCCATGACCTTCGAGACATGATCTTTGGATCCATCAACTGCTGTCTCTTTGACATGGCTACTGTTCTGAAGGGTGGCTTTAGTATGTCCAATGTTACCTATACGGAGCCTACGAGTGTCCTTAGTGCCCTTCAGGTGATCGGTGACATCACCCTTGTAGCTACTGCACAGCAGTTCGGTGGGTTCACTATCCCTCAGATTGACAAGACGCTCCTCCCGTATGCTAAGAAAACGTATGATCATGCGTTTAAGAAATACTTTGACCAGTGCAATATGGAGTTCGAAGAAGCGTGTGCAATGGCTATACAGGAGCTAAAGCGTGAGCTTGGGCAGGGCTTCCAGTCTCTTGAACTGAAGCTCAATACTGTTCCGTGTTCTAGAGGCGACTTTGCGTTCACTACACTTACCTTTGGTGAGTGGAGCAACGATCTCCGTGATGATGACAAGGCGTTTCTTGAGATGATTTGTGAGACTATCCTTGATACCCGCATGAAGGGACACGGGGGTAAACAGGTTGTGTTCCCTAAGCTCGTGTATCTCTATGATTGGGAACAACATGGTAGTGATGAGCATTCTTATGTGTTCGAGAAGGCTGTTGAATGTTCCAGTAAGTGCATGTACCCTGATTTTCTAGCTATTAACGCTCCTCATGGCACTGTGTCTGAAACCTACAGGGCGTCTAATAAGCAGTGTGTGATCCATCCGATGGGTTGCAGGGCGTACCTCACTCCTTGGAAGGATCCTGAGACTGACGAGTATGTGTCTGTTGGGCGATGCAACATTGGTGCCGTGTCTCTCAACCTCCCGTTGATCTATAAGGCATCTAAGGGTAACTTCTGGGAAGAGCTTATGGTGAATCTTGAACAGATTCGAGGATTCCTTAAGCGTCGCTATGATATGATTAAGCATGCTAAGGCTAGCACGAATCCTATGGCGTTCTGTCAGGGAGGTTTCTATAAGGGCTTCCTTAAGCCTGAAGATGAGGTAGGTGAGCTTACCGAGTATATGACAGCATCTTTTGGAATCTCTGCCTTGAATGAATTTGCTATTCTCTTTACTGGTGGTAAGGATCTTCAGACTCCTGAGGGACAGAAGGCGGCTAAGGATGTCGTTAAGTTCATCTATGATGCAGTGCAGAAGTTTAAGAAGGAAGACGGATATCTCTATGCACTCTATGGTACCCCTGCAGAGTCCCTTTGCGGTACTCAGATGACTCAGTACCATGAGTATTGTGCAAAGAATAACCTTAAGGATGAATTTGAAGGTAAAGCCTACTTCACCAATTCCTTCCATATCCATGTGTCTGCCGACATTACCCCCTTTGAAAAGCAGGATCTTGAGTTTGAGCTTTTCCATCTTATTGAGGGTGGACACATCCAGTATGTCCGTATTGACAACCCTGAGAATAAACTAGCCCTCACGAGCACGATCCTTCGAGGCATGGCTCATGGGTTCTATCAGGGTGTGAACTTTGATGCGGCTTACTGTGAGGATTGTCATCAACATAGCTTTAATGTGGGCAATACGTGCCCTTATTGTGGCTCTAGTAACCTGTCTGTCATCTCCCGTGTCTGTGGTTATTTGGGGTACTCTAACATCAACGGTAACTCCCGAATGAACGATGCAAAGATGGCTGAGATTAACGACAGGAAGAGCATGTGATTGAACTACTAATTCAAAGCGCTATAACCTTACTCCTACTGGGATTTAATATATGCGCAGTAGGTCTAGTGGTATTTGTTTGCATACTCTGCTACAAATCTATTAAAGACTGCATAGAAGGGAAAGGTTAATGAAAGAGGATAAAGAATAAAATGAAGAATACTATGGAAGATCAACCCAAAGAGCTTATCGGAAATCTCCAGAAGGAGCTCTCGAACTGGTTTCTGAAGACACACTGTAGAAATGACCAAGGGAAGGACTCCCTGCTGTACAAGGATTGCGCAATCCTGTATGTCAAGTGTATTGTTGAAGAGTTCAAGGAGTTTGTCCAAGAGAGCCCCAACACTCCTAACGACATGAAGGAGCTGTGTGACCTTATCTGGGTGTGCGTGCAGTACGCCAATGCTTGTGGCTATGACCTTGAAGCAGGTATGAATGAACTGCTTAAGGAATACTCCAGTAAGTTCTATGACAGTGAGGGCAACTACAATCCTCAGTTCCGAGAAGACGGTAAGCTCCTTAAGGGCGCTGGGTTCAAGAAAGCTAACTTTGAGCAGTTCTTTGACGAATGAACCCCCTTGATGAGGAATCAGGTAACCTAGCAGAGAACATAGCACAGGTAGCTCCTTCATTGGCAGTATCCAGTGCTGTGATTCTCGGGTTACCTCTTAGCGATTGGGTGTACGTCATCACAATTATCTATACTTTTGTTGGTATCTGCACAATGATTAAAAAGCATTGGGTAGAACCTTGGTTAGAAAAGAAAAGAAAGGAAAAGAACAATGGACTATAAAGGACTTGAGAGCCTCCTAGGTAACATCCATGAGGAGATGCTTCAGAACATGCTTAATGACCTCAGGAACCCTGATAAGAGGTCTCCACAGCTCTATAATGCAATCATTAAGGAGCTTGAACGTAATGGTATTGACTGTGTCCCTAAGGCTGGGGACGGTGAAGAGAATGCACTCAGTAAGCTCCTGAAGGCTACTAAGGAGAACTTCGAGAATTCCTATAGGGGAGACATGAGTGTTAACTGAGAAAGAAGCTAAAGCTCTACTCCCCTACTATGAGAACTTCCCTCTCTTTACTTCTTTGGTTTGGAAGTCGATCGGTTTGCCTTCTCCTACCACGTTGCAGGTAGACATTGCAAAGCTACTCCAGAACCCTCCTAGTGACCGCATGATCCTTATGGGTTTCCGTGGTGTAGCTAAATCCTTTATTACGTGTGCATACGTTGTCTGGAGTCTCTGGAGGGACCCACAGACTAAGATCATGGTGGTGTCTGCCAACAAAGAACGAGCAGACGCTAATGCTACGTTTATTAAGAAGATCATTAATGAACTACCTTTTCTTAGTCACCTAAAGGCTAGAGAAGGTCAGAGAGATACTCAGAACCTTTTCGATGTTGGCCCTGCCCTTCCAGACCATTCACCTTCGGTTAAGTCTGTGGGTATTAAGGGCCAGCTAACGGGTTCCCGTGCAGACATCATTGTCGCAGATGACGTTGAGGTTCCTAGCAACTCCTTCACTCAGGTGCTTAGGGATCAGTTGTTCGAGCTTGTCAAAGAGTTTGATGCTGTCCTAAAGCCTGGTGCAGATAAAAAGATCATCTATCTGGGGACTCCTCAGAACGAGATGAGCCTCTATAACGAGCTACAGGAGCGTGGATACACGGCTGTAATCTATCCCGCTAGGTACCCCTATGATGACTCTCATAGAGCCTCCTATGGCGATAGATTGGCCTCTATCATTGCTGACAAGTACGACAAGGATCCTAAGCGTTGGGCAGGTAAGCCTACAGACCCCCTTAGGTTCTCTGAAGAGGATCTACAGAAGCGTGAACTATCTTATCGTAAGGCAGGCTTCGCTCTGCAGTTCATGCTTGATACGACCCTCTCAGACGCCGATAAATACCCTCTACGGCTTCGTGACCTCATCGTAGGTATGTTCCCCTTAGACGAGGCTCCAATGAAGCTCACGTGGCTCCCTGAGCCTTCTAAGAGGGTTCCAGTTGATGAGTGTCCTACGATGGGCCTTAAGGGAGATTCTTACTTCTACTATCATGCCTCATCCAATGAGGTAGTTCCGTATGCCCATAAGATCCTATGTATTGACCCTTCAGGACGTGGTAAAGACGAAACAGGTTATGCTGTTCTCTACTACCTAAATGGGTATATCTACGTCATGGAAGTAGGGGGTCTATTGGGAGGTTATTCTGATGTAGTCCTCAATAAGCTAGCTAAGGTAGCTAAGAAGTACAAAGTCAATGAAGTGGTCATTGAAGGAAACTTCGGTGATGGTATGTACATCAAACTATTTGAACCTGTCCTAAAGAAAACCTATAGTAACTGTGGGGTTACTGAAGTTAAGTCTACGGGACAAAAAGAACTACGAATCATTGATACTCTTGAACCTGTAATCTCTAACCATAAAATGTGTGTCACGCCTGAGTGCATCAGGAATGACTACTCTACTGTACCCGAATCCGACTACAAATATGCTTGTTTCTACCAGCTCACTCGTATCACTGTTGATAGGGGTGCCCTTATTCATGATGACCGTCTGGATGCTCTGGCAATCGGAGTTAAATACCTTGTGGACTTCATGGGCATAGATGCTGATGAAGGTATTAAAGAACTAACCGAAGAATGGCTAGAGGAGTCTATGGAGTCCCTGTATGGATTCTATACGTCCAATATCGGAGGTGTGATGGTAACTGAAGATAAGCATAGCCCTAAAGGTACCTCTAAGGGTGTAGACAGATATAAGGATAAAGGCTACACGTTCAGGAGCTAGCCTTAGCTAGCAATCAGTGATTCCTGAAATATTCTTTATTAGTATTGAACATTTGTTCAGTAAATAATAAAGACAATGTAATAGAGAAAACAGGGTATTTCAGAATAAAATCCATACTCCTAGGGGGGGCTAGGAAAGACATATATAGATATACATATAGGTATTTTCTAGCTCCCCTTTTTTGTTAGAAATGAAAGTATCAGAAGTAAAAGGTATCAGTGATGATGGAGTCTTAAGAAAATCCTTAGGGTACCTATAGACCCTTATGGGGATCTATAGACCCTTATGGGAGTCCATAGTCCCTTATGGGAATCCTTAGGTGCCTATAGACCCTTATGGGAATGACCTTAATGAATAATACCAATAACACTAAAAATAAAGTATTCATCACCATCAAAATCATCATTATCATCATCCTATTTATAATGTCTTTGATTAACGGGGATGTGTCTACTGTTGATGCTCTTCTACGTACTCTTGTAACTAGCTTGTAATTACTTCCAGTTCCCCCTTAGGTTCCCTTAGTGCTATAGCTACGGCTAGCAATGACTAGCTGTCGCTAGCAAGCTAGCTACGGGTTCCTGAGGGGTTTTATTTAAAGTTATCCACAGGTTATCCACAGCTAGCCTTAGCTAGCACAGGTATAACCACAGGTAACTAAGGGGATCATAAAAATTGATCAAATTTGTGAACCCTCACTTAAGGAGTTCACGCACGTGTGTGCCCCCGTGGGGGTGCCTGTGGGTGCCCTCGGGTGCCCGCTGTGTCCTTTGGGGTCTTTGATTATACCACAGATCCTAATGGCTGTCAATGGGGTTTGTACCTATTGACATCCTCAGGGTTCTTTTGGTATACTGGATAGTTTATCAGTGTTTTTTTTGAGTTATCCACAGGTTATCCACAGGTTGTCCACAGGGGTCTTTAGGGTTGATTTGGGTCAATAAGGGGTTTGATCTAGATCAATTGTTTGCCTTTGGGTGACATTATCTGTGCTTTGTGCCCTTTGGTACTCCTTTAGTTAGCCCACAGCTCTCCACAGGGCCCCTCTATATAGAGAGAGGGCTGAGACACTAGCTGGGGATACCATGTTTACGGTATTTTTCACGATGGGCCTTGACAGGTGTCTTTGGGTGCTTTAAAGTTCAGGGCATGGAGAACGACAAAACGTTCATCACTAGCATCACTTAAAGGAGTACATCATGATTGTTCGATCCTCTCACATCATCACCCTTTCCTCTGGCAATCTCGCCCGTGATTTCCGCTGGGAGTCTCTCGGATACGGTCGAGTCCGTGTTCAATACAACTACACGGATCGCCGTCGTGCTCATCAGGTCGCCCGCAAGTTCACGGTGGAATTCCTGAACGGTAAGGTCGAAACCATTCAGGCCCGTAGTGCCAATGGTGGCCGTGTTGAATACTTCAAGAGCTCTAGCATCATCAATGAGCTCCTCGAGATGCTCGCCGAGTTCAATGAGGTTGTGCATGGTGTTGCGGAGTCCTACCGATCCGAACCCGCTAAGGTCGAGGCCGAACAGGACATCGTCTCTGAGGATGACACCGATCTTAAGGACACCGTCGAGCTCTTGAGGGGTGTTGTGATGATTAACGTGATCATCACACTTGTAACCCTCGGCATTGTGTGGTACAATCTCTAGTAAAGAAATCCTGAGGGATGGGGGCGTAAGCCCCTACCCCGAAGGAATCCGAAACTCACTCACAGCTAGCTTGCTAGCACAGGAGAATAGAAAATGAACTTCAATGAATTCCTCGCCCACGCCAAGAAACGCAACGGGGTGCCGCTCGACACCCTCGCCAAGGAAGTCGGCGCTCATATGGTGCTGTATCCTGAATCCGGACTTAAGGTCATCGAGAAGGCTCTCGCCCCTATCGAAAGCCCTGAGGTCATCCGTTGGGACTTACTTAGCACCTGCCTCAATGAGGGCGATGCTCTTGACATGGCCGTGGTCATCGCGACCTCGCCGTGGTGTCTCAAGCTCCTCGGGAAACTCGATGAGGTCAAGGATGATGCAGATAAAGGTTTCTGCCTCGCCGTGCTCAATGGTCTTGACATTGATGACAAGTTCAGGGAGTATTTTGACTTTGAGGATTACTGGCACAATAACGGTGGCGAAACTATCACCACGAGTTACGGGGTGTACATGGTAGACACGAAAGGGCTTGCATACTGGCTCAAAGAGCTTGCCGCATACTAAACCATAAGGGGCTAGGGTGTGCCCATGATAGCCCTCTAGCCTTCACAAGGAGACTTGAAGATGAATGCACAGGTTAAAAAGGTACTGGACACCCTACCGTCATACATGGTCGCCGAGTGGGCTTTGCCTGCTCTCATCAATGGTGACTACACGGGTATCATTCCCATGGATGCCCCTGAGAGTTGCGGTGAGGCCGCTATGGTCGCCCAGTTTGATGAGGATGTAGTGCAAGGTCGCTCCATCATCGTCGACGAAGAGGAAGACGGGACGATTAACCCTGTCTTTGCAAAAGACGAGATTACCGGAACCTTCACGGAATGCGTGAAGATCTGGCTTGCGTGATGAGCACTTGCATAAAAGTTCAAAGTGCCCTATAATAACCCCCTGTTCAAACCAAAGGATCAAAGGAGTCCTACCATGATCAATATGATTCTTCTTCCGGAGTCCCAGAACACCAAAACAGGAAATATCCTCCAGTCCTATTCGTCTCCGTCCTCCTGTCCTGTCTCCTGCCCATTCAAGGAAAGCGGGTGCTATGCGAAGAATATCCATACCGCTAAGGTGTGGGAGAGGGCAGACAACCGTGAAGACAACCGATTCATTGGCTGTCAGGATGACTTGGCGAATGCCCTCACGGGTGCCCTGTGGTTGGACAAAGGAGACAGAAACGAAGTGCTTTTCAGGCACAACATTGCGGGTGATATGGCTGTAGTTGGTACGGATAAGTTTGACCTTGCAAGCTATCTTAGTATTGTGTCTGCCATTATGACGGCCAACTATCGGCTGAAGGTTGCGGGCTCCTCTAAGCACATCAAGGCCTTCACGTATACCCATTGTGACTACGACTTCTATGACAGGGGTTCCATGAGACTGATGCAGGACTACATGCTTGTTAACATTTCATGTGAGACTGTCGACGAAGCCATCACCGAAAAGGAATACGGTCTCAATGTAGTCCTCACGAGCATCTATCCTGAGGCGGACATTGCGGCCCTCAAGGCTAAAGGAATCCCCGCAGTTCAGTGCCCCGCACAGACTAAGGGAATCACCTGCAAGGAATGCCGTCTGTGCTCACGAGATAGGGAATCCGTGGTACTCTTTGAAGTCCACGGTCAGAGCAAAGGAAAGGCCCGTAGGGTAATCCAGATCAAGCGAGCCTAACACTAACCATCAGCAATGCCCCTAGGAGCCAAATTAAGGCACCTAGGAGCGTCCACAGGAGATAACATGTATACTCGCACCACCACCATCATCGAACGCTCTGACGTAGCCTCTATTCTATTCTATCGTTGGAAAGACGGGGCATATGCAGTCACCTTTACGGACTGCGAGTCTATCTACACTTTCACCGGTAAATATTCAGGTGGTGAGGATGTAGAGGGCAAGTTGTACAAGTTCAAGAAAGGGGGCTCTATGGAACTCATTGGAAATGCTTCAATGCACGGTTCCGTTATGAATTCAATTTTGTCAATGTGGAATAACCACATTAAGGAGATTGAAAAGAATGCTTAATCTTAAAGAATACCTGATTGTATTCATTGGAATTGCAATCATTCTTGGAATCTTTCCCTTGTTTGTCTTTATTTGCAAACTTATGGGAATCTATTACTAAAGGAGACAAAATGGAAGAAATTAACAGTGGAAAGCCTGAAACCAGTACCCATTACATGGGAGCTGTCCAGCCTATTGAATTGATGCTCAATGTATTATCTCGTGAGGAATTCATTGGATTCCTAAAGGGCAATATGATCAAATACGCGTTCAGAGCAGGACGCAAAGCAGGGGAATCCGCAGAGAAAGACAGAAACAAATACCTGACATACTCTGACTGGCTGTTTACTTTCGAGGAATTCGGTAACATCGAGGTCAACGGTGAGTACATCGAAAAAGGTAAAATCAATGGTTAGAGGAGACACGAGGATTTAATAAAATCCATACTCCTAGGGAGAGGTGAAAGAGGCTATAGACTCCTAAGGGAATCCAAAGGAAACCATTGGAGTCTATAGTTTAACTATGGGTAATATCCTACATCATCACCTATATAACCCTATATAAAAGAATATAAAAGATCTATAGATATAACTAAGGTAACCCCCTATGTCTTATGATAAATTGAATAGTTTTAGAATTGATGGTGAAAATGAATATGATGATCTTTGTCTTAAATACGGCAAAGCCCGTGTAGACAGGGAAATCGAATTAGAACTTGAAAGCAAGGAAAATGCCTTCAATGCTTTCATGTCTAAGCGTAATAAGGCCATTGAAAGTGGTACTCTTGGCAATATGGGTGCAAGTCGTGTCTTGATTAGTGAAGCCATCCCTGTCATGACTAAGGCCCTTGACAAGTGGTTCAAGGATGTTGATACTGGCAAGCCCGGTAAGCGTCATGTGATGGCATCCCTTATTCGGTCTTTGTCTTCCGAAGAAATCGCGTTCATTGCAATTAGAACCATCATTGAAAATTCTCTTGGAATCGTGTCTTTAACCAAATTGTCCTCTGCAATTGGCGAAGCTATTGAGGATGAACTGCGATTCAAGATGGTAGTGAGCACCATGGATAAGAAAGAGCTTAGCAGGTTCAATGCAGGGCTTGATAAGCGTATTTCCATGCAGTTCAAAAAGCGCTATGTCGAAAACAAAGAAAAGATCCTTGCAGATGAAAAGAGACTTAAGAGATGGAACAAGTGGGGGAACGCTAACAGGGTTCAAGTAGGTCTTAAGTTGGTAGACATTTTCATCGTGTCTACTGGCTTAGGTGCCCTTGAGAAAACTATGAGTGACAACAAAAACGTACATTACATTTTCTGTCTTGACCCAGACGTGTTGACGTACTTGGAACACGAGGACAAGGAAACAGCGTCTCTCATGTTCCAAAATAGGCCCATGGTAATCCCGCCTAAGCCGTGGACTACTCCTTTTGATGGGGGCTATCTGATTAACCTCAAGAAGCCCATACAGCTTGTTAGAATGCCCTCTAAGGAGTGTGCACAGCTCTACGATGAGGTTGATATGCCTAACGTGTACAAGGCCGTCAATGCCATCCAGTCTACGGCTTGGAGGATCAACCGTAGAGTGCTCGACGTGGCTAACGAGGTTTGCTCTTGGGCCCACATTCCTGAGGGCCTTGAGATGCCCTCTGCTACCCCTGCGGAGCCTCCTGTGAGGCCTGTAGAGGCAGACACTAACGAGGAGGTACAACGTGATTGGCGAAGTGCTATGGTGCACTATTATCAGGATGATAACAAGCGTAAGAGCAAGCGTTATCTTGTCAATGGTGTCCTCGCACTGGCAAACACCTACAAGGACGACATGGAAATCTATTTCCCCCACAACCTTGATTTCCGTGGCCGTGTCTATCCCTTGACCCAGTTGAGCCCTCAAGGCAATGACTTTACTAAGTCGCTCCTCGAGTTTGCCGAAGGGGTGACTCTGGGCGAGAATGGACATACTTGGCTGGCCTTTCAGGGTGCTAACTGCTACGGCCTTGACAAGAAACCCTTTGAAGAGCGTATTGCTTGGGTCTATGAGAACACTGACATGATTCTGTCTATTGCCAAGGATCCCCTGCAGGATCTCCGATGGACTGAGACGGATTCCCCTTGGGAATTCCTTGCGTTCTGCTTTGAGTGGTCTGACTATCTGGATAAGGGTGACTCTTACGTGTCTCACCTCCCGATTGCCTTTGATGGCTCCTGCTCTGGCTTACAGCATTTTTCTGCGATGCTTCGGGACGAAGTCGGTGGGGAAGCTGTCAACCTCATGCCTGACGATCATGTTCATGACATCTATGGCATTGTCGCTACTAAGGTCACAGAGTTGCTTAAAAAGGACTATGACAATGGTACCGATGACACCATGGCTAAAACTGAAGACGGTGACGATTACCTGAAGAAGGGCACCCGTAGTATGGCCACGGAATGGCTCAAGCACGGAGTTACCCGTAAGGTGACTAAGCGTAGCACCATGACGCTTTGCTATGGCTCTAGTAAATTTGGCTTTGCCGAACAGGTTTTGGAAGACACTATTTACCCCGCTCTTTCAAAGAATCCCACGGCATTCAGTCGTCCTAGCCAGTCCGCTAGGTACATGGCCGGATTGATCTGGGAAGCCCTGCAAGGGGTCGTAGTGAAAGCTGTGGAGGCTATGGGTTGGCTACAGGTTGCAAGTGGCCTGCTCGCTCAGGACAAGGACATTAACGGCCAATCCCTGCCTACCTATTGGATTACCCCTGCAGGATTCCCTGTAAAACAGAAGTACAACAAGGTTGTGCTCAAGCAACTCAGGACGTTTACTACTGGAACCATTCGAGTCAAGGAGCCGTTCAAGGAGGACAGTCAGATCGAGGAAGGTGCCTCTATCAACCCCGTGGTGTACGAAAGTACCCCCGAGATTGACACCCGAAAGCAGAAGCAGGGTATTGCACCCAACTATGTACATAGCATGGATGCCTCCCACCTTATGCTTACGGTGTGCTCTTGTGTAGACAAGGGTGTCAAGTCCTTTGCGATGATTCATGACTCCTATGGAGCACCTGCGGGACATGGTGACATCATGTTTACGACCGTTAGGGAAGTGTTTGTAGATACCTACAGTAAGAATGATGTACTGCAGGATCTTCACGACCACATTGAAAACCTTTTGTCTCCTAAGATGGTCGACAAGCTCCCTGAGATTCCCTCTAAGGGAAATCTTGATCTTGAGCGAGTCAAGGAGTCCATGTACGCATTTAGCTAACCCCAACTAATAAAATCCATACTCCTAGGGAGAGTAATCAAGCCTCCCTAGGTTAAACTAATAAAATCCATACTCCTAGGGAGAGTAATCAAGCCTCCCTAGGTTAAACAAACAAGGAAGTAATTAATGTCTAGCAACAACAATCGTTTCACGACCCCCAAGGGTCTCGCACAGTATCCCTCTATTAAGACTCCTGACACGAAGTTCAATCCCGAGGGTGACTACAAAGTTAATCTTGTCATGGAAGATGACGAGAAGACTAACGCTCTCGTGTCTAAGCTCGAGGCAATCCTTGAGGATTTCTATGAGAATGACGACGATGTCCTGTATGCGATCTCGAAGGGTCGCAAGGTGGTGACTCAGGACATCTATGAAAAGGATGAAGAAGGCCGCATTGTGATGAAGTTCAAGCAGAAGGCGGTCATCACGAAGAAGGATGGTTCCAAGATTCCCGTCAAGATCCGTCAGTTTGACTCTAAGGGGAAGCCCATTGACGTCAACATCGGTCGAGACAGTGTCATCAAGGTGTCCTTCACTGCCAACCCGTACTACATGCCCTCTACGCGTACCTGTGGGCTTTCCCTGCGACTCCTTGCAGTTCAGGTTATCTCTCTGAATGAGTTCGGTGATGCCTCTGCGTCCTCTTATGGCTTTGAAGAGGAAGAGGGTTATAACGGTGAGGAGCCTGAGGATTCCTCTAAGAGCTTTGAAGATATTGACAACGATGTCCCCGGAGATTTCTAAATGATTAAGTTTACTTTCGGCCGTAAGCTTCGTGAAGGGCTCGGCGGCCTCCTTACTGAGGAAGGCCTTGAAAAGGCTCTTGAGTCCGCAATTGAGACTTACAACTGGAACATTGAAAAGTATGGTAAGGCACCAACTGACTTTTATTGCTCCTTTGCTGGGAGCGATAAGAAGGACTTCAAGAACACCACCACTTTCTATGACGCTAAATTCATCTACGGTGTAATGCCCTACTCGTTCACGTTCTATGTCAAGGATAAGTATCTTATCTTTGAAGATTCTGAAGTAGTCGAGTACGATAAGCCTTACAGCACTGACGAATTCCTTAGTAAGGATCTTAGTAGTGTTGAGGGTGCCTGCGTCCTTGTCATGTTTGATTCAGATGATGAATCTGAAGAGTGCTTCTGTCATCCTGACCTCATGGTCGGTAAGATCCTTAGAGATCACAACAGTGATTACTTCATTCGATGCTTCGGATCTTCTTATGATTATGATATTGCTGAAGACGAGAATCATGTAGGATGTAAGGTTATGCTCCCTTCTCGTAGCAACCTATTTAATGTGCCTGAAGAGGAGTAAAGGAATACAAGAGTAAATGACTACCCGTAGTGCGGCCTATAGTAAAAAGAGGATGCACAACAGGGGAACTTACCGAAGTGGCCTTGAGGAGAAAGTCTCAGACTCCCTCAGGGCCTTCGGCATTGAGCCTCATTATGAGGAGAAGTATCTGGAGTATATTGTGCCCGAAAGTAAGCACAAATATACTCCTGACTTCGTTTTGCCTAATGGGATTCTCATAGAAACTAAAGGTGTATGGGATTCTGAAGATAGGAAGAAACATATTTTAATTAAGGCTCAACACCCCGAGTTGGACATTCGATTTGTCTTTAGTAGATCCAAAACACCTATTTACAAAGGAAGCAAAACAACTTATGCGTCCTTTTGTGAAAAGAATGGGATCAAGTATTCAGACAAAACAATCCCCCTTGAATGGATTAAAGAGGATCCCAAGGTAATCCCTGAAGGGATTCTTCTTAATAAAGGTTAATTAAAATATGGTTTCTTTCAAGGCTCCGACGATTGAGGAGCATAAATCTTTTGTTTCTTATAAGAATAGAGAGACTACTAAATATCTTGTCGTTCACTGCTCTGCCACTCAGAATGTGCCATCTTTTACGTGGAAAACCATTGACCAGATGCACAGACAGCAGGGGTGGTTGGGTATCGGTTATCATTTTGTAATTCTTACTGACGGCACCATCCAGAGAGGTAGGCCCCTAGAGGCCATTGGTTCCCATGTAAAGGGTTACAACAACTGCTCTGTTGGTATCTGCCTCATTGGTGGTGTGGATGCTAAGGGCAAGTCTGTAGACAACTTTACAGAGGAGCAGAAGGAGTCTCTTAAATGTCTACTGGACTATCTCAGAGGTTACTATAAAGATGAAGTCGTTGTCCTTGGTCACAGAGATTTTGCAGGCGTCAACAAAGACTGCCCTTGCTTTGATGTTAAGGGATGGTATAAGGGCGCTAAGTTTGCTAGGTATGAAAATACTGAGGCGTTCTGGAGTAAGGTAGTCTTCTCCAAGGGTGTCTTTAAGGACTTTAATGGAGATCCTGAAGAAGGGGATGTTGTCCGCATTGAATAAAATCAATACTCCTAGGGAGAGAGTATGCAGTATGTGAAATCTCTTATGGTTATCCTTGCATTCATTCTGGGACTGGCTCTAGGTGAATCTATTGAGGAAAAAAGAAATCAAGAGATTCTCCTAGAGGAGCAACGGACTCACTTAACGGAACTAAAGACTCTACAGGAAAGAAAGGATGCGACGATTAACTTACTTCTTAAAGACATGGCTACCGCTGATGCTGTGCAATCTGCTATTGATAAGCGGGTTAACCGCCTGCAGTACAACATCAACGCAGGAAACAAAGCCATCATGCAACATACCGATAGAGCTTATGCAGAGTCAATCATCCAGTGTAGAAACCTACTGTCAGAAGGTGCAGAACTACACGGGGAAGGTGTTAAGATACTCAGAGACACCAATAGACGACTTGAAGCAATAATCAACATTCACAAAGAACAAAACTCTCCTTAGCTCAGTTGGATAGAGCATATGCCTTCTAAGCATATGGCCACAGGTTCGAATCCTGTAGGAGAGACCAAATACGCTGTTTGATTGTACTCCTCTCATCATATGATGAAGTGAGGAAGTCCTACGGCTCTTAGGAGGTCGGGTAGCTCCTGACTAGGATGTCTACCGAAATAGATCCGAATGGGGCAACGGTTACCCCACAGGCCCTAGTGGTGAAATGGTATACACAACTGAATTAGAATCAGTGGAGAAGCAAGGCTCGTGAGGGTTCGATTCCCTCCTAGGGCACCACATTTATTTTTAAAAAGAGAGGCAATTATGCAGACTCAGAAGGAACTTGATCGAATGGAATCTGATTGGGAAGCTCGTTGGGAAGACGAGTATCAGGAATATCTTGAGTCCCTTGATGAAGAAGACGACGAGGATGAAGATGACGACTATGATGAGGAAGATAATGACTACTAAAGTTGGGGAAAGTGAAGCCCTGTGCATCTGCCATCAGGATAATCTCTATACGTTCGTCCTTAGGTATCCTAGGATGATCCATAGCGAATTCATGACTCACAGGGTCTTCAGTCGTAATGCTAGTAGCTCTCGTGCTATCCCTGTAGCTAAGGTTATTGAACAGGTTGATAGCAAGCCTGTAGTTCCGACTAAGGTCTACATGAATAAAGCGGGTATGGTAGGGGAAGTAGAGGCCCCTATTGATGTAGCTACGGACTTCTATAATCTTTGGCTTGACGCGGCTCGTAACGCTGTTGAGACGGCCAAGCACATGGAAAAGCTCGGTATCCATAAGCAACACATCAACCGAATCCTTGAACCCTTCCAGTACATTAACGTGATTGTGACTGCTACTGATTGGGATAACTTCCTTAATCTTAGGCTTGCCAGTGATGCACAGCCTGAGATGCAGGATCTTGCAAGGGCTATTAAGGGTGAGATGGACAAGGTAGGCAATACTATCATTAGTGTCTACCATATTTGTGGGAAGTATGTTAGTCTTCCCTTTATCACCCAAGAGGAAGTTGATGAGCATTGCATGAACTCGTTTAGTTCTTCTGAAGTCCTCATTAATGATCTCATGCTTATTTCCTCTGCACGCTGTGCAAGAGTGTCTTACAACAACCATGACGGCTCTTGCCCTGACGAACACAAGGACAAGAAGCTGGCACGAAGGCTCCTTGACGCAGGTCATATGTCACCCATGGAGCACCCCTGTATTTGGGCAGGAGACATGCGGTACCATAAAAACCTGTATGGCTGGGAGAGCCTTCGTTGTAAACTGGGTTATTAAAAGATGAATCAAGAGGGTACGTTTCTTTATCATGAACCTTGTCCTAAGTGTGGCTCCTCTGACGCCTGTGGAGTCTTTAGCGATGGCCATCGTTATTGTTTTTCTTGTAATTCGTATTTTAGAGCTGATGGGGAAGTAATCCATAAAAAGGAGAGTGCTATGTGTAAGGAATGTATTCCTCTTGATAATCTTGATGTGTCTTATCTTTCTGCAAGGAAGATCAATCAGGACACCTGTGCTAAGTTCAAGTATATGGTGGGTGACTACAAGGGAACTCCCTGTCAAGTAGCCAACTACTATGATGACAACGGTAACATTGTAGGTCAGAAACTTAGGTTTCCTGATAAGACTTTTGCAGTCCTTGGTAAGATCTCTAATAGACTCTTTGGTTCTCAGTTGTGGTCTTCTGGTAAGAAGATTGTGATTACCGAGGGTGAGATTGACTGTCTTACTGTGAGTCAGCTTCAGTCTAACAAGTGGCCTGTTGTGAGCATCCCCAATGGGGCTCAAGCGGCTAAGAAGGCTATTGAAGATAACCTTGAGTATCTTGACAAGTTTGAAGAAGTGGTTCTCATGTTTGACATGGATGAACCTGGTCGTAAGGCTTGTGAAGAGTGTGCCAAGGTGTTGCCTGCAGGTAAGGCGTTCATTGCTAACCTTCCTTTGAAGGATCCCAATGAGTGCCTACTTGAGGGCAAAGGCAGTGATGTTATTCAGGCTGTTTGGAATGCCAAGCCTTACAGACCTGATGGTATTGTTGCGGGTACGGACTTGTATGAGAAGTGCGTAACCGACATTGATGACCTTAAGGATTCCGTGGAGTACCCTTGGAAGGCACTCCAAGAGAAAACTAAAGGAGCTAGACATGGCGAATTGTATGTCTTCACAAGTGGTAGTGGTATGGGTAAATCCACAATCCTCAGAGAACTCGAATACTACTTTGGTGTTCAGCGTGGAGAACTTTGCGGAATTGTTGCTCTTGAAGAGTCTACTCGAAAAACTGGGATGGAGCTCATGTCAATTCACCTCAATAAGCGACTCATACTCAACCCTGAGTGTGCAGATGAAAGTGAACGAGGCAAAGCTTTTAACGAAACAATTGGGAATGGAAAATTCTTCCTATACGACCATTTTGGCTCACTTGATTCAGGTAATCTGCTTAGTAAGCTTAGGTTCATGATTGTGTCCCTTGGTTGTAAGCGTATCTTCCTTGACCATATCTCCATTGTGGTCTCTGGTATGGACACTGATGAGGATGGTGGTGAACGTAAGGCTATTGATAAACTTATGACTAACCTTCGTTCACTCGTGGAAGAGACTGGAGCTACAATGTTTGTAGTGTCTCACCTTAAGCGTCCCGAGAAGAAGGGGCATGAAGAGGGTGCACAGGTGTCTCTTAGTCAACTTAGAGGGTCTGGAGCTATTGCACAGCTCTCTGATATGGTGATCGGCCTTGAGAGAAACCAACAGGGTGACAATCCTAATGTGTTGACCATTAGAGTATTGAAGAATCGTTTCTGTGGGCTTACGGGTATCAGTGGATATCTTTACTACGATCAGGAGACAGGCAGGCTCTCTGACTATGAGGCAGACCCTGAGTGTCCTTTTGAGGATGAAGAAAATGAGTTTTAAAGAGTTTATTTCTCCACTTACTTTCTGGTATTACGACAAGGACATGTCTCTTACGGATCGTGCTCTGTCATGCTTTTGGATTATCCTGTTGCTTCCTATAGCGCCTGTGCTTCTAGCCGCTGAGCATGAGCATTCTGCTGAGTACAGAGACCTCAGCTTTCTGGTATTCAAGATCTACGTGATTGTAATGTGGGTGATCTCTACTACAGTAGCTTTCCTTTTGGTGTTCCTGTAGGATCTTTTTAGCAAGGCTATTTAAGGAATAGAAAATGCTGACAATTAAAGACAAATTTATTGTGTTCGATATTGAAACTGATGGGTTGCTTGATACGACCAAGAGGTTTTGGTGTGGTTGGTTGTATGACTCTTATACTGATTTGTACACTGGTTACACTGATCTTGATGAGTTCTTCGATGCCCTGAATAAGTATGGAACTAGTGGCTACAATATCGTTGGTCACAATATCTGCAAATTCGACATCCCTGCTCTTAAGAAGCTCAAGGGGGAGAGGTTTGCATTTGATGTTCGAGATGTCTGTATTGACACTCTTGTACTTGCTCGTTTGATCTATGCGAACATTAAGGACACTGACGTTGGTCTTATGCGTTCTGGTAGGCTCCCCAAGGCCCTCTATGGTTCCCACAGCTTGAAGGCTTATGGTTACCGTATGGGTGAACTGAAGGGCACCTATGGTGAACAAGAGGACGCATGGGACAAGTTCACTCCTGAAATGTACGAGTACAACAAACAGGACGTTGTGGTTACCCTTAAGTTGTTCCAGAAGCTGATGGCTAAGGGCTACCCTTTGAAGGCTATTCAGCTTGAGCATGACATTGCTTGGGTTATGGCTAAACAGGAACGCAATGGGTTTGTCTTTGATAAAGATGCGGCAGTAAAGCTCTATGCTGAACTCTCTGCAAAGAGACAGGAGATCTATGAGAGCCTTGTCTCTGAGGTAGGCTCTTGGACTGTCTACAAGGGAGACAAGATCTACAAGCGAGATAACGCTAAGAAAGGAATTAAAGCAGGTGTTCCTTATCCTCAGTATGAGGAGGTTACCTTTAACCCTAATTCTCGTAGTCATATCGCTAAGGTGCTTATGGAAAGAGGTTGGGAGCCTACTGAGGTTACCCCTACGGGTGCCCCTAAGGTTGATGAAGATACCCTTCAGTCTGCTATGGGTATCCCTCTGACACCTAAGATCCTTGAGTACCTGTTGATTAACAAGCGTATCGCACAGCTTGCTGAGGGTGACAACGCTTGGCTTAAGCTTATGAAGGAAGATGAAGATGGATACTACCGTATTCACGGTTCTGTTAATCCTAATGGTGCTGTTACTGGTCGTGCAACACATTCATATCCTAATGTTGCACAAGTTCCTGCAGGAAGGTCTCCATACGGTAAGGAGTGCAGGTCTCTGTTCACAGTGCCTAAAGGTTGGTTTGAGGCAGGCATCGACGCTTCTGGTTTGGAACTTCGGTGCTTTGGGTCTTTCCTGTTTCCTTTTGACAACGGTGCTTATATAAAGGAAATCCTTGAGGGTGACATTCACACCCATAATCAGAAGATGGCAGGACTTCCTACGAGAGACCAAGCGAAGACCATGATCTACTGCATGCTCTATGGTGGTGGTGACGGTAAACTTGGGGCTGTCATCAATGGTACTGCTAAGGATGGTAAAGCTCTTAAGGAAAGATTCTTTAAGGCTGTCCCTGCATACAAGAAGCTCTGTAGTTCCATTGATAAGGCTCTTGTGGAGTCCTCTGAATGGATAGGTAACACTCAAAAAGTAAAATGGAAGAAGCGTGTCCACCCTGATTGCCCTACTCTTAATATTTCTCATCATATTCTTGGGCTTGATCGCCGCCTTGTTTATGTGCGAAGCCCTCACTCGGCTCTGAACACTATCCTGCAGTCTGCAGGTGCCCTTATTTGTAAGAAGTGGGTGTGTCTTGTTGAGGAGAATATGCGTAAAGCAGGCTACAAGCATGGTTGGGATGGAGACTTTGCCATGATGGCATGGGTGCATGATGAGACCCAAATTGCCTGTCGCACAAAGGAAATCGCAGAGGACTGCGTAAGGATTGCTCAGGAATCCATGAGACAGACTCAGGAGTTCTTTAAGTTTAATTGTCAGTTGGACACCGAAGGTAAGATTGGTACCAACTGGTTCGATTGTCACTAAGGAGTAGCTATGATTCGTAGACCTATGACCGTAGAAGAGATTGAAAGGGTTCTTAAGAAGAATGAACCTAAGGAGGTAATGGCATTGTGTAAAACCAACAAAAAGAGTGTTGTTGACATTAAGTGGCTCTATAAGACGGATCCTGTTTTTGGGACTGCGGGTGGTGCCGAAGTTCGATTGAATGGCAAACTGCTGTTTATGCACATTCCAAACCCCTGTAAACTCTATGAAGACTGGACTGACAAAGAAATCTTTTATGAGATTCTTGAACGTCTTGGCTATGAAGTTGATTGGGAAGAAGAGAGTGTTTACTATGAGGGACCTCAGAAAGAAAATGAATAAGTATCTTAGTTTTCTTAAGTATATTGACCAGAACAATCCGAAACTTCAGGCGGACTTCTGTCGTGAGAATGCCAAGCTGATTGCTGAGGCGGCATCTAGGGGACATATTACAGCCCTTAATTACTTTAGTGAAGCCACTAATTATTGGAGGCTCACTTGTAAGGCATACGCTATTCTTAAGGCTTGTGAATAATGAGATATGCTTTTGTAGACGGCGATATTCTAGCCTTTAAGGCGTCCTCTGCTGTCCAGAAGGATATTGACTGGGGGGATGGTCTTTGGACTTGTCATGCTGAAGTAGACGACGCTTGGGATTACTTTACCGACATGCTTATTGCTATTGATGAGAAGCTGAATAAGCATTTTGGTGGTGAAGAGATTACCTATGTATTCTGTTTCTCTGATGAGGATAACTTTAGGAAAGCCTACAATCCTGACTATAAGTCCAATAGGCGATCTAATCGTAAGCCTTGTTGTTACAAAGGTCTTGTAGACAAGATTAAAGAAACCTACATTTCTCATACAGTCAAGTACCTTGAAGCTGATGATGTTGTGGGTATCTACTGCACTAGTCCTGTCTATAAAGATATTTGTGTCGCAGTGTCTATGGACAAGGATTTCAAGACAATCCCCGGTTACTTCTATGATTTCGGTAATGATGTCTTGCATAACATCACTGAGAAGGACTCTAAGAAATGGCTGTGCTATCAGACCCTAGTAGGGGACGTTACAGACGGCTATAAGGGGTGTCCCACTTATGGCCCTGTGAAAGCCAATAAGCTCCTTAATGGGCATCCTGATTCTGAATGGTGGCCTGAGGTTTTGAAAGCCTTCAAGTCTCAGGGTCTTACTGAAGAGGATGCCATTAGAGAGGCAACAATGGCTAGAATCTTGCATTATGAAGATTACCCTTTAAATGAATCTGAGGGCTTGCCCAAGAAGTACAATCCTTTTTAATCAATACTAATACCACTAGGGCTATTTTTAATTAAATCAATAGTCCTAGGTAGGAGGAAGACATGAACAAAGAAGAAAACAACGTTATTGAAGAAGAAGAGTTCCCTTATGTTCCTAAGGATCTCATTGAGAGACTTGAGGATATCTTTGACATTCGAAAGATGATTTGGTATGAAAAGAGTAATGAGACTCTTCTAGGTATTCAACAGGTTGTTACCTACCTTAGAAATAAATACGATAAACAGAACGGAGATAACTAATGGGTGGACTCTTTAGTAAACCTAAGGTTCCTGAGGTTAAGGTTCAGGCTCCTGCCATTGAGCAACCTGTGCTCGAACCTGAGGCTCCTGAAATGGGTGCTGAAGAAACTGCGGAACATAAGAAGAACAAGGGCAAGAAGGCTCTGAGGATTGACTATGTGGGTTCTGGCAGAGGGACTAACATCCCTAAGTAACGTGTCTAGGATTGGTGTCTTGCAACCTAATGATGGAGACATCCTAGAACAGATCATCGACAAGGGTGCGAAGATCATCAAAGATGACCCTGACTCCCTCCCTTTCATTAAGAAATATGCTGACGTAAAGGTAGTGCGTAAGTTTCTTAAGGGTGTCATTAGTGGTGAATTTGAAGACTTCATCGTCCTTGTTTTCTATAACAAAGAAAATGCTCTCTCGGGTGCATCCCTAGTGTCTAGGGGGAGACCTTGGTATGCACCTGAGGGAGTAACTTTTCTAAATGAAGAGTGCACTGTAGCTTTCCAAAAGGGTCTTGGTTTGTCTAGAGCAATGGCTTATGCTCTTGAAAATAGAGCGTGTACTAACGTAAGACTACTGGCCTTCTCTAATGCTAATACGCTCAACAACAAGATGTTGGAAAATACCTATGAGAAACACTTGGGTTACTCTTCGTACAAAACTTTTTACAAGGAAATTTAATAATGGGATTTTCCATTAAGAAGGCTTTTAAGAAGGTTGCAAAGGTCGCTTCCTTCGGTGCTTACCGTGGAGGCTCTGGCGGTCAGAGTGCCCCTGAGGCTCCTACGCCTGCTCCTGAGCTTGAGCTTACGAACCCTGAAGGTGAAGCTGAGAAGAAGGAAGAAACCGAAAAGGTTCAGCTTCGTAAGGGCAAGAAGGGTCTTAGAATTAAGAAGGCAGGGAATGCTGATGTGTCTGCAGGTGCAGGCCGTAACCTTGTCTAACATGGAGGGTTATGATGGTTGGTAATCAATCATTGAATGATGGGTGGGACGGTTGGAATGGCAACTAGTGAACATACCGCAGGCAATATCCCTCTTGAAGGAGCTAAGACGACCTATGACAAACTCACGACAGACAGAGACCCATACACACAGAGAGCAGAGAAGTGTGCAACCTATACGATCCCTATGCTCTTTCCTAAGGAGTCTGATGATGGTGGTACTAACTATTCTACTCCTTACAATTCTGTGGGTGCTAGGGGTCTTAATAATCTTGCCTCTAAGCTTCTTCTTTCTCTGTTGCCTCCTAATCAACCTTTCTTTAGACTGGGGTTGGACGCGGAGTCGACTGTAGCTCTTAATGAGTCTGCTGATGACCAGCTGAAGGACAATATCGAATACGGTTTGTCCATGATGGAACAACAGATGATTAAGTACATGGAGTCTCAGTCTCTTAGACCGACTCTGTTTGAAGCCATTAAGCAACTTATCATTGCAGGCAATGCACTTCTATTCCTGCCTCCTGCTGAAGGTGGTATGAGGTGCTATACTCTTCGTGAGTACGCTGTTCAGAGAGACACGATTGGCAATGTCCTTCAGATTGTTGCTAAGGACACTGTTTCCCGTGGTAGTCTTCCTGACTCCATGCAGTCTGTTCTCCCTGATTCTGGTGAACCGACTATCAACGAAAAGGTAGACATTTATACTCACATTTACCGAGTAGCTAGTGGTGACACCTATCAGTGGGAATCCTATCAGGAGATTGAAGGTGAACCTGTTGCGGGTAGTGAGCAGACTTATCCTGCAAACAAGAGTCCTTGGATTCCCCTTAGATTCAATAAGAAGGACGGGGAACACTACGGTAGATCCTTTGTTGAGGACTACCTTGGTGACCTTATCTCCCTTGAGAATCTCTCTAAGAGCATTGTGGATATCTCCATGATTGCCTCTAAGGTTCTCTATCTCGTGTCTCCTGCTTGTCAGACTAACATCAGGGCTTTGTCTAAGGCAGAGAACGGTGCCTTTGTTAGGGGCCGTATGGAAGACGTTGTTCCCATGCAACTCAATAAGAGCATGGATATGCAGACGGTACTCACTACTGCTCAACAGATTGAGTCTCGTTTGTCTTATGCGTTCCTTCTTAACTCTGCAGTACAGAGTGGTGCTGTGGGTAGAGACAGAGTTACCGCAGAAGAGATTAGGTACGTTGCGGGTGAACTTGAGGATACCCTAGGTGGTGTCTATTCTCTCCTGTCTCAGGAGCTACAGCTTCCTCTTGTTGCCTGTGTCTACAATCAGATGCAATCTCAGGGTTTGCTCCCTGTGGTTGACGAGAGTATTGCAGAGATTGAACACTCCATCATCACGGGTATTGATGCTCTTGGTCGAGGACAGGATCTTAACAATCTCGCTCAGGCTTTGCAGTTGATGCAACAGTTCCCTGAGTTTCTACAGGCTCTCAACGTTGGTAATCTTGCTACTAGGATTTTTGCGGCGGCTCATATTGATGCTACGGGTCTAGTGAAGACTCCTGAAGAACTTCAGGCAGAACAACAGGCCGCTATGGAACAATACGCCCAGCAACAGGGTATTGACGCAGGTGCACAGATGGCTGTCAATGAAGCACAGCTAGGACACTAGCACAGCTAGGACACTAGCACAGCTAGGACACTAGCACAGCTAGGACACTAGCA
>ENA-OXNV01000099-OXNV01000099.1-human-gut-metagenome-genome-assembly--contig:-NODE-99-length-42425-cov-8.73708_pt1 | contig 42425 bp, 30 predicted proteins | sample MGYA00249745_ERZ652499 | MGnify/ENA primary metagenome ERZ652499 (study PRJEB26925, sample SAMN05826946) | human gut metagenome | biome: ENVO:2100002; feature: ENVO:00000062; material: ENVO:00002003...
TGGCAACTAAAATGAAGTTGAAACTGGGAGATAAGATATATACCTATTATATACAGGATGATATTCGCGCTCGTCGCCTGACGATTGCCGGAATTTATCAGACGAACTTCTCCGAATACGACAACCTCTTTTTACTGACGGATCTTAATCTGGTGAATCGCTTGAACGGTTGGCAACCGGAACAGGTGACCGGTGTGGAATTACAGGTGAAAGATTATGATAAACTGGAAGATATAACCTATGAGATCGCAACTGATATTGACAACAGGCAAGATGAACTGGGAGGTGTGTATTATGTGCGTAACATCGAACAACTGAATCCTCAAATCTTTGCCTGGCTTGATTTATTGGATTTGAACGTATGGGTGATTCTGATTTTGATGATAGGAGTTGCCGGCTTCACCATGATTTCCGGTTTACTGATTATTATCATCGAACGCACCAATATGATTGGGATTTTAAAAGCATTAGGAGCCAATAATTTCACGATTCGCAGAACCTTTCTTTGGTTTGCAGTCTTTTTGATTGGCAAAGGCATGCTTTGGGGCAATGCTATTGGTTTGGCATTCTGTATTCTTCAATCTCAATTCGGACTCTTCAAACTTGATCCGGAGACTTATTATGTAGATACTGTCCCGGTATCTTTTAATGTTTTACTTTTTATCTTGATTAATTTGGGCACTTTGTTTGCTTCTGTATTGATGTTGATTGGCCCTTCATTTTTGATTACCAAGATCAATCCGGCAAGCTCCATGAGATACGAATAATCCTCTTTTTTTCTACCCGTTTTCTACTGCAAAAATAATTTAGTCTGTTGCGTGATGTGGAGTGAATAATATGTCTATATTTGCGCCCAATTTACTTAATATCCTCTTGTAGGTTTAATTTTTAACCATTATGAATAATGTGTTAATCCTGTTGGATAATCTGGATGACTGGAAACCGTATTACGAGACAAGTAGTGTCCTGACTGTTTCCGACTATCTGAAAAACAAGCCGGTAGAAAAAGACCGGAAGTTAGTTATTAATCTTAGCGATGATTACAGTTATAACTCTGAAGGGTATTACTGTTCATTGTTAGCCCAAACGAGAGGACAGAAAGTCATTCCGGATGTTGATATAATCAACAAGTTGGAGACCGGGACGGGTGTTCGGATGGATCGTAGTCTGCAAGCCCTCTGTTACCAGTGGATACAGAAGAACAATGTCAAAGACGACATTTGGTATCTGAACATCTACTTTGGCAAATGTAGAGAGAAAGGCCTGGAGCGGATTGCACGATTTATTTTTGAGAATTACCCTTGCCCATTATTGAGGGTGGCTTTAAATACTCATCCCAGAAATCAGATCGAAAGTATTCAATTTCTTCCTCTGAATCGGCTCAATGATGAAGAACAGGATTTCTTTGCCAACACATTGGATAACTTTAATAAGAAAATATGGCGTGCGCCTAAGTCGGCGAAGGCTTCCCGTTATAGTTTGGCTGTATTGGTTGATCCGCAGGAAAAGTTTCCGCCCAGCAACAAAGGTGCTCTGCATAAATTGACTGAAGTTGCCAAGAAAATGAATATTCATGTGGAAATGATTACGGAAGATGACGCCATCCGTTTGCTCGAATTTGATGCCTTGTTCATTCGTACTACCACATCATTGAATCATTATACATTCCATTTGTCGCAATTGGCTGCACAAAACGGAATGGCCGTTATTGACGATCCGCTTTCCATCATCCGGTGTACGAATAAAGTATACCTGAAAGAACTTTTTGAAAAGGAAAAGATTTCTGCTCCTAAGTCAACGCTGATTTTTCAGTCAAACGATCATTCGTTTGAGCAGATCAGCGAACAGGTGGGGGCTCCTTTTATTCTGAAGATACCGGATGGGTCTTATTCCATTGGCATGAAAAAGGTTTCGAATGAGGAAGAACTGCAAGCAAGTCTGAAGATGCTTTTTGAGAAGTCGGCTATCTTACTGGCGCAGGCATTCACTCCTACGGAGTTTGACTGGCGTGTCGGCCTGTTGAATGGGGTACCGCTGTATGCCTGCAAATATTATATGGCAAAAGGACATTGGCAAATTTACTGCCACTATGATTCGGGCAGAAGTCGTTGCGGACTGGTAGATACGATTCCTATTTATCAGGTGCCTCGGGTAGTGTTGGATACGGCCGTTAAAGCTGCGAATCTGATCGGAAAGGGATTGTATGGAGTCGACCTGAAAATGGTAGATGATAAAGCCTATGTTATTGAGATCAATGATAATCCGAGTATCGATCATGGGCTGGAAGATGCCATTATCGGTGATGAAATGTATTACCGATTACTGAATCATTTTGAACAGGCTTTGGAGGCGAAACATTATTGATGATGGAGACGGGTTTATTTGTTCGTAAAGCACAGCAGAGTGATATTCTTGCTATTTTGGAAATAGAATGGGAATGTTTTCGGGAAGATAGCTTTTCGAAAGAACAGTTTGCTTATCTGATAAGCCGCTCGAAAGGAACTTTCTATGTAATGATGGAAGGGGATAGGGTAATCGCTTATGTCTCCTTGTTGTTTCATGGCGGAACTCGTTATCTAAGGATATATTCGATAGCTGTCCATCCGGATTTCAGAGGGAAAGGATTGGGACAGGCATTGATGGACCAAACGATTCGGACAGCTGACGAATGTAAGGCTGCTAAAATTACTTTGGAAGTGAAGGTGACGAACGCTGCCGCTATTGCGCTATATATGAAAAATGGCTTTATTCCGGCAGGAATAAAGCCATGCTATTATCATGATGGTTCGGATGCTATTTATATGCAACGATTGATTCAATAAATTTATCTTCTCATGAAATCTCCTTTTCCTCGAAAGAATCGGCAAATCTTGAAATTCAGCGACTGTATAGGTTGGAGAAGGTCGAATACCGGTAATGAGAAATAGTATTTCCGGTTTCCTCCCATTTCTTTGGCTGTTTGATTGATGATGACAGCTTGTATAGTAAAACGTAGCAACCAAATGAGCAGTGCGATACCTGCAACCAACCAGTGTAAGTTGAGAACCCCCAATGCGATGCCTATTATACAGGCGGCATAGAATAACAGACGGGAGAAAGTCTCAAATCCTAAAAGATATCGTTGCGTCCCCTGGTAATATCTTGCAGTAGCCATATAACTTACTTTTTCTTCTTTCCATTCTTTGTAGCGATACACAGGATTTATCCGTGTAGTGGCGTTGATGTCTGTTTCGACGCGGGTATTTGAAGGAGTTGCCAACTGGTTGATGAATAGATCATCCTCTCCACGTTGTAGATTCAGGTATTTGGAGAATCCTTTCTGTTGGAAAAACAACTCTTTCCGGTAAGCTAAGTTGCGTCCGATACCCATATATGGTTTTTCGGCTAAAGCGAATCCCAGATAACGCAAGGATTGGAAGAGGGTATCAAATGCGGTACGTTTGTGCAACCATCCTTTTGTACGGTCATAGCCGCTATATCCCAATACGATTTGAGTCTGCGGAGTGAAGTTACGTGCCATTAACTTTAACCATTGGTTACTTGCCGGCATACAGTTTGTTTCTGTAAATACCAGCCAATCATGTTTGCTGGCTTTAATACCTAATGTCAGGGCCAGTTTTTTATGACTGATATAGCGTGCGCTTTCAGGGGTAAAACTATGGTAAAGATGAGGATATTTTTCTTCCATCATTCCCAGTATATCCTCGGTTTCATCTGTGGAAGCATCGTTGATGACAATCACCTCGAATTGCGGATAATCCTGTTCCAGAATGGCTGGCAGGATTTTACGCAGGTTTTCAGCCTCATTGCGTGCGCAGAGAATTACGGAAAGTGGAGGTAGTTCTCGTGAAAAATGTACCTCTTCTTTGCGTACAGCCTTATTATGGGCATGTATCCGATTGTACAGACCAAAATAATAGATGAGCTGAATGATAAAAAGAATGCCTGCCGCTGATAAAAGAATCAGTTCGACAGTATTGAATGTAAATGTTTCCATCAAATTTTAGTGTCGTTTTTACAACGGCAAAAGTACACAATTTTTCGGTAGTTCTGTCATCTCGACGGGAGGTTATTTCGTAAGTCCAGATATTCTTTTTTAAACATATCTACAAAAAGGAAGAATAATGCAAGCAACAACGGACCGAAGATCACTCCCATAAACCCAAATAACGGCAGACCGATGACTACCCCGAAAATGGTGATAAGCGGATGAGTATCTGCCATTTTCTTTTGGAGAATAAACCGGATCAGGTTATCTGACTGTGATACGACGATGGCTCCGTATGCGGCAATCCCGATGGCGTTGAACCAGTCTCCGCTTATAGCCAGATAAGCGGCTACGGGAAACCATACCAATGCAGTGCCCACCATCGGAATAATGGTTGCAAAGCAGGTCAGGAACCCTAATAATAAGATGTTGGGTGCTCCGAAAAGAAGATAACCTATCGTGGCTACTCCTCCTTGAATGATAGCCAGCAGAGGAATACCGATGGCATTGGAACGGACGATCATATTGATTTCGTGGATCACTTCTTGCGTATTGGTTTCATTAAATGGTAAAATATCATTGACGTATGCCTCCATCTTTTTCCCTCCGATCAGCATGAAGTAAAGCACAAAGATCATGACGAACAAGTTGATGGCAAGGCTGCTGATGCTTTCCATTATGATCTGCCCGATGCGGGGAAGTATGGAGACTATGAAGGTCAGCGTATCTTTTCCTAATACATCGTATCCTGTTTTCTCTTTGATAAGTTCTGCTGCTTGTTGGATAGGCGCAATATATGTCTGTGGGTCCAGATTGATATCTTGTAGTTTATTTGCCACCATCCAGACAGTTAGTCCTAGAGGGATGAGAAAAACGAAAACCGTTTCTGTGGTAATCAGTAAGGCACTTATACTGCGTTTTAGTTTTCTTTTCTCTACCAAGTGATTCATCTGCCTACGTACAAGAATATAGATAGTGAGTGCTCCCAATAATCCTCCCAGGAATGGAGTGATTTGTCGGAAGATAATGATCCCCATAAATAGGATGATGACAATGAGGGAATATTTCCAGTATTGTTCTTTGGTGCTCATATCGTGTAAAATTCGTTTATATAATAAACAATTAAGGTATAGGAAAGGTTTGTTTTATGGTGAGATAACGATATGAAAACAGTTTGGTTTCATTGAGCGGATATTCGTTAATATCCAATCGATTTATGTTAAATGTTAACGGACTGGTTGTTTCTATTAAACCATGTTATAAGATGCGCTGCTTTGACCTGAAAATTTGGAGATAACCGAAAAGTCCGTATCTTTGTACTGTGTTTTTCATAGTATTAGATTTAAGGTTAACAAAGATTGGCTGTCTGGGATAGATAGCCTTTTTTTATGTTATATATTCTGCTCTGTTTGACTATCTTTCTATAATTCTACAATAGTGAAATCTTTATGATTGATCTCCGGTAATAACAATTTTAGAATATCTTCAAGTTTAATTTTCAGGCTGCATGTGTTTACACATGGATGACATCCTATGTAAGTTGCTTCAAGAATCTCTTTATCAATTAATAAATGAACTTTGTTTTCATTATCATAAATTAGTCCTAAAATACTGATAGCTCCGGGATAAGTACATAAAATATTTCCCACCGCCTCTTTAGAAGCAAAAGAAAGATGTGTGCTTCCTATTTGTTGTGCAAGTTTTTGGGTAGAAAGTTTTTTGTTTGCAGGTAATAGAAGCAGGTAGTATTCTTGTTTTTTATTGGTGAGAAACAGGCTCTTACATGAAGTACAATCTAGTATCTTGGATATTTCTGCCCCTTCCTCCATAGTCATTATGGGATTATGCTGTAAACATTGGTATTTTATTCCCAGTTTGTCAAGAGTCTGGTATATTATGTGATATTTAGAATTTTTGTGCATCCCGTTTATTACTAAATCTATATGAGTGGAGTTTTCATTGTTATATAGGCAAAGTTAATTTATTATGTTCAAATAGCCAACGACTTGTGTCAGCATTATTTTTTATGAATGATATTATACCTGTTTTTGGTTGCTTATTTTTATATTTGCATATAAAATGGTAATATTATGAAAACTCTGTTCATTAATACACTTCGTATCCTGATGATTCTCGTGATTATGATTTCATGTGGAGTTGCCTATGTAGTATACGAAGATACATTGGCTGACTGGTGGATACCTGTTGGAGTGGCACTTATAATAGTGATAGCAACAATTCCTTTCTATAAAGGATGGATTTGGCTGACAACAATGGATAATAAAGTAATTAATTGTTGTTGCCATTTGGTTTGTGTCGGTGCTATCAGTTGTGTATTGTTTCTTGGGGGGAATTACTGGTTCGCCGATTCTGCTTCCACGCATGAAGAGAAAGTCATGGTACAGAAAAAATATATAGAAACACATAAGAAAACCCGTAGGGTCGGCAGACATCGTTATGTGTCGGATGGCGTTCGTAAAGAATATTATTTGCAGGTAGCTTTTGAAAATGGGAATGTAGAAACATTGCATGTATCTCCTTCTACTTATAATAAAACAAAGACAGGTCGGCCGAAGATTCTGACTTTGCAAAAGGGCTTATTTGGGTTGCCTGTAATTACCAAAGGACTTTAATGAAAGTCACACCACCTTTAGAATGGGTTATATATCCTTTAAAAGCGATATTCTTCTTTTCTTTTATTTTTCATCTTGCTAATTTTGCATTTAGTCTACAAATGGGACGCGTTCGTCTCATTTGAAAAATTAGTGCTGATCTCTGCCTTATCTTCGTGACGAAATTAAAACGGAATAAAATCATGAAGATGAATAAAACTAGATTATTAGAGAAAATATCTATTCAGTCGGGCGTCTCTTTAGATGAGTGTGGGACAGTGCTCAAAACTTTTGAAAAAGTTCTAAGTGAAGAACTTTCCCGGAAAATATATCGTTATGGTGGATGGATCCTATTATTGACCGCTTTATTTGTGTCTGTAACAGTATTTAGCCAGACAACAGGGCGGAAAGGACGTCCGGTGCAGACCATCCGTGGGATTGTTATAGATGGAGACTCGAAGTTTCCGATACCGTATGCAACAGTAAAGCTATCTGAAAAAGAGGGGGCGGGTACGATAACAGACAGTCTTGGTCGTTTCAGTATACCGCAGGTTCCTGTCGGCCGACATACCGTAGAAGCTGCGTTTATGGGATATGAACCGGGCATTTTCAGAGAAATACTGGTGACCTCCGCCAAGGAAATATATTTGGAAATACCTTTGAAAGAAAGCGTGAACGAATTAAACGAAGTGATAATTCGTGCGCGGACGAACAAGGAAGAAGCAATGAATAAGATGGCTACTACCGGAGCACGTATGTTGAGTGTAGAAGAAGCGAGCCGTTATGCAGGTGGATTTGATGATCCCGCACGTTTGGTTTCTGCTTTTGCCGGAGTAGCTCCCAGCGTTTCTTCCAATGGAATTTCTATTCATGGCAATGCCCCACATCTGTTGCAATGGAGACTGGAGGATGTCGAAATTCCTAATCCGAATCATTTTGCGGACATCGCTACGTTGGGTGGAGGAATCCTTTCCTCTCTAAGTTCACAAGTGCTTGGAAACTCTGATTTTTTCACCGGAGCATTTCCTGCCGAATATGGAAATGCAGTATCCGGAGTCTTTGACATGAAATTGCGTAACGGCAACAACCAAAAGAACGAAAATACCATTCAGGTGGGAATTATGGGAATCGACGTCGCTTCCGAAGGCCCTTTGAGCAAGAAACATAAAGCATCGTATATTTTCAATTACCGTTATTCTACAACCGGCCTTCTGAATCTTGAAGGAGGAACGATGGATTATCAGGACCTGAACCTCAAACTCAACTTTCCGACACGGAAAGCCGGAACATTCTCTGTTTGGGGAACGAGCCTGATTGATAAGTTCACCAGTGATTTTGAAAAGAACACAGAGAAATGGGATTATTGGGGCGACCGCAGTGAATCAAGAGACAAGCAATATATGGCAGCCGGAGGTGTCAGCCATCGTTATTTCTTTAATAATGACGCATCATTGAAGACCACGATAGCCGCTACCTATTCGCAACTCGACGGAGGAGCAACCTTGTTCAACCATTCGATGGAGTCTACTCCTTATATGGATCTTGATTCAAAATATACCAACCTGATATTTACCACCACCTTTAATCGTAAATTCAGTAACCGTTTTACGAACAAGACAGGATTCACTTATACCAATATGTTCTACAAAATGGATCTTTCCATTGCTCCTTATGAAGCCGAACCACTGGAAATTGTATCTCAAGGAAAAGGTAATACAAGTCTGATTTCAGCCTACAATAGTTCATCGGTGGGATTAACAGAGCGTTGGACCCTTAATGCAGGAATCTATGGACAGCTTCTGACTCTGAACAATAAATGGTCTGTAGAACCACGGGTTGGCCTGAAGTGGCAAGCTACTCCAAAAGCAACCTTCGCGTTGGCTTATGGAATGTACAGTCGCATGGAAAAGATGGATGTATATTTTGTTAAAACGAAAAGTACAGGCAATCAATCCGTCAATAAAGATCTTGATTTTACAAAAGCACAGCACATTATGTTATCATTCGGTTACAAGATTTCTGATCGCATGAATCTGAAGATAGAACCATATATCCAGTTTTTGCATGATGTCCCAGTCATGGCGGATAGTTCTTACTCCGTACTTAACCGTTCTGATTTTTATGTGGAAGATGCGTTGGTTAATAAAGGAAGAGGACGCAATGTGGGAATAGACATTACCTTCGAACGTTTTTTGGAGAAAGGACTTTATTATATGATTTCGGGTTCCTGGTTTGATTCCCGTTACCGGGGTGGGGACGGTGTGTGGTATAACACGAAGTTTAACCGTAATTATGTGATAAACGGACTTATCGGTAAAGAATGGATGTTGGGAAGAAATAAACAGAATATACTTAGTGTCAATCTGAAACTAACCTTGCAAGGTGGTGATCGATATTCTCCGATTGACTTGGAGGCAACGATGAATCATCCGGATAAAGAAGTGCAATATGACGAAACGAAAGCTTTCTCAAAACAATATTCTCCTATGTTGATTGGTAATTATACTGTCAGTTATCGTATCAACAAGAGAAAAGTATCACATGAATTTGCAGTGAAAGGACTTAACTTTACGGGTGCTAAAGAACATTACGGTCATGAATATAATGTGAAAACTGGAAAAATAGATGTCAGCGACAATTCTACGATATTGACGAATGTGAGTTATAAACTTGAATTTTAGAGATACGGTATAGAGTCTAACCGGAAAAATGTTTTATCTTCGTCCCCAATAAAGCGTATGACAACTGAAACACTTGCAACAGGTAGTGAATCTACCTTTTTATATCGATTTCTCGTTAGTCCGGACTTACGATGGATGCGGTATTTGGTACTTATCCTGGTGCTGGGGACGATCTCTTTCAATCAGGTCTTTATTATCTTTTTGGATTATAAGGATATATTGGGCGGATGGATTTACACATTTACCTTTCTTTACCTGCTCACTTATGTAGCGGTTATCTACTTGAATCTTTTCCAACTCTTTCCGAAATATTTGTTGAAGAGACATTATCTGACCTATTTGTCATTGCTTTCTACTGCGATGATCGTAGCTCTGTTGATACAGATGTCAATAGAATACATGGCATATTCCTATTGGCCGGAACTCCATGCGCGAGGTTCTTATTTTTCGATGCACATGGTAGTGGACTATATTTCTTCTTTTATGTTATCTACGCTGTGTATGATAGGAGGTACGATGACAGTTCTTCTGAAAGAGTGGATGATTAACAACCGGCGTGTTTCACAAATGGAGAAAGCCCATGTCGTTTCTGAAGTGGAACGGTTAAAAGAACAGATCAGCCCTGAACTTCTTTTTAAAACATTGCACCAATCGGGAGAATTAACGTTGAGTGAGCCGGAAACAGCCTCAAAGATGTTGATGAAGTTAAGCCAACTTCTCCGCTATCAGTTGTATGACTGCAATAGGGCCAAAGTCTTGCTTAGTAGCGAAATTACATTTCTTACTAATTACCTGACATTGGAACAGACCTCCCGACCACAATTTTACTATGAATTTACTTCCGAAGGCGAAGTGAACAGAATGTTGGTACCACCTTTGCTTTTCATCCCTTTTGTACAATATATAGTCAAAGCAATAGACGAGCAACAGATGCAGCCTCCTGTTTCATTGAAAACTCATTTGAAAGCGGAAAAGGGTACGATTATTTTCGCTTGCGCTTGTCCTGAAGTAAATCTCTTGTCGTCCGATAAAGGGCTGGAAAGAATCAGACAAAGATTGGATATTTTGTATGGAAGCCGTTACAGATTATCATTGGCTGTCGGCAGTATATGGCTGGAACTGAAAGGAGGTGAGTCATGAGTATGGATACCAATCATGGTAATGACTTCAATAAAAATACCACTGACAGAAACATGAATGATAAAAGTGTCACTGCATTTCTATTGAGTCCCCGTTATCGGATATACAGGCATTTGCTGCTGCAATTGGTTGTTGTTTTGATAACAATCAATGTCCTTTGGTATGAGCCTTTACAAACAGTCTCTTTTGGGAGGCGACTGGGCGGATGTCTGGCATATTTTGCTTCTATGAATATGGTGATATATATAAACCTGTATGTATTGGTTCCTTATTTCCTGTTGAAGAATCGTTGGGGTAGTTATGTGTTGATGGCAGTCATTACAAATATAGCAGTCATTACTTTTCTTTCAGTTACCCAAGGTTTGCTTTTTGAAGTGATTCTGCCCGGAAAAGATCCCAATGGCTTTGCCACTTTTATCAATGCTTTTTCGGGCATACTGACCATTGGCTTTGTCATGGCAGGCTCTGCAGCTATCTCATTGTTCATGCATTGGCTACGCTACAACCTGCGTATTGATGAACTGGAATCCACGACTTTACAGTCGGAACTGAAGTTTCTTAAAAATCAGATTAATCCGCATTTTCTTTTTAATATGCTGAATAATGCCAATGTCCTGATAAAGAGAAATCCGGAAGAAGCATCCAAAGTACTTTTCAAATTAGAGGATTTATTGCGCTATCAGATAAATGACAGTTCGCGAGAAAGAGTCTCGTTAGCATCGGATATCCGTTTCTTAAATGATTATCTGAATCTGGAAAAGATCCGTCGTGATAATTTTCAGTTTACGATGGAGGAACATGGAAAGACAGATTCCATTTGGATTCAGCCGTTATTGTTTATTCCTTTTGTGGAGAATGCGGTAAAGCATAGTTTTGACAGCGAGCATCCTTCGTATGTGCACGTTTCGTTTAAGGTTGATAATGATAGATTAGAGTTTCGATGCGAGAATTCCACACCGGAAGTTGCCGTTAGTAAAGGGAAAGTCGGAGGGATAGGACTTGTGAATATTCAACGCAGATTGGGGCTGTTGTATCCCGGTCGGTATGAACTGAAGCAGATAGAGAATGAAAATAAATATACTGTAATTTTAAGTATAATATTATGAATTGTATTATTGTAGACGATGAACCATTGGCACGTGAAGCCATGAAGCTATTGATAGAAGAATCGAATAACCTTCAATTAATCGGGAGTTTTAATAGTGTGTCCACTGCTTCCGATTTCATGGAGCAACATGTGACTGATTTGGTTTTTCTTGACATTCAGATGCCAGGGATTACAGGAATTGAGTTTGCACGTACGATTTCAAAGAAAACACTGGTCATTTTTACCACAGCCTACACAGAGTATGCACTGGACAGTTACGAAGTGGATGCGATAGATTATTTGATTAAGCCTGTTGAAGCGGAGCGTTTTCAAAAAGCTGTGGATAAGGCTTTGTCTTACCATTCTTTGTTACTGAAAAAAGAGAAAGAAGCCATCGAAACAGTGGTTACTGCCGACTATTTTTTTGTGAAAGCAGAACGCCGGTATTTCAAAGTCAACTTCTCCGATATTCTCTTTATTGAAGGATTGAAAGATTACGTTATAATCCAACTTAGCGATCAGCGTATTATCACCCGTATGAGTTTGAAAGCCATATTCGATTTGTTACCCAAATCAACCTTCCTGCGAGTGAATAAGTCATATATTGTCAATACCGGTCACATCGAATCATTTGACAATAATGATATATTCATAAAATCGTATGAAATAGCTATCGGTAACAGTTATCGCGACGACTTCTTTGAGGGGTTTGTGATGAAACAAAGAGTGTGAGATCGTGATGTAGTATTATTCAATGTTTCTGCATTTTTTCAATTTGAAATATAAATAAGAAGATAAAGTGAAGTGCGAATATATGCAAATATGTTTGTTCTTATCATTTGGCATATATAAACAGCCCTCTATCCATCTTCTAAAGACGAATAGAGGGCAGTTGTCATGACGAGAAAAAAGTCGAAGTCTATTGCTTTGCTTCGTTATTTTGTTTCAGAAGAAATTCATCAATTGCTTTTTTAAGCTGGTCTTTAGGCATAGCTCCCTGCATGATTCTCGGTTCCTCTTTCATCGGAATCATCAATAGGGTAGGGATGCTGCGGATACCGAATGCCGCTGCCAGATCCTGTTCTTTGTCCACATCAATCTGGTAGATATCTACTTTGCCGCTATATTCTTTGCTAAGTTCTTCCAGAATCGGGTGCATCACTTTGCAGGGACCGCACCAGGTAGCATAGAAATCTACGATGGCAGGACGGCTGCCTTCAAATTTCCAATCGTTTGGATTGGCTTCATAGTTATATACCTTCTTTAAAAAATCTGCTTTATTTAATGCTACTACTTCCATTTTATTGTCCTCCTTTGTTGGTTCATTGCTTTTTTTATTTTCTCCGCTGTTTCCCGCGCAAGCCGTGGCTGCCAGTGTCAAGACGAAGACACTTAATAAGCTTTTTATCCGTTTCATATATTATCTTTCTTTTTGTTTTTATCTGATGCAAAGATAGACGATATAAAGGGACCATAAAATAGCAATTTGACAGAAATTCTTGGCAAAACTTCCCTCGGATAGTTATTGAACACTAAAATTTGTCTATTAATCTTTGGAAGATATAAAAATAAGCACTACTTTTGCCGCGATAAAATGAGTATTCACCCTTTAAAATTGATGGAAAGGGTATTAATTATGTTGGAGTTATAATATTTTCAAATTAGGACTAAGTTGTCTCGTCGGGAGAATGAGGCTTTGCAACTTATTATTTTTTATATTGAACTGATGGTTCTTACATTGACCGCAATTCTACTAACAGGCGGCAATGGTTGATTAGTCCTGCAATCACATTTATTATTTTTTTAATTAATCACTTCAATGCGGTGGGAGGGTATTTTATATCCGTATCCTAAGCATTGGTATCACGTGTATTGCATCGTCGTTTGCCGGTGAGGCTGACAGGGAATGTTGTATGCGAATGAAAAAAGAGTATGGGAATACGATTAAAAGATTTAAGTAAACTGGGATACCGGGATAATGTTGCCCGTAGTCTGGTAGTGGACATTGTGAGCAAACATTGCAAATATAACACGAAAGAACAGATTGAAATGACATTGAGCGATATACTCGAGCATCCCGAATCTTACAAAAACAATGAAATATGGAATAAGCTGGCCGAACGCCTTTCGCCGACTATAATAGCGAAAGAGTTTATAGCTTATGATTTACTGGATGAGCCGTTGATGTATAAAACCTATGGAGGTAAATTTATCGAGACGCTTGCCAAACAACAGATGAACCTGGCTATGCGCTTGCCTATAACAGTGGCCGGAGCATTGATGCCTGACGCTCATGCCGGATACGGGTTGCCTATCGGTGGAGTGCTTGCTACGGATAATGCGGTGATTCCGTATGCCGTAGGAGTTGATATCGGCTGCCGGATGAGTCTGACAGTATTCGATGCCGGAGCAGATTTTCTGAAACGGTATGCCTATCAGATGAAAGAAGCCTTGAAAGATTTCACCCATTTCGGTATGGATGGCGGATTGGGTTTTAAGCAGGAACATGAAGTGTTGGATAGGGAGGAATTCCGTCTGACGCCTTTATTGAGGGATTTGCATGGAAAGGCCGTCCGTCAACTGGGGAGTTCCGGTGGTGGCAATCATTTTGTAGAGTTCGGCGAGATCACTTTGCAAGAAAAAAACGTACTGAATCTTCCGGAAGGAAGTTACTTGGCATTGCTGTCACATTCCGGTTCACGAGGATTGGGGGCTGCAATTGCAAAACATTACAGTCTGCTGGCACGTGAAGTGTGCAGGCTTCCCCGTGAAGCACAACATTTTGCCTGGCTGGATTTGAACACGGAAGAGGGGCAGGAGTATTGGATGAGTATGAATCTGGCGGGTGATTATGCCCGTGCCTGTCATGAACGGATTCATTTGAATTTGGCGAAAGCCTTGGGGTTGAAGCCTCTCGCTAATGTCAATAACCATCATAACTTCGCTTGGAAAGAGGAAATAATACCGGGGCGTATGTCAATCGTTCATCGTAAAGGGGCTACTCCGGCGCAAAAGGGACAAGCGGGATTGATTCCCGGAAGTATGGCTACCCCGGGTTATCTGGTTTGTGGCAAAGGGGTGGAAGAAGCGTTGAATTCGGCTTCTCATGGAGCCGGCAGGGCAATGTCCCGCCAAAAGGCAAAAGATAGTTTTACGCAATCGGCTTTGAAGAAGTTACTGTCGCAAGCAGGAGTAACTTTGATTGGTGGGAGCGTGGAAGAAATGCCGTTGGCATACAAGGACATTGACAGAGTGATGTATACGCAGGAGACACTGGTGGAAGTGCAAGGCAAATTTATGCCTCGCATTGTACGAATGAATAAGGAATGATGCGATGAAAGAAAAAGTCTATTTACAAATTACTTCCGGCAGAGGACCTGCGGAATGTTGCCGGGTAGTGGCTTTAGTGCTGTTTAGCTGTGCAAAAAAGAATAAGTATTTAATTAAAAAAAAAGAAGAAGATGATATCAGAGAAATATGGTCGTACCTATCACTATCCGTTCTCTCCCGGAACGACTAGTGATGACCGAATTAATCATACGTATTGGGAAGATATCCAACGGATTAAGACATTGGTGCATACCGAGAAGTTGGATGGAGAGAATAATTGTTTGAGTCAGTGGGGTGTCTTTGCCCGTTCGCATACGGCTTCCACCACTTCACCCTGGACGAGGCAACTGCGGGAACGTTGGGAATTGATAAAGAATGATTTGGGTGATATAGAAATCTTTGGAGAAAATCTATACGCCATACATTCTATTGAATATCAGCGATTAGAAACGCATTTTTATATCTTTGCAGTTCGTTGCATGGATCAATGGTTGTCATGGGAAGAAGTGAAGTTTTATGCAGCTTTATTTGACTTGCCTACTGTTCCGGAGTTGAAGATAGAACCTGTTTCCGGTTTAACGCCGGAGCTTTTAAAACAGGAAATCATCGATATGTCACAAGACCCGTCTGTTTTCGGTTCATGTGATCCGTGGACGAAAGTGGCTTGTACTCGTGAAGGAGTAGTCAGCCGCAATATCGAGGAATATCCGGTAAGCGAATTTGCGCATCATGTGTTTAAGTATGTGCGAAAAGGACACGTCAAAACAGATGAGCATTGGACGCGTAATTGGAAACGTGCCCCGCTTGTCTGGGAATTGAGTAATGAAAAGGAGAATAATGATGAATTGGAAATTGATAGAAGATAAATCATGGTGCTCGCTCGAACGACAGTTCGAGTGGGTACGCGAAATGAATGTCGTCCCGCAGGATACTCGTTATCATGCGGAGGGAAGTGTGGGCGAGCATACCCGTATGGTGTTGGAAGCATTGCAGCAGTCTTCTGCTTATCAGACTCTCTCCACCTTGGGGAAAGAAATTATTTGGACATCTGCATTGTTACATGATGTTGAAAAACGTTCGACTTCCGTGGATGAAGGAGAGGGACGGGTATCTGCTAAAGGGCACGCCAGAAAAGGAGAGTACACTGCCCGTACTGTTTTATACCGGGATTGTCCTGCTCCGTTCCATATCCGGGAACAGATTGCGTCTTTAGTCCGGTATCACGGATTGCCTGTTTGGCTGATGGAGAAACCGGATTCTGTAAAGAAACTCTGTGAAGCTTCTTTACGGGTAGATACTTCATTGTTGAAGATGTTGGCCGACGCTGATATCAGAGGACGTATTTGTGAAGATAAGAATGGGCTGTTGGAAGCTGTGGAACTGTTTGAGATTTTCTGCCGTGAACAAGATTGTTGGAGTAAACCGAGAGAGTTTGCCACAGATTGTGCACGCTTTCATTACTTCCATGCAGAAGACAGTTATATTGATTATATCCCTCACGAACAGTTTAAATGTGAAGTGACGATGTTGTCAGGACTTCCGGGAATGGGGAAAGACTATTATATTCAGTCTGCTGGCATGGATATGCCGGTGGTGAGCTTGGATGCCATTCGTCGCAAGTACAAATTGAGTCCCACGGATAAGTCGGCGAATGGACGGGTAGTGCAAATGGCGAAGGAAGAAGCCAGAACGTATCTTCGCAAAGGACAGGATTTTGTTTGGAATGCTACTAACATAACTCGTCAGATGCGTGCCCAACTGATTGATCTGTTTGTTGATTATGGTGCAAAAGTGAAGATAGTCTATCTGGAACAGCCATATCACACTTGGCGTCAACAAAATAAAAGCAGGGAATATGCACTTCCTGAATCTGTATTGGATAAGATGTTGGATAAACTGGAGGTTCCTCAACTGACGGAAGCGCATGAAGTGGTATATCATGTGGTATAAGTAACTTATAGAACTTATACAAATAATGACCGAATAGTTTCAAAATATGTTTCAAGCCTTGAAACAGTTCGTTTCTCGGTGTGAAACACTTTGTTTCAATGCTTGAAACGCTTTGTTTCCCGGTGTGAAACACTTTGTCCCAAGTAATGAAACAAAGTGGAACTACTGTTAACCGGAAATTTTCCAGTGAGTAATTACGAGGCAGGTTGAAAGTAACCGTTTACCCTCCCACCTGTAACCATGATGAATAAGCGGTTTGAGCTAATAGGGAGAGGGTGTGAGGGTAAAGACATCGTAAACTTATTAGAGATATCTTTGGGGTAATCAACTGAAAATATAAACAATAATTCCGGTAATTGCCACATACACCAACGCATAAGGAATAGCCGCTTTCAGTATTTCACCTTCTTTTCCCTGTTGGTTTCCCGCAGAAGTAGCAATGGCAATACTTTGCGGAGAGATAATCTTACCACCTGTAGCACCTACTGTATTTGCAGCGGACAGCCAATCCGGGCTGACATGAATTTGCCCTGCAACACTTGCTTGCAACTTTCCGAAAAGGATATTGGAAGAGGTGTCGCTTCCGGTGATAAACGTTCCCAGACAACCGATGACCGGAGCAAACAGTGGATACAAACTTCCCGTAGCCGTAGCCAGTGCCGTGGCAATCACAGCAATCATTCCGGCACTATCCATAATTGTGGATAATCCCACAAGGCAGATCACGGTGATGAATGTTTTCTTTAATTGCTTCACTGTATTCCAAAGAACGATGAACAGGTCTTTTACTTTAGCTCCTTGAATTAATCCACCGATAAAAGTTCCGATGAAAAGCAATACCCCGGCATGAGTTAGCCAGGAAATGGTATAATTGACGGTGGAAGCATTGATGGGCAAACTGATTCGGGTTATCCAGTTATTCTCTAATGTATGACGCAATTCCGGGAAGAGGGGACTGGTCAGGATGATTAAAAATAGAATCAGCAAATAGATGCTCCATGCATTCAGTATATCTTTTGTTCTCAGATGGCTTTTCCGTGCTTTCTCTTCTTTAGAGGCAGTCAGTTTTCCATAAAGAACAATCACGATAATCGAAAGAATACTGCCGATAATGGCCGGAGATTCAGCACCCATGTACTTGGCAGCCAGATATTGGCTGACTAAAGAAACTCCACCTACTAATAAGGCAAGAAATATATTTTTGGGAAGCGATTTAAGTTTGGAGTCAGTAAGGAAAAGTAAAACCAGCGGAATCAGGAACATCAAAACGGATAACTGCAATACGACATTCGTGCTAAGATGCAATACATCCAAATTCGTTTCTTTGGCCAGCACTAATACCGGAGTTCCGATCGCTCCGAAAGCGGTGGCTACACTATTGGCTATCAAACTTACGGTTGCCGAAAAGATAGGCTTAAATCCCAGACTGATAAGAATGGCTGCCGGAATGGCAACTGCTGTCCCGAAGCCGGCCATCGCTTCCAGTAGTCCTCCGAATCCCCAAGTCAGTAATAACACCTGAATACTTTTATCGGTAGAAATAGAAGCGAATTGCTGTTTGATAATCTCCATCTTTTTTGTTTTCAACAATACGTTATAACTGAAAATAGCCATCAGGATAATGATTAAGATAGGAGAGACGGCTTTTAACGCCCCATATAAAAAGGAGTAAAACAGATTGTCTACTGAAAAAGCGAAGCCGAAAATAGCAATCAGCATCGTCACGATCAGAGAAATGATACTACTTTTGTCACCCGGCATTTTAAAGAATGCCATTAATATAATCAACAGTAACACCGGAATAATAGCAAGGATCAAGGTCATAATTATCAGATTTAAAAAGTGGAACGTCGTTTATTATTGATATAACAAACAAACGTCTCACTTTGGTCGGTTGAATAAAAAAAATTTTCTGTTTATTTCATCTTCACGCTAAGAATTTGTTGTAATTGTTTTAAGTTGGCCAGCGCAGCTTCGTTACCTAGCTTTGCTGCCTGCTCGAATGCAGCCATGGCACGGTTAATATCCCCGTTAAGGAAATTGTAGACTCCGGTATTGTTGATGAACTCGGCAGTATTGTGGTCGGCTTTCTCCATAAACTTCACTGCTGCATTCAAGTCTTTTTGTGATAAAGCGACAGCTCCTGCATTCAGGTTGGCTACGGCATCAGTCGGATACATCCGCACGGCGATATCGAATACATTAACGAAGTCTTTGCTGCCTTTCGGATAGTTGTTGGCTACCTGATACATTTCGTTCAGACTAAGGTATTTCGGATTTTCCCGGATAATGATGCGGCCTTGTTCAACATCGAAGTTGACAACGGTATAGGTTTTATTAAAAATGATAAGCGATAAACAGAAAAGCGGGGAAGTTTGTTGTCGCAACCTGCAAAAAAAGCTCCCTAAATAAATGGATAAAGATGTTTTAAGGCATAAATGCTAACATTTTCCACACATGAGGCGTTCATTATATAAAAGTACTTTGTGTAATCAATATGACAATGATTTCATATATTACTGTTTATTTTTACACACACATACAACTTTAATAACTATAGCCTATGAAAGAGCTTATTAACAACCTGGAAGAACTGAACAGGAAAGCAGAAAAAGGCGGCGGAGACGCTCGCATTGAAAAACAACATTCTGTGGGAAAACTGACCGCCCGTGAACGCATCGATTTATTATTGGAGAAAGGTTCGTTTATCGAACTGGATAAGTTGGTAACCCATCGGTGTACCGATTTCGGTATGGAAAAGCAGAAATTTGCCGGAGACGGGGTAGTGACGGGATACGGTATGATTGGCAAGCGCCTGGTCTATGTCTTTGCACAGGATTTCACCGTATTTGGTGGAGCTCTTTCGGAAACGCACGCTAAGAAAATTTGTAAAGTGATGGACATGGCTATGCAAATGGGAGCACCCATCATCGGATTGAATGACTCGGGCGGTGCACGAATTCAGGAAGGGGTACGTTCTTTGGCCGGATATGCCGAGATATTCCTGCGCAACTCTATGGCATCCGGAGTGATTCCACAGATTAGCGCGATCATGGGCCCATGTGCCGGAGGTGCGGTTTATTCTCCTGCATTGACAGATTTTATCCTGATGGTGAAAAATTCCGGTTATATGTTTATTACAGGACCGGATGTGGTGAGAAGTGTGACACAGGAAGAAGTCACTAAAGAGGAACTCGGCGGAGTAGGCGTACACATGACAAAGTCCGGTGTAGCCCATCTTTCTGCGGAGAATGATATTGAGTGTATTAATTATATTCGTGAATTGATTTCCTATCTGCCGGGAAATAATATGGAAGAGCCTCCGTTTGTAGCTACAAACGATTCGCCGACCCGTCTGACTCCGGAACTGGCTAATTTGATTCCAACCAATCCGAATCAGCCGTATAATATAAAAGAAATGATTGAAGCAGTGGCTGATGATAATAGTTTCTTCGAACTTCAGGCAGAATATGCAGCGAATATTGTGACCGGCTATATCCGGCTGAATGGAAAAACAGTGGGAGTGGTGGCTAATCAGCCATTGGTACTTGCTGGTACACTGGATATTAACGCATCTGTCAAAGCTGCCCGTTTTGTCCGCTTCTGCGATGCTTTCAATATCCCTTTACTGACATTGGTAGATGTGCCGGGATTCCTTCCGGGAATCGATCAGGAATATGGCGGAATTATCCGTAACGGGGCAAAATTGCTTTATGCTTATTGTGAGGCTACAGTGCCGAAAGTTACGGTTATCACCCGCAAAGCATACGGTGGCGCTTATGATGTGATGAGCTCCAAGCATATCCGCGGAGATGTCAATCTTGCTTTTCCTACTGCCGAAATAGCAGTGATGGGACCGGATGGAGCTGTGAATATCCTTTTCCGTAAGGATATAGATAAGGCCGGAAATCCCGAAGAAAAACGGAAAGAACTTCAGGATGATTATCGCGGGAAGTTTGCCAATCCTTACCGGGCGGCGGAATTGGGATATGTGGATGAAGTGATTGATCCGGCGGTAACCCGTTTGCGGTTGATTCGAAGTTTCGAGATGCTTGCCAACAAACGGCAGTCTAATCCTCCTAAGAAACATTCGAATCTTCCGCTTTAATAAGTTGAGAGTGGAGAGTTGAGAATGGAGAGTGTTCATTAAAAGAATAAAAAGATTATGATAAAGAAAATATTAGTAGCCAACCGCGGTGAAATAGCGATGCGAATCTTCCGTACCTGTCGGGTGATGAATATCTCGACGGTGGCTGTTTATACCCATGTAGACCGAGGAGCTTTGCACGTGCGTTATGCGGAAGAAGCCTATTGCATCTCCGAATCGCCTGAAGATACTTCCTACCTGAAGCCGGAATTGATATTATCCATTGCCAAAGAGACCGGAGCCGCTATTCATCCGGGATATGGTTTCTTGTCGGAGAATGCGGATTTTGCCCGTCGTTGTGAAGAAGAAGGAGTGATTTTTATCGGACCGAGTGCGGACATTATTTCCAAAATGGGAATCAAGACAGAAGCCCGTAAGATTATGCGTGAAGCAGGATTACCCATTGTTCCCGGAACCGAGACACCTGTGCAGGGGATTGATGAAGTGAAGAAAGTGGCCAATGAAGTGGGTTATCCCATTATGCTGAAAGCACTTGCCGGAGGTGGAGGAAAAGGAATGCGCTTGGTACGTACGGAAGAAGAAGTGGAAACGGCTCTTCGTTTGTCGCAATCCGAAGCAGGGACTTCTTTTGGCAATGATGCGGTATATATTGAGAAATACATCGAAAATCCCCATCATATCGAAGTTCAGATCATGGGAGATAAATATGGCAATGTGGTCCATCTTTACGAACGTGAATGTTCCATTCAGCGTCGTAACCAAAAAGTGATAGAGGAAAGTCCTTCTCCTTTTGTGAAAGAAGAGACGAGAAAGAAGATGTTGAAGGTTGCTGTGGAAGCCTGTAAGAAAATAGGATATTACAGTGCCGGGACATTGGAGTTTATGATGGATAAAGACCAAAACTTCTACTTCCTCGAGATGAATACCCGTTTGCAGGTGGAACATCCTGTGACGGAGGAATGTACGGGAGTTGACCTGGTTCGGGATATGATAACAGTTGCCGCCGGAAATCCGTTACCTTATAAACAGGATGATATTCAGTTTAGCGGAGCAGCTATCGAATGTCGTATTTATGCGGAAGATCCGGAGAATAACTTCATGCCTTCTCCCGGGGTGATTACTGTTCGTGAAGCTCCCGAAGGGCGTAACCTGCGTCTTGACAGTGCCGCTTATGCCGGATTTGAAGTCTCTCTGCATTATGACCCGATGATTGCCAAGCTATGTTGTTGGGGACGTACCCGTGCTTCTGCCATTTCCAATATGGCACGTGCTTTGCGCGAGTATAAGATTTTGGGAATTAAAACAACAATTCCTTTCCATCAACGTGTATTGAAGAATGCAGCTTTCCTGAAAGGCGAATATGATACAACGTTTATTGATACGCGCTTTGATAAGGAAGATCTGAAACGCCGTCAGAATACCGATCCGACAGTGGCTGTCATTGCTGCCGCAGTGAGACACTACGAACGGGAGAAAGAAGCGGCTTCCCGTGCCACAACGCTTCCGGTGGTAGGCGAATCGCTCTGGAAGTATTATGGTAAGTTGCAGATGACTGCTAATAATTATTGATGTAAGACTAAAAAATAACAGAACAGATTATGGGTACAACATTAGCTACATATTACGCCAAGCTCCAGGACATGCCGGATAGTGAATATAAGGTGGAAATACTGGAGGACGGACCAATCAAGAAGATTGCAGTCAATGGTAAGATATATGAGGTCGATTATAACATGGGTGGCGACTCTATCCATTCAATTATCATCGATCACCACTCGCATGGAGTGCAGATTTCTCCCTCTTCCAATAATTCATATACAATCATGAATAAAGGGGAGCTTTATCAGATTGAATTGCAGGGAGAAATGGAGAAGATACATAATGCCCGCACTGCTGCTGAGTCTGTAGGACGTCAGGTAGTACAGGCACCGATGCCGGGAGTAATACTGAAGACGTATGTAAAGAAAGGAGATAGTGTGAAACGTGGCGATCCGCTTTGCGTATTGGTGGCAATGAAGATGGAGAATGAGATACGTTCGGTGACGGATGGAGTAGTTAAAGAGGTATTTGTGGAAGATGGTATGAAGGTGGGATTGAACGACCGGATCATGGTAATTGAATGATTTTCAAAAAAAAACTAGCTTTTGCGTACTTATCTTCAAAAAAATATTTACTTTTGGCAGATAAGTACGCATTTATTCTGATATATCATGAACACCGAACAAAACCAAAAAGCACTATTAGAACAGCTGGAAGCGCTAAAGAAAGAAAATGAGCAGCTCAAAAAGGAGCTTTCTATTCTTAGGAATGAGAATATAAGTAATCGTCCCGTGAGTTTCAAAGAAAAATATGCTGTCAGGATTCTGGACTCTTTGCCGGATATGCTGACTGTCTTCAATCAGAACGAAGTAGGCATTGAAGTTGTTTCCAATGAAGAAACCAATCATGTCGGGATATCAAACAAAGATTTTAAGGGAATGTATATGCGAGAAATGGTTCCACCGGAAGCATATCAGAATATTCACTCCAATATGCGTCAGGCTGTCAGCACGGGAGCTGTTTCAACCGCCCATCATGAATTGGATTTTAATGGCGAACATCATCATTACGAAAATCGTATCTTTCCGTTGGATGAGGAGTATGTATTGATTATGTGCCGTGATATAACAGAGCGGGTGACCACGCAAAGGCAACTGGAGGTTTTCAAGAGTGTACTCGATAAAGTGAGTGACAGCATTCTTGCCGTATCGGAAGACGGGACATTGGTTTATGCAAATAAACAATTTATAGAAGAATACGGAGTTACCCAACAGATGGGTATCCAAAAGATATATGATCTGCCTGTCTCTATGACAACAAAGGAGGCGTGGGAAAGACGTCTTCAGGAAATACGTGACAATGATGGCACTTTTGCTTATCGTGCTGCCTATATGCGGAAAGGTGAAGATAAAGAGCGGATGCATCAAGTATCTACATTTCTGATTCGTGAGAATAATGAAGAACTGACTTGGTTCTTTACACAGGATATTACTGATGTTATAAAGAAACAGGATGAACTTCGCGAACTAAATCTATTGCTGGATGGTATTTTGAATAATATCCCAGTCTATTTGTTTGTGAAAGACCCGGAAAATGATTTTAGGTATTTGTATTGGAACAAAGCATTTGCCGACCATTCAGGTATCCCGGCGTCTAAAGCGATCGGACATACGGACTATGAAGTATTTCCGAGTCATGGAGACGCAGAGAAATTCCGTAAGGATGATTTGGAATTACTTCAGACCCATAAGCGTATTGATATGCAGGAAACGTATCTTTCCGCCACTGGGAAAGCGCGTATTGTACAGACATTAAAGGCGCTTGTGCCGATGGAAGGACGCAAACCGTTGCTGATTGGTATCTCTTGGGATATTACTAATCTTCAGAATATTGAGCAGGAACTGATAAAGGCAAGGATTAAGGCGGAGCAATCCGACCGATTGAAAAGTGCTTTCCTTGCTAATATGAGCCATGAGATCCGGACACCACTGAATGCAATTGTAGGATTCTCTCAATTATTGCCTGCTGCCGAAACTGCTGAAGAGAAAAAGCTCTATTCGGGTATTATCAATCAGAATTCGGATATTTTGTTGCAACTGATTAATGATATTCTGGATTTATCGAAGATAGAAGCCGGGACACTGGAATATATCAAGCGTCCAATGAATCTGGGAGAAGTTTGCCGGACAATTTATGCTGTTCATAAAGAACGTGTGAAAGAAGGGGTAACTCTTGTTTTTGATAATGAGGATGAGAATTTATTCATTGAGGGAGATCAGAACCGTATCATGCAGGTGATAACGAATTTCCTGACTAATGCGAGTAAATTTACGTATGCAGGAGAGATTCGTTTGGGTTTTGAGCGGACGGATAAAAATATTCGTGTATATGTGAAGGATACAGGAATAGGAATAGAGCCGGAAAAAGTAGACCATGTCTTCGAGCGTTTTGTCAAACTGAACTCTTTTGCTCAAGGCACAGGATTAGGGCTATCTATCTGTCAGATGATTATCGAAAAGATCGGTGGAGAAATAGGGGTGACTTCTGAATTGGGTAAAGGCTCTACGTTCTATTTCACGATTCCTTATGAAGAAGCCGGAGAACTCGGCGAAATCTTTAAAATGTCAAAGACGGAATCTAAAGGAAATACTGTAAATCGTGTGCAACAGATCAAAAAGATTTTGGTAGCGGAAGATGTAGAAAGTAATTTCATCCTGCTGAAGAATCTGATCGGCAGGGAATATACATTGCTTTGGGCTAAGGATGGGGTGGAAGCCATTGAAATGTATAAGCAGTATCAACCGGACTTAATTCTGATGGATATAAAAATGCCACGCATGGATGGATTGGAAGCAACGCATATCATTCGTTCTTATTCCAAAGAGGTTCCTATTATTGCTTTGACGGCTTATGCTTTTGAAACGGATAAAGAATTGGCTTTGGAGATGGGATGCAATGATTTTGTGACTAAACCGGTTTCGGAAAGAACTTTGAGAAAGGCTTTGGATAAATATTCGACTATTGTTTAATGAATAGATGCGACAGAAGAGAAAAGCCCGCAAAATCAGTGAATAATTGTAGAATGTTCTACCATTACGCGCTTACGCAGCAGATATATAAGAAGGTTCCAGCGGATTTATAATCCGCTGGTCTTTTGTATCAGGATTTTTAGTCCGCTTGTCGTGTCCGATCGTTTAAAAACCTTTGTCTCTTTCGATTTTAATCGTACATTTATCCTCTCTAATCAAATTAGTATATCAATGGATACTGCGAATCGAGTTTTAGATGAATTATATTTTGTTACTTCTACCGTTGTCGATTGGATAGATATCTTTACCCGTCCTAAATACAAGCATATAATTCTGGAGTCACTAGCCTATTGTCAGGAGAAAAAAGGCTTAAGAATTTATGCCTGGGTATTAATGAGTAACCATTTGCACATGATTGTCAGTTCCGGAACAGAAGCAACAGCTTCGGATATCCTTCGAGATTTTAAAAAGTTCACTAGTAAACGTATTATGGCAGAACTCGAAACAGATCCTCAAGAAAGTCGTCGCGAATGGATGTTGGATCGTTTTCGCTTTGCCGGAGCTAATGACAAAAAAATATCTAAGTATCGTTTTTGGCAAGAAGGTAATCATCCCGAATTAATTTATTTGCATGACTTCTTTCTGCAAAAATTGAATTATATTCATAATAATCCGGTGAAGCAGGAGATTGTTGCACGACAGGAAGATTATTTATATAGTTCGGCGGTGAGTTATGCGGGTGATAAAGGACTGCTAGAGGTGATTTTGGTTTAGGAAGGTAGAGGTTAAGGAGCGGATTACAAATCCTGATACTCAAGCAATCGGATTGCAAATCCGATTGAACAGAGCAGATTGAACAGAGAACGGAAACCTACTTTAAATGATTTTATGGCGAACTTTCATGTAAGATGTGATGTTGTTTAGATAGAAAAATGTATCTTTGTAATGTAGTAAGTTTGATTCATTCATGCATTTAGAAAGAGTAAGAAATGAAGAGACCAGAGATTATAGAAGCTATTCGTGAAACATTAAAACGTGTTGCTCCCAATGCGCAGGCTATTTTATATGGCTCTGAGGCGCGTGGGGATGCCAGGCATGATAGTGATGTTGATTTACTCATTTTAGTGGAAGGTGACAAAATGACATTGGCTAAAGAAGAAGCTATCACATTACCTTTATATGAATTGGAATTGAAAACAGGTGTTAGTATTAGCCCGATAGTTGTTTTGAAGAAATTTTGGGAGAACCGGCCTTTTAAAACACCTTTTTATGTAAATGTGATAAACGAAGGTATTGTCTTATGAAAGAAATTCTAGATAAGGAAAGTAAGAAAGCACTGGTCGCTTATCGGATACAACGTGCTTATGAAACATTGAGAGAGGCTGAGGTTATGATACGTGAGTCATTCTATAATGCTGCTATTAACAGGCTGTATTATGCATGCTATTATGCAACTGTAGCTCTTCTTTTAAAATATGATATTCAAACGCAGACTCATAATGGGGTGAAGACGATGCTTGGTCTGCACTTTATTTCGACAGGAAAACTTCCTGTAAAAGTAGGAAAAACTTTTTCTACATTATTTGAAAAAAGGCATAGTGGAGATTATGATGACTTTGTATATTGTGACGAAGAAATGGTAAACAACTTATATCCACAAGCAGAGACTTTCATAAATAGTATTCAAGAATTAATAAGAGATAAAGAGTGGGAATCTATATAAGGAAGGTGAACCGTCCCAGTGGATTTTGAATCCGCTTGCTTCACTTATGTGTTGTTGATTTTTAAAAGAAGAGATTATGAGCAATAAAATTTATCCTATCGGTATTCAGAATTTTGAAAGCCTTCGTCAGGATGGTTATTTTTATATTGATAAAACGGCATTGATGTATCAAATGGTAAAGACCGGGCGTTATTACTTTTTGAGTCGTCCGCGCCGTTTCGGAAAGAGTCTGCTCATTTCTACTTTAGAGGCTTACTTTCAAGGAAAAAAAGAACTGTTTACCGGCTTGGCAGTAGAAAAGTTGGAAAAGGATTGGATTAAATATCCTATATTGCATCTCGACCTGAATATCGAGAAGTATGACACTCCGGAAAGTCTGGATAAGATATTGAATGATAATCTGGAATATTGGGAAAGCCAATACGGCACCCGTCCATCCGAGACATCTTTTTCCCTGCGTTTTGCAGGTATCATTCAGCGTGCTTGTGAGAAGACCGGACAACGTGTAGTTATTCTGGTAGATGAGTATGACAAACCTATGCTGCAAGCTATCGGTAATGAGGAACTGCAAAAGCAATTCCGAAATACTCTGAAGCCATTTTATGGCGCTTTGAAAACGAAGGACGGGTATATAAAGTTCGCTCTGCTCACCGGCGTGACAAAGTTTGGCAAAGTCAGTGTATTCAGTGATTTGAATAATCTGGATGATATTTCAATGTGGAATGAGTATGTCGAAATTTGTGGTGTCAGCGAGCGTGAAATCCATGAAAATCTGGAAGCGGAACTACATGAATTTGCAGCAGCACGTGGAATAACGTATGACAAACTCTGTGAAGATTTGAGAGAGTGTTATGACGGTTATCATTTTACGCACAATTCAATCGGCATGTACAACCCGTTCAGTCTGCTGAACGCTTTCAAGCGTAAGGAGTTTGGTAGTTATTGGTTTGAAACGGGTACGCCTACCTATTTGGTGAAATTGCTAAAAAAACATCATTATGACCTGGAGCGGATGGCACATGAAGAGACCGATGTCCAAGTGTTGAACAGTATAGATTCTGAATCCACCAATCCCATCCCGGTAATTTATCAGAGTGGATACCTAACCATTAAGGGGTATGATGAAGAATTTGGAATGTATCGCTTGGGTTTCCCCAATCGCGAAGTGGAAGAAGGTTTTATCCGCTTCCTGCTTCCTTTTTATGCGAACGTAAATAAGGTCGAGTCGCCTTTTGAGATTCAGAAGTTTGTTCGTGAAGTGCGTTCCGGTGATTATAACTCTTTCTTCCGCCGTCTGCAAAGTTTCTTTGCAGACACTACTTACGAAGTGATTCGGGACCAGGAGCTACATTACGAAAATGTTCTTTTTATCGTTTTTAAACTGCTAGGTTTCTACACCAAGGTAGAGTATCATACGAGTGAAGGGCGCATCGACCTTGTCTTGCAGACCGATAAATTTATTTATATCATGGAATTTAAGTTGAACGGTACGGCAGAAGATGCTTTACAGCAGATTAACGACAAGAATTATGCTCTTCCTTTCGAAATGGACGGACGTAAACTCTTTAAAATAGGAGTAAATTTCAGTGCGGAAACCCGTAATATTGAAAAGTGGATTGTAGAAACAAAAAACTAGCCCGGCAAATAGTGAGGCTAGTCTTTTGAAGTCATAAGTCTTTTTATTCTTTTATTTCCGGAACTAATATAAATTTCGTATCCGGGAAATACTTCTTCAGCCAGTTTTGAATGAAGTTCATCGTATCATTCTGAATCGTTTTATCTTTTACGGTAGGATACATATTATAAAGTACTGTATCCAGTACAATACCGTGTTTTTGTATGGCTTCAAGGCTAAGCAAAGTATGATTGATGCTTCCCAATTTACCGGAAGTAACAAAGATAAGCGGATAATTCTCTTGGGCAATGTAGTCTATTGTCAGAAGCTCTGTTGTTAGCGGAACCATTAAGCCACCTGCGCCTTCGAGCAGAACAAAATCATAGCGTTCGCTCAACTCTTCCGTAGCACGTTTGATTTTGCCGAAGTCAATGGGACGGTTATCCAGTTGGGAAGCTAGATGCGGAGAGGCGGGATAAGAGAAAATTTCCGGCATAGTCAGTCCTTTTTTGTCTTCTTCTGTAAAGGAGATTCCCATGATACGACGATGCAAATCAATATCCTCGGAGTGACCAATGTTTCCTGTTTGGATAAACTTTTGAGTGATGGTACGCTGTCCGTTCTTGTTCCATTCACGAGCTAGAAATCCGGTGGCGTAGCTCTTGCCGGCATCGGTGTCGATACCGCTTACGAAATATACATTCTGTTTCATACTTTTTTCTTTTTTGCGATGATATAAATAGGGTGATAGGTCAGGGACACTGAAGTGCCCTGGGTAAATTCTTGTGTGTAACGTTCACTGAATAACTGCAAGTCACGACGTGTCCGCAGTTGTTGGGAAGAGGTGCCGGATATTCCGGTTACTCCTGTCTGCTTCAAATGATAAAGTACTTTTAGTGGGTTATCAAACGAAAGAGAAATAAGTTCTTCTTCCGAATGGAGTATGTCAAAGTGGGATGACAAGGCTTTAACAAGCTCTTCCCGTGAACGATAAGGGAGCCCGTTTCCTGTTAACTCTCGTATCTCTTTCATATTCTCTTTACCGAAAGTGCTGAAAGCGAAATAGCCTTGATTATTAAGCAGGGTGTTGCACCTTTTGAAAAAGTTTTCAGGAGATTCGAACCATTGCAGAGCCGAGCAGGAAGTAATTAATGTACTTTCAGCGGGGAAAGGAACTGTTTCTGCATCTCCCGGAAGAAAGGAAACCTGTTCTTTTCTTAATATATCCTCGCAACAGTACTTCATTTCCGGGCAAAGGTCGTTTAGCAATAATTCTTTCGGCCGAAGGGCCTGAAGTAGCATACGGGAATAAATACCTGTACCGCATCCGAACTCAATCACTTTTGAACAGGGAAAAGAGATGTGTTCTGTAAGCAGGTGAATCATTTTATCTGCTATTTGCCGTTGTACGTTTGCTTCCTGGGGATAAGTAGCAATGGCTTTAGAGAAACGTTCGGCGATTAGTTGTTTATCCATAAATCGATCATTAGTTGATTTGCATGATTACATTATCAAAAAGGTCTTGTTGATAATGAGCGGCTTCTGTATATTCAAGGGAATCCACTTTGTTTCTCCATGCCAACCATTGGCTATCCGGCAGGAAGATACGGTCGCTCTTTCCTATGATGGCTCTTTGCCATGCAAAATCCGACGGTGGCAATGATAAGTATTGCTTTTGTATGGCAGCAAGCTCTTCTTTGAGCTCTTCAACGGGACGTTGGGGAGCTACTGTCTGAAAAGCCTTGTAATCGGCTGCTGAACCGCACATTCTTCTTTGAAACTTTTGCAGGGATTGTTCATTCAGTCCTTGCAGGGTTCCTTCAAAAATGGTAGGAGTAATCCCTTTCGTTTCATGTATAGGAGAAAGAGTCCCATTGATAGCGATACTTTGGGAAAGGGGCAGGGATGGATATTGTTTCATTATCTGTGAGGCTGCCCATACTCCCATTGACCAGGCAATGAGGGTGATTTCGGAATATTCTTGCAAAATGTCGGCATCGAACTCTAATGAACGATAATCATAGCAAATCATCCAGTCCTTATCGGTCGGGTGAATTTGCAGGAATGGAGTTTCATCCATTCCCCAGCCTGCGAAGAAAAGCAATAGATGCTTTTGATTATTCTTTATGATAAAATACTGTTTCATCCGTTTATCAGTTTGATGAGTTGGTCGATTTCATGTTCGGTGATGTCCGCTGTCAGTGAGAAGCGGATGCGTGAAGTCCCTTCGGGAACCGTAGGCGGACGTACCGGCAATGCGTAAAATCCTTTGCGTTGGAGTTCTTCTGCTTTCAATATGGTATCTTCACTTGCTCCGACAATCATAGGGACAATATGGCTTACCGAGGGGCAATTGTATCCTTTGGTTGTAAGGGCTTCCTTTAGCTTTTCACTGATTTGTAGCAGGTGAGTTCTCTTATGTTGTAAAGCTGGAAGACGTTCTAACACCCATGAAGTCCATTGAATATTAATGGGCGGAAGTGCAGTGGTGAATATAAACGTGCGCATTTTATTGATTAGATATTCCCGAATGAGTTGTCGACAGACAATATAAGCTCCTGCCGAGGCAATGGCTTTCCCGAATGTACCTACCAGAAAGTCTATATCGTTGATACATTCTTGTTCTTCAGCACATCCTAATCCTTTTTTCCCTCGTACACCAAAAGCATGAGCCTCATCTATATAAAGAAGAATATTGGAATAGCTCTTTTTGAGTTGAATGAGAGCGGGAAGATCAGCTTCATCGCCATCCATGCTGAAGATACTTTCGGTAACAATAATAATCTGCTCATAAGCGTTATGATTTTCAGCAATCAGTCGCTGCAACTGGGAAATATCATTGTGACGATACCGTATACATTTAGCTGATGATAATTTAATCCCGTCTATCAGGCTTGCATGCACCAGCTTGTCAGCAAGAATCAGGGTGTGAGTATTGCAAATGGCAGGAAGTATTCCTGTATTGGCATGATAACCACTATTGAATATGAGTGCACTTTCGGTTCCGAACATGGTGGCTAGCTGTTGCTCCAACTTCTGATAGTCACTAAAATTACCGGTCAATAACCGGGAAGAAGAGGAGGTGGGCAGGAAAGTTTCGGGAGTGAGCGTCCTTAAGAATTCTTCCCTCAATGAAATGTCATTAGCCAGTCCGAGATAATCATTAGAAGATAGGTTCAACATTCGTTGTCCGTTCAGCAGAACATCTCGCCCTTTGTGGATTAGCGGTGGGAGAGAACGGTAATTCTTTTTCTCTTTCAAGGTCTGGAGTTCCTGGTTTATATACTCTAATGTCATGAATTGTTATTTTAAGTAATCAGTATTCGATAGATGAATGATTGAAAGTGTAATCTGTTGTTTATAAGATGTTTATCGTCAGAAGGACTATCCCGGAAGTTTCTCACCGACCAAGGCATCCTTCCTCGGTGAGGAAAGGTCCGTTCCTCACCGAGGAACACCCTTTTGCTCACCGAGGAACAGATCTTTGGGTGAAAATCCGGTAATATTCTTTTTATCTGTCATCTTTTTTGAATAACTTTAAGTAACCCGGAAGTCAGTTTGCTTAATTGTTCCGAAGTAATGATGAAAGGCGGCATCAGATATACCAGTTTGCCAAAGGGACGTACCCAGATTCTTTCTTCCACAAATCGTCGTTGCATATAGGCCATATTTACCGGACGCTTCATCTCAATGACTCCGATAGCTCCGAGTATTCGTACATCAGCTACTTCCGGAAATTCCCGTGCAGGTGCCAGTTCTTCTTTCAGTTGAGTTTCAATTCGCTTCACATTCTCTTGCCAACCGGATTCGAGTAATAGGCGAACGGAAGCGCAAGCCACTGCACACGCAAGTGGATTACCCATAAATGTAGGCCCGTGCATAAAAGCTCCCGGTACATGGTTGGAGATGGTATCTGCTATCCGGTTACTGGCTAATACAGCAGAAAGTGTCATATATCCTCCGGTCAGTGCTTTGCCGATGCACATGATATCCGGTTCTACTCTGGCGTGTTCCCACGCAAAAAGTTTGCCGGTACGTCCGAATCCCGTTGCTATTTCGTCGAAGATTAGAAGAATATTGTGCTTCCGGCAAAGCTTTTCTGCTTCACGCAGATACTGCGGATGATAAAACCACATGCCACCTGCTCCCTGTACCACCGGTTCCAGGATAAGCGCTGCCAACTCTTTTGAATGTTTTTCAATCATCTCTTGCAGAGGTAGTATATCTTCCGGATTCCATTCTCCGTCGAACCGGGAAGTGGGGGACGGGACAAAATAACGTACAGGCAATGCTGAACCGAAAAGACTGTGCATACCCGTCACCGGATCACATACAGACATGGCATTCCACGTATCACCGTGATAGCCGGAACGGATAGTCACGAAATTATTCTTTTCCGGTTTTCCTGCTGCATACCAATATTGTACAGCCATTTTCAGTGCCACTTCTACGGCTACCGAACCGGAGTCTGCATAGAATATTTTCTGCATGGAAGAAGGAACCAAAGGCAATAATAGTTTCCCCAATTCAATGGCCGGATCATGCGTCAGTCCTCCGAACATGACATGAGACATTTTATCTAATTGTTCTTTTGCCGCCTGATTCAATACCGGATGATTATATCCATGCACTGCACACCACCAAGAAGACATTCCGTCAATGAGCGTTTGTCCGTCTTCGAGGGTAATGGTGGCTCCCTCTGCCCGTTTCACTTTGTAGACAGGAAGCGGATCGGTAGTCGAAGTGTACGGATGCCAGATATGTTCGCGGTCAAACTGGGAACCGGCGAAATGATAACCTTCTTCCTGAATCATCTTTTTGTCTTCCGATACTTTGGAACCGAGAGTTGTCAGCAGGTCGCCTACGATAGCCGAGTTAATACCGATATATAATGCTTTGTGCATCGCCTCGGAAGAAAGTTGTGAACGTCCTCCGGCAAATCTTAGAAAAGCTGTCGGATTAATAAAACGAAAGATAGCGATGGTTTTAAGTATTTCTTCTTCGCTTAAAGGCTGCTCGTTTTCCAGTGGAGTTCCCGGAATCGGACTAAGCAGGTTGATAGGTATGGACTGAACATTCAGTTCTTTTAAAGTGAAAGCAAATTCAATCCGTTGCTCCATCGTTTCTCCCATACCGATGATACCTCCGCAGCAGATATCCATGCCTACACGACGGGCTGCATCGAGAGTAGCCAGTTTTTGTTCTTGTGTATGTGTAGTGCAGAGTTTGGAAAAATAAGACGGAGCCGTTTCCAGGTTACAGTGATAACGGGTGATTCCGGCTTCGTGTAGGGAACGTAGCTCTTCTTCGTTAAGTAACCCCAGAGAAGCACAGAGCTGAATGGACGAGTGACGTCGCATTTGGCGAACGGTATCGCAAAGTTGGGTGATCTGTTTGGGAGATGGTTTTCGTCCGCTGGTAACGAGAGAGAAACGGTTGACGTCTTGAGCTTCATTGTATTTCGCCTGTCGGAGACATTCTTCAGCGGGAAGGAGATCGTAAATATCGGCTTTAGTCTTGTAATGAGAGGATTGTGCACACCATTTACAGTTTTCCGGGCATCGGCCGGACTTGGCGTTGATGATGGAACACATGTCGAATTCGTGCGAAGCACGTGCGACGGTAATCTCATGCGCGGCGGCATATAGCGCCTCGCTGTCAGCCATGTTGGCTAGCCAAGCGGCTTGGTCGGGCGAAATATCAATGCCTGCCAACACTTGGTCTTTTATTTCCTGAAGTGTCATAAATGTATGATAAGGGATAGTAATTTTAGCATTCTGCTTACGAAGGGCAACGTCCACAACATTGATGTGCAGATGACCGATTTGGAATTCACGTCCCATACTCGCAAAAGCGGCATAGTTCTTTCTGCCCCAATAACGGAAGCGGGAAAGAAGGGTACGTGTGGTCTGTATGTGGCGTTGTTGCTTCATTGATTTTTTACTTTTGTTCGTTAGAACGTGGCAAATGTACAAAGATTCTTTGGATAAGCAAGCAAGTTTACAATTTCTGATATCCGTACTTTTATTTCTTTTTCCTGTATTCTTTGCGCAAGTTGAAATTGAATCCGGCATATATCTGAAGAGTGCCGAAACCATTGTCTACAGAGAAATTATTCCGGTGGTAATTATAGTTTTTCCCAACGAAAGAAGTACCTACAAAGTATTTTCCGTTATTATAAACAACCCCTGCACGGAGTAGAAAATCCAGATTAAATTTGCCGTACCATGCTTTTCCCTCGTGAGTTTCCGCATCTACATCAGAGGCTTTATAGGCAATGGCAGGGGTGAGAGACAAACATGCCAGGCAGTTGCGGGCAAAGACCCAGTTGTAGGCATATCCGAAACTGATATTGGCATTGGTATATTTTATATCCTTGACTTTCATACCGGGATTCATTGTCTGCTGTAGAAAAACAGGAAGTTCTGTGTAGTCGAAGTCGAGATGATGCTTTGAAATAGAAAAACCGGCAATAAATGTTCCCGCGTTGCGTCGTTGGTTGGTGGACTGGCTGAAGGCGGCCGGATAAGAGAATTTTCTGTTATTGAAGATATAATATAAGTTCAGTCCTTTTATATCCACCTTTATTCCACTGAAATCCTCGGAATAGTTGGAGGGAATATCTTCAGAAAATCCTCTGATCTTATGTATCTTGTAATTGTTTCCGGTACGACGGTAGAATATATCTACGCCAAGTTTGGAACTATATAAGCTAAGGTCAAACTCTGTACCTCTATTCTTCCGGTTGGTTTTCCGATAGATATCATCCACATCTACGGACCATCCCAGGAAAATCCATCGCCAGCCGAAATACAATCCTATTTTATTATGCGGGTTGGGAGAGAAACTAAGTTTTTGTGGTTGAGGCTGTTCGCTGGTGACAGAGTAATATTCGAAGTTGCTGAAATGAGTAGCCATCAACGCATAATTATAACGGTTCGGGCTGATATAGAGCGTATCAAAATCACTGAAATTCATAAATTTCTTGATTGCTCTTTTGAAAGGACTGGACTGGGTGACCGTTGTGGAATCTATTCTTGTACTATCATTTGTAGAAAGGGCTTTCTCTTCACTTTGTGCCTGTAAGGACAGTGAAAATAACAGAAAAAGATATAGAATAACCCGTTTCCCCATGCGGTTCTTTGTTGTTTTAGATGTTTTTCGTTTCACGAATGTACTACCTTTCGTTGATTTATGCTAGTAATCTTCTAAAAAATGTTTCGTTTCCTAAACAAAAAAGTTCAATATACTGTTAGTTACAACAAGCAAATAAATCTTAAGCCACAAAATTATGAGAATCTATTTACGTTTATTAGTCGTGTCTCTTCTGCTTTTTGCAGGAAATATAGTATATGCGGAAGCACAGCAGGAGAAACGCGTGACGGGTACGGTGACTTCTGAAGGGGAGCCCTTGCCTGGTGTCTCCGTACAATTGAAAGGAGCATCCTCCGGCACCATCACCGATATTGATGGAAATTATTCAATTGAAGTTCCTGCTACCGGCACTTTAGTGTTCCGCTTTGTAGGAATGAGATCGGTAGAGCAACCGGTGAATAACCGAAGTGTGATTAATGTCACGTTGGAATCGGAAAGTAAAGAACTGGAAGAAGTAATGGTAGTAGCTTATGCTATCGCTAAGAAGTATAGTTTTACCGGAGCAGCTTCGACGATGAAAGCGGGTGAGATTGAAAAGCTACAGACTTCGAGCGTATCGCGTGTATTAGAAGGGACGGTGTCCGGAGTACAGGCTAGTGCGGCAAGCGGGCAGCCGGGTACGGATGCGGAAATCCGTATTCGTGGTATCGGATCTATCAATGCATCCAGCGCTCCGCTTTATGTGGTGGACGGTGTTCCGTTCGACGGTAGTGTGAATTCTATCAATCCTGATGATATATCTTCGATGACAGTATTGAAAGATGCGGCTTCTGCTGCTTTATACGGTTCACGTGGCGCAAATGGGGTGATTATTATCACAACCAAGCAAGGAGATCAAAATACCAAAGCGACCGTAAAGGTAAAAGCCTCTTTAGGAGGTTCCAATCGTGCCGTGCGTGATTATGATCGTGTCAGTACCGATCAATACTTTGAATTGTATTGGGAAGCACTTCGCAATCAGTACGCCAAGAGCGCGGATTATACTCCGGCAACTGCTGCGGCACAAGCATCCAAAGACCTGGTTACGAAATTGATGGGAGGTGGACCGAATCCATACGGTCCCCAATATGCGCAACCGGTCGGTACAGATGGAAAATTGGTGGCAGGTGCCCGTCCATTATGGAATTCAGACTGGAGTGATGCCATGGAACAACAAGCACTTCGCACAGAGTTGAATCTAAGTGTTTCCGGAGGCGGAAAAGCAAATCAGTATTTCTTTTCAGCCGGCTACCTGAATGATAAAGGTATTGCGCTTGAATCCGGTTATCAGCGTTTCAATCTTCGTTCCAATATCACCAGCGAAATGACTTCCTGGTTGAAGGGAGGAGTCAATTTGAGTTTTGCACATTCTATGCAGAACTATCCGGTTTCTTCCGACTCCAAAACCAGTAATGTGATTACCGCAGGACGTACCATGCCGGGATTTTATCCGATTTATGAAATGAATACCGACGGTAGTTACAAATTGGATGAGAATGGAGACCGCATTTATGACTTCGGCTCTTATCGTCCTTCCGGTTCGATGGCAAACTGGAATCTGCCGGCTACTTTGCCTTTAGACAAATCAGAACGAATGAAAGATGAAGTTTCCGGTCGTACTTTCTTGGAAGCTACGATTATTGAAGGATTAAAATTCAAGACAAGTTTCAACTTTGACTTGATTAATTATAATACGTTGGATTATACGAACCCTAAATTAGGTCCGGCTAAAGAAAACGGTGGCGGCGTCAGCCGAATGAATACCCGCACTTTCTCTTGGACATGGAATAATATTGCTACGTATGACAAGACAATTGGTGAACATCATTTTAATGTTCTTGCCGGTGTGGAGGCCTATTCTTACCGCTACGATGAACTGACAGCATCACGTTCCAAAATGGCGCAGCCTGATATGCCGGAGTTGGTAGTCGGTTCACAGTTGACCGGAGGTTCGGGGTATCGCATCGACTATGCGTTGGTGGGTTATCTGACTCAAGCATTATACGACTATCAAAATAAATATTTCTTCTCGGCATCCTATCGTCGCGACGGTTCTTCACGTTTTGCGCCGGAGACCCGCTGGGGAAATTTCTGGTCGTTGGGTACTTCCTGGCGTATCGACCGGGAAGAGTTTATGGCAAGTACTTCCGACTGGTTGTCTGCCTTGACTCTGAAAATGAGCTATGGTGCGCAGGGAAATGACAACCTGGGTACTTATTATGCAAGTAAAGGACTTTATACCATTGTTTCCAATTTGGGAGAAAATGCGTTAGTGTCCGACCGTATGGCAACTCCGAATCTGAAATGGGAAACAAACCTCAACTTTAATGTAGGTATCGACTTCTCCCTGTTTAATAACCGTTTTTCCGGTTCATTTGATTTCTTTACACGTCGTTCGAAAGACCTGCTTTATTCACGTCCGATAGCTCCTTCCCTGGGATATGGTTCTATTGACGAAAATGTAGGAGCCTTGAAGAATACAGGTATAGAAATGGTGCTTAACGGAACGATTATCAATCAGAATGGTTGGGTATGGAAACTGGGTATGAACTTGACGCATTATAAGAATAAGGTGACAGATCTCCCATTGAAAGATATGCCGCGAAGTGGTGTGAACAAGTTGCAGGTAGGTCGTTCGGTGTATGATTTCTATATGATAGAGTGGGCGGGAGTAGACCCGGAAAATGGAGATCCGCTGTGGTATAAGAATGAGGTGGATGCAAATAAGAATCCGACCGGAAAACGTGTCACAACAAATGATTATGGTTCGGCTGACTATTATTATGTCAACAAATCGTCTCTTCCGAAGGTGTATGGCGGATTCAATACGTCTCTTTCCTGGAAAGGATTTGATCTTTCGGCTATCTTTGCTTATAGTATCGGTGGATATATCTACAATCGTGATGTCACAATGATTCTGCACAATGGAAGTTTGGAAGGTCGCGACTGGTCGACGGAGATTCTAAGAAGATGGACTCCCGACAATCGCTATACCGATGTCCCTGCTTTGAGTACTACCTCTAATAACTGGAACTCGGCTTCCACTCGCTTCTTGCAGAATAATTCGTATATGCGATTGAAAAACCTGACACTTTCCTATAACTTACCCAAACAATGGATTAGTAAGTTGTCATTGAGCAGTGTGCAGGTATATGTACAAGGAGATAATCTGTTTACCATTCACCGGAATCAGGGACTAGACCCTGAACAGGGAATTACCGGTATCACTTATTACCGTTATCCGGCTATGCGAACCATCTCCGGAGGTATCAATGTTTCTTTCTAAATTCAGACTAAATTATGAGAAAAATAAAAATTCAATCCATTCTTGCGGCAGTTGCCGGACTTTTCCTGGCAACGAGTTGCAGCAGCAGTTTTTTGGATACGGACCCCACAGATGCGGTAAGTTCGGATAAGGTATCTGTACCCGAAAATGCGGAGGCACTTGTGAATGGTGCCTGGTATAATCTGTTTGATTATTCAAGTACCTATGCCAATATCGGTTATCGGGCACTTCAGTGTCTGGATGATATGATGGCAAGTGATATTGTTTCCCGTCCGAAATATGGTTTTAACTCTTCGTATCAGTTCAATGATATAGCGCAATCCTCAAATGGTAGAACAGAGTTTGCCTGGTATCTGATATATAAAACGATAGATAATTGTAATACTGCCATTTCTATCAAGGGGGATTCGGAAGAACTCCGTCAGGCACAGGGACAAGCATTGGCATTACGCGCCTTTTGTTATTTGCACTTGGTACAGCATTATCAATTCACCTACTTGAAAGATAAAGATGCTCCGTGTGTTCCTATATATACCGAACCTAGCAATAGCTCCACTGTACCGAAAGGAAAATCAACAGTGGCACAGGTTTATCAGCTTATTTTCGACGACCTCACTCTGGCGAAGGACTATTTGAAAAACTATGTCCGCAGCGGTGATAATCAAAAGTTCAAACCAAATGTAGCAGTAGTCAACGGTCTTTTGGCTCGCGCTTACTTGCTGACCGGACAATGGGAAGAAGCCGCAAAAGCTGCCGAAGCAGCACGTGCAGGATATACGTTGATGACAACTACAGCCGAGTACGAAGGTTTTAATAACATTTCCAATAAAGAGTGGATATGGGGATTTCCTCAAATTCCTTCCCAATCGGATGCCAGCTATAATTTCTATTATTTGGATGCAACATACGTAGGAGCATATAGCAGCTTTATGGCTGATCCCCATCTGAAAGATACATTTACCGAAGGTGATATTCGTTTACCTTTGTTTCAGTGGATGCGTGAAGGATATTTGGGATATAAGAAATTCCACATGCGTGCAGATGATACGGCTGATCTGGTCTTGATGCGTGCTGCTGAAATGTATTTGATAGAAGCTGAAGCAAAAGTACGCGATGGCGTAGCGTTGGCACAGGCTGTAGCTCCATTGAATACATTGCGTAATGCCCGTGGAGTAGGGGATTACGAGGTGACAGGAAAATCACAGGAAGATGTAATCAATGAGATTCTGATGGAACGTCGCCGTGAACTTTGGGGAGAAGGATTTGGTATTACCGATATACTTCGTACACAAAAGGCAGTAGAACGTGCTGCTTTATCGGATGAGATGCAGAAGACAGAAGTCGATTGCTGGCAGGAGGGTGGTAGCTTTGAAAAACGAAATCCTCTGGGACATTGGTTCCTCAACTTCCCGAACGGTAAACCGTTTACAGTAAATAGCACTTATTATTTATATGCTATTCCACAGAAAGAAATTAACGCTAACCCTAACATATAAATAGCTCTCTTAATTTTTTGACTTTGACCTTAACTTGTAGACCGGTATACGTCGTGACGATGCATACCGGTCGTTTTCTTTGGAAAAGAGGGAGCGCAAAATGTGACACACCCCATTTTATTTAATCTAATCTTATTCTATTTTTTTCTTCTTCAAATTCGGTAAAAAGAATGTGACCAATCCTAGTAGCGGCATATAAGCACAGATATTATATACATATTCAATACTCGTTTTATCCGCTAAATTACCGAGTACGGCAGATGCTACACCAGCCACCCCGAATGCAAATCCAAAGAATAACCCTGATATTAATCCGAGCTTGGTAGGAAGCAATTCCTGTGCATAAAGCAATATAGCGGGAAAAGCGGAAGAAAGCATCAATCCCACACAGAAGCTAAGGATAATAGTCCACATCAAATTAGCATGTGGCATTAGTAAACTGAACGGGGCAGCTCCCAAAATAGAAGCCCAGATCACATACTTCCGACCAATTCGGTCACCGACAGGTCCACCAATTAATGTTCCGATAGCAGTAGCTACCAGAAAGATAAATAAATATAGTTGCGAATCTTGTACGCTTACATTAAATTTATGAATCAAGTAGAAAGTATAATAACTCGTGAGACTTGCCATATAGATATATTTGGAGAAAATCAGAATCAGCAATATCGCGATTGAAAGGGCTGTCTTATCCATAGGCAAAGGAAGATGAACAGGTTTTCTGACACTGACGGTCTGTGCTTTCATCCGGTTTAGATATGATTTATACCATTTGCAAATTGGGTACATCACTCCGATAGCAGCTAAAGCCACAAATGCAAATACGATGAGATGTTGTCTGCCATAAGGAGCCACCAACAGAGCAACCAGTAAAGGACCTAATGAACCTCCGAAGTTACCACCTACCTGAAAGAGCGATTGTGCTAGTCCACGTTTCCCGCCGGAGGCAAGGAATGTGATACGGGAGGCTTCCGGATGTAGTACGGAAGAGCCAATTCCGATTAAGAATACGGAGGCTAATATCCAGTATAGATTATCAGAGAATGCTAAGTTTATCAAACCAATCAGTGTAAAGCTCATTCCGATAGGCAACGACCATGCAACGGGATATTTATCAAAAATGATTCCGGTAATCGGTTGAAAGACCGAAGCCGAAAGCTGATAAACCAGTGTGATAAGGCCGATTTGCGCAAAACTTAATCCTAAATCATCTTTGAATAGCGGATAAGCTGCTGAAACAACGGACTGTAAAAGATCATTGAGACAGTGTGAAAGACTTAATGCGATTAAGATGGAAAATGTAATTTTTCCTACGGGTTGTTCCTGATTTTGTACCATGATACCTATTGCTTTAGAAGTGTTCCTGAAAAATTGGCTGCAAAGGTACGCAAACTTTCCCGTTTCTCTAAGACTAAGGATTCTAAATTGTCGTTAATTCAATTTTGACTAACTGAACTATTCTCCGTACCTGCTGTTGTTAAATAAAAAAGGAGGATTATATGGGCTTTATTTGGTATATCATTATTGGTATTGTGGCTGGATTCCTCGCAGGTAAAGTAATGCGCGGCGGAGGCTTTGGTCTTATTATAAATTTATTACTTGGTATTCTTGGAGGTGTACTGGGCGGTTGGGTATTTGCCCTTTTCGGACTGTCAGCTTCAGGATTGATCGGAAGTTTGATAACTTCCACTGTAGGGGCTATCTCTT
>ENA-OXNV01000158-OXNV01000158.1-human-gut-metagenome-genome-assembly--contig:-NODE-158-length-28680-cov-11.8812_pt1 | contig 28680 bp, 14 predicted proteins | sample MGYA00249745_ERZ652499 | MGnify/ENA primary metagenome ERZ652499 (study PRJEB26925, sample SAMN05826946) | human gut metagenome | biome: ENVO:2100002; feature: ENVO:00000062; material: ENVO:00002003...
TCGGAGATGTGTATAAGAGACAGAACATATACTCTGTCTGGCTTCTGTTTTTTCTTTATAATAGTCTGTTTGTTCCTTTAATTTATGAGCCATTTATAGTTAGGTTACGAAGATTTTCTCTACATTTGTCCGGTTAATCTCTATCATCTCATACTCACTAAAGTCTATCCGCCCAATGAAAAAGAACTGTCTACTCTGCTTTTTGCTCTTCTTTTCCTGTTATTCGGCTTTTGCTGGTGAAAGCCTGGATTCATTGTTGAATGTGCTTGATAAAACGATTAAGGAAGCCGATACTTATGTACAGATCAAAGAGAACAAACTCCATGAACTGAAAAAAGAAGCACGAAAGACACCTCCCGTTTCTGTCGAACGCTATCATCTGAATAATGATATTTATCTTGAATATAAAGTATACAGTTCCGATTCCGCACTCCACTATCTGAATGAAAATATGCTGCTGGCCCGCCAGTTGAATGACAAAGAGAGGGAACTTAAAATTCAATTGGAGCTATCCTATCTGTTATCCTCCATCGGAATGTATATGGAAGCAGCGGATATACTTAACTCGATTGATCGTCAGACATTGCCATCGTCCCTTTTGGGATATTACTATACTTGTTACGAGCATGTATATTTCGAAGCAGGAGCGGCACAACCCCGATATAAGATGTTTGCTTCCCGTTATGCAAAATTGAGCCATGCATACCGTGATTCGATGCAGGTCACTTTAGATCCGTCCTCGGCTACATACCTGTGGTTGCGTGAGACGCAATTAAGAGAAGCCGGAAAATACGATGAGGCTCTTGAATTCAGTGACCGCCGGCTTGCGGAGGCTTCTTTCGGCACACCTCAATATGCACTGGTAGCCTATCAGCGTTTCCGCCTTTTTGAGAGCATGGGCAAGAAAGACGAGCATTTGTATTATCTGGTGCTTTCAGCCATTTCAGATGTGCGTTCCGCCATTAAGGAGCAATCTTCTTTGATGGTACTGGCACAAGAACTGAATAGAAAAGGAGATTTGAAACGTGCCTATGACTATATCAATTTCTCATGGGAAATATCACAATTCTATAAAACGCGGTTGCGGAGCTGGATGAATATCACCCCGCTTTCTATGATAAACGGGAATTATCAGGATATTATCAAGCAGCAGAACCGGGAATTACTGATCTATATTACGTGCGTAGCCTTGTTGGCATTACTGTTGGTGATCGCATTAATCTATATCTACCGGCAGATGAAAGCCCTTTCCATCGCGAAAAAAGGATTGCAGGAAGTAAACGAACGGCTTTTCTCGTTAAATGAAGAACTCGAAGAAGTGAACCGTCATCTTCGTTCCACCAATCTCGAGCTTTCCGAGTCCAATCTCATTAAAGAAGCCTATATTGCCCGTTTCTTCAAACTGTGCTCTGTATATGTAGACCGTTTGCAAGCGTACAGAAAGCTGGTAAACAAGAAACTGCAACGCGGGCAAGTGGCAGAATTGCTCAAGATGACACATCTTAGCAATGACATTGTAACCGTTGAAGTACAAGAATTATATGCGAACTTTGATTCCGCTTTTCTGCATCTCTTTCCTAATTTCGTGGAATCTCTCAATGCCTTATTATTGCCGGAAGAACAAATCGTTTTGAAACCGGATGAATTACTGAATACCGAACTGCGTATTTTTGCTTTGATACGTTTGGGAATAAAAGACAGTTCGCAGATTGCGGAACTTCTGCATTACTCGGTGAATACAATCTATAATTACCGTTCGAGAGTAAAAACAAAAGCACGTGTTTCACGAGACGATTTTGAAGATTTGGTGGCAAAAATCCGTTAATAAAATCTGTGCCCAATCTACCTTTTAATGTGAGCTTGCTTAGAAATAAGATATTAATAATCAGGTGGTTATTTCTTTGAGAGAATTGTAGATTTCCACTTATATTCCCTTTGCTATTTTTTATCGGGGCATTTCCCTCTATTTTTGTCATAACCGAACGGAACGAACAGGTTCCGCCTTCGGGAGTTCCTTTTTTTATTAACCTTTATAGAAATACAAATGAAAAATGAATTACTGCATTTTTTTGTTCCGGAAAAAGGAAGAAGAACAAAACGCCAGCCGATAAGCTGGTTATGCTGTTGGGCTATTCTATTGGGAATAGTCTGCAACGCTTGCTCTGACGATGATCCTGTGAAAAAGAATCCTTACCTGCAAGTAAGTACCCGTGCCCTGCTGAAAGAAGTGGTGGAGGTCAAATTCAACAACATTGATGGAAATACCGATATTACTGTCGATTTTGGTGACGGGACGGTCAAGGAAGGAAAAGCTGCTACCCCTATCACTTATGCCTATACCCAAAGTGGCGACTACACATTGCATGTTACAGCAGGTCAGTATGAGGTGCAGAAGAGAATCCGTATCTATAATCTGTTGGCACTGACGGAGGCGATGAAGCAATTCAGAGAGCCGGACAACAAAAAAGTATGGGTCATGACACACCGGGCGCACACGTCGGACAGGACTGTTCCCGAAAATTCAGTCTCTTCCGTAGAAGATGCCATTGATTCGGGCGCGGAAGTGATCGAGTGTGATACTCATGTGACAAGCGACGGAGTGGTAGTGGTATGCCATGACCAAACCATTAATGCCACTACGGATGGCACAGGCGACATCACAAAAATGACCTATGCAGAATTACAGAAGTACAACCTGAAAGACCGGAATGGCCGGGTGACTGATGAAAAAATGCCTACTCTGGAAGAGTTTCTGAAAGCAGGACGCGGTAGAATCTATTACAACCTCGACTACTCTCCGCGCACGGCTACTTCCCAGCAGGTGGTGGATATCGTGATGAAGCTGGATATGATGGAATCTGTATTCTTCTATTGTAACAGTGCGCAGAAAGCGGAAGAAGTATTGGGCATTACTCCTAAAGCACATGTGTATACATGGACAGGAAGTCATAAACCGATGATAGGGCTGCCGGGCAATTACTTTGTGCAATACAGTTACCTGACAAACGGGAAAAGCACTCCTTTGGGAAGTTCAATCAATGACGGAATGCTTGCTACGGTAAATATGCTTCCGACAAGTGGCAGTAGCGTATCCGAATGGACACTGAACGAGGATTATCTGAATGAACTCTTGCAAATCTATCCGATGGTATGTATGATACAGACGGACTTACCGGACTTGTTGATTCCGGCATTACAGGCAAGAGGGCTTCGTTAACTTTATCATCTAATATAAAAATCATCTATTTATGAGAAATATTCATTTCAAAACGTGTACCTGTCTGTTAGGTATATTGCTGATGCTGTTTTCCGGTATTCAGGCAAGAGGAGCTTCTTTAGAAGTGCAGCAGGAACGTAAAATATCCGGTACGGTGATCGACGAAAAGGGGGAACCTGTCATCGGAGCTTCGGTGGTAGTTGTAGAGACGAAACAAGGCACCATCACCAATATCGACGGTAAATTTCAGGTGAATGCTCCGCAGAACGGTCGCCTGAAAATATCCTATATCGGTTATGAGACACAAGAGGTGGCTATCAAAGACCGGCAATTACTGAAAATCGTGTTGAAAGAAGAATCCACAGCGTTGAATGAAGTGGTAGTGGTGGGTTATGGTACGATGAAACGGAAAGAAATGACCTCGGCTATTTCCCATGTCGGTGCGAAAGACCTGAATCAAATCTCCAGTCTCGATGCTTCCATGCTGTTGCAGGGGAAAGTATCCAGTGTATCTGTTTCCAATACGGCTTTGGCCGATCCGAACAGTACGGGAAGTATCCAGATTCGTGGCATATCTTCGCGTAATGCCGGGCTGGGCCCGTTGATTGTTGTAGACGGAGTGCCAGGAGGCGATATGACGAATATCAATCCCGCCGATATTGAATCGATCGATGTGTTGAAAGACGGTGCCGCTTCCGCTATCTACGGTACACGGGGTAGCAACGGTGTGATCCTTGTGAATCTGAAAAAAGGAACCCGTGACGGGGAAGTGCATACGACTTACAGTGCTGCCGTCACCTTCAATAAAGCAAAGAAAGAGCTCGACATTATGAATGCGGAAGAATATCGTGCTTACCGCACGGTTTCCAATCCACTTTCCGATATGGGAGCCAGTACGGACTGGTTTGATGCCGTTACCCGTTTGGGAGTGACACACATGCACACGTTGACCTTCTCCGGAGGTAATGCGAGAACCAATTATCGTGTAACAGCCGATTATCGCAAAGCGCAGGGAATTGACTTGCGTTCCGACCGTAGGGAATATGGTGCGCGTGCTACCATCAGCCACACAACGAAAGACGGCCTGTTTACCTTTGCAGCTAACATGACTCCCCGTGTCATCGACCGGAACAAGTCAGCCAGTGTCTATGGCAGTGTCATCAAGAATAATCCGACAATGCCGGTTTATGATCCTGAATCAGCTAACGGATATTATCGTTTTCCGTCTGGAGGCGACAGCTCGAATATTGTCGAACAATTGAATGAGGAAGAGAATGGCACAGAGATTAAATTGCTGGAATGGAATGCTACTGCTGCCGTTAATTTGTTGCCGTTGTTCAATCCTAATAATCCGAACATGGTCTTGAAATCACAGGTTACTGTTTCACAGTATCAGGTGGATAAGTTCAACGGATGGTTCATTCCGTCTACTTATGGTCCCAATGTCAATTCGGGCGTTGCCGGAAAAGCGAGCCGTGACTTTGATAAAAACACTAACAACAATCTCGAATGGGTGACCAACTTCTCTACACGCATCAAGGATCATCAAATCCGTGCAATGGTAGGTTATAGCTACAATTATGGGGTAAGTTCGGGTATGGGAGCCGAAAACTGGGACTTCTCTTCCGACGGATTGACGTACAATAATCTGGGCTCCGGTCTGGAAGCAGCCAAAGAAGGAAAAACCATGATGAGTTCTTATAAAAATGACCATAAATTAATCAGCTTCTTCGGACGTGTCAATTACGATTGGAAAGAGCGCTATCTGTTCACTTTCTCTTTACGCCACGAAGGTTCCTCCCGCTTTGGTGAGAATCATAAATGGGGTAATTTCCCGGCGGTGTCTGTCGGCTGGCGTATCTCAGATGAGAAGTTTATGAAAGGACTCTCATGGATTGACGACTTGAAAGTGCGTTATGACTATGGGGTGACAGGTAATCAGGAAATAGGTAACTACCAGTCTTTGGCAACCTATAGAGCCTATGGCTGGTATCAGTATGGCGGCAACAACTTCCATGTATGGGGACCGAGTAAGAATGTCAATTCGGAACTTCGTTGGGAGAAAGGGCACAATCAGAATATCGGTTTGGACTTCTCGCTCTTTAAACACAAAGTGACTGGTTCATTTAACTATTTCCACCGTAAACAAAGCGATTTGCTCGGTAGTTATTCCGTATCGGTTCCGCCCAATTTGTTCTCTACCATCTATGCCAATGTGGGTACATTGCGCAATACCGGTTTCGAGCTTGATATAACCGTAAATGCTGTCCGGACAAAGGATTTCACTTATAGTTTCACTTTAGTGGGAGCCACTAATAACAATAAGTTTGTCAGCTTCTCCAATGATGTATACAAGGGACAGAAATATTATTCCACCTGCAACATGGCGAATCCCAACAATCCTGGATATTTGCAGCGGATTGAAGAAGGCGAACGTATCGGTAACTACTTCACCTACCGTTATGCGGGAGTGGACAAAAAGGGTGACTGGCTGATTTATGACAAGAAAGGAAATGTGATTCCTGTTGCGCAGGGTACGGAAGAAGACAAGGCAGTGACCGGAAACGGTTTGCCGAAATTCACCGGTTCTATGACGCACAACTTCACTTACAAGAACTTCGACTTGACTGTTGCCCTTCGTGGTGCTGCCGGGTTTGATATATTCAATGTGCACGATTTCTATTTCGGCTTGCAGAGTATGAGTACCAACCAATTGACTACCGCCTATTCGAAGAATGCGCATATCACGACAGGTAAGAATGTGATTACCGACTATTTCATCGAACCGGGTGATTACCTGAAGATAGACAACATCACTTTAGGATATACCATGAACCTGAATAAGAAGTATATTGAAAAGATCCGTTTGTTCGGTACGGCCAACAATCTTTATACATTCACGAAGTTCACCGGTGTAGACCCTTCTACATACGAAGTGAACGGACTGACACCGGGTACTTTTGGAGGAGGATACAACTATTATCCGTCTGCCTTCCAGTTTATTTTAGGTTTACAAGTTAGTTTTTAAAAAAAGAACCATTATGAAAATAACAAAATATATCATAGGATTGAGTATGATGGCGGGCACAGTGTTAGGCTTACCGTCTTGTACGGATCTGTCGGAAACGGTGTATGACCAGGTGATGTCCAAGAACTATTATAACACGAAACAGGATGTTATCAACGCCGTTTTCCGTCCCTTTGAGCACATGTATTGCTGTATCTGGATACGCCATGAGAACGAGGAACTTCCGGCAGATCAGTTGATTACTCCCACTCGTGGCACTTGGTGGTACGATGGAGGTTTGTGGGAAATGTATCACCGTCATCAATATGATGATATCAATCAGGGCGACTGGTTGAGCGAATGGGAAAACTTTTATGTAGGTATCGGCCAATGCAATATGGTATTGGACGACTTGAACCAATTGAATCCGTCCAATTTTGGTTTGAGTGACAGTGAGTTTGAAAGTTTTAAAGCACAGTTGCGTTGTATGCGTGCCTGGGGTTATCTCCGTCTGTTGAATACCCATCGCAACTGTATTCTCACCACCACATCAGACCAGGCTGTGAACGAACTGCCGGAAAACCGGAAACAAGTCTCTCCGCAGATAATGTTCGATTTCATCGAGAGTGAATTGAAAGACTACTGTCTGGCGGCCTTGCCCTCCAAGAGTGGACAATCCGGGAATGGTAGCCAACAGGGACAGTTCACGAAAGCTGCTGCGGCATCCTTATTGGTGCGTCTCTATCTAAATGCGGAGGTATGGATCGGCCAGGCTAAATGGCAGGAATGTATCGATATGTGTAAACGTATCACGGGAGGAGAGTTCGGATATTATGCGATTGCGGATAACTGGTATGAACCTTTCGACTGGAACAATGAAATGTGCAATGAGGTGATCTTCGGTTTTCCCGGTTCTTACGGGCTGACCAGCTGGCATCTGCAAAATGACAGAAGAACGGTTTACGGACGTGGTTTGCCTTATGGTAGTGCGTATTACCTGAAAATAGAGGGAAACGGCGAACGGAATCCGAAATACGCGCTTTCACCGAGCTATGACAATCAGCAGCCACGCGAACTGTTCGACTATGGATTAGGAATGGTTACCCGGAAGTTTGCCAAATATCAGGGAGACATACGTTATAAGCAATATGTAAACACCGGTAACAATACCCGCGAAGGTATGTTTTTTCTCGAAGGTAAGATTGCCAACTCCGCTGTCAGTGGAGGATATGCCAAGAACCCGGATAATCAATATGTGATTTATTTGCGTGACCAGGTCGGACGATTTGAGGGAAATGCAGAGTCAGGTTATATCTCTAATCCGGCTTATAAGGAATCTAAATTGGGTAATGGTGACTTCAATTCCGGACTTTACTGTGTGAAGTATCCTTTCTATCCGTTTACCGGAGGTTATTATATCGAGTCCGACTATACAGAGATTCGTTTGGCAGAGATTATTTATTCTCAAGCTGAAGCCCTTCTCCGTCTCGGACAAGCAGGTGAGGCTGGCAAATTGCTGAACAGCGTGCGTAAGCGTAACTACGAAAATTTTACAGCGAATATCGCTTACCAGCCGGAAGGCAACGTAGTACTCGATCAGAAAGAAATGCTGGATGAGTGGGGACGGGAATTTCTGGCGGAAAGCCGTCGTCGTACAGACTTGATTCGTTTCGGCAGGTATCAGGAAGCATGGTGGGACAAACCACGGGATGCGGACAATCATTATGAACTGTTCCCCTTGTCGCAGACACAACTGGAACAGAATGAATACCTGAAACAGAATCCCGGTTATCCGGATATTGCCCGGTGAAATCGGTGAATTTGTGATTATTCTTATCTAATGTACAAGTTAAAAAAGAAAGAAAATGAAAAATAGTTTATTCATAATATCGAAGCTATGTATGCTGGCTTTCATTCTCCTGTTGGCACAGGGATGCCAGGAAGACTATGAGATGATAGATCCGCCGATGATGACCGACTACGACGATGATCTGGACGAAGAAGTGATTATGCAGAAAGGACTGGAGAGTTACTTCGTGACTCAATTCGGTGAAGGGGAAATGGATGGTAGTTCCTGGGAACAGGCGTTGGATGTGGCTGGCTTCCGTAAGTTGTTGAGCGGTTCTGTCGATCTGTCCAAGAGTACGATTTACATGAGTCAGGGGAAATATGTCATGTCCGAAGAAAGTGGACTTGGTGTAATCGTTCGTAAGAATGTAAAGGCGATTAAGGGCGGATATAGTCAGTTTAGCGAAGGGACCGATGTTTCGGCACGTGATATAGATGCGTATGTGACTGTTATCAGCGGCGATGTGAACGGAAATAAACAGGCGGATGCCGGTGACTGTGGTTTGCTATTGGTGAAGAAAGGGCATATTGCCATTGAGGGAGTTACTTTCCAATATGGATATGTGTCTGAAGCGGATGCCAGTACAACCGAATGTGGTAGTGGAATTTACGTGAGCGGCGGTGTTGGTGATACTTCCATCGAGTTGACCGATTGCGTGATTAGAGATTGTACGTCAGCAGTAACGACTTCTGCCAAGCAGGGTGGTCCGGCAGTCTTTGTCTTGTCGGGACAGGTGCGGCTGAATAAGGTGAACTTGCTGGATAATAAGGCTGTCGGTCGTGGAGGCGCTGTTCGTTGTAGTAGCAAGACAGCGGTGGTGTTTATGAATGGTTGTCTGTTGAAAGGCAATTCTCATAACGGTTCGTGGGGAAATGGTATTCAGATGTCGGAAGGACATATCTGTATTAACAATACCACGCTGATAGATAATATGGGGACAGGTGCCGCTTTGAACGGAGGAGGAAGCATCCTGATGACCAATAATACAATCATTGGAAATGCGAGCGATACTCATGGAGCGGTACGTTGTGAGACAGGTGCCGGTGGTGATACGAAGTTTATTAATAACCTGTTGATCTCTGAAAATCCTTCGGCTCCGAGCTTTAATCTGAATGGCAGTAACTTTGAAGCCTTTTCGAAAGGATATAATGTGTATCAGCGCGTGACGGGAATAACGATGAGCGCCTCCGATACGGCTTATCCCAATCCGGTGAATGGCACGCTGAATGAAAAGGGAGTATATGTGTGGGATCTCAATCAGATTGGTTCGGTAAAAGGATATGCTACCAAACAGGCGGTGATAGAAGTTGCGAAAAGTTTTAATCCGGTGGCTTCACCTATTGCTGATTTGGGAGAAGTGTTTGTGGAGTGGATCGGTGAAGATGCTTTCGGTATAGACCAACGCGGAGTGACTCGTAATGCGAACAAGATGCAAGCCGGTGCTTATGATGCGGTTCTGACAAATTAAACTCTAAAACGACTGTAACATGAAGAAGATATTTTATATAATAGCTTTGGGTATCGCACTAGCCGGATGCTCAAATAACGAGGATGAGTTATTATCAACGGGCAGTTTCCCCGAAGATCATGTCATCCGCGTCATTACCGAAGTGAATGAACCTCTGTCGCGTGCAGGGTATGACGCCATGAATCTGGAACGTTTCGGATTAATGATCCGGAACAGCGAAAATGCTGCTTATAACTATCATAAACAAATGGTTGGTTCCGGCAGTGCATGGAGTACGTCTGACGGTCAACAGATGCTTTGGGATGCAGAAAGAACACCTGTGACGATGATAGCGTATGCGCCATTTATGAGTGAAGCCACTCCGGATGCTTCGTTGACCGTCAATGCGTTAACCAATCAGTCTACCGAAGAAAATGTGAAATCCTCCGATTTCCTGTTGATGAAAGCAACAGTTGACCCGGAGCAGGATTTAACGGCAGATGGGAAACTGAAAATCTCTTTGAATCATGCCATGAGTAAGTTGATTATAAAAATCACGGTCAATGGTACGACGGATGCTTCTATGAGTAAGTTAGGAGATATGGCTATCAATGGGGCTGTTGTCAATGCCACTTGTGATTTGTCGGCAGCGGCTCCGGCAGTTGTTCCTGCGGCGGATGCGGTAGTGGCAACTGTGGCTCCCTATAAAGGGACGGAATCTTGCGAATGTATCCTGCCTCCTCAAAAAATAGCAGAGGGCTTCTCTGTCAATTTCAGTTATGACGGGAAACTGTATATCTGGACTGCAAAAGAGGCCATTGAACTGGAAAAAGGAGTGGAACATACCTTAACTCTCAATGTAAACACAACAGTCCGACTGGCTGCTAAAATGGCCAGAAATTGGGCAACCGGGCAACTTATCGACCGGAATTAAAGAAGGAGGAGATAAACGATGAAGATTACAAAACTGATATTGGCTGCGTATTTACTGACGAGTATGGCGGCCTGTGATACAGATAAGAATATAGCTATGTACGGTGAAGATTCCGGTGCTATCCGGATTGAAGCCGCTATTAATACTGCCTTTACCCGCAGTAATCCCGGTGCGGCGGGAGATCAGCAGAAACAATTTAATGAGGGTGATGAGATTCAGTTAAGTTGTGAGGATGGGTATTTGAGCTATGTACTCTCGGAAGGAAAATGGATACCGACGGATAACTATTATTTAAGGTGGGGTGTGGAGCCGGTGACTTACTCGGCTTTCTATCCGGTGGTGAGCGGAGCCAGTACGGCCAACTTTACACTTCCCACCAACCAGCAACGTCTGGAAAACCTGGCTAAAGCCGACTATATGACATGCACTGTGGAGAATGCAACGGATGATGGTTCCCGTATTCTTCGTTTGGGTATGAACCGGAAAATGGCAAAAGTGATTATGACGCTTGCAGATGTAGGCGGACAAGGCAAGGTGCAGGGAGTAAAGATCGGTTCTTACCAGGGATACACAAATGGCGAAGTGGTATCGGGCACTTCTTTGATATCACCGTTCATTACAGTTCCCGAAGGTGGTAAGGCAGGACAGAACGGTTGCACTTATACTGCCATCGTAGCTCCCGGAAAAGCCGGAACCACCGCTACCTTTGTCTCTTTGAATTATTTGGGAGAAGATTTGGTATTACCCGGTATTCCGGAATTGAAGCCCGCAAAGTGTTATGAATTCACGCTGAAAGTGGAAGGTTCGATTATAAGTATTAGTGAACCCATTGTGTCTCCGTGGGATAGCGGTACTTTGCCGGGAGGAGATGCGGAAGAACTGCAGCTTGCAGCTTACTACGTAAAAGAACAGCCCGCCGGAAACGCAACCGGTATGGATTGGGATAATGCTATGGGAGTGGATGCGCTACGCAACTTGTTACAGACGAACGGTAACAGTGACATCTCCAACGCCAATGCAGTCAAACTGGATGGCAAGAAGATTTATGTAGCTGCAGGCTCTTATGAGATGGCGAAAGAAAATTCCGGCGTGAAGATAGAATATAGCGGTTATAGCAAGCAAGTGGAAATAACGATTGAAGGCGGATATGATCCTTCAAGCACGGGAACGGACTTGACGAAGCGTGACATTGGTAAATATACGACTGCTTTGGTTCGGAATACTGACAGTAATGCATCTGCTACAACAGATGGAATGTTTTGCCTTGGAAATCAGATAAATATAACTTTCGAAGGTTGTACTTTCGACGGACAATATGGACAAGGTGAAAAAGGAAATGTAAATGGATTTTATGTAGCGGCAGGTCAATCGGGTAATGCCATTTTGCAGTTGAAGAATTGTGTTGTGAAGAACTTTAATCGTGAAAGTGCTTCTGACGCAGGTCCGGCTATTAAGATAACCAAAGGGAATGTTTTCTTGGAACGTGTAGAACTTGTGAATAACCGAGCAGCTAATCGGGGGGGAGCCATCTTAGTCAGTAATAACAATGCTCCACTACTATTCATGAATAATTGCTTATTGCATGAAAATTATGCACCGGCAGCCTGGGGAACTGCCATTCATGCCGGAAACGGATATGTCTGTATGAATAATGTAACTGTGCTTGGCACGCCGGGTACGGCTGGAACCAGTGTAACAGTCAATGGAGATGCCTACTTTATGCTTGCCAATACTACCATTGTCGGTAATGCCGGCAACCCAAATGGAGTCTTCCGTGCAGGGGGCAGGGCTTCTACAGTGGTAAATTCATTGTTTGCTAAAGGAGCCGGAAACAGGACGATTTATGCAGGTAATATCACTTCCGGCGGATATAATGTATATCAGGCTGCGGATGCAGGCTGGGGAGCTATTGCTACGGACACGGACTATTCATCCCAAACTCTTCCCGCCGCAATTTTGACCGATGGTGTTTACCAATGGACGGTAACCGGTACTATTGATGAATTTGCAACGAAACAGGCTGTAATTGATGCGGTGAAATCTTTCGATGCAACTGTGGGACAGCAATTTATCAATTGGGTGGGTGAAAACGGCTTTGCAGTAGACCAACGGGGAGTTGCCCGTAATGTCAACAAGATGCAGGCTGGTGCTTATGATGCCGGGTTGTAACAGTGAAGCAATAGGTAGTTGAATATAATTGAGTAGAAAGATTAACTAATGAAAGATATGAAGAAAAGCAGGTTTATAGTGCTTTTGTTACTTTTCTGTTTGCAGCCAGGTTTCCTGGCTGCACAACGGGCGGAGGCCATCCGCAAGGATGTATTGAATCCGCACCTGGACAAAGTATTGGTGGTGGCGCACCGTGGAAATTGGAGTATTGCCCCCGAAAACTCCCTGGCGGCTATCGATAGTGCGATTCGGATGAAAGTGGACATTGTAGAGATTGACATCCGTAAGACGAAAGATGGTCAGCTGGTGCTGATGCATGATGATACGGTAGATCGCACCACCAATGGTACAGGAAAAGTGAAAGATAAGACATTGGCTGAAATAAAGCAACTTCGGTTGAAAGATAAAGACGGCCGGCTCACGGAACATACTGTCCCTACTTTGGAAGAAGCTTTGCTGGCTGCCAAAGGCCAGATAATGGTTAATCTGGATAAGGCTTACAGCATTTTTGATGATGTATATGTGATATTGAAGAAAACCGATACTGCCGATTTAGTGATAATGAAAGGTGCCCAACCGGTGGAGACGGTGAAGCGGGAGTTCGGTTCTTATCTGGATAAGGTAATCTATATGCCCGTCGTAACGATTGATGAGGAGAAATCGATGAAGGTGGTCGAGGACTATATGGAACAGTTGCATCCGGTTGCTTTTGAGTTGTGTTACCGGAATGTTGCAAGTCCGGTGCCTGCCCAGATGGAACGCAGGCTGGCAGGGAAAAGTCTGATTTGGTATAACACTTTGTGGGCTTCTCTGGCAGGAGGACATGATGATGAGGCTGCTAGGAAAGATCCGGATGCAAGTTATGGGTATCTGATAAACAAGTTGGGGGCAAGAATCCTCCAAACAGACAGTCCGGCTTTTATGCTCGATTATTTGAGAAGTAAAGGATGGCATGACTAATCACTAAGACTAAATTTATGAATGATATAAAGTTTTCTTTATGGGCAGCGGGATGGTTGTTCATCCTGCTCCTTGCAGGCAGTTGTAAGTCGGCGAATGAGTCGAGAGCTCCGGTTGCTTTAACCTGGGAAATGGGAAGCTACGATGGAAATGGTAAATATTATGAGAATTCTTTTGTACTGAAGAATGTTTCGGATGCTCCTATTGGAAAGGACTGGGAGATTTATTATTCGCAGTTTCCCCGTTCGATCCGGCAGGATGCTTCGTCGCCGGTTAGGGTAGAGGAAGTAAATGCGACTCTATTTAAAATATATCCGGGAGAAGGATTTCTTTCACTGGCTCCGGGAGATTCATTGAAAGTGATATTCCAGTGTGACGGGGAGGTGCCGAAGAATTCACATGCGCCCGAAGGGAGCTATTGGGTAAGTCAGTCGGGGGTATCAAAAGGTAAACCGCTGCCTGTGACGCTGCATACCGTTCCATTGCCTGTTACGGAATGGCAAAGGACGGCTGCACGGAAGACGTACGAAACCAACCTTCGTTTACTAAATGCAGATACTCCGGAGTTCCGGACGACGGATATCATACCTTCCGTAAAAAAGGTATTTGTTACCGGAGGGGAAACGGTGTTGGAGAAACAACTTGCTTTGACTTTCCATGAGGATTTTGCCAATGAAGGAAAACTGTTGAAAGAGAAGCTCACCGCATGGCATGGATTGGAAGTTGTGCCGGAAGCCTCGGTAACCATTGTCTTGGATTATCTCTCTGACAGGAAAAAAGCAGTCAATGAGGAATATTATGAACTGTGCATTGACGGTCAGCAAATAAGGATTAGTGCCGCTACTCCACATGGAGTTTTTAACGGTACACAGACCCTGTTAGGATTGCTGAAAGGGCAGGAAAGCCCGTTCCGGTTGGAAGCAATGTCTATACAGGATTATCCTGACTTATTATACCGGGGACAGATGCTTGATATTGCCCGGAATTATACAACGGTGGATCACTTAAAGAAGCTGATTGATATACTCTCTTCTTACAAACTGAATGTGCTCCAGTTCCATTTCTCGGATGATGAAGGCTGGCGGCTGGAAATTCCGGGATTGGAGGAGCTGACTGCAATCGGTTCGCAGCGGGGACATACAACCGATGAAAAGGACTGGTTGTATCCGGCTTATGATGGCGGATATGATCCGTATGCCGCAACATCGGGAAATGGTTATTATACCCGGGAGGAATTCATTGATTTATTACGATATGCGGCGGACAGACATGTGCAGGTCATCCCGGAAATAGAATCTCCTGGCCATGCACGTGCGGCGATTGTGGCAATGAATGTACGTTATAAGAAATACATCGATACCGATCCGGAGAAAGCGAAAGAATATCTTTTGAGTGATTTGCAGGATACTTCCCGGTATGTTTCGGCACAAGCCTATACGGATAATGTTATGAATGTAGCCTTGCCCTCCACTTATCGTTTTATGGAAAAGGTGATTCAGGAAATAGTGGCTATGTATAAGGAAGCCGGTGTACCGCTGACTACCATCCATTTGGGAGGTGATGAAGTGGCTAAGGGCGCATGGATGGGTTCCCCTTTATGCAGGGCGTTAATGGAAGAGCAAGGCATGGAAAAAGCGCATGACCTGGCCGAATATTTCATCACCCGGGTAGTTGATTGCCTGCAACAGCATCATTTATTTTTTAATGGCTGGCAGGAAGTAGCTTTGGGGCATAAGAGAGATACGCATACTTATTTATCCCAGCGGGCAGCCGGTATCAATTCGTGGAAAACTGTTCCGGAATGGAAAGAGGATGAAATACCTTATCAGATAGCCAATAACGGTTATCCGGTCATCCTCTGTAATGTGAATAACTTCTATCTGGATTTGGCTTATGATGCTCATCCCGATGAACCGGGACATTTCTGGGGAGGATATGTGGATGAATCCAAAGCATTCTCCATGCTTCCGTTCGATGTCTATCGTTCTTCACGTACGGATATGGCGGGCAATCCGGTGGAAATTGGTTCCGCAGGAAAAGGAAAAACGACATTGACCGCATCCGGCAGGAAACAAATAAAAGGGGTACAGGCACAACTGTTTGCCGAAACAATTCGAGGATTTCAATGGGTAGAATATTATATGTTCCCTAAAGTGATGGGACTGGTTGAGCGTGGCTGGAATGCGCATCCGGATTGGGAAACCCTTTTCGGTGTGGCCGAGCAGCAAGCCTTTGACCGGGATCTGGCACTGTTCTATGAAAAAATCAGTGTAAAGGAAATGCCTTGCTGGAGCCGGATGGGAGTAAACTTCCGTTTATCTCATCCCGGACTCACCATACGGGATGGACTTCTGTATGCGAATACTTCTATCGAAGGAGCACAGATACGCTATACGACGGATGGGACTGAACCGACGGTTGATTCGGAGCTATGGGAGACTCCCGTAGCCTGTCAGGCTGCTGTTGTAAAAGCAAAGTTGTTTTATAGGGATAAGCAAAGTGTAACCAGCTGTTATTGGCAGTAATTAGTGGAATAGTAGAATAGATGTACTTTTAATTTCTAGCCGTTTTATTCTTTAAAATACGAAGATTTTCTCTACATTTGTCTTTATTAGTCTTGTAATCTTCTATTAAAGTTTAATACTCCGATGAAAAAAAGGTATTTGTTGTTTCTCCTACTTCTCTCTTTTTCACTATATACCCGGGCTGATAAGACCTTGGACTCACTGTTGAATGTGCTTGATTTGACGATTCAAGAACATGAAATTTATGTGGTTCAACGTGAATCACGTATCAAGCACCTTAAAGAACTGACACACGGAATAGAAGCTAATTCCGCGGAACAGTACAATCTGAACAGTCAGATATACAAAGAATATAAAGCCTTTATCTGCGACTCTGCAATTCACTACTTGAATGAAAATATCCAGATTGCAGAGCGCTTGCGTGATACGGACCGGAAGATAGAAAGTCAGTTGCAGCTTTCGCTATTATTATCATCAACTGGAATGTATAAAGAGTCTCTTGATGTGCTGGAATCGGTAGACCGTCGGAAAATCATTCCTCGTTTAATAGCCGATTATTACACCTGCTTTGACCATGTGTATGGCGAGTTGGGCGTTTATACACAGGATAAAACCCTTTCGGGACGTTATTGGAGTATTTCACAGGCATATAGAGATTCATTATATGCTATATTGCCTCCGGAATCGGAAGAATACCTACTGATGCGAGAAGCATCATTTCGCGATCAACGCCAGTATGAGGATGCCCTGAAAGTGAATGATCTCCGGTTGATGAAAATAGCACCATATACTCCCCAATATGCGATGGCTACTTATCATCGTTCTTTGATTTACAAGTACAGTAATGATAGTCTGGGAGAGAAACGGAATCTTTGTCTTTCTGCTATATCGGATATTCGTTCTGCCATTAAGGACCATGCTTCGTTGTGGATGCTTGCCCAGCTACTTTACGAAGATGGTGATATGGAACGTGCGTACCAATATATGCGCTTTTCGTGGAATGCGACCAAGTTCTACAATGCTCGTCTGCGTAGTTGGCAGAGTGCTGACGTGCTTTCATTGATTGATAAAACCTATCAGGCAATGATTGAAAAGCAGAACGACCGTCTTCAACAGAACCTGCTGCTTATCACTGCACTGTTGGTGTTGTTGATTGTAGCTTTGGGATATATCTACCGTCAGATGAAAAAGCTGGCAGATGCAAGAAATCATCTTCAGGTAGCTAATAAGCAGTTAAACGGATTGAATGAGGAGTTGAGGCAAATGAATAGTTGCCTGTCTTCTACCAATATCGAACTCTCGGAGTCCAATCAGATCAAGGAAGAGTATATTGCCCGTTTCATCAAGTTGTGTTCTACTTATATCAACCGTTTAGATGCTTACCGGCGGATGGTGAATAAGAAAGTGTCTGCCGGACAAATTGCGGAGTTATTAAAGATAACGCGTTCCCAAGATGCTCTTGATGAAGAACTGGAAGAATTGTATGCAAACTTTGATACAGCCTTTTTGCATCTCTTCCCTAACTTCGTGGGAAAATTCAATGACTTATTACAGGAAAATGAACAGATTTTGCCGAAGAAAGGCGAGTTATTGAATACTGAACTGCGCATCTTTGCTTTGATACGTCTGGGTATTGAAGATAGTTCACAAATTGCGGAGTTTCTTCGTTATTCGGTGAATACAATTTATAATTATCGGGCGAAAGTAAGGAATAAAGCCCGTGGATCGAGAGAGGATTTTGACGATTTAGTGCGAAAAATTCGCTAATTCGGACTGTAAAACAACCACTTTTTTAGGTATACGTTCTGAATGTAAATGCATGGTAATTAGCGGATTATCGTTTTGTATGATCCACTTATTGCCCCCTCCTTGTTAGCTCACTTTAATTTCTTTATACTTTTGACCTGTGCTTCGAAAGTAATGAGAGTAGCCCATTGCTGACGAGCGTCTTATTATTAACTTTAAAACTTAGTACGCATGAAAAAAAACAGGCGAAAAATCCTTTCGGGGAGTCGCAAGATTTTCTTTGCTATCTTGGCAATGTTTTTATCTTTGAGTGCATCCGCACAGCAAATTACTGCATCCGGTCAGGTCCTGGATGCTCAAAAAGAACCGCTAATCGGTGTTAGTGTACAAGAGAAAGGTACGTCTAACGGAGCAATTACCGATTTAGATGGCAACTTCACATTAAACGTTAAGCAAAACGCCATTTTGATATTCTCTTATGTGGGTTATAAGTCGCAGGAGGTAAAGGCAGCCCACCAGATGAAGATCACACTTCAGGAAGATAATGAAGTGCTTGATGAAGTGGTGGTCATCGGTTATGGTTCGGTGAAACGGAAAGATGTGACTACCGCTATCTCTTCCGTATCTACCAAGGATTTGGATATGCGGCCTATCGTTTCGGCAGGGCAGGCCATTCAAGGTAAGGCAGCCGGTGTCTCGGTGATTCAGCCTAACGGTACGCCGGGCGGTGAAATGTCTATCCGTGTTCGTGGTACTACTTCAATGAATGGTAGTAATGATCCGTTGTATGTAGTAGATGGAGTGCCTGTAGACAATATCAAGTTCCTTTCTCCGAATGATATTGAGAGTATGCAGATATTGAAAGATGCTTCATCGGCATCTATCTACGGTTCGCGTGCTGCTAACGGAGTCATTCTAATTACTACGAAGGCCGGTGCAGCCGGTAATGCCAAAGTTTCTTTGACAGCCCAGTTCGGTTTGAACAAAGTGGCCGATAAAGTAGAATCCCTGAATGCAGCACAATATAAAGAATTGCAGGATGAAATCGGACTAGTGTCTTTGCCGGACGGATTACCCGATCGCACCGACTGGTTTGATGAAACGTATACGACCGGAAAGACTCAAAATTATCAGGTAGCTGTATCCAATGGTAATGAGAAAATGAAATATTACCTTTCTGCGGGTTACCTCAAAGAACAGGGAGTGTTAGACATCTCTTATTACAAGCGTTACAATTTCCGGGTGAATTTGGAAAATCAGGTTCGTAAATGGCTGACAGTAAGTGCTAATATCTCTTATTCAGATTATACAAGCAATGGAGGCGGAGCAATGGGAACAGGCTCGAATCGGGGTGGTGTTATTCTGGCTGTTATCAATACACCGACTTATGCACCGGTGTGGGATGCTTTGAACCCTAATCAGTATTACAATAACTTCTATGGAGTGGGTAATATCACCAATCCATTAGAAAATATGGCCCGCGCGAAAAATAACAAAGACAAAGAAAACCGCTTGTTGGCATCGGGTAATATATTGCTGACTCCATTTCCGGAACTGAAGTTTAAGTCTACTCTTACTCTTGACCGTCGCAACGCCGTTAATACCACTTTTCTTGATCCGATTTCTACTGCTTGGGGCCGCAATCAGTACGGTGAGGCTTCGGACAATCGGAATATGAACACGGTGCTGACATTTGATAATGTATTGACTTATAATAAAAACTTCAAGAAACATGGCTTGGAAGTAATGGCCGGTTCGTCATGGACGGATTCAGACTATTCAAATAGCTGGATCAACGGTTCACACTATCGTAGCGATCAGATTCAAACATTGAATGCTGCCAATAAAATATCTTGGGATAATACAGGTACGGGTGCATCTCAATGGGGAATTATGTCATTCTTCGGACGTGTAGCTTATAACTTCGACAGTAAATACCTGGTAACGGCTAATCTTCGTGCCGATGGTTCTTCTAAATTGCATCCCGATCATCGTTGGGGCGTATTTCCTTCATTCTCTGCAGCCTGGCGTATTTCTTCAGAGAAGTTCATGGAGAACCTTACATGGATTGACGATTTAAAATTGCGCGGTGGCTGGGGACAAACCGGTAACCAGTCGGGTATTGGTGACTATGCATATTTGCAGCGTTACAATATCGGTCGTATCGAATGGTTTAAGAAAGGCGGCGAAGGTGATTCTACTGATTATGCAAATGCTGTTCCTACCATTAGCCAGGCCAACTTGCGTACATCTGATTTAACATGGGAAACCACGACACAGACCAATATAGGTCTGGATCTGACCATATTGAATGGACGGTTGACGTTTAATGCCGACTATTATTATAAGAAGACCAAAAACATGTTGATGAATGTATCATTACCTGCCGGTGCCGCAGCCGCTACGTCTATTGCCCGTAACGAGGGTGAAATGGTAAATAAGGGTTTTGAGCTTTCTATTAGTTCGAAAAATCTTCGTGGAGGAGCATTTACATGGGATACAGACTTCAATATCTCTTTTAACCGGAATAAATTGACAAAACTGGAATTACAGAAAGTTTATTACGATGCTAAAACTGCGGATGTGGTGAATGACTATGTGGTACGTAATGAGCCGGGCCGTGCTTTGGGAGGTTTCTACGGTTATATAAGTGATGGGGTAGATCCTGAAACCGGTGAATTGATGTATCGTGATTTGAACAATGACGGTAAAATATCATCTTCCGACCGTACCTATATCGGTGATCCGAATCCGGATTTCACCTATGGTATGACTAATACCTTTTCATGGAAAGGCTTTAATTTGAGTATCTTTATCCAAGGTTCTTATGGAAACGATATTTATAATGCTTCACGTATTGAAACGGAAGGCATGTATGATGGTAAGAATCAGTCGGCCCGTGTACTGAATCGTTGGAAAATACCCGGACAGATAACAGACGTGCCTAAGGCTAATTTCAAATTGCTCAATTCTACCTATTTTGTAGAAGATGGCAGTTATCTAAGATTGAAGGATGTTTCCTTGTCCTACAACGTTAAAGGTAAACTATTGAAGAAATGGGGAATTACCCGTTTGCAACCTTACTTCACGGCTACTAACCTGCTGACATGGACCAGCTATTCGGGAATGGACCCGGAAGTAAACCAATGGGGTAACAGCGGTACGGTACAAGGTATCGATTGGGGTACTTACCCGCATTGCAGATCATACGTGTTTGGTATTAATGTTGAATTCTAATGAAAGGAAAGATTATGAAACTAAGAACTATATTTTACGGATTAACCTCCGGCTTGCTATTGGGACTTTCTTCCTGCTCGCTGAATTATGAGCCATTAGACACCTATTCGGATGTGACGGAAGGAGTGACAAGTGATGGTACAAAAATCGTATTCAAGGATAAAGCTGCAGTTGAAAGTCATCTGACAACGCTTTATAATCAAATGCGCGACCGTCAGGAACATTGGTATGTGGATTTACTTTTGATTTCAGATTCCCATTCGGATAATGCTTATGCCGGTACTACCGGAGCGGAAGTTGTCCCGTTTGAGAATAACTCGATTGAAGGTTCCAATTCTGTGTTGGAACGTGACTGGAACCGTTATTTGGAGGATGTGGCCCGTGCCAATAAACTCATTTGTAACATTGACCTGGTGACAGATAATTCGTTGACTACTGCCGAACGGGCGCAATACAAAGCAGAAGCGAAGATATTCCGTGCCATAGTAATGTTTGACATGGTACGTCTTTGGGGCGATTTTCCGGTGATTACAACGGTGGCTGATGATATTACTTCTGAAAACATTGATGAGGTATATCCACAATATTTCCCCAAACAAAATACGGAACTTGAAGCTTATCAGCAGATTGAAAAGGATTTGTTGGATGCAGTATTGTATGCTCCGGACAATACGCCGGGGAATAAAACGTTGTTTTCCAAGTCTGTAGCTCGTACCTTATTGGCTAAAATATATGCCGAGAAACCTTTGCGTGATTATACGAAAGTTATCCAATATTGTGATGAGGTGAAAGCAGACGGTTTTGATCTGGTAGATGATTTCAGTGATTTGTTTGGAATGAATGCTGCGGGAACAGATGCAAAGATGCGTAATACAAAAGAATCGATTCTTGAAGCACAATTTACATCCGGAGCAGGTAACTGGTGTACATGGATGTTCGGGCGTGATCTTGTGAATTGGAATAACAATTTCACGTGGGCGAAATGGGTGACTCCGTCACGTGACCTGATTAGTGCTTTCAAACAGGAAGGGGATGAAGTCCGTTTCAAAGAATCAATAGTCTATTACGATTGTAATTGGAGCAACTATTATCCGTCTGATAATTATCCGTTCATGTATAAATGCCGTTCTGCCAACAGCAGTATCATCAAGTACCGTTATGCCGATGTCCTGTTGCTGAAAGCAGAAGCGCTGATTATGCAGGATACGCCGGATTTGGAAGGAGCCGCCGATATAATAGATGAAGTGCGCGACCGTGCCAAATTGGGAGCACTTCCCACCTCTGTCCGTTCAAACAAAAACGTCCTGCTGAATGCCTTACTTAAAGAACGTCGGTTAGAACTGGCTTTTGAGGGACAACGATGGTTTGATCTGGTCCGTCTGGACAAGGTAGAAGAGGTGATGAATGCAGTGTATTCCAAGGATTCAGGTCGCAAAGCGCAGATTTATACTTTTGATAAGAACTCCTATCGTTTGCCAATTCCGCAGTCGGTAATCGACGCGAATGATAAGATTCACCAGAATCCGGGTTATTAATTCAACTAAAAACATAGAAAACTTAAGATTATGATAGACATGAGAAATATAGCATTGACCTTTTTAGGATGCTTCACCATATTAGCTGCATGCAGCAACAGTGACGATGCGGAGAAACCGGTTACACCTGTTCCGACCGGAGATGTGACTATTTATGCGACCACTAGCAGCCTGACTCGCGATTTGACCCGTGATGCCGTTAATTTCAGTTCGAAAGATAATTTGGCACCTACTTCAATCACATTGAATCCAACTGAACAATATCAGACAATGGACGGCTTCGGAGCTGCTATCACAGGCGCCACTTGTTTTAATCTTCTGCAAATGAAACCGGAAGATCGTCACGCCTTCCTTACGGAAACATTCTCTGACGACAAAGGCTTCGGATTTAGCTATATCCGTATCTCTATCGGCTGTTCGGACTTTTCATTGAGCGAATATACCTGCTGTGATACGAAAGGTATTGAGCATTTTGCTTTGCAAAGTGAAGAGAAAGACTATATCCTTCCGATTCTGAAAGAGATTTTGAGCATCAATCCTTCTATTAAAGTCATTGCCGCTCCCTGGACTTGTCCAAAATGGATGAAAGTAAAGAGTCTCACAGATCTTACTCCGCTGGATTCATGGACAAACGGTCAGCTGAATCCAGCCTATTATCAGGACTATGCCACTTATTTTGTGAAATGGGTACAAGCCTTCAACGCCGAAGGCATTGATATTTATGCTGTAACTCCCCAGAACGAACCGTTGAACCGTGGTAATTCCGCTTCGCTTTATATGAGTTGGGAAGAACAGAGGGACTTTGTGAAAACAGCACTCGGACCTAAATTCAAAACAGCCGGACTGGCTACGAAAATTTATGCATACGATCATAACTATGATTATAGTGATATTGCAACAGAAAAGAACTACCCCGGTAAGATGTATGAAGACGCAGCAGCTTCCCAATACCTGGCCGGAGCAGCTTATCACAACTATGGCGGGAATCGCGAAGAGCTTTTAAATATACATAAAGCCTATCCTGAAAAGGAACTTCTTTTCACGGAGACTTCTATCGGAACATGGAATAGCGGACGTGATTTGTCGAAACGATTGCTGGAAGATATGAAAGAAGTTGCATTGGGTACGATCAACAACTGGTGTAGGGGAGTTATAGTGTGGAACCTGATGCTTGATAATGACCGTGCTCCTAACCGTGAAGGCGGTTGCCAGACTTGCTACGGAGCGGTGGATATCAGTAATAGCGACTATAAGACAATTATCCGCAACTCACATTATTATATCATCGCCCATCTCTCAAGTGTGGTGAAACCGGGAGCGGTACGTATCGGTGCATCCGGCTATGCTGATAGCAATATCATGTATTCTGCTTTCGAGAATCCGGATGGAACATACGCTTTTGTACTGATGAATAATAATGAAAAGACTAAAAAGATAACCTTAAGTGATGGTAAGCGTCATTTTGCTTATGATGTTCCGGGCAAATCTGTGACTTCCTATCGTTGGGCAAAGTCGAAATAAGAACTTTAAAACGATCAAGACAATGAAAAAAAACAGTTATATTATATTGGCTTTGGCAGGAATGTTATCCATGAATTCCTGTAATGATGACGAATTCTTGCCCGGTAATCCGAGTATGGAAATCAAAGCAGAGAATGCAGACGCTCTTTTTGGTGACAGTCTTCCGTTTACGATTAAAGCCTCGGATGTGGATGTGCCTCTTTCTACGTTGAAAGCACAGCTTTTTTATGGAGAAGAACAAGTGTCTGAAACGGTCATCCGTACAAAGACAAGCGGAAATGACTATACTGGTAAAATTTTTGTTCCTTATTATGCTAATATTCCTAATGGAAAGGCAACTTTGAAATATATTCTTCAGAACATTCATTTTACTACCACAGAAATGACGAAAGAACTCGCTCTGGCACGACCGGACTTCCCCTATCTGACATTAGTGGATGAGGAAGGAAAAGAGTACCGGATGGAACGGCAATCCATGTACAAGTATAGTGTGACAGGAGACTTCTCGCAAAAGATGAAAGCGTATATCAAGACTCCGAAAGTGGGAGAGAATGGGAACGAATTGACCTTCGGCTGGGAGAATGGAACGATTGAAGCCGGTTCTACTAATGCTATCTCATTTTCTAATACGGAACCGGGAAATTATGCTATCAAGTTTAATACGTTGACTTACGAGGCAGAACCATTTGCCAAGTTAAAGGTGAACGGTGAAGATATGGAATTGGTAGAGAATGATATCTATGCAATCAAGTTGACCTTGAAGAAAAATGACATTCTAGCGTTTGAAGGGGTGCCTGATTATGATAATTGGTGGATAGACCAGGATTATTTTGAAAAGCAGGAAGATGGAACATTGAAATTCCTGCCGATTGACGGAAGTTACCAAATAACAGCCAATGGTAAAATGAAGTATTTCTCTGTCATTGCTTTGAAGAATGGTGAGGCTGCCAAGTTGCAGGATGATGGAACAGGTGCTATCTGGGCTATTGGAACAGGAATCGGTAAACCGTCAGTGGCACTTTCTGAAGTAGGGTGGACTCCGGAAAACGGTCTGTGTATGCCACAGCTTACTGCGAAGAAGTATCAACTGACATTTATAGCTGGCGTTACCATGAAAGTGGATGATATTAACTTTAAGTTCTTCCATATCAATAAATGGGACAACGGCGAGTTTAAGGGTGATGCTATTTCTACAACGAGTGAATTGGTTAAAATCTCATCGGATGGAAACTTGGGACTGGAAGAAGGTCAGAAGTTCGAAAGAGGAGGTATTTACAGGTTTACAGTTGATGTGACGAAAGGCAATACCAAGGCTGTGTTGACAGTGGAGAAAGTAGGGAAGGTAGATTTACCTGCACCGGATATTTTCTTTGGTAATGATAAGATGGAGGTGACAGATACTGATATATATAAGTCGGAACAGGTGTTTACACAAGGACAAATGATAACTGTCACGGGCATTGATAATTTGAATGAATGGTGGATCGATCCTGACTTCTTTGAGAAACAAAGTGATGGTGCATTGAAGTTCCTGCCGATTAACGGAGATTATCGGGTGACAGCTAATGCTGTTTTGAAGTATTTTTCTGTAATGGCTTTGAAAGATGGTAAACCGGCCAAATTGCAAGATGACGGAACGGGTGCAATCTGGGCTATCGGGAAAGGAATCGGTAAGCCTTCTGTTACGTCTTCCGAAGTAGGTTGGGAGCCAGGTAAAGCGCTCTGTCTGGCACAAGTTGCTCCTAAAAAGTATCAGCTAACCTTGAAAGCTGGGGAAACGTTGAAGACTAGTGGTGACTGGGAGGCGATTAGCTTTAAGTTCTTCCATCAAAATGATTGGGGAGGAGAATTCGGCAATTATGCAAACTCTATTTTAGTGGAACAGCTTAAACTTGCAGATTCTGGAAATTTGGAAATGCAGGATAATGAAGCATTTGAAGAAGGAGCTGTCTATCGATTTACCATTGATGTAACGAATGGCAATGCAAATGCTGATCTGAAGGTTGAGAAAATAAATTGATCTGAAGATTGATGCCGGATTTTTATTGAACCTATCCTGAAAGGGTATGATGAATTGTACCCTTTCAGGATTCATCTTTGGTCGGAATAATGTAAAAAACATTAATAAACCCGTCCGGCACTAGGAAATATCCCCTGTTTGGGAGTCTATATAAATAAAGTATTAACTCATTTCTTATATCATCAATAAACATGAAACTCAAAACAATGTTACTTGGCTTGTCTGTGATGACTGCGTTGCCTGCCTTTGCGCAGAAGCCCGTGTATCTGGATACTGGTAAGCCTATCGAAGAGCGAGTGAAAGATGCATTGAACCGGATGACCCTTGAAGAAAAGGTGAAGATGATTCATGCACAGTCTAAATTTAGTTCGGCAGGCGTTCCCCGCCTCGGAATCCCCGAAGTATGGGCTACAGACGGTCCTCATGGTATCCGTCCGGAAGTGTTGTGGGATGAATGGGATCAGGCAGGATGGACAAACGACTCTTGTATTGCCTATCCGGCACTGACGTGTCTTGCTGCTACATGGAATCCCGAAATGTCGCATCTTTATGGGAAAAGTATCGGTGAAGAGGCGCGTTATCGCAAGAAGGACATCTTGTTGGGTCCCGGTGTGAATATCTACCGTACTCCCTTGAACGGACGTAACTTCGAGTATATGGGAGAAGACCCGTATCTATCCGCCACTATGGTAGTTCCTTACATCAAAGGTGTACAAGAGAACGGGGTAGCTGCCTGTGTGAAGCATTATGCATTGAACAATCAGGAGTTCAACCGTCATACCACCAATGTGCAATTGAGTGATCGTGCTCTTTATGAAATATACCTGCCTGCTTTTAAAGCGGCTGTTCAGGAAGGTGGAACATGGTCGATTATGGGCTCTTATAATCTTTATCAGGGACAGCACGCTTGTCACAACAAACGTCTGCTTAAAGATATTCTTCGTGATGAATGGGGTTTTGATGGCGTTGTAGTGTCCGACTGGGGAGGTGTGCACAACACTGAACAGGCTATTCACAATGGTATGGACTTGGAATTTGGTTCCTGGACGAACGGACTGTCTGCCGGAACGAGAAATGCGTATGATAATTATTACCTTGCTTTCCCTTACCTGAAACTGATAAAAGAGGGTAAAGTAGGAACAAAGGAACTGGACGAAAAGGTTAGTAATGTCCTTCGTCTGATATTCCGCACTTCAATGGATCCGCACAAACCGTTCGGCTCTTTAGGCTCTCCCGAACACGGACAAGCCGGACGTCAGATTGGAGAAGAAGGCATTGTATTGTTGCAGAACAACGGTAACGTATTGCCTATCGATTTGAATAAAACGAAGAAAATCGCAGTGATCGGTGAAAATGCGATAAAGATGATGACTGTGGGCGGTGGTAGTTCTTCTTTGAAAGTGAAATATGAGATTTCTCCGTTGGATGGACTGAAAAGCCGTGTGGGCTCAAAAGCGGAAGTGGTATATGCCCGTGGGTATGTAGGCGATCCGACAGGGGAGTATAACGGAGTGAAAACCGGTCAGGATTTGAAGGACAACCGTTCGGAAGATGAACTGCTCGCAGAGGCTTTGCAAGTGGCTAAAGATGCCGACTATGTTATCTTCTTCGGTGGCTTGAACAAGAGCAATCATCAGGATTGTGAAGATTCGGACCGTGCTTCTTTAGGTTTGCCTTACGCGCAGGATAGAGTGATAAGCGAACTGGCAAAGGTGAATAAAAACCTGATTGTTGTCAATATCTCCGGCAATGCAGTGGCTATGCCTTGGGTGAATGAAGTGCCTGCTATTGTTCAAGGTTGGTTCCTGGGTTCGGAAGCCGGAACAGCTCTTGCTTCCGTATTGGTGGGAGACGCCAATCCTTCAGGAAAACTTCCTTTCACTTTCCCTGCAAAACTGGAAGATGTAGGTGCTCATAAACTAGGCGAATATCCGGGTAATAAGGAAGAACTGGCACAGTCTAAGCATAGAGGAGACACCATTAATGAAATCTATCGGGAAGATATTTTCGTAGGTTATCGCTGGGCGGATAAAGAGAAAATCAAACCGCTGTTCCCGTTCGGACACGGATTGAGCTACACTACTTTCGCCTATGGAAAACCCTCGGCCGACAAGAAAACAATGACAGCAGATGATACCATTTCTTTCACAGTCAATGTGAAGAATACAGGTACTCGTGAAGGTCAGGAGGTTGTTCAGCTTTATATCAGTGATAAGAAATCCTCTCTCCCTCGTCCGGTAAAAGAGTTGAAAGGTTTCCAAAAAGTGAAATTGGCTCCGGGAGAAGAGAAAGCGGTAACGCTGACGATTGATAAGAAAGCATTGAGCTTCTTTGATGATGCCAAACACGAATGGGTGGCCGAACCGGGCAAGTTTGAGGCAATCATCGGTAGTTCATCCAGAGATATTAAAGGTATTGTACCATTTGAGTTGAAATAGGTAGATGTTTGGTTAGAGATTGATTGTTAGGAGAATGTTACTATCTTATAAAGATCAGGGTAACATCTGTCTCTT
>ENA-OXNV01000165-OXNV01000165.1-human-gut-metagenome-genome-assembly--contig:-NODE-165-length-27762-cov-15.9398_pt1 | contig 27762 bp, 19 predicted proteins | sample MGYA00249745_ERZ652499 | MGnify/ENA primary metagenome ERZ652499 (study PRJEB26925, sample SAMN05826946) | human gut metagenome | biome: ENVO:2100002; feature: ENVO:00000062; material: ENVO:00002003...
GAGGCTGTTACACCAACACGCTTTCCAAGCGTGCGCCATAGACCACTAGGCGAATCCTCCATGCCTTGCAGCGCGCAGTTGAACTGTGTTCCGCAGGCAACTCGAATAAGTTACCACAGGTTTCGGATAAGTGCACGCTTCGGCGTGGCGCGTGTCGCGACGCGGATGTGAAGAATGATCACTGCGAGTGAAAGACTCACTGGAAAGTCCCGCGCAACACCCGCACAAGGACCGCATACTTGTGCAGGGCCCACACACCCGCGCGCACCTACACAACCCCCGGTAAAGGAATCACCGTATCCAGGTGAATTTTCGATGTTCGCCCGGCGCGCGCCCGCAATCGCGCCTAGGCTGTTGAGTCATGAACGAGGGGACAGCGGCCGACGTAACCGCAGCACATGGCGGCCGGTCGTGCCAATCGAAGAAACACTCAAAGACGTACCGCAGCATATCCGCGATCCTTAGTTGGCTCACGGCCCGCCGCCCGACCACGTTATCCACATCGCTGCGCGCGCGATTCCTCCCTTACCTGCTCACGATCGCTATCGCCTGGCTGCCGTGGCTCATACTCACTTGGCCGGGTTCGATGCGCGACGATACGCTTGCCCAATATCTGCAATCGTCCGGTCTGCACCACTACTACACCCAGCATCCGCTGTTTGATACTCTCACGTTCGGCCTGTTCTGGCATATCGGCAGCGCACTCGGCTCCCCTCTGATCGGGCAGGCCCTGTACACCGTGACCCAAGCGGTTCTACTCGCCGCCGGGTGCGCGCTTCTGCTGTGCTACATCCGCAAAATCGGCTCGCCGCGCTGGCTCATCGGTCTCGGCCTCGTCTATCTTGCCACCAACTATGTGGTGGTCGCGCAATCACCACGATGGGCAAGGACTCGTTGCACGCCGTGTTCTATCTGCCGTTGGCCGTGCTGTTCGTGGAGGCTTGTCTGACGTGCGGCTCGGTACTGGCTCGCCGCCCGGTGGCATTCGCGTTCGTCATCCTGTTGTTCGCCACCATCGTCTCCAAGCGGACGGCGCTCATAATCGTGCTATGCGCCGGCTGCTGTTTGCTCGCCGTCTGCACGCCCAAAGGCGCGCGGCGTCGTGCGTTCGCGTGTCTTGCGGTTGCCATCGTTGTGGCGCAGGGCGTGTGGACGCCATTAAGCGCGGCCGCCACGCATGCGAATCGATCGCCCGGACGTGAGGTGTGGGGCCTGGTCACCCAGCCAGTGGCCCGGCTCGCGCACGATGATCCCAGCGTGATAGACAAGATTCAGCGGCAGCGGCTGAACGCGATCATGGACCTCGACTGGGCCGCCGTCGGCATCAACCCGCACCGCACCGATGAGACCTTCCGCACTCTGCGCGAGCACCCTAGGCCAACCGCGGCGCAACAACTCGCGGCCCTGCAGGTCTGGGTGCAGCTCGGCCTCGCGCATCCGGTTGAATATGCCACGGCCTATGCCGGGGTGACTCGCGGATGGTGGGACCCGCGCGTCAATTTCGCGTACCCCACTGATTCCGACTACCTGTTCACGCCTAGCTATCTCAGGCAATGGGCGTCTTTCCTGACTGAAGGTGCTTGGAAGCATACTTCCGACGGCGATGCCGATACCGTGGCGGCCGAACGGCTTGCCGCCATCGAACATGACCTTGCGCCGCTGAGGGGTACCTCCGACAAGCCGCAATGGCAGAAAAACATATTGCGGGCGATCCATCGGTGGGCGCGTTCGGATGGTCATGTCGGTGTTCGTAAAGGCAATCCGCTGACTTCGATGGCCCTGTACGTCACGTGGATTCCGCTGGCTGCGGGTCTTGCGCTGGCGGTGCGGCCTGCGCGACGACGCTACGGCCCCGCACTGGCCGCTTACGGCTTGCTGGCATTCACGGTGATGTCGCTGTATGCCTCACCCATGGCACTATTTTGGTATCCGATTCCGGTATTCCTCACGTTGCCGCTTTTTGTGGTGTTACCGTTCACATTCCGGGAGAGCCATCCTCTCTGAGCATAGTTATCTCAGATAGTGAAATAATTACGGGGTTAAAAAGCACTAAAACGCCTCTTCTATTACCTCGCACCCGTCAGAAAATCAAGACTGTTGTTCAAGAATTTTTTCTATAGAGTTCATAGTTGTTTTTGGACCATTCGAGTACTTGAAGTGAGAGGAATTCAGCATGGTTCGTCGCGCCTGCGCGCAGTCCGCTGAAATGAACACGATGCGGGAACGTGATACGCGCGTTGCCGTTTCTCGCGTGCGCGCGAAGTCGGGCAGCGTCTGTCGTCTGCAGTCGGCCACGGTCTCGGCTCGTGCATTTGCGGTCATCGTTTTTCTGTTTGCGATGATCGCCGCGACCTTCCTCCCCTCCGCCATCATTCCGCAGTCCGCGTTCGCCGTGACGCCGGCAACCACTGCCACTGCTGCCACCGTCAAGAGCGACGACACCACCAGCATCGATTACGCGACCTGGGCCGACGTTGCCAAGGCCGTCGAAGCGCAGTTGCAGGAAGGCCTTAAGGAATACAAGGACGGCAACCCAATGGGTGCCAAGTCCGATTTCGGGGCTGCATACACCACCGTCTACGTGACGTCCAACTTCAACAAAGTGGTGAGCGACACTATCGGCGCAGACAAGCAGACCGCGCAGCAGCAGGCCTTCCAGGACCTGCAAAGCCAGGTGTTCACGTCAGACCAGGCCGATCAGCTCACCCAGAAGGTCAACGACCTGACCGCCGACCTCGACGCCACGGCCCAGCAGCTCGACGCCAACACCAGCCTCGCCAACCCGAAGCAGTACTCCGAAGACCTCCAGAAGCAGATCGCCAAGGAGCGCAAGGAGCTCGACGCCAAGAAGAAGCGCACCGAGGAAACGGCCAAGACCTGGAAGGAAGTCGCGGACGCGATGCTTCCGATCCTGGACAACGCCTACAAGGCCTATGAGGGTGGCGACGCCGCCAAGGGCGCCACGCTCGTGAACGACGCCTACTACCAGCACTACGAGAAGCTCGGCTTCGAGAAGACCGTGCTGAGCGCCATCAGCGGCAACCGCGTCTCCCAGGTGGAATACCAGTTCAAGCTGTGCCGCTCCTCGATGAACACCGGCAAGCCTGCTTCCGAAGTCAAGAAGTACATCGACGACCTGAAGAACATGCTGGCCACCGATGCCGCCAAGCTCGACGGCGGCGCGGCCGATGAGGAGGGTGGCTTCCTCAAGTTCATCACCAGCTCGGTCGGCCAGGCGTTCCTGATTCTGATCCGCGAGGGTCTCGAGGCCCTGCTCGTGGTCGCCGCTGTGGTGGCCTACCTCGTCAAGTCCGGCAACAAGCGTTTCACCAAGTGGATCTACGTGGGTGTGCTCGCCGGTCTGGCCGGCGCAGGCATCGTGGCGGTCATCTTCATGCTCGCGTTCGGCGGCTCCGGCCCGCTGCAGGAGATCATGGAAGGCGTGTGCGCGCTCGTCGCCATGTGCATGCTGTTGTGGACCAGCAACTGGATGCTCAACAAGTCCTCGGTGGAAGCGTGGAACCGCTACATCAGGGAAAAGACCGAAGCCGCGGTGGCCTCTGTCTCCTCGCAGGTCGAATCCGGCGAGAAGGTGGCTTCCCGCACGGTGATTTCGCTCGCCATGCTGAGCTTCCTCGCCGTGTTCCGTGAGGGCGCTGAAACCGTGATCTTCTACCAGTCCATCTACACGATGAGCCAGGATACGCATGGCATGGTGGTCGGCGCACTCGCCGCCGCCGTGGTGCTCGTGATCATCTTCCTGGTGATTCGCTTCACCTCCGTGAAGATTCCGATTGGCCCGTTCTTCCTGGTCACCTCGATCCTCATGTCCGTGCTGGTGGTTGTCTTCGCCGGCGGCGGCGTGCACGCGCTCATCGAGGGCGACCTGTTGCCCGCCAACTACCTGCCGGGCGTTCCCACCAACGACTGGCTCGGATTCTACCCGTACGCCGAATGCATCATCGCCCAGGTACTGGCAGCCATCGCCGTCATCGCGCTGTTCGTGGTCGGCTTTGCCAAACAGCGTAAGGCCAAGGCCCGGCTTGCGGCCGGTGCGAGCAAATCGGACGCGAAGGCTGACGAGGAGAGCGCGCAGGCGTAGCACAACGCCCGGTGCGACCATCTCGCGCAACACAACTTGCGACATGGCAATGGAAGCGATTCCAGCCCACGCCGCCACAACTAAAAACAGATAAGTCGTGAATAATCCATTCACCACAACAGAAGGAACAAGAGAAATGATGAAGAACAAGAAGCTTGCCGCTCTGCTCGGCGTGCTGCTCGCCGGCTCCATGGCTGTTTCGATGGCTGCTTGCGGTTCCACCAACAACGCTTCCGATACCAAGTCCTCGACCAGCTCCTCCGACACCGCCAAGAAAGACGACTCCAAGAAGGCCGACGCCCCGACTGAGACCTCCGGCTTCGAAGAGGTCCCGGTCGGCCCCTCCGGCACCGCCGAGGAGCAAGACAAGGCCGCTGGCCCGCTGACCGTGGGTGCCGTCTACTTCCAGCCCATCGACATGTACCCTGCTTCCATGGGTCTGAAGGCTGCTGACGCTTCCTTCCACCTGGAAGCCGACATCCATGCCTCCCGGGAAGGCACCGACTACGGCTACGGCAAGGGCGACTTCGTCCCTGACCTTACTGTGAACTACACCATCATCGACAAGTCCACCGGCAAGGAAGTCGAGGGCGGCCAGGCCACCTCCGGTACCTTCATGCAGATGAACGCCTCCGACGGCCCGCACTACGGCGCCAACGTCAAGCTCGACAAGGCCGGCACCTACCAACTCAAGCTCTCCATCGAGTCCCCTGAGAAGAACGGCTGGATGCTCCACGTTGACCCGGAGACCGGTGTCAAGAACCACAAGTTCTGGACCGAGCCCATCGAGGTCACCTTCGACAACTGGGACTACACCCCGCGTCAGTGGTGATTGACTAAGCAGACAGCCCCTTCGTCAGAGGGGGCTTTACGCCGCTTTAGGGAAATAATTCTTAGGACGGTCTAAAAACTCCCCTCAGTCCGCTTTGCGGACAGCTCCCCTCAGGGAGGGGAGCCTAAGATGAACAGAGAAAGGACACGAATGCTTGAACAATTCGTGGCAGTGATGCCGGGCACCTTGGCCCCCGCATTGCTGGTGATGAGCCTGAGCGTGATGCTCACGGTCGGCGAGGGGCGAGATAAGCCGATAAGCTCGCATTGGCGTCTCATCGGCCTGACCGTCGGCCTGATCGCCGCTACCACATTCGCCGGCCTGCGCGCCTCGGCCGTGATCAACCAGCGCACGTTCGTCAACTATCCGGTGCTGTGGTGCGCGATCATTGCCGACATCCTCACCATCGTCGTGGTGGTGTTCGCACGCCGCATCACCACCAATTGGCAGCAGCACAAGGTGTTCATGCACATTGCGAACGCCGTGGCCGCCATCGACATCGCGCTCACCCTGTTCTACGCGCTGCCGGACGTGATCCTGCAGCTGACCATCTGGGTGGAGCCCGGCGCCCCGATCTTCACGTCCGACATGCTGCTGCGCGCGCTCGGCTTCGCGCTGGGCCTGGCCATGTCGATCATCGTGGCCGCGATCTTCCGTACGATGCGTTCGACCGCGGTGCGTGCCTCGTTCACCGCCGCCGTGCTCGCGGTGCTGGCGATTCTGTTCGTCCGGCACCTGACCGGTGTCATGCAGATCCTGCAGGCACGCGGTTTCCCGATGGGCCACACGGGATTCGTGGCCCTCGCCTGGTCGATCAACCACAACGACTGGATGATCATGGCCCAGGCGTTCGTGTTCCTGATTCCGGCCATCGCCTCTGTGGTGGCCGGCTTCCGTATACCGCTGACCGGCGCGAACGAAGCCATCGGCCGCAAGCACAAGGCGTTCCGCCGTCGCGCCGTGGCCTCCGCCGTCTGGAGCCTCGTGGCCATGATCGGCGTCACGCTGACCCTCACCGTCGGCGTCGCCGCGACCCATCCGACCATCGCCCTTTCGCCGCCGGAAGCCTACTCGCTCAAGGACGGCGTGGCCACCATCCCCTTCAGCCAGGTCGAGGACGGCCACCTGCACCGCTTCGAATACAAGGCCAAGGACGGCACCGTCATGCGCTTCATCATCATCCGAAAGAACGGTGGCGCGTACGGCATCGGCCTGGACGCCTGCGAGAACTGCGGTGACGCCGGCTACTACGAGAAGGACGGCAAGATCATCTGCAAGAAGTGCGAGGTGGCCATCAACCTGGCGACCATCGGCTTCAAGGGTGGCTGCAACCCGATACCATTCCCGTACAAGACCGGCCACGGCAAGATCACCATTCAGACTACGGATCTGGACGCGCTGAGCGCCCACTTCCAGTGAGTCAGGCAGGAGACAAGAATCATGTTCTTTCTGCGTATGATTACTCGCTCGTTCACCCGACAGCTGCGCCGGCGCCTGCTTATCGCGCTGACCGTATGCCTGTCGGCGACCGTGTCCGTATCGATGCTGGGCGTCGTGTTCGACGTGGGCGACAAGCTCAACGCCGAGCTGTCCACCTACGGTTCGAACATCACCGTGCAGCACAAGGCGGACGCGGTCGTTTCCGACCTGTACAACACCGAGTCGGGCGGTGCGGCGTCCACCAGCGACCCGACCGCCTTTCTGAAGGAGTCGGACGCGGCCAAGATCAAGACGATCTTCTGGTCGTTCAACATCACCAACTTCGCGCCGCAGCTCAACATCCATGCCACGGTGAACGGCACCAACGTGCCGGTCGTCGGCACGTGGTTCAACAAGGACCTCAAGATCTCCACCGGCGAGACCACCGTCGTGGGCGTGGAAGGCATGCGCTCGTGGTGGCAGCTGGACGGCAAGTGGCCCAAGGACGATTCCGATCAGGGCGTGATCGGCAAGACGCTGGCCTCCGAACTCGGTGTGACCACCGGCGACACCATCACCCTCAACAAGACCACCGCCTCGGGCAAGAAGAACGAGCAGAAAATCAAGCTCACCGGCGTCTACGATTCCGGCGACGAGGACAACGGCTCGCTCTACATCGCCTCCTCCACGGCCCAGGTGTTCGCCGACCTGCCCGATTCGGTCGACAAAATCGAGGTCAAGGCCCTGACCACGCCGGAGAACGACCTGGCCCGTAAGGCCGCCGCGAATCCGGCCGCGCTGAGCCAGGAGGAATGGGAGACCTGGTACTGCACCGCCTACCCGAGCTCGATCGCCTACCAGATCGAAGAGGTGATTCCGGGCGCGGTGGCCAAGCAGGTGCGCCAGGTGGCCGCGTTGCAGGGCAATGTGCTGCAGAAGACGCAGGCCGTGATGATTCTGATGACCGTGCTGAGCCTGATCGCCGCAGCCGTGGCCGTGGCCAACCTGATGGTCGCCTCGATCGGCGAACGGTCGGGCGAGCTGGCGCTGCTCAAGGCGCTCGGTGCCACCGATGCCGCGGTATCCCGCCTGATGCTGGCCGAAACGGCGGCAATCTCGTTGCTGGGCGCGATTGTGGGCGCGTTGCTTGGTTCCGGCGTGGCCCAGCTGATAGGCCGGGTGGTATTCGGTTCCGGCATCACGATGCGGCCGATGGTGTTCGCGCTGGTGTTCGTGCTGCTGGCCGTCACCGTGCTGCTGGCGTCCGCCTCCTCGATTCGTTCGATTCTGAACCTCAAGCCCGCGGAGGTGCTCCATGGCCGCTGAGTTTATCTACGTAGGTGTGGAAGGAGGAAACCGATGACCAACACCGGTATGTTCTTCAGAATGCTGTTCAGCGCCGTGTTCCGCCGGCGTTCGCGCGCGGTGATGGCCGTGGTGGCGTCGCTGGTCGGCGCGGCCACACTGTTCTGCCTGGCGATGATCTGCCTCGCCGTGCCGCAGCAGATGAACGAGGAGATGCGTGCGTACGGCGCGAACCTGATTGTCACACCCACCGAATCGACCAATGCCGACGGCAAGGCCGGCATCGACAAGGCGATGGTGCAGCACACCACTGAAATGGTCAAGGCCAAGGGTTCCGCGAAATACGCCACCTACCGCTACGAGAACGTGCGCGTCAACGCCTCGCCGTACGTGATGGCCGGCGTGAACGCGGCGCAGGTCAAGAACCTCAACCATCACTGGGTGGTCGACGGCTCGTGGCCGACCGACGGCAAGGTGCTGGTCGGACGTGACATCGCCGACGCCATCGGTCTGAGAATCGGCTCCGCCATCACCATCGGCTACCGTGCATCCGATAACGCCAGCACCAACGGCACTTCGTCGAACTCCTCGATCGACCAGCAAACCAAAGATGGCCGCGTTTCCAGCGACATCATGGACACCTCCGGCACCGAATTCCGCGTGGCCGGCATCGTGGACACCGGCGGCAGCGAAGACTCGATCATCTACGCCACCAACGCCGACGTCAACAAGCTCACCGGCATCACGCGCGGCGTGGACGTCATCGAGTATTCGGCCGGCGCCAGCGATCTCGCGGGCCTGGTGTCCAGCATCAACGACATGACCTCCATGCACGTCAAGGCGCAGCAGGTCACCAAGATCACCGCCTCCGACACCCGCATCATCACCATGCTGCAGACGCTGTTCTGGATCGTCTCGCTGGTGGTGCTGGTGCTGACGCTCGTCGGCGTCGGCACCACAATCAGCTCGATCGTCTCGCAGCGACGCAACGAGATCGGCCTGCGCAAGGCCCTCGGTGCCAGCTCGCGCGCCATCGGCACCGAGTTCTACGTCGAATCATCGCTCTACGGCCTGATCGGCGGTCTTATCGGCACCGCAATCGGCTACGGACTCGCCAGTTGGCTGTGCGTGGCGGTGTTCGAACGCTCCATCGGATTCAACTGGTGGCTGGCGCTGATCTCCGTGCTGTTCAGCGCGCTGGTCGCCATCGTCGCCTCCATCCCGCCCGTCCACCGTGCCACCCGCATCGACCCCGCCGTCGTGCTTCGCGAAGAATAAAGAAAGAGAAACGTCATGCTACTTGAACTCGACCACATCTCGAAGATCTACGGCGACCTGCATGCCGTGGACGACCTCAACCTGACCGTGCCGGAAGGCGAATGGCTCGCCATCGTCGGTTCCTCCGGCTCAGGCAAGACCACGCTGATGAACATGATCGGCTGCATGGACACGCCCTCCAAGGGCTCCGTGAAGCTGGAAGGCCGCAAGCTGGAGGACCTGAACGCCACGCAGCTGGCCGACGTGCGCAAGAACCTCATCGGACTGGTGTTCCAGAAGTTCTATCTGGTGCCGCACCTGACCGCCGTGGAAAACGTGATGGTGGCCCAGTACTACCATTCGGTGGTCGATGAGAAGCAGGCCATGGAGGCGCTGGAAAAGGTCGGCCTGAAGGACCGCGCCCACCACCTGCCCGGCCAGCTCTCCGGCGGCGAGCAGCAGCGCGTGTGCGTGGCCCGCGCGCTGATCAACGACCCGAAGCTGATTCTGGCCGATGAGCCCACCGGCAACCTCGACGAGAAGAACGAGAAAATCGTGCTCGACCTGTTCCGCAAGCTGCACGAGCAGGGCACCACGATTATCGTGGTCACCCACGATGCGCTTGTCGCCAGCTGCGCGCAGCGCGAGATCATGCTCAACCATGGCGTGCTCGTCGGTGAGAAGTGGAATGACGAGGATGCGCGCAAGGCCTACGAGGCGGCCGGCGGCAAGCCCGCCTCCACGGGTGCACAGGTCGAGGGCGCGCAGAACGGCGAGACCGCCATTGGTTTCGCTGACCCCACCAAGGCTGCGAAAACCGGCGGCGAGGAGTAGGGCCGTCAGGGGCATCGAGCAGTATGTGAGGAATACATGGCAAGCTGATGGTCTCTCCCCCAGTCAGCTTCGCTGACAGCCCCCTCGTCAGAGGGGGCTTGAGGAGCGTGAATATGACCGAAAAGAATACGTTGAAGAAATCCGCGACATTGGCGGCGGCCGGACTGGTCGTGGCTGGCGCGCTGCTGGCCGGGTGCGGCGAATCCAAGGCCACGCCGATGGACGATGCGTACGCCGGCAACTCGGGCGAGACCGAGAAGTCGCAGGAAGAGCAGTCGCAATCCCAGTCGAACGGCTCCGATAGCTCCGACGGCTCCGATTCCGGCTCATCGCACAACGACTCGTCCACCACCACGTCCGACAAGAAGGACACCGGCAACTACAAGGACGGCAACTACTCGATCAACGGCCAGTACGGCCCGGTCGGCGAGGATTCCATCGACGTCCATCTGACCATCAAGGACGGCAACGTCGAGACCGTCAAAATCATTGGGCACCCGTTCACCACGATTTCCAAGAACCATCAGGACGACTTCGCCAAAGCCATCAACGGCGTAGTGGACGGCAAGCCCCTGAAGGGACTCAAAGTGGACAAGGTCGCCGGTGCCAGCTGGACCTCCGACGCCTTCAACAAAGCCCTCGAAGTCGCCCGCCAGGAGGCTTCGATTCAGGAGTAAGACCGCTACTTCAGCAATGCTGGCCACAGCAGATCGGCCATGCGCGAGGCCCAGGCGGTGTCGTCGTCCATCGCTTTGCCCTCGATGGCCTCATACGCCACCAAAGACCCGATAATCGTGGACAACAGCAACTTCTCGTCAACGTCCTCGCGAAACACGCCCTGCGCGACTCCCCGCTTGAGGAACGCCTCCACATGCTCCAGCCACGGGGTCACCACCTGGTCGACGATGTGCTGGAAGAACTCGGCCTCGCTGGACAATACAATGCCCACGCGCTTGACGTCGATGTCGTTGTCGCGCACCCAATCGACCAATCGCTGCAATAGTTGCGTGAAATGCTCACGCGTGGGGCTGGGCACTGGGTCGGAATCCGGGATGGCCAGATACATCGCGCTGATCTCGCGCAGCAGCTCGTCGGCATTATGGTATCGACGGTAAATCGTGGTTTTGGCCACGCCGGAGCGCCGGGCCACCTCCTCGATGGTCACGCCGCTGATGCCGCGGTCCACCGCAATCTGCAGCGTGGCTCGCATGAGCTTGCGATCCGTCGCCTCGCGCGTGCGCTCACCGCGCGGTGTCGCCGTCGTACCTGTCATCTCCGTCATCTCTTCTCTTCGAAATATGCTCCCGTACGCTCCCGCTGGCGGGAGCTGGCTGGCAAAGCCAGACTGAGGGTGGTAGGTCCATGCCGTTTGTAGGCAACCCCCGGATAATACCTACTAGCCCAGCACTTTAGTGCTCTCGACTTTGGCCACATACCACTGGTTGAACCGCACCAGTGGCTTCCTGAGCAACAGTCCAAGCAACAGCAGCGGCGGCACGAACGCCAGCAGCATTCCGGCGGCCCGCCAGTAATCCATGTCGTAGATGCCGGCGATGGCCGCACGCATCATCGTCACCGCATGGGTGAGTGGCAAGAACGGACTGACTTTGGCTATGAAGTCGGGCAACATCTGCACCGGGTAGGCAGCGTTCGCACCCGAAATCTGCACGATGAGCATAAGCACGCCGATTGCCTTACCCACATTGCCGAAACTCACCACCATCGTATAGGTGAAGAACGAGAACACCAACGAGGCCAGCCATCCGGACAACATAAACAGCAGCGGATGCACGGCCTGCACGCGCAGGAACAGCAGATCGCCACCGAGCGACACCGTGGATTGCAGCAGCGCAATCAGTGCGAACACCCCGTAATGCCCGAGGAAGAGCCGATGTGGCCGTGGATCGCCCAATGCTTTGCGCGTTCGGCGAGACACGGTGGTTTTCAGCGTCACCACCATCAGCAGCGCGCCCACCCACAACGGCAGCAGCGTGTAGAACGGTGCCATCGACGAACCGAAATTCGCCACCGGGAATACGGCCTTGCGCCTGAGCTGCACCGGCGCGGCCAACGTACTGGCCAGCGTTTCGGGATCATTGCCCAGCACCTCTTTGACCATGCTCATATCGCCACTGTTTAGTGCGTTGCTCAGTGTGCTGTTGAACGAAGCCAGTTCGGTACCGGCGGAACGCAGTTTGCCGGACACCTTGTCCAACGCGGTGCGAGCGTCGCTGAGCATATCGCTGGCGTCGTCGGAAGTCCTTTTCAGGTCGCCGAGCGTGGAGTCCAACTGGGTGGCACCGGAACTCAGTATGCCGGAGGCGTCAGAGACGGTGGACGACAGGGAGTCGATTTGCGGTTTCACCGTGGCCGTGAAATCCGACTTGATATTGGCGATACTGTTCTGCGCTTGATCGGCCAGATCCTTGACCTGCGCATGCTGATCCTGCGCGTCCTGATTACCTTGGCGAATATTGGTCGCCGCTGTATTCAGCGCTTGCCGCAGCCTGTTCTGCCGTGCGATTGAACGGTCAATCGCCGTGATGATGGATGAGTCGTTGCCCAGTATGCCGGCCAACGTGTTGCGAATTTCAGTGTATTTCTCCGTCTGCTTGCCAATGGCCGTGGCTTGACGGTCCAATTCGTCGGCGGCCGTGGTGGCACCATCATTCGCGTCGGAATACAGCTTGTCTATGGAATCGGACACCGCGCCGAAACTGGAGGCGCTCGCGTCCAGTGAGCTGCTCATCGCGTCAGCGGTGGTGCCCAGGGCTCCGACCACGTCGGTGACTCCCTGCTTGGCGCTGGCGAGATCCTTGCCTCCTTGTTTGGCGGCAGAGGAAACCTGCGTGATCAGCGAGTTCGAGGTGTCGAGCAAGGCGCCGGCCGTATCGGTCAATGCGCTGTATGTGCCAAGCAAATCCGCCGTATCGTCAAGCCGTGTGGCGAAATCGGCGATATTGGCGTTGAAGGTATTCAGTTGCTCTTTGGCTTCGGGCTTGGACAGCTGATCGGCCAGCGAAGACGCGATTTCCAGCCCTGCCGAAGTGATGGTCTTGGCGAACGTGGTGTTGATTTCCGCCGCAACCTCATCCGTGCCCTCGTTGAGCAGATTCGGTGCCAGCGCGTTCTTCTTCTCGTTGCGGTAATAGGTCAGTTCGGCATGCTGCACATCGTCGGAGAAGAAGGTCATCATGTCTTTGCTGAACGACTTCGGAATTACGATGGCCGCGTAGTATTTGCCGGATCGTGCGCCCTCGACGGCATCGGCTTTGGACGTGATCGTCCAATCGAGCTGACTGTTGGCGCGCAGCGCGTTCACCACCTGATCACCGACCGTGACTTTCACCGGGATCAGGTCGGAACGATACCCCTCATCCACATTCGCCACCGCGAATTTCAGGTTCTTCATATTCGAGAACGGGTCCCAGCATGCGGCCACGTTGAACCAGGTGAACAGGCCGGGAATCATCACCAAGCCGATCACGATGATGATGGAGACCACGTTGCTGGTCAGGCGTTTGATGTCGCCGGTAAACAGTTTCCACATGGTGTTCATCGTGCGTGCCTGCCTTCCTTGGTCGGCGGAATAGTGGGGATGATTGCGGTAACGGCGGCGCTCGGGTCCGCTTCTTCGTGGCGTTCGGCGGAGGTGTCGCGACGCTTGGCCTTATGCCCGTACAGCATGGCGCGGATCGACTCGTCGGAGAGGTTGCCGAGCTCGGTTTGGCGGCGGATGGAATCGCGCATGAATTCCACGACCATCAGGAAGCCCATGATGATGAGCACCCATGCCAGCCATGTGCCCATGACCACGATTTTCTCGCTGGTGGTCAGCACAAACACGATAATGAGCGCGGCCGGCACCACGAATCCGGCGATAAGCGCACCCAGCAGCAGCCGGGGATAACGGTAGGCGAATTTGGCGGCCCGACGTTCGATGGCATGACGGTATTCGTCGCGGTCGGCCAGTGCCGCAATGGCCTGAGTGACACGGTATTCGCTGCCAGGCAGGTGCACCGGCTCGCCGATAATCATGTCGCTTTCCTTGATTTCCCGCGCGAACAGGCGGTTGAGATTGGCCAGTTTCGGCCGGGCGCCGAGGCCAAGCGCAAAGGCCAGAACCGCGAAAATCAGCAATTTGCCGATATAGGCGAACCAGTGGCCGTCGTAGAAGCCGCCGATGGTTTCACGCATTGCGTCAATCGAATAGGTGAACGGCAGCAGCGGGTAGATGGCGCGGAAGAACGCGGGCATCATTTCAATCGGGTATAGGCCGGAGGCGCCCGGCACCTGCAGAATGACCAGCGCCACGCACACGCCTTTGCCCACGTGCATGAACGTGGTGGAGAGGGCGAAAATCACCGACATATACACCAGTGAGGTGATGACGCAGGTGAGCAGAAACACCGGGGCGCTCGCGCATTGAATGCCGATGACAAGATCGCCGATGGCCGTGACCAGGCCTTGGACGGCGGCCAGCGTGGCCAGCAGCAGGAAACGGCCGAGATAGCCTTGGGTTGGCGTGAGATCGTCGATGCCCTCGTCGTCGGTTTCGAGTTTGGGAATGACCACGAGCACGAACGCGCCCACCCACAAAGACAGGGTGGTGAACAGCGGTGCCATGCCGGAACCATAGGAGGCGACCGGGTAGACGGCCCGTTCGCTGATAACAGTGGGGGAGAGCATGAAGTCGGCGATTGTGGCGGCATCCAGTTTGCCGTCGGTGCCGATCAGGGAACTGAGTGAACTGGAGATGCTCAGGGCTTTGATGTCGGTGGTCAGCGTATCGAGCTTGGTTTGCACGCCGGCCAGCGCCTTATCGGTGTCGTGCAGGGCGGTCACCGTGGTGGAGGCGGCTTTGTCGAGTTGGTCGAGGGTGTGCTTCGACTGATCGATGAGTGAGCCTTGCGACGTGATGCCGGTCGACAGAGTGTTGGCGGTTGAGCTGAGGGTGTTGAGGCCGGTGTTGAGCTGAGGAATGGCGCCGGAGGTGATGGTGCCGCGAGCGGTATTGGCCTCGCGCACCGTGGTTTGGGTGGCGGTATTGAGATGCTGCGCCAATCCGGCGGTGTCTGTGGAGGCATTGCCGATAGTGGTGTTCAGGCTATCGAGGTTGCCCAGTGCGCCGGCAAGCTCGCTATTGTGGCTTTCCAGTGTGGCAATGGCGGATTGCAGCGGTTCTCGATTGGCGTTCGGCAGCCCTTTGAGTTGGTCGATGATGTCGGCGTTCGCTTGGTTGATGTCTTCCGCCGTATTGATCAGTCCGCCTACCTGCTGATTGGCGGCGCTGATGGTTCCGGTTACCGTGCCCACGCTTTGGTTGGCCTGTGCTGCGGCCTGGCTCAGCAGGCTTGAGCCTTGGTCAAGCGCTTCGGACGTGGAGGTGACGAAGCCGTTCAGACTGGCTTGGGTAGTGCCGATCAGGGTGGAGACGCCGGCCAGACCTTCCGCGGTGTCGATGCCAAGTGCGCGCGCGTCGTCCAGCGCCTGACGTGCGGTGCGTGTCTGCTCCGGGGTATCGGTGAGTTTGGTGGTGAGCTTGGCGATGGTGCTGCGTGTGTGCTGCACGTCGCCGGAGGCCTCGGCAAGGGCCGTGAGGGCCTTGGCTTTGGTGGTGTCTTCGGTGCTGATGGCTTTGCCGCCAACCGTATTGATGACTTCGGTAAGTACTTCGGACACGGTGGAGACGAATGTGGAATTGACCGTGCGGTCCACAGTGGACGCGCCTACGTCGGTGACTTTGGGGGCGATGGCGCTGGCTTTTTCGTTGACGTAATACTCCAGAGTGGGCCGACTCTTGCCGCCGGTCACCACGCCGGCGAGATCGTCGGAAAAGTCTTTGGGGATGATGATGGCTGCGTATGCCTTGCCGGATTCCACCTGGTCCATGGCCTCGGCTTCGGTGACGAAGGTCCAGCCGAGCTGGTCGTTGCTTTTCAGCTGCTTGACGATTTGATCGCCGAGGTTTTGCTTGCCGATGAGCGCGTTGTCGGTGCCGTCGTCATTGTTGGCGATGGCGACGGTGATGCCTTTGGTATTGCCGTACGGGTCCCAGAAGCCGACGATGTTGTACCACGAATACAGTGGCGGGATAAACACCATGCCGAACAGGATCACCCATGCGGCCGGCACCTTGAACAGGCGCAGGAAGTCGCGTTTGAGGACCTTGAAGATATTGCCCACTGATACCTCCGGAGCTTGGTGTTGCTTGATTGCTACGTTTTCCGTAGCGATACGTTAATCGTAGCGCTACGGTTGTAGTAGCGTAATACGGCTGCCGGAGATTATTGGGGTGATTGATGATGGTTTTTGCGGAATAACGCCGCTGCCCAGCGGCTTATCGTGTGTCGCTGGGCAGTGTGCCTAATTTTTTGTGGCTGGGGTGCTGTGTGGCCGGGTGTGCTGTGTGTGTTGGTGTGAGGCTGCCCTCCATGGGGCGGTAAAACCTTCATTGGGTGGTAAGTGGCCCATGGGGCGGTAAAATTCCCATGGGGCGGTGGCTTAAAATGGCTTTATTCCGCGGAATGCGGTTTTGGGCTAACCGCCCCATGGGGTAATTACCGCCTCATGAGAGAGCTACCGCCCCATGGGTAAACCGTTGTATCAGCTTTCGATGGTGCCGGATTGGCCATCAATGGCCGACTGCTCGTTCTGGCTGGATGACTGGTCGGAGTTGGAGTTACCGGAAGTATCAGAACCTGTGCCGGAGCTGCTGCCGGTGCGGACTGGCCATCAGTGCCTTGGCTGGAGCGAAAGGCGTTCTGGAACTTATTGACAAGATTTCTGGATGGTTTTTGGATGTTTCCTGAAAGCGATAGCGGGCTCGGTGTCCGGCAATGTAGACAGACATGTACCGGCTGTCCATCAAGTTCGGCAAAACTGCAATCGGGTGATAGTGTAAGGGGGCGCTATGTGGGGAGGAAACCATGGTTGAATTCAAGGACGATGGCACGGCCACTACCCCTGGCAAGCCGCGGGAGAACCGTGACGCCGAGTCCGCAGTCGTGGCTGATCTGGTGGCCGTCGAACTGGACGACGCCGGCTTGAACCTGAACGCCAAGCGATTACCGATTCTGGCGCGCATCTATGGCGCGGTCGTGCTGCTGGACGGACTCGCCACATTGCCGATTATGGTGATTTCCATCCTCTATGCCGTGCGCGAGATTCTGGATGGTCATGTGCACGTCGATGCGATGAGCCTGACTTTCATCCTGTCCGCGATTCATGCGGTGGTGCTGGTAGTCAGTGCCGCATGCCTGATTGTGTTCGGCGTGATGCTGCTGCGCAATCATCGCCGGTATGCCGCGCGCTGGACCTACGTGCTGATGCCGTTGACGTTGGCCGACGGCATGCTGTCGCTGGCCCTGACCGGCCTTGGCTTCAACCTGCTGCTGCCGCTGATTCAGATGATTATTCTCGTCGTGATTTCGGTGACCGCCGATCCCTCCCTGAACGAGGAACGCCGTTTGCAGCGCGCGCTCAAACGCATGGACGATCGCGATGATTATGAATCGGCGGTGGCGGCCGGCATGCTGGGCCGCGACCAATCCGGCAAGGGCTATATTGCACTGGACTTCTTCAATATCTTCTGGCTGTTTACCATCGCTTCGGTGGGTGGCCTGATTATGGAGACGATCTACCATATGGCGCTGTATAACGGTGAACTTCAGGACCGCGCGGGTTTGCTGTGGGGCCCGTTCTCGCCGATTTACGGCTGTGGTGCGGTATTGGTAACCGTGTGCCTGAATCGCCTGTGGAAGGCGAATCCGTTCTTGATCTTCTGCGCTTCGGCGGTGATCGGCGGCGCGTTCGAATACTGCACCAGCTGGTTCATGGAAGCGGCGTTCGGTATTACCGCGTGGGATTACACCGGCCGTTGGCTGTCCATCGACGGACGTACTTCGGGCCAATTCATGTTCTTCTGGGGACTGATTGGTGTGGTGTGGGTCAAGTGGCTGTTGCCGCGACTGCTGGCTCTGATTAATCGCATTCCATGGAAAGTACGGTATTCGCTGACTGCGGTATGCACGGTGCTGATGGTGATCGACATTGCCTTCACGCTGATGGCCTTGGATTGCTGGTATGGGCGCATGGCCGGCCAGCCGCAGGATTCACCGGTCGCGATGTGGTTCAGCGAACGCTACAGCGACGCTTACATGGCCAATCGCTTCCAGACCATGCATATCGACCCTTCCAAGGCCGGGCGTATGTGAATGGCTGGCAAGTAATTACGCTTCGCGGGCAGAAGGTGCGTAGAACCTAAGACAGCCTTCGCGTGTGGGTGGTAAGTGGGATACACTTTCAAGCGTTGAAGGAATGATTCCCTCCGCTGATGCGCTGTTTTGTGACGCGCGTGATGACGATGGGACGATCAAACGGAAGGCAAGGCACATGGCCGAAGCTACAGCAAACATTGGTGTGATTGGACTGGCCACGATGGGCTCCAATCTGGCGCGTAATCTGGCGCACCATGGCAACACGGTGGCGTTGTTCAACCGTCACTACTCGCGTACCGAGAAGCTCATGAACGAGCATGGCGCCGAAGGCAACTTCGTGCCGGCCGAAACGCTCGAGGAATTCGCCGCGTCCCTGAAGCGTCCGCGTACCGCCATCATCATGGTCAAGGCCGGTGCTCCGACCGACGCAACTATCGCGCAGCTGGAAGAGGTGTTCGAACCGGGCGACATCATCGTCGACGGTGGCAACTCCTTCTTCAAGGACACCATCAAGCGTGAGAAGGAAGTACGTGCCAAGGGCTTCCACTTCGTGGGTTGCGGCGTGTCCGGTGGTGAGGAAGGCGCGCTCAACGGCCCGTCTCTGATGCCTGGTGGCACTGCGGAATCCTGGAAGACCTTGGGCCCGATTCTTCAGTCCATCGCCGCCAAGGTGAACGGCGAACCGTGCGTGACCCACATCGGCACCGATGGTGCCGGTCACTTTGTCAAGATGGTGCACAACGGCATCGAGTATGCCGATATGCAGGTGATTGGCGAGGCGTATGACATTCTGCGCCGTGGACTCGGCATGGATACCGAGGAGATTGGCGACGTGTTCGCTGAATGGAACAAGGGCGACCTTGACTCCTACCTGATCGAGATCACCGCTGAGATTCTGCACCACAAGGATGCCGAGACCGGCAAGCCGTTCGTGGACGTGGTCGTGGATCATGCCGGCATGAAGGGTACTGGTACTTGGACCGTGCAGGCTGGTCTGGAATTTGGTTCTCCTGTGGCTGCTATCGGTGAAGCCGTGTTCACTCGTGCACTGTCTTCGCACGGTGAGCTGCGTGAAGACGCTCAGAAAGAAGGTCTGGCTGGCCCGAACAAGACCATCGATCTGGCCGGAGAAGACAAGGCCGCGTTCGTCGAGGACGTGCGCAAGGCCCTGTTCGCTTCCAAGGTCGTGGCCTATGCTCAGGGCCTGAACGAGATTCAGGACGGTGCTAAGGAATACGGCTGGGATATCAACCTGTCCGAAGTGGCCCGCATTTGGCGTGGCGGCTGCATTATTCGCGCCCAGTTCCTGCTCGACCGCATCACCGAGGCCTTCAAGGGCGATAATTTGCCGGCTTCCCTGTTGTTCGATCCGTACTTCGAGAAGATCATCGGCGAATCGCAGGATGCATGGCGTCGTGTAATCGTGCGTGCCGTGGAGGCCGGTATCCCGACCCCGGTGTTCTCCAGCTCCCTGGCGTACTACGATGGTCTGCGCTCCAAGCGTCTGCCCACCGCCCTGACCCAGTCCCAGCGTGACTTCTTCGGTGCCCACACCTACGGCCGCGTCGACAAGCCCGGCGTGTTCCACACGCTGTGGGCCGAAGAGGGCAAGCCCGAGATCGAGGCGTAGCCTCGCGATCTCGGGCTTAGGGGAGCCCGGTGGGCTCCCCGGCCCTCTTCGGAGCGAGGCGGCTATGCCGCCGAGCCAACACTGAGCCTCGCCGCAGGCGAGTCCCTAATTGCAGGGGCCGGAGGCGAAGAAGGCAAGCCTGAAATCGAGGCGTAGCCTCGTGATTTCAGGTTTAGGACAGCCCTGTGGGCTGTCCGGCCTTCTTCAGGCTCGGCGATAGCCGAGCTGAGAAAACAGCAAGCCTGAGATCGAGGCGTAGCCATAGACGAATTAAGCCCCCTCATCAGAGGGGGCTTAATTCACTCACAACTCGGTGACGGTTTCTTCGGTGGAGAACCAGGTGAACTCGTCCACTCCGTTGGCGTAGGAGGACGGGTAATCCGGGTTGTTGGGCCGCTCGAAGACATGGGCCAGCGATTCGGCTTTGCCGGCACCGGCGGCGAAGAACCATGTACGGCGCGAGCGGGCAATCAGCGGCGCGGTCAACGAGACGCGCAACGGCGGCATCTTGGGGGAGTGGTTCACACCCACGGTGAGCCTATCGGTAACCTTGACCTCATCATGACCCGGGAACAGCGACGCATAGTGACCGTCCGGTCCCATGCCGAGAATCATCAGATCGATGACCGGTTCCGGCCCCAATTCATTCACCAACTCGCGCTCATAGTCGCTCGCGGCACCGTCCAGCAGCGCATCATTCGCGGCATCGGCGGCGGCGCGAACGGAAGCGTCATCACTATCGGCCTGATCCATCACATCGGCGATGTCATCGGCTGAACGGGTATCGGCCGCCATCTCATGAATATTCGATTCAGGCAGCTTGCCATCCGCCACCAGCTGGTCAAGCAGCAGGCGACGGGCCTCCAGAGCATTGCGATCGGTGTCGTAAGCCGGCACAAAACGTTCGTCGCTCCACCAGAAATGCACGCGCGACCAATCAACCGCATCAGCCAGTGGATCGTTCAGCGCCAAACCCAACGGCTTTGCGGCCGAACCGCCAGACAGCGCCACATCCACACGTGTGCGATGCGTGCCATCAGGCAATCGTTCGGCGAGCAAATCGAGTAGCGCCAAGACAAAACGTTGCGCGCCAGCCTGAATCATCAGATCTTTATTCGGATACACAATGAGTTTTCGAGTTGCCATGTATGGTCCTTATATGGGGTATGTGTCGTACTTTGCAATGTGGATTGTGTTGTCAGTTGACAACGCATAATACGGGTGGCATGCCGGGAATCCAGCCATTTGCAGCAATGAAATGTGTTGTCAGTTGACAACACAATGTACATTGTGCGACATCGCATATGTCACTTTATTACTCCGCGGTCATGAGCTTCGGCATCGCATGAGGTAGGAAACGATGAGCAACGGCGTTGGCATGGCTCGACCACAATTGCCGAACTCATGCCAACGCCGCTGTGGCAACGGTTCTACCGACTTCAGTGACGAATCAGATCCCAGCCTTCGTTGATGACCTCGGCGTAGATCTCATCGGGATCGATGCGGCGCAGTTCCTCGGTCAGACAGTCCTCGATGGTGCGCATCGGCACGGACACTTCCTGCGGAGTCTGGCCGGGCAGCGAGATCAGCGCTTGGTCCTCATACGGGCGTTCCAGTGAGATCACACCGTCCTCACGGGTCAGGTACACGCCGGTCACGGCCTGCGCGTCGGGCACGAACTCAGTTTCGACTGGTACGCCGAGTTTCAGACGCAGCCATGCGCACAGCATTTCCAGAGGCAGGAAGTCGGCCTTGCCGGTCACCTTCACGGCGGTGATGGGCAGGTGCGGCGGCTGATCGAGCATCGAGGCGAGCATTGCGCGCCAGACGGTCAGTCGTGTCCAGGACAAGTCGATGTCTTCCGGTGTCCAATTGCGGCGCAAACGCTCGATCGTGGCCTCCGGATTATTGGAGTGCAGCGCGTCGGTGATGCGACTGCGGGCCATCGCACCCATCAGATCCTTGGCCGGGTTCGACGGCGGTGTGGTCGGCCACCACGCCACTACAGGCGCATCCGGCACAAGCAGCGGGATAACCAGCGTATCCGGGTGGTTGATAAGGCCACCGCGCGGACGCAAGATGATAATCTCACCGGCACCGGCGTCCGCGCCGAATCGCACTTGGGCGTTCAGGTTGGAATCGTTCGGATCGTTCGGGCCGTCGGTCAAATCGACGGCCGGATTATCGCGATTCGCGCTCACCTCGGCGGCCACTTCGGTCTCGTTCGGTTCGCCTTCGCCGGACTGATCGGCAGGATTGGTATCCGGTACTACGGCAATCACGCGGCACGGGTGCTCACGGCTGGCCGAGTTCGCGATTTCCAGCGCATGCTCTAGGTCCGCGTCCTCGGTGGCGATGAGTAGCGTCAGCACGCGGCCGGTCGCCGATTCGCCGCGCTCCTCGTGCAGCTGTTCGATTTTGTGCGCAATCTCGCGGGTGCGGGTGTTCGGCATATCGATGATCATGGCATCCTCCAGTGGCGGCCGTCGCGCGCCAGCATTTCGTCGGCCTGTGCCGGACCCCACGTACCGGCGCGGTAGGCCTGCGGCTGGCCAAGCGTGGACCAGAATTGTTCAATCGGATCGAGGATCTCCCAGCTGAGGTTCACCTCTTCGGTGGTCGGGAACAACGGCGGATCACCGAGCAGCACGTCCAGAATCAGTCGCTCATAGGCTTCCGGCGAGTTCTCGGTGAAGGAGCGGCCGTAGCTGAAGTCCATGTTCACGTCACGGACCTCCATGGTGGAGCCGCCCGGCACCTTGGCTCCGAAGCGCATGGTAACGCCCTCGTCGGGCTGCACGCGAATCACGATGGCGTTCTTGCCGAGTTCGCGCACGGCGGTCTGCTCGAACGGCAGATGCGGGGCGCGCTTGAACGCCACGGCGATTTCGGTTACACGCTTGCCGAGGCGCTTGCCGCAACGCAGGTAGAACGGCACGCCAGCCCAGCGGCGGGTGTCGATATCGAGGCGGATGGCGGCGTACGTTTCAGTGGTGCTCTTGGGGTCGATGCCTTTTTCTTCCAAGTAGCCGACCACTTCGTGCGAGCCCTGCCAGCCCTTGGCGTACTGACCGCGCGCGGTGTTGGCGGCGAGGTCCTTGGGCAGGCGCACGGCGGAAAGCACCTTGGTCTTTTCGGCGGTCAGGTCCTTGGCGGTGAAGCTCACCGGCTCCTCCATGGCGGTCAGAGCCATGAGCTGAAGCAGATGGTTCTGGATGACGTCGCGTGCGGCGCCGATGCCGTCGTAATAGCCGGCGCGGCCGCCGATGCCGATGTCCTCGGCCATCGTGATCTGCACGTGGTCCACATAGTTGGCGTTCCAGATCGGCTCGTACATGGCGTTGGCGAAACGCAGGGCCAGCAGGTTCTGCACGGTTTCCTTGCCGAGGTAGTGGTCGATGCGGAACACGGAGCTCGGGTCGAACACTTCGGATACCACGCTGTCGAGTTCCTTGGCGCTGGCCAGATCATGGCCGAACGGCTTCTCGATGATCACGCGGCGCCATGCGCCCTCGGACGAGCGCGACAGGCCGGAGGCGGCCAACTGCTTGGCAACCTGCGGGAAGGCGCGCGGCGGCACCGACATGTAGAAGGCATGGTTACCCTGCGTGCCGCGGTCGCGGTCAAGCTCCTGCACGGTGGCGCTCAGACGCTCGAAGGCCTCCGGATCGTCGAACGTACCCTGCACGAAGCGGATGCCGGCGGCCAGATTGTGCCAAGTCGACTCCTTGAACGGCGTACGGCAATGCGCCCGGACGGCGGCCTTGACGAATTCGATGAACCGCTCCTGTGTCCAGTCTCGGCGGGCGAAGCCGGTCAGGCCGAAGCTCGGCGGCAGTAGGCCACGGTTCGCCAGGTCGTAGACGGCCGGCAGCAGTTTCTTTTGTGCCAGATCGCCCGTGACACCGAAAATGACGAGGCTGCACGGGCCGGCGATACGGGGCAGTCTGAGGTCGCGCGAGTCGCGCAGGGGATTGCTCCAATTGGGGGATTCACTCATAATGTACAAGGGTAGTCGCCGGCGGCTATCTATCGCTAGAGGCGATATGCGATTTGGGCTGCGATTTGGGCCACATTGCGTGTGCTGTGCCGTGCGTTGGGCCAATCGCGTACGCAAACGTGTACGCAACGCCGTAGTTGAAATATCCCAAAACGGTGTGTATTTTAGAAGAGTTGCCCCTTTAGCTCAACGGTTAGAGCAGCGTCCTTTTAAGTCGTGGGTTGTGGGTTCGAATCCCACAGGGGGCACAACAAATCCTTGGAATCGCAATGGTTCCAAGGATTTTTTGTTTCGACCAGCCTGGCTCCTAGAGTGGTGCCCCATGTCATGCACCACGATTCTTGTCGGCAAAAATGCCAGTTACGACGGTTCCACCATCATCGCCCGCGATGACGATTCGGGCTCGGGCCGTTACGATCCCAAGCGCTTCGTCGCCGTCGCCCCCGACGACCAGCCGCGCCACTACCGCAGCGTGCTGAGCCATGTCGAAATCGAACTACCGGACAATCCTTGCCGGTACACCATCGCACCGAACGTGCTGAATAATCGTGGCATTCTGGCCGAAGCCGGTGCCAACGAACACAACGTGGCGATGAGCGCCACCGAAACCATCGCTGTCAACGAGCGCGTGCTCGGTGCGGACCCGATGGTCGAGTTGCGGCCGGCTGTCGGCGGGCCGGACAGCACCGATTATCAGGCCGAGCAGCCCGGCGGTATCGGTGAGGAAGACATCATCACCCTTGTGCTGCCGTACGTCACCACCGCGCGCGAGGGCGTCGCGCGGTTGGGCGAACTGCTCGAAACCTACGGCACCTACGAATCGAACGGCGTGATTATTTCGGATGCGGACGAGATCTGGTACGTCGAGACCATCGGCGGCCATCATTGGATCGCCCGCCGAGTGCCCGACGACTGCTATGCCACGATCCCCAACCAGCTCGGCATCGACGACTTCGACCTCGCCGATGCGTTCGGCGAGCAGCGCGAATACCTATGCAGCGCCGACCTGCGCGAGTTCATGGCCACGCATCACCTTGACCGCACAATGGGAACGTCGGTCTCTTCCAACGGCCGTCACGTGCATAGCGCCGGATTCGGAACAACCGTTGCCCTTCCCACCCGCTTTAACCCGCGCAAGGCCTTCGGCACCGCGACGCCGAAGGACCATATCTACAACACGCCGCGTGCCTGGTACATGCAACGTCGCCTCAACCCCAGCGAGGACTGGGATTCGCCGGCCGCCCGCTACACGCCCGAATCCGACGACATCCCGTGGTGCCGCGTGCCGGAAGACAAGGTGAGCCTCGAAGACGTTGATTTCCTGCTGTCCTCGCACTTCGAAGGCACGCCGTACGACCCGTACGGCACGACCGGCACGGCGGAATCGCGCCACCGTTACCGTCCGATCGGCGTGAACCGCACCGGCCATATGGTGGCGATTCAGGTCCGCCCGTATGTGCCGGCGGCCAATCGCACGGTGATGTGGGTATCGTTCGGCTCCGGTCCGTTCACCGCCGCCGCGCCGTTCTACGCGAACGTCAACGACACGCCTGCCTACCTGCGCGACACCACGCCCGAAGTCTCCACCGGCAACCTGTATTGGACGAACCGCCTGATCGCCGTCGTGGCCGACGCGCATTGGTATGAGACGAACCGGTTCATCGAGGGCTATGCGGAAGGCGTGCGCGCGTTCGGGCACCGGCTCATCGAGCGCACGGATGAGCAGTTGCTTGCTCGAAGCGATGCCGAATCGACGGGTACGAATGCATGGCCGCTCGATGGCGGCCACGGCGATGAGAAGGATGTGCAGGGCGTGGCGGATGTGCTCGAAGCGGCCAACGACGAGATGGCCGACTACCTGCGCGAGCATACAACCAAGCTGCTGAACGACGTGCTATACACCTCCAGCAACCTGATGCACAACAGCTTCGCAATGTCCGACCGTTGGGCCGAGTAGCAAAACCTCGGCTGGGGAGGTAATAGGGATGCCCTGCTGATAACGCGTCAGCAGGGCAAAGCCACAATCCGAATCAGTTGAAGCCGACGATGCGTTCGGCGATGAGATAGCCGTTGCGCACGATCCAGCGGCCGGTTTTACCAGGCAGATTGAGCGCGCGGGACATCAGCTTCGAGCGTACATCCTTGCCGATGGCCGGAGAATAGGCGTCAATCGCATCCCACAGCTCGGTTTTCTTAACGTAGTTGGCCGGATCGCGCGAGAGAATCAGGAACGCCGAGGTAACGCATGATTCGATCGTCAGGAAGTGAATCATGTACCGGTACAGCCCCTCCGGCACCGTACCACGTTCGGGCGTGGCCTCGGTCATCAGCCGATTGACGAGCCGCAGCTGATCCACACGCTTAATCATCACGTCGGTCTGCACGCTCTGACCCTCGCGCCCGATGAAGTAGTGGTAGAACGGCACGTCGAGATACTGGATGCGCTTCACCCACGGGAACGGCTGGTACGAGTAATAGAAATCGACGTAGAACGTATGCTCCGGCAGCTTCAGCCCGGAATCGCGCATCACCTGCGTGCGGAAAGTGAGCGCATGCATGATGATGTACTGCGCCAGACCGAACTTGCCCAGGTCATCCCAGCCGAGCACGCGGCCGGCCTCCATCACATGACGGAAGTTCACCACGATCTTGTGGCGCTTGGTCACTTTGTCATACACATAGTTGGTCACCAGCATGTCGATCGGCTCGCTGGCCTCACGTTGCGCGCGCAACGTGGCCAGAACCGTGTCGATGGCCTGCGGGTCGACCCAATCATCCGCATCCACCACCTTGACATACATGCCGGTCGCCGCCGTGATACCGGTGTTCACCGCGCCGCCGTGGCCTTTGTTCTCCTGGTGAATCGCGCGCACGACACCTGGATTGGTGCGTTCCAGTTTGCGCGCGTACTCCAGCGTGCCGTCTTTCGAACCGTCGTCCACAATCAGTACCTCGAGGTCGCTGGTGTCGCTTGCCGAAAGCAGCGAGTTCACGCAACGGTCGAGATAGGACTCCATATTGTATGCGGGGATCACAAAGGTGAGCGTCTTTGCCGTGCTGGCCATGAAAGTCTTACGTCCTCACATATTTAGTCGTTATGTTCAGTTTCCTGTTCAAACCGTAGCACTTCGTCTCCCGACTCGGCAGAGTGTTGCGCAACCTGTGCCCCTGAACTCGTGTTCTGCAACCCTGAATCTTCCCCGGGGGCGCGATCGGAATCCGATTGGACGGAACTTGTCTGGTCTGAATCCGGACCGCCGGAATCGGACTCGCGCTTGGCTCGGCGCTCGGCCTCCTTCCGCGCCTTGGCCCCCTCAAAGAACAACTGGGGCTTGGAGTCAAGCCGGCTCAGGCCATGCCATGCCAGGTCCACGATGTATGCGGCCAGCTGCTCCTTGCTCACCTTTGGTCGGTCGGCCCAGTACTGTCCGGTGAACACGGTCATGCCCACCAGCATCTGCGCGTAGTACGGCACGCCCTTGGCGGACAGTTTCTGCCGTTTGAATGTTTCGGAAAGAATGTCTTCAACGCGTACGGCGATGTCTCCCAGCAGCGAGCTGAATGAGCCGGACGGTTCGGTGCTGGGCGAATCGCGCACCAGCACCTGGAAGCCCTCGGCGTTCTCTTCGATATAGGTGAGGAGCGCAAGCGCCGTGCGTTCCACGATCTGGCGCGGGTGCACGGTCGGATCGTCAAGCGCGGCGGTGAGCACACTGGTCAGCGCGCGCATCTCACGATCCACAATGACGGCGTACAGTCCCTCCTTGCCGCCGAAATGCTCATATACGATCGGCTTGGACACCTTGGCGTGCGCGGCGATCTCCTCGACGCTCACCGCTTCGAAGCCTTTGGCGGCGAATAGCGAGCGTCCGACTTCAATCAACTGCTCGCGGCGCTGCAGCGACGTCATACGTGAAGAATGTGCCATAAAACTCCAGCTTAGTCGGCGGCTGGAATCGGCGGGGATTCCGTCTGCGGGCTAGACTTGGCAGATATGGATATGAATACTGTGCTCGCCGTTGCCGGCGTGATTGTAGTGGCGATTGTGGTAATCGCCCTGAGTGTGTGGTTGGGCAAGTCCCGCAAGCGCGATTTGGATCGTGCGATGGGCAAGGTCTGTCTCTTATACACATCTCCGAGCCCACGAGACGGAGCTACATCTCG
>ENA-OXNV01000173-OXNV01000173.1-human-gut-metagenome-genome-assembly--contig:-NODE-173-length-27502-cov-8.02084_pt1 | contig 27502 bp, 19 predicted proteins | sample MGYA00249745_ERZ652499 | MGnify/ENA primary metagenome ERZ652499 (study PRJEB26925, sample SAMN05826946) | human gut metagenome | biome: ENVO:2100002; feature: ENVO:00000062; material: ENVO:00002003...
TGTGTATAAGAGACAGGAATTAAATATGACGCAAAGATAGACAAAAATATAAATAGCAAACAAATATTCCCCCATTTTTTTTCGTTTTATCTGATGCATACGGCAAAAAAAAATCCGAACATGAAATAATCATATCTTCATGCCCTATGATTTATATGTCCTGTCTTAAAAAGAATTTCCCCCTTCGCTAAAGGCAAAAACTCTTCTACCACTGTAATTGTCGATGTTTTTCTCTATTCTCATTCCGATTGGTCTTGGTTGTGTGTTTACTGTTACCTAAGAAGTAACAGAATTATATAAGGTAAAAATAGTGGATTAATCAAAAAAGTTTTGAGAATATCTCTATTTAAAAGTATAACATACAAATAAAGATGAAACAAACTAAAGCGGCTTTTAGGAATAAGCCATTTATTTCGTTAAAAGGTAGTATTCTATTTCTGATACTCATTCCGATGAGCGGTCTGGTTCACGCGCAATATTCCATGGGAACAACGGGGCAGTTGATGATACCTACCGCTGAAATGCAGGAGACCGGTACATTTATGGGAGGAGTCAATTTCTTACCCGAGCAAGTTACTCCATCGGTTTTCAGTTTTCCTACCATGAACTATTTTGTAGATATGACTCTTTTCTCTTTTATCGAATTCACTTACCGGATGACATTACTCAAAATGACAACCGGTACAGGCAGGACGGGTTATCATAATCAGGACCGTTCTAATACGATTCGTATTCGTCCGCTAAAAGAAAGTCGCTATTTCCCAGCTGTTGTGATTGGTGGAGATGATCTTTTGACGGAGAAGAAGACTCCGTATTGGGGAGCTTATTATGGTGTGTTGACAAAGACTATCGGGTTTCGTTCGGGAGACCAATTGGCTGTAACGGCCGGATGGTATATTCATCAAGGTGATTGTCGTGTATTTAATAAAGGACCTTTCGGAGGTGTCCGCTATACGCCTTCTTTTTGCAAAGAATTGAAGTTGATGGTGGAATATGATACGCGTGGATGGAATATGGGTGCTGCCATGCGCTTTTGGAAGCATTTGTCCGTCAATGTGTTTACTCGTGAATTTACATGTGTTTCCGCCGGTCTGCGGTATGAATGTACATTAATGCATTAAAAGAAGATGAAAAGGATTGTTAGTGTGACCGCTGTTTTTCTCTGTGGTATTTCTTTGTTACAGGCACAGCCTGTTCGTGTGAGTGAGACACTGAAAGAGTTGGATATGGAGAATATTTCAGTTGTGGAGAAAAGGGACACGATAACTGCGGCTTTTGAGACCTCTGCTTATAGAGGTATTCATAATGGAATCGGTATTACCATACGCCATTTGGTCGCTATACCGGAAATACCGACTTTGCAGCTACTTATATTAGATAATGCCTTACCACAATTATGCATAACCATCCCTGCAGAATTGATTCAAAAATATCAAGCCGGTGAATGTGCGTTGGATGAAGTGTATCGCAAGATGGGGATGACTACTTCTACCGAAACTGCTGTACGGCAGCTGAAAGGCGTAAAACGAAAAGAAAGTTCTTTCGGTAAGGTCGATTTGGTAGTATATCCCAACGTGATGTTAGTCAATAATGTAACTTATAAGTTGTATAAAGCGGCTCTCGAGTTGCAACCTGCCGTGGAAATGCAATTATGGAAAGGCGCCTCGCTACGGATGCAGGTTTCTTTGCCTATTGTAAGTAATGAAGATGGCAAGTGGAACTGCGTTCGCCTGGGATACATGACTTTTCGTCAGGATTTTCGCTTGGCTAATCATTGGAAAGGATACCTCACAGGCGGTAGTTTCTCGAATGACCGTCAAGGACTTGCAGCAGGCATCGGCTATTTTTCGGCAAATGGTCGGTGGACGGTAGAAGGTGGAGGAGGAATAACCGGCTCTGCTCATTTCTATGGTAGCGAATGGAAAATGAGCAAGTGGAAAAGAGTCAATGGACAGATTAGCGTAGGATATTATATTCCGGAAGTGAATACCTTGGTAAAAGTAGAAGGAGATCGCTTTATTTATGGCGATTATGGAGTACGCGGAACTCTTTCACGCTACTTCGGCGAATATATTGTAGGTATATATGGTATGTATACAAATGGAGCAACGAATGCAGGATTCAACTTTTCTATTCCATTACCGGGAAAGAAACGCAGGCGACATCTGCTACGGGTAATGCTTCCCGAATATTTTGCTTTTCAGTATGATATGCGTAGCGGAAATGAATATGCCCATCGTTCGTTGGGCGAAAGTTATAGTGTTGAACCTAAGTCGGCAGAGAATTCACATTTCTGGCAGCCGGATTATATTCGATATTATTTGATTAAAACGAGTGAGAAGTGAAACATGATTGATATTTTAACTAGTATTTTTAACAAAATTGAAACATTATGAAAAGTGTAAAATGGTTTTATGTGGGTGCCATGGCAATAGCCTTGGGTATGTTAACTTTTGCGACAGTAGCCTGTCACGATGATGATGACGATCCGAAACCGGCAGAAGGGGAAGTAATTGAAACTCCAAAACCGGTAGTGGAGTATTACATTATGGGTACGGTGACTTCCGGAGGAACAGCAATGAATGGGGTAAAGGTAAAAGTGGGTAGTAAAAATTACACAACCGACTCGAATGGTAAGTTCTCTGTTACAGAAAGTGCTACAGGTACTTATAGTATTGAAGCGTCTTCTAATGGATATCTTTCACAGAAAACGTCAGTTGTCATTGCAGAGAATGCAGAGAATCGTAGTGTGGTAACGGTAGCTCTGGCTCTAACAAAGGAGAGTCGGAAAGAAACGGTGTCAGTAACTGCAGAAGAAGAAATTAAAGTAGAGGATAATAGTGAATCTAATACTACCATTGAAGATCCGGGAGAAGTTGCTCCGGAAGCAGTGGTAGAGGATAAACCACTCGTGAAAGTCGAATTGGCAATACCGGCAGGTGCAATTGATACAGAAGCTAGTGCAAGCCTTATTAGTGATGGGAATGTTGGCATTAGTGTAACAACCTTTGTTCCTGCTCCTGCAGAAGTGACTACTGAAGTGAAGGCTGAAGAAGTGAATCAAAATGTAGAAAAAAGCATACCTTTAGCTGCTGCTAAATTTGAACCGTCTGGTTTGAAATTTAAAAATGATGTTACGATTTCTATTCCTAATCCTATCCCTGGAATAACATTTGCTGATGCTGATATGATACTTACTTATCAGAATCCAGATACAGGAGAATGGGGAGATGCAAAAGATAATGATGGAAATGTAATTAAAAATATATCTTCTACTACAGAAAATGGAGCTGTCACTGCATATACAGCCCAAGTCGATCACTTCTCTGCTTATGCTATAGAAAATAAAGTATACAGCAAGATTAGTAATGAAACTGTGACAACTAATATTCTAGGACAAGCTAGTCGTGATAATAGCGAGAATGCTAAAGCAGTGACTGGTATTGAACTGAAATATAAGGAAAAGTCTGGTTGGGACTATGATAAGAATGATGCTGGTCTTGTTGCTGAAGTTAAATCGCAATTAGGAGCTACTACTAGTGAGAGCGATACAAAAACGGTGAATGCAATGGTTGCTTTCATGAAAACTCGTATGTTCTCATTAATGGGATCGGTATCTGGCATTACGGAAACTGAACGTGTTTATAACACTGTAAATGTAAACGGATACACCACTATGAGTTATACTTGCTATGCAAAAGCTCGTACTACCACGTTGACGGCTAATGTAAAGTTTAATGGTCAAAACAAGACGGTTTCGATTACAGCAACTCGTTATACCGGAACGGATCATCAATATAAGACGGTTACTTATAATCCGACACATAGCGGCGGTAAGGGTGGTAGTATTTAAGATGTTTTATAGTAAGGGGCTTGGATTCGTTTGTAGCATTGAATCCCTGCCTTAGCCGATTAGGAAAAAGTACAGAGGTACATCTTTACCTAATCGGGGCCACGCATCAGATTTTATTTTGATGCACATTTCCCTGAATATCAACTGTCTGTGAAGATCGTTGATATGATTTGAAACGATTCATTGAATCGATATGTAATATTTTTAATAAAACCCTTTTGAATATGTTCCTTTTTTAATAAACCCTTTGGGGCATATTCATATAGAGTATAGAGGGAGGAGATCACTGTGAAGCGGTCTCCTCTTTTGCTTTTTGAAAATATTGTATTATGCGAAGTAGTATTGCTAAAATCTGTCTTCCTTGGAGTGTTATTATATTCTTTTTGACTAGATTTGACTAGAAGTAATACCCTAAATTCACAAAACAACTTCCTTTGTCCGTCTGATTGGAATATCCCAACGATATTTCCAATGGTCCGAAGATGCTGTCCATTCCATAACCTGCACTAACACCGAATAATTGCTTGCCTTTCAATATATCGAAGAAATTACTATCCGTTAGCCCATAGTTACCCGTCAGTGTGAGATAATGAATGGCTCCCATACGTTGTCTGAACTTAATAGACGCAATCATGATGGTGTTATCCATCAATTCCAGATTGGTGACCCCGGCAAACGGTAATTGCTGTGGAATATAGAAACCGGGTACGTCACCGCCAATGGCATTTTGTAGCGGATAAGGAAAATCTCTTCCGATCAGGATACGTCCATAAATGGAAGGAATGACGGAGAAACGGCGGGTCACAGGGATGACACTTGCCCACGAAGCATTCAATGTTGAAAATGGAGCGTGGTCGTTGTATTGTGCCATGTTATCCGTATAAAGCGAATAGGCAGCTCTGAAGTCACTTCCTTTAGAAGGGAAGCGTCCTTTATCGTATGTATTATATTGCACTTGGGCAAAATAACTTAGAAAATGTTCCGATTCCACTTTCAGATCGGAGATTTCAGGTTTCTTGAACAGGAAATCTTTATACTTGTAATATTCAAAACGCAGACCGAGTCCGAAGCGGAAATTCTTGTACCATACATCGGAGAAACCGAATTCTGCCAGATGATATTTATACGTTGTATTATAGGCACGGTCACCTTCCTCGTAAATGTTGATATCGTTGTATTGGAACATATACGAGAAGTTGAAATTACGTTGCTGCATGGGTTCTAGCGTATAGTCTATGCGGGCAGCATATCGTTTACCCAATCGACCGGTAAGAGCCAGGCGGGAAGGAATATGAGTTTTGAGGTCTGCCGTTGCATTCACCAGCAAAGACGCGATTTCTTCCGAATCGAAACGGATGCCCAGATTGATTCTTCTTTCATATTTTTCCTGCAACAGGAAGTTGAGGTGATAACCTTCAGGAGTTTCTTTCAACGTATAGCTGGCACTGGAATAGGATTGGCTACCACGTAATTGATACAAGGCCTGTTCTATTTGTTGAGTGGTAATGTCACTGTTTTCTTTCAGATTACATTTCTTCATCAGCCATTTTTTATCATCCACCTCTACACCGGAAAATGAGATGTCCGTCACATAAACCGTACGTGCATTGGAAAGAGAAGAATAAGGGCCATGTTGCTTCGGAGTATAATCTTCGGCTATTCCTATTTTCTTTTTCAAGGCAAGCAACGAATTCCATTGTTCTTTAGCCGCTTCTTCGCCTCTTCGCATCAGAGTGTCGATGGCAGCCGGGGTAAAACTGGCGGATGAATATCCCTCCACATTGACACGGATATAAGTGTCTGTGAGGTCTACATTCTTTTCATGGTTGGACTGGCAGGTGATGTCTACAATCTGTCCCAGAATATCGGGGACGCTGTTGAGCTTGTCAGCCTTCTTCAAAGCATTCTGCACGTCTACTCCGATAATAATATCGGCTCCCATGGCTTTCACAACATCTGCCGGATAGTTGTTTACAATACCGCCGTCCACTAATACCATGCTGTCTTGCCGTACCGGAGTAAATACACCCGGAATAGCCATGCTGGCACGCATAGCGGTTGAGAGTATTCCGTCATGGAATACAATTTGCTCTCCATTGACAACATTGGCTGCCACACAAGCAAAAGGAATGGGAAGTTTATTGAAGTCGATAGAGTCATGATACCCCACAGTGAGGTCTGAAAATAGGTTGGCCAGATTTTGCCCTTTCATGAGTCCTCCGGTAGCAGCATCTTTGGGAGTTTTGGTGAAAGGGATAGAGACTGTATATTTTTCAGACCGTTCACGATCAGTCAATGACATGGCACTTCGTTTGATACGGTCGCTCAACAGGAATGTCCAATCTTGTTTCCGTACCATGCTGTCCAATTGTTCCGTAGTATAACCGATGGCATAAAGGCCACCTACGATAGCTCCCATACTGGTACCGGCTATGTAGTCGATAGGGATTCCGGCTTCCTCAATTACTTTCAGTGCTTTGATGTGTGCCATTCCTTTGGCACCGCCGCCGCTTAGAACGACACCTACCTTTTTCCTTTGCTCTTGAGAATGCAAAGAAAAAGGCAATAAGATGCCAATTGATAAAACTAATGTTGAAAAGATTTGTTTTTTCATTAGGATGTGGTCTAGTGTTGATGTTTAATATAATACAAATGTAGAGCATAATTTGTTTAGTTGTTGAAATAGGAACTAAAAAAAATGTTCCAAAAGTCGGAAATGTGGATTTTTTCTACACCATACAGTGAATTTCCACACTTTCTGCAAAACGAAGAAATATCTAATGCTTTGATTTTAAGCAAATAATGCAGGTAACGCATTTTTGGTATATGAGTTGTAAATAAGGATATAGAACAAACATAAGTTAAATTAAATAATAAGATTCGATATGAGATTATTCTTTTCGAAACATGAGTTGAAACTGAGGAGAAAGAGAACCATTGCTGCTATTATGTGTATGGTAGTTGTGTTGGGTGTGTATTGGATACTGACCCGACCTCAGAAGGCTGCGCCGGAAATGCCGACAGTCATTGTTGAACCGGTAGTGAAAGACGACGTAGAGATATACGGGGAATATGTGGGGCGTATTCGTGCCCAACAGTTCGTCGAAGTACGTGCCCGTGTGGAAGGTTATCTGGAAAATATGCTTTTTGCCGAAGGTACATATGTCAATAAGAATCAGGTTTTGTTTGTAATCAACCAGGACCAGTATCGTGCCAAAGCAGATAAAGCCAGAGCGCAATTGAAAAAAGACGAAGCGCAGGCTTTGAAAGCGGAACGTGATTTAAAACGTATCCGTCCGTTGTTTGAACAGAACGCTGCGAGCCAGTTGGACTTGGATAATGCGGAAGCTGCTTATGAAAGTGCCGAGGCAACGGTAGCCATGAGCGAGGCGGATTTGGCACAGGCTGAACTGGAATTGGGTTATACCATTGTTCGTTCGCCCTTATCGGGACACATTAGTGAAAGAAATGTGGACTTGGGTACGTTAGTCGGCCCCGGAGGAAAATCATTGCTTGCTACCATTGTGAAGAGTGATACAGTATTGGTGGATTTCAGTATGACAGCACTCGATTATTTGAAGAGTAAAGAAAGAAACATTAATTTGGGACAGCAGGATTCCACCCGTTCCTGGCAGCCGAATATTACCATTACATTGGCAGATAATACCGTCTATCCATTCAAAGGATATGTGGATTTTGCCGAACCGCAAGTCGATCCTCAAACCGGAACTTTCTCTGTACGTGCAGAAATGCCGAATCCGAAACAAGTATTGTTGCCGGGACAATTTACAAAGGTGAAGTTGTTGCTGGATGTTCGTGAAGGTGCACTGGTTGTTCCGATGAAAGCCGTTACCATCGAAAAGGGTGGGGCATATATTTATACCATGCGCAAAGATAATGCGGTAGAGAAACGTTTTATCGAATTAGGACCGGAAGTCGGGAATAATGTGGTGGTAGAAAGAGGACTGGCAGAAGGAGAAATGGTGGTTGTAGAAGGGTTCCATAAGTTGACTCCGGGCATGAAAGTACGGGTCAGTGATCCGGAAGCCGAAGCTGGGGACAGTATAACTACGACAAAAAATGAAGTGACCGGAGTAAAAGAAAACACTACCGGAACGAAGGATAACGCGAAAGGAGAATAAACTATGAAAGTTACTTTTTTTATAGATAGGCCGGTCTTCTCGGCTGTAATCTCCATCGTGATTGTGATTGTCGGCATTATTGGCCTGACGATGCTTCCGGTGGATCAATATCCGCAGATTACCCCTCCGGTGGTGAAGATCAGCGCATCCTATCCGGGTGCCAGCGCACTTACCGTGTCGCAGGCAGTAGCCACTCCGATTGAGCAGGAAATCAATGGCACGCCGGGTATGCTTTATATGGAATCAAACAGTTCTAACTCCGGAGGTTTTTCGGCAACGGTCACTTTTGACGTATCTGCCGATCCGGATTTGGCAGCCGTTGAGATTCAGAACCGTGTGAAACTGGCGGAATCCCGTCTGCCGGCGGAAGTCATTCAGAATGGTATTTCGGTAGAAAAACAGGCTCCCAGTCAGTTGATGACGCTTTGTTTGACTTCTACTGATCCGAAGTTCGACGAAATTTATTTGAGTAACTTTGCTACTATCAATGTGCTCGATGTAATTCGTCGTATTCCTGGGGTTGGACGTGTATCTAATATCGGTAGCCGCTATTATGCGATGCAGATATGGGCGCAACCCGATAAGTTGGCAAACTTTGGACTGACCGTACAGGATTTACAGAATGCATTGAAGGATCAGAACCGCGAATCAGCGGCCGGTGTATTGGGACAACAACCGGTGCAGGGACTGGATATTACCATTCCTATTACGACTCAAGGACGTTTGTCTTCCGTGGGACAGTTTGAAGATATTGTAGTGCGTGCCAATGCCAACGGATCTATTATCAGGTTGAAAGACGTGGCGCGTGTATCGTTGGAGGCTTCTTCTTATAACACGGAAAGTGGTATCAACGGCGAGAATGCCGCTGTGCTTGGCATTTATATGTTGCCGGGAGCAAATGCGATGGAAGTAGCCGAGAGGGTAAAAGAGGCTATGGATGAGATTAGCAAGAACTTTCCGGAAGGATTGAGCTATGAGATTCCGTTCGATATGACGACCTATATTTCCGAATCTATTCATGAAGTATATAAGACGTTGTTTGAAGCGTTGGTATTAGTTGTATTGGTGGTTTATCTATCCTTGCAGAGCTGGCGTGCAACGTTGATTCCGGTAGTAGCCGTGCCTATTTCATTGATCGGTACTTTCGGATTCATGTTGATTTTCGGTTTCTCGCTGAATATACTGACATTACTAGGATTGATTCTTGCCATCGGTATTGTTGTGGATGATGCGATTGTGGTGGTGGAAGGCGTAGAACATATCATGGAAACGGAACATCTAAGCCCATACGAAGCAACGAAGAAAGCGATGAACGGACTTGCTAGTGCTTTGATTGCCACATCACTGGTATTGGCGGCAGTGTTCGTTCCGGTTAGTTTTTTAAGTGGGATTACAGGGCAGTTGTATCGCCAGTTTACGGTGACGATTGTGGTGTCCGTACTTATTTCTACGGTAGTGGCTCTGACATTGAGCCCGGTGATGTGTTCATTGATTCTGAAGCCGGATAACGGAAAGAAAAAGAATATCGTTTTCCGGAAGATTAATGAATGGCTGGGCATCGGTAGCAATAAATATGTGGCTGCCGTAACTCGCACCATCAAGCATCCTCGCCGGGTTTTGAGTGCTTTTGGTATGGTATTGATCGCTATTATGCTGATTCACCGTATTATTCCGACCAGTTTTTTGCCTGTGGAAGACCAGGGATATTTCAAGATTGAATTGGAACTGCCGGAGGGAGCTACTTTGGAACGTACCCGTATCGTAACAGAACGTGCCATTGCTTATTTGGAAAAGAATCCATATATTGAATATATACAGAACGTAACGGGAAGTAGTCCGCGTGTTGGAAGTAACCAGGGACGTGCTGAACTGACGGTGATCCTGAAACCTTGGGAAGAGCGGAAGAGCACTACTATTGAAAAGATTATGGATACGGTGGAAAAACATTTGAGGGAATATCCAGAATGTAAAGTCTATCTGTCCACTCCTCCGGTTATTCCGGGACTGGGTAGCTCGGGAGGTTTTGAAATGCAATTGGAAGCCCGTGGAGAAGCCACTTTCGATAATTTGGTAGACGCGGCAGATACATTAATGTACTACGCATCCAAGCGCAAAGAACTGGCTGGTCTGTCATCTTCTTTGCAGTCGGAAATACCACAACTCTATTTCGATGTAGACCGTGACAAAGTAAAGATGCTGGGTGTGCCACTGGCTGATGTGTTCTCTACCATGAAGGCTTATACCGGTTCGGTGTATGTGAATGACTTTAATATGTTCAACCGTATATATAAGGTTTACATTCAGGCGGAAGCTCCTTACCGGGAACACAAAGACAATATCAATCTGTTCTTCGTGAAGGCCTCCAATGGAGCGATGGTACCGTTGACTTCTTTAGGAAATGCCTCCTATACCACAGGACCGGGAAGTATTAAACGTTTTAATATGTTTACTACGGCCGTTATCCGTGGAGCAGCTGCACAAGGATATAGTTCCGGACAGGCGATGGAGATCATGGAACAGATTGCCCGTGACCATCTTCCCGATAATATCGGTCTTGAATGGAGTGGCCTTTCTTATCAGGAGAAGCAGGCGGGAGGTCAGACAGGTATGGTGATGGCATTGGTATTTCTGTTCGTTTTCCTTTTCCTTGCTGCTCAATACGAAAGTTGGACGGTGCCTATTGCCGTGTTGCTCTCTTTACCTGTTGCCGCTTTGGGAGCCTATTTAGGAGTCTGGGTTTGCGGATTGGAGAATGATGTCTATTTCCAGATTGGTCTGGTAATGCTGGTGGGACTTGCCGCTAAGAACGCGATTTTGATTGTAGAGTTTGCAAAAGTACAGGTAGATAAAGGTGAAGACCTGGTGCAGTCGGCTATCTACGCAGCCAAATTGCGTTTCCGTCCGATTCTGATGACTTCTCTCGCATTCGTACTCGGTATGCTTCCGATGGTATTGGCAAGCGGTCCGGGGTCGGCAAGCCGGCAGGCAATCGGTACAGGTGTATTTTTCGGAATGATATTTGCCATTGTATTCGGTATCATTCTTGTGCCGTTCTTCTTTGTGATGGTGTATAAAACAAAGTCGAAAATTTTAAAACATAAGAAATAATGAAACGAAAGAAACTATATATTGCTATCCTGTTACTTGCCGGAGTCTTGACTTCCTGCAAGGTAGGGAAAAGTTATGTCCGTCCTGATCTTCATTTGCCCGACAGCTTGGAAAGAGCGCAAGACTCGATCAGCTTCGGCGACCAGGACTGGAGGGATATTTATACGGATGCTACCTTGAGAAGCCTGATAGAACGTGCACTGGATCATAACAAGGATATGTTGATTGCCGCTGCCCGTGTGAAAGAAATGGCAGCACAGAAACGTATTTCCACCGCTGCGTTACTTCCGGATATCAAAGGAAAAGTAACGGCAGAACGTGAACTCGAAAATCATGGAGGAGATGCTTTCAAGAGATCAGAGACCTTTGAAGCACAATTTCTCGTTTCATGGGAACTCGATCTTTGGGGAAATCTGCGCTGGGCACGTTCGGCCAGTATTGCCGAATATCTGCAATCTATCGAGGCGCAACGCGCATTGCGGATGACGATTGTTGCTGAAGTGGCACAGGCTTACTATGAATTGGTTGCTTTAGATACAGAACTGGACATCGTAAAGCAAACATTAAAAGCCCGTGAAGAAGGAGTACGTCTGGCACGTATCCGGTTTGCCGGCGGATTGACTTCCGAGACTTCCTATCGACAGGCACAGGTGGAATTGGCGCGTACGGCAACTTTGGTTCCTGACCTCGAACGTAAAATCTCCCTGAAAGAAAACGATATTGCTTATCTTGCCGGTGAATATCCTAATAAGATAGCCCGTTCCCGTTTGCTTCAGGAATTCAACTCTCCAGAAACACTTCCTGTTGGGTTGCCGTCTACATTATTGGAACGTCGTCCCGACATCCGTCAGGCAGAGCAGAAATTGATTGCTGCCAATGCGAAAGTGGGAGTGGCTTATACAAATATGTTCCCGCGTCTTGCCCTGACAGGTGGTTTCGGTAGTGAAAGTACTTCTTTGTCGGAACTCCTGAAATCTCCATACGCAGTGATGGAAGGAGCTTTGCTGGCTCCGATCTTTGGTTGGGGAAAGAACCGTGCGGCATTGAAAGCAAAAAAGGCTGCTTATGAAGCTGAAGTACATAGTTATGAAAAAGCTGTACTGGAAGCTTTCAAGGAAACACGTAATGCGATTGTCAACTTCAACAAGATCAAGGAAGTGTACGAACTTCGTGCCAATCTGGAACGTTCGGCCAAGAGCTACATGGACCTGGCACAACTGCAATACATCAATGGAGTTATTAATTATCTGGACGTATTGGATGCCCAACGTGGATATTTTGATGCACAGATTGGGTTGAGTAATGCTATCCGTGACGAGTTGATTGCGGTAGTTCAACTCTATAAGGCTCTTGGTGGAGGCTGGGAACAAAATCCCTAGAATTATCATATCGATTCAGTCATTGAAGAAAACGTAAAGGCTATCTCCCACACCGGGAGGTAGCCTTAATTTTTCTTTCTTCTTCTTTTTGTCTTAAAAACAACAACAGAAGAATTTTCATAATTCGGAAAAAAGTGCGAAATTTGCAACGCTTTTCAAGTTTGACAAGAAACTTACTAACACCTTTAAATAAAAAATTAAAGAAAATGACTAAAAGTGCATTGCAAATCGCAAGGGCTGCTTACCAGCCCAAACTTCCGAAAGCATTGGCATCAGGAGCTGTTAAGGCTGTAGCAGGTGCTGCTACTCAATCTGTAGCCGATCAGGAAGCTATCAAAGCATTATTCCCGAACACGTATGGAATGCCGTTGATTACATTCGAAGCTGGTGAAGCTGTTGCTCTTCCCGCTATGAACGTAGGTGTAATTCTTTCCGGTGGTCAGGCTCCGGGCGGACACAATGTAATCTCCGGTTTGTTCGACGGTATCAAGAAATTGAACCCGGAAAACAAATTATATGGTTTTATTCTAGGTCCTGGTGGTCTGGTAGATCACAATTATATGGAACTGACTGCTGATATTATCGACGAATACCGTAACACTGGTGGTTTCGATATCATCGGTTCCGGACGTACGAAGCTGGAAGCAGAAAGCCAATTCGAAAAGGGATATGAAATCATCAAAGAACTTGGCATCAAAGCATTGGTTATCATTGGTGGTGACGACTCTAACACAAACGCTTGTGTATTGGCTGAATACTATGCAGCTAAGAACTACGGTGTACAGGTAATCGGTTGCCCGAAAACAATCGACGGTGACTTGAAGAACGATATGATTGAAACTTCTTTCGGTTTCGATACAGCATGTAAGACTTATGCGGAAGTAATCGGTAACATCCAACGTGACTGTAACTCTGCACGTAAATACTGGCACTTCATCAAGTTGATGGGTCGTTCGGCTTCTCACATCGCACTGGAATGTGCTTTACAGGTACAGCCTAACGTATGTATCGTTTCTGAAGAAGTAGAAGCTAAAGATATGTCTTTGGACGATGTAGTGACTTACATCGCTAAAGTGGTAGCTGACCGTGCTGCACAGGGAAACAACTTCGGTACTGTATTGATTCCGGAAGGATTGGTAGAATTCATTCCTGCCATGAAACGCCTGATTGCTGAATTGAACGACTTCCTGGCTGCTAATGCTGAAGAATTCGGTCAGATTAAGAAATCTCACCAACGTGATTATATCATCCGCAAACTTTCTCCGGAAAACTCTGCTATCTATGCAAGTCTGCCGGAAGGCGTTGCCCGCCAGCTGACTTTGGATCGTGACCCGCACGGAAACGTTCAGGTATCACTGATCGAAACAGAAAAGCTGTTGTCTGAAATGGTAGCTACTAAGTTGGCTGCATGGAAAGAAGAAGGCAAGTATGTTGGTAAATTTGCTGCTCAACACCACTTCTTCGGTTATGAAGGACGTTGTGCTGCTCCGTCAAACTTTGACGCTGACTATTGCTACTCTCTGGGTTACACAGCCTCTATGTTGATTGCTAACGGTAAGACTGGTTATATGTCTTCTGTACGCAACACAACTGCTCCTGCTGCCGAATGGATTGCTGGTGGTGTGCCTATCACTATGATGATGAATATGGAACGTCGCCACGGTGAAATGAAACCGGTTATCCAGAAAGCATTGGTGAAACTGGATGGCGCTCCTTTCAAGGCATTTGCTGCGCAACGTGATCGTTGGGCTATCGAAACGGATTATGTATATCCGGGTCCGATCCAGTACTTCGGTCCTACAGAGGTTTGCGACCAGGCAACTAAGACTTTGCAGCTGGAACAAGCTAAATAAATACACTTCAGAGCAGTTGTTGATGTAACAGTTGCAATAACAGCTGCAATGAAAGATTCTTTCAGGCACGGACTACACGGAATACACGGTTTATAAGAAATAACTAAAAAACCGTGTTAATTCGCGTAATCCGTGCCTATCTCTAAAAACATTGATCGTTTAAAGTAAATGCCGCAACGCAACAACCCGATGTCTGCCGTACAGAAGAAAAGAACCGTTTCCACTACCAAGAAAAAGGGAACGACCTCTTCTTCCAAAACTTCCCGTACCTCAAAAAAGGAACAGATGAAGCATCGAACTGTGATGCCTGTCTGGATTCGTAACATTTTGGCAGTGATGATTGTTGGTTGTTTTTCCATTGCTTTTTATTATTTCTTTATCCGTCCTTATGCTTATCGATGGAAACCTTGTCATGGTTTAAAGGAATACGGAGTTTGTATCCCTGACGGATATGATATTCATGGTATTGACATTTCTCATTATCAGGGAAAGATTGATTGGAAAAGACTGTTGCAGAATAAAGAGACGGCTACTCCTTTGCATTTCGTTTTTATGAAAGCTACAGAAGGAGGAGACCATAACGATACTACCTTTGAGGCGAACTTCGCCAATGCACGTAATCATGGATTTATCCGTGGTGCTTATCATTTTTATATTCCTGGTACGGATGCTTTGAAACAGGCGGACTTCTTTATTCGTACGGTGAAACTGGATACGGGTGATTTACCTCCCGTACTTGATGTGGAAGTGACCGGGCGGAAGGAAAAAAAGGAATTGCAGCAAGGCATTAAACGCTGGCTGGACCGGGTGGAATCTCATTATGGAGTGAAACCTATTCTTTATACTTCTTATAAATTTAAAACCCGTTATCTGGACGATTCCATCTTCAATACATACCCTTACTGGATTGCCCATTATTATGTTGACTCTGTAAAGTATCAGGGGAAATGGGACTTTTGGCAACATACTGATGTAGGAAGTGTTCCCGGCATCAAAGAAGACGTAGACCTGAACGTGTTTAATGGCTCGTTAGAGGAACTTAAAAAGCTGACAATTAAGTAACAGGTATTTCTTTTCCCAACAACTTATCTCTTCTCTCATTTGTTATAATCGTATTATTACTAAAAAAGATACGATTATGAACTTTGATATAGCTATTATTGGTGGTGGTCCTGCCGGGTACACAGCTGCCGAACGGGCAGGGGCCAACGGATTAAAAGCCGTTCTTTTTGAGAAAAAGGCAATGGGTGGAGTGTGTCTCAATGAGGGGTGTATTCCTACTAAAACTTTGTTATATTCTGCTAAAATACTGGATAGCATTAAAAGTGCTTCCAAATATGGCGTTTCTGCCGATTCTCCTTCGTTCGATTTATCCAAGATTATGAGCCGCAAAGACAAAACAGTGAAAATGTTGACGGGTGGCGTGAAGATGACTGTGAATTCTTACGGAGTGACGATCGTGGAGAAAGAAGCTTTTATAGAAGGAGAGAACGAGGGGATGATCCGCATCACCTGTGATGGAGAAACTTATTCCGTGAAATACTTGCTGGTATGTACCGGTTCCGATACAGTGATTCCTCCCATACCGGGATTGTCGGGAGTCAGTTATTGGACTTCCAAGGAGGCGTTGGAGATAAAAGAACTTCCCAAGACGCTTGTTATTATTGGCGGTGGAGTGATCGGGATGGAATTTGCTTCTTTCTTCAACAGCATGGGAGTAAAGGTGCATGTGGTAGAAATGATGCCGGAGATTTTGGGAGCGATGGATAAGGAAACGAGCGGTATGCTTCGCGCCGAATATGCCAAACGGGGAGTCACTTTCTATTTGAATACGAAAGTAGTGGAAGTGAACGCTCATGGAGTCGTGATAGAAAAAGAAGGCAAAGTTTCCGCTATTGAAGCGGAGAAAATCTTGCTTAGTGTAGGCCGTAAGGCAAATTTATCCAGAGTGGGGCTGGACAAGCTGAATATAGAATTGCATCGGAACGGGGTCAAAGTAGATGAACATCTGTTGACTTCGCATCCCCGTGTATATGCTTGTGGGGATATTACAGGTTATTCTTTATTGGCACATACCGCTATTCGTGAAGCGGAAGTCGCTATCAATCATATCTTGGGAGTGGAAGACCGGATAAATTACGATTGTGTTCCGGGAGTTGTTTATACCAATCCCGAAGTGGCAGGAGTGGGAAAGACAGAAGAAGAACTGATAAAATCAGGACTTTCTTACCGTGTGTCCAAATTACCGATGGCTTATTCCGGTCGGTTCGTAGCCGAGAATGAACAGGGAAACGGCCTTTGTAAGTTGATTCAGGATGAAGAAGGGAAGATAATTGGTTGCCACATGTTGGGAAATCCGGCGTCGGAACTCATAGTGATCGCAGGTATTGCTATTCAGAGAGGCTATACGGTGGAAGAATTTCAGAAGACTGTATTCCCGCATCCTACGGTCGGAGAGATTTATCACGAGATTATGTTTTAACTCTTATTCTGTCTGACCTATGATTCGATGTATCTATAGTCCGTTTACTGATATTTACTTTCACTTGGCTGCAGAAGAATATCTGTTGAAGCAGGGAAATGAAGACATTTTCATGCTTTGGCAGGACACTCCTTCTGTGGTAATAGGGAAGCATCAGCGGTTACGGTCGGAAGTCGATCAGGAATGGGCGGAACGGGAGCAGGTACATATTGCCCGTCGTTTTTCCGGTGGGGGAGCAGTGTACCATGATTTGGGCAATGTCAATCTGACTTTTATAGAAACGACTCCCCGCTTGCCGGAGTTTGTCACGTATTTGCAGCGGACGTTGGATTTCCTGAACTCTATGGGACTGATGGCAACAGGAGGCGAACGATTGGGGATTTATCTGAATGGATTGAAAATATCAGGAAGTGCGCAATGCCTGTACAAGGATCGGGTATTGTATCATTGCACGCTATTGTATGATACGGACCTTACAGCGTTGCATCAAGCATTGAATCCGGAACCGATGGACGATGATGAAACGTTATCGTCTGTATACGCTGTTCCTTCCGTTCGGAGTGAGGTAACCAATATTCGCTGGCATTTGTCGGTGGGGACTGTCACTGATTTCAAAGAAAAGGCTTTTCAGTATTTCAGTAAGTCGCAATCTGTCAGTGCTTTCACTAAGGAGGAGATAGAAGCTGTCAATCAGCTCCGGGAAGAGAAATATATTCAGAAAGAGTGGATATATAGCCGTTGATGCTTGGTTGTACCGATTGGCCTCCGGTTAAAATTTACTTAACTTAAAACTTTCTATTTCAGCCCATTGTTGTAATATATCTAAGGTTGAATAATAAAATTATTGTCTATGTCAAAATTCGAAATAAAAATGCCCAAGTTGGGCGAGAGTATAACCGAAGGGACCATTGTCTCTTGGTCTGTAAAGGTGGGTGACATGATTCAGGAAGACGATGTGCTTTTTGAAGTGAATACTGCTAAAGTAAGTGCGGAAATCCCTTCTCCCGTAGCGGGAAAAGTGGTGGAGATTTTATATAAGGAAGGTGACACGGTTGCTGTAGGAACAGTTGTCGCCATTATTGATTTGGATGGCGAAGAAGCATCCGGTACAGAGCCGGCAAGCGAAGGTACTGCAAATGAAGGAGCCGATGCTGGCCAGGTTGCTGCTGATGTTTCCGGAACATCACAATCAGCAGCAGACATTGCTAAGAATCAATCAGTGAATACTGCATCAACCCCCGTTGATACATCCAAACCCGTTGCTGTTGAGGAAGAACGTTGGTATTCTCCTGTTGTGATTCAGTTGGCGCGGGAGGCTAAGATTCCGAAAGAAGAGTTGGATGCTATACAAGGTACGGGTTATGAAGGGCGGTTGAGTAAGAAAGATATAAAAGACTATATTGAAAAGAAGAAAAGAGGAGATATGGCTGAACAGAAGCCAGCCTCTGCCGTTGCTGCTCCGGCTGCAAACAAACCGTCGGTGGTTGTTGCTCCCGAACTGATAACTCCGAAAACGTCTCCGGTTGCATCTGCCCCTGCTGCACAGTCGGCTGCTACTTCATCCAAATCGCCTGCTCCTGTTGCCATGCCTGGAGTTGAAGTGAAAGAGATGGATCGTGTCCGCCGGATTATTGCCGATCACATGGTTATGTCTAAGAAAGTATCTCCTCATGTAACCAATGTGGTAGAAGTAGACGTCACCAAACTGGTGCGTTGGCGCGAAAAGAATAAAGATGCTTTCTTCCGTCGCGAAGGAGTGAAGTTGACTTATATGCCTGTGATAACCGAGGCCGTAGCGAAAGCATTGGCAGCCTATCCTCAAGTGAATGTGTCAGTAGACGGATATAACATCCTCTTTAAGAAACATATTAATGTAGGTATTGCCGTCTCTCTGAATGATGGAAATCTGATTGTGCCTGTGGTGCATGACGCCGATCGTTTGAATCTGAACGGCCTGGCAGTTGCCATTGACTCTTTAGCCCTGAAAGCAAGGGATAATAAATTAATGCCGGAAGATATTGATGGCGGTACATTTACCATTACCAATTTCGGAACGTTCAAGAGCCTGTTCGGTACACCGATAATTAATCAGCCGCAGGTTGCTATTTTGGGAGTAGGATATATTGAAAAGAAACCTGCTGTGATAGAAACACCGGAAGGCGATACGATTGCCATCCGCCATAAAATGTATCTGTCTTTGTCTTACGACCATCGGGTAGTAGACGGAATGTTGGGAGGTAACTTCCTCCACTTTATAGCCGACTACCTCGAAAACTGGCAAGGCTGATAATTGATTGTTTCACTCATTAAGAACTTCATTCACTATGAAAAAGAAATATGATATAAAAACGACAGATGTAGAAACCCTGAAAAAGTGGTATCATCTGATGACATTGGGACGTGCTTTGGATGAAAAAGCACCGTCATACCTGCTACAATCTTTGGGTTGGTCTTATCATGCTCCTTACGCGGGGCATGATGGTATTCAGCTTGCCATCGGTCAGGTATTCACTTTGGGCGAAGACTTCCTGTTTCCTTACTACCGCGATATGCTGACTGTACTTTCTGCCGGAATGACTCCGGAAGAAATCATCCTGAATGGTATCTCGAAAGCGACAGACCCGGGCAGCGGCGGACGTCACATGTCGAACCATTTCGCCAAACCGGAATGGCACATCGAAAACATTTCTTCTGCAACGGGTACACACGACCTTCATGCGGCAGGTGTGGCACGGGCAATGGTATATTATGGACATAAAGGAGTCGCCATCACTTCTCACGGAGAATCTGCCACTTCCGAAGGCTTTGTATATGAGGCTATCAATGGCGCCAGCCTTGAACGTCTTCCTGTTATTTTTGTGATACAGGACAACGGATATGGCATCTCTGTCCCTAAATCGGAACAGACAGCCAACCGCAAAGTTGCCGAGAACTTCTCCGGTTTCAAGAACCTGAAGATCATCTATTGCAATGGAAAAGATGTGTTCGACTCGATGAATGCCATGACCGAAGCTCACGAATATGCAAGGGAAACCCGTAACCCGGTGATTGTGCAGGCCAACTGTGTTCGTATCGGTTCCCATTCCAACTCGGATAAACATACCCTGTACCGGGATGAGAACGAACTGGAATACGTAAAAAATGCCGATCCGCTAATGAAATTCCGTCGGATGCTGCTGCGCTACAAACGCCTGACGGAGGAAGAGTTGCAACAGATCGAAGCTGACGCAAAGAAAGAACTGTCGGCTGCCAATCGAAAAGCGTTGGCTGCTCCCGATCCTGATCCTAAGAGCATCTACGATTTTGTGATGCCCGAACCTTATCAACCCCAGAAGTACAAAGAAGGTACTCATGAAGCAGAGGGCGAAAAGACCTTCCTGGTAAATGCCATTAACGAGACATTGAAAGCCGAATTCCGCTACAATCCCGATACGTTTATCTGGGGACAGGACGTAGCAAACAGAGAGAAAGGCGGTGTGTTTAATGTCACCAAAGGGATGCAGCAGGAATTCGGCGAAGCCCGTGTGTTCAGTGCGCCGATTGCCGAAGATTATATTGTAGGCACTGCTAATGGAATGAGCCGCTTTGATCCTAAAATCCATGTCGTGATAGAGGGAGCGGAGTTTGCTGATTACTTCTGGCCTGCCGTAGAACAATATGTAGAATGTACGCATGAGTATTGGCGCAGCAATGGTAAGTTTGCCCCGAATATAACGCTGCGGTTGGCTTCCGGAGGTTATATTGGTGGAGGGTTGTATCACTCTCAAAATATAGAAGGAGCTTTGACTACATTGCCGGGAGCACGAATTGTCTGCCCTTCTTTTGCCGATGATGCAGCTGGATTGTTACGTACTAGTATGCGCTCTAAGGGATTTACTTTGTTTCTCGAACCGAAAGCATTGTATAATTCGGTAGAAGCCGCCACTGTGGTGCCGGAAGACTTTGAAGTACCTTTCGGAAAAGCACGTATCCGCCGTGAGGGTACGGATTTGAGTATTATCACCTATGGAAATACGACCCATTTCTGTCTACATGCCGCCGAACGATTGGAGAAAGAGGGTGGTTGGAAAGTAGAAGTGATCGATATTCGTTCTCTGATTCCGCTGGATAAAGAGGCTATATTTGAATCGGTCAAGAAGACCAGCAAAGCATTGGTTGTACATGAAGATAAAGTATTCTCCGGTTTCGGTGCGGAGCTTGCAGCAATGATTGGTGAGGAAATGTTCCGTTATCTCGACGGACCGGTGCAGCGTGTCGGTTCTACGTTTACTCCCGTCGGTTTCAATCCGATACTGGAAAAAGAAATTTTGCCGGACGAAGCTAAGATATACGAAGCTGCACGGAAATTATTGGAATATTAAAAGAGAAGAATTATGAAAAAGATAGGTTTGTTTTATGCTACCAAAGCCGAAAGAACGAGTTGGGTGGCAGAGAAAATACAGAAAGAGTTTGGTGAAGACAAGATAGAAGTAGTGCCTATCGAGCAGGCCTGGCAGAATGATTTTGCTGCTTATGACTGCTTCATTGTGGGTGCTTCCACCTGGTTTGACGGGGAACTTCCTACTTATTGGGACGAACTGTTGCCGGAACTCCGGACAATGAAATTGAAAGGTAAGAAGGTTGCTATCTTCGGTTTGGGAGATCAGATACGTTATCCGGAAAATTTTGCAGATGGAATTGGTCTGCTGGCAGAAGTCTTTGAAGGCGATGAGGCTACCTTGGTCGGTTTTACTTCTTCCGAAGGTTACACTTTCGAACGTTCCAAGGCTTTACGTGGCGAGCAGTGGTGCGGGTTGGTTGTCGATTTGGATAATCAGTCCGAACAGGCGGAAAAGAAAATCAAAGCATGGTGCCAACAAGTCAAAAAAGAGTTCGCGTAACGACTTTATTTCTCTTTATAAGATAGTGACGCTATCCGATGCAAATAGTGACGGTATACGCTTGGGATAGCGTCACTATCCCAAGCGTATACCGTCACTATTTTTTTCTGCATTAATCTGGAGTCTTACGTTTGTTTATAGCGTATATCGACTGCGATTTTTGCTTGCTTCCTTATATCTCTTAATGATAAGGGAGCTTTCTCTTTTAAAGATATTTGTTGGCTCTTATCCTTTATAAATAAATTTCACTTCTGCCCAACGATTCTTCTCTTTATAATGAACGAAAGTCAGTTCGTTCTTCTCCGCTTCTTCGCGGATGGCGGCAATGTCGTCTACATAAAATCCACTCATATAGAGTTCGGAATTCGTATGCATACAGGCAACATATTGCTTCATATCATTTAGTAATATATTCCGGTTGATGTTGGCGATGATAACGTCGAAAGGTCCTTTTCCTGCAAGCGACGAGGCATCTCCTTCTGATACGGTAATATCGTCTACGTGGTTCAATTCGATGTTTTCGATGGAGTTTCGTACGCACCATTCATCAATGTCGATGGCTGTACAGGGGCGTGCGCCCCGCATACGTGCGAGGATGGCAAGAATCGAAGTTCCGCAGCCCATATCGAGCAGGGATTTATCTTTCAGTTCGCTGTCCAATAATTCTTCAATGATGAGGCTGGTAGTCTCGTGGTGTCCTGTTCCGAAGGCCATTTGAGGATTGATAACGATGTCATATTCCGCTTTGGGGACATCTTGGTGGAAAGTGCTGTGGATCACACATCGGTTTCCGATAATGATGGGTTGGAAGAAATTCTTTTCCCATTCCTCGTTCCAGTCCTTGTCTTCCGCTTCGGTATATGTATAAGTAATATCCGTATCGGGTAGGGGGAACTCGTTGATGGCAATCTTGATGGCGTTTTCATCACACAATGTCTGTTGGATATATGCGGTCAGTCCGCCTTCACACTCAACAAAACTTTCAAATCCGACTTCACCCAGTATGGCAGCCAGTACGTCATTGACGGTTTCGGTACAAGGCTGGGTGCGGAATGTGAACTCAAAATACTTCATAGTTGTTTTTAATGCTGGTGAATAATGTACAAAGATACAGCAATCCGGGTATAGAAAGTCAAGTTTGCCTGAACTTTATGCCGGTGAGCGTTGTATCTTCTACAAAGATAGTTAGAAATAGGGATTTCCCTATTATCCTTTGGGGAAAATCTCCCCCGGACGAAAAATCTCTTCCTTATCTTTGTAACGTGAATAAGTTTAAGTAATTACATAAACCGAGATGATATGAAAAAGATTGTTTATTTCTTGCTATTTGCCTTGTGCCTTCCGATAGGTATCTTTGCACAAAGCGTTGATGACGACCTTTACTTCGTACCTTCTAAAGACAAACAGGAGAAGAAAGAAACTCCGGTTAAGAAGGAACCGAAGAAACAGGTGACGACTAACATCTATACTTCACCGGGTACTACAGTAGTGGTTCAGGACCGTAAGGGAAGAACACGGGATGTGGATGAATATAACCGCCGTTACGATGCACGTGAAAATGAATTCGTAATGGATAATGATACCTTATATATAAAAGAAAAATCTAATCCGGATTTGGACGGAGAATGGGTGACGGGCGAATTCAATGGTACAACAGACGACTATGAATACGCTGAACGTATCATCCGTTTCCGCAATCCGCGTTTTGCTATCAGTATCAGCAGTCCGTTGTACTGGGATGTAGTTTACGGTCCGAATTCATGGGACTGGAACGTATATACCGATGGTATGTATGCTTATGCATTCCCGACGTTCAGTAACCCGCTTTGGTGGGATTGGCGTTATGGCTCTTACGGCTGGGGATGGAACTATGGCTGGGGATGGAATCGTCCTTACTACTCTTGGGGATATTACCCCGGTTATTGGGGCGGCGGCTACTGGGGTGGCTGGTATGGCGGCGGATATTGGGGACATCATCACCACTGGCACGGTGGTCCTAGCTGGGGCTGGGGCGGAGGTGGAAGACCTTATTATGCCGGACGTAGTGTGATTAATGGTAATAATCGTTCCTATTATTCTGGTTCGAGAAATTATAATTCTACTTCTTACAGAAGAGGTGTCGGTTCATCAACTACCAGACCAGCTAATTCTTCTGTTGGACAAAGTGTTCGCCGTTCAGGTAGTACAGGTACAAATAGCAGAGTTGTAGGTACTCGCGATTATACTCGTAGCGGTAGCAATAGCTCTGTTCGTTCAGGAAGTTCATACTCTCGTAGAAATACAGAAACGTATACACGTCCAAGCAGTACACGTACTTCTGGTACTAGTACACGCAATTCTGGTTCCTCTTATAATAGAAGTAATAGTTCGACGCGAAGTTCCGGAACAAATAGTAGCCGTAGCAGTAGTAGCTATTCACGTGGAAGTTCCACTTCTCCATCAAGAAGTTATACGCCTGACAGATCATCATCCCGCTCTTCTAATTCAGGTAGTTATTCAAGAAGTAGTGGAAGTAGCTATTCATCAGGTAGTAGCGGTAGTTATTCTCGTAGTTCTGGCAGCAGTGGCAGTTCTTCACGTAGTAGCGGCGGTGGTGGTTCTTCACGTAGTTCTGGTGGTAGCTATAGAAGATAGTTTATAATTTCAAAAGAGATTGATTATGAAAAGTAATAGAATATTAGCGATTTGTATTCTTTTGATAAGTGTAGGATTTCTAAATGCTCAAACAACTATCTATGATGCAAATCGATGGATGGGAAGTGATTTAAATGGAACTGCCCGCTTTGTAGGTATGGGCGGTGCCATGGGAGCTTTAGGCGGAGATATAACCACTATAGGAACTAATCCTGCCGGTATCGGAATTTATCGTAGCAATGATGTTATGGTTTCATTTGGCTTTGATAATACAGGAGTGAAAGCGAATGGGGCAAGTCTTGATAAGTTTCATGGCTCATTTGATAATGCCGGATTTGTATTCTCTACAAAAATAGGAAATACAACTGCTTTGAGATTTGCCAACTTTGGTTTCAATTATCGCAAAATGAAGTCCTTCAATAGAAGTATGCTGGTGAGTGGAGTATTCAATACTTCTCAAACAGTTCAGATGGCTAATATGGTGAACTTTGATTCATACGGAGACTTTGATCCGTTCACGGAAGCTGCTTTGAGGAGCGATGATGCTTTTCAGAATCCTGAATTGCCTTGGTTGGGTATCATGGGATATAATGCACATTTAGTGAATCCTGTTTATGGAGAAGTAGATCCGAAGAATCCGGATGCAGAACCTCCTTTTGAGGGATATGTGCCCTATTTCCAGGCAGGAGATGCTGTGAGTCAGTCTTATCGTTCGAAAGAAAGTGGAGGTATCCATTCTTTTGATTTGAATGGTGCACTGAATTTTTATGATCGTTTTTATGTTGGAGCCACGTTAGGACTTTACAGTGTAAACTATGACAGGACTAGTGAATATAATGAAGACTTTACTGATAAGGACGGAAACGGTCACGGAGGATATACTTTAGGAAATGATTTCTGGGTAGATGGTAGCGGAGTTGATTTTAAACTTGGTTTTATTCTTCGTCCTTTTGAGTCATCCTCATTTCGTATTGGTGCTGCTGTACATACTCCGACTTTCTTTAGTTTGAAGGAGCGGAATACTGCTTATATTAATTTTGATTTGAATGAGACTACACGTGGCATTACCAAACCTTATGATGCCCGTGGAAATGATACTGAAGGAGAATATGAATATAAGTTAATAACTCCGTGGAAGTTTAATGCAAGTATGGGATATACTATTGCTTCTTCTGTAGCATTGGGAGTTGAATATGAATATTCAAAACGGTCTTCAGCTAAAATGAAAGATCCGGACGGATATGAATTGGGACAGACTGCAGACATTAAAGCAATGATGAAGGCAGTTCATACACTCCGTGTTGGAGCTGAATTTAAGTTAGCACCGGAATTTGCATTCCGTTTAGGATATAATCATATTACTGCTCCTTTGAAATCAGATGCTTTTAAGTATCTTCCTGTAAATTCAATGCGTACTGATACGGAATTTTCTAATCCGGGTGCTACTAATAATTATACATTGGGTTGTGGCTATCGTGGTGAAAGTTTCTATGTAGACATGGCATATATGTATAATACTTATAAAGAAACATTCTATGCTTTTGATAGTTTAGATTTACCTGGAACGAAAGTGACGAACAACAACCATAAAGTGGTTCTTACTTTAGGTATGCGTTTCTAACCTAAAAAAGACAGTTTTCAATTTCAATAATAACTTTTGTGTGTAAAAAATCCCTGGAATGCTGAGTGTCTACAGCGGTTCCGGGGATTTTTATTAGTATCACTTTTTATTCTTTAGTCTTATCTGAATAGTGGAGTTCGTTCGTCAATGATTCCGCGTCTTGCGTACATTTTTACCGCAACAGGAGTTCCGGCTTCTATGGTAATGTCCTCCTCTGCGATGATAGGTTCTTCTTTACCGTCCTCCAGGATAACCGTTCCTATTTTCTCGCCGGCTTTGATGAGCTGTGGAATCAAGTTAGTCAAGATACCTTCAGATACTTTCCGGATATCAATGTATTCCGGTTTTGCATTGGGATCAGCTTCGATTTTACCGCTGAACAGGTCTTGCACACCTTTGTTTTTCAAGAACAGTTTAACGATTGCTCTACCTTCGTACGGCTGGTTGTTCTCGTCAAGCAGAACGACGGGCGTTGTCATTCTCTTGAATGAAAGAGCAACATTCTTAGAACCTTTGTTGGTTTGGGCTGTACCGAACAAATATTCTAAGCCACCCTTGATTTCACGATAGCGGCTGCTCAATGATCTGGTAGTAGCTGCTTCGTCGGTCAATTCAGGGTAATGAGCATAGAAAGTAACCGTTTCCGAATCGGTGCCTGCTTCGTTCCAAGTCTGGCTATCCATGCCTATGGCAAACGGATGATAATCCTGCTCGGCAACGGACATGGAGATGACATCCCCGGCAGCGAAATTGCTCTTTAACGGAAGTGTCAGACTACTACTGTTACGAGTAAGAGCATTGTTGATACTTTGGTCAATAGAAGTAGAAAAGTCGATCACTCCTTTACTGGGATCTTGCAGTTCTTCTTGCTGTTGACAACTGAACAGGCATACTGATGCCATAACAAATAAAAGGCTTTTTCTTTTCATTTGAGGGTAATTAATAGGTTAATAATAGTGAGAGGTTTTCTAATATTCTACTCTGTCTTCTTTAGCCACCCAGGCTTTGAAGGCAGTAAGGGCTTCATTATGTAGTAGGATTTCGGAAGGCAGCTTTCTGTCTTCAGGTTTCAGTTGCAGTTCGTCATAGATAAAAGAGTCGTCGAAGCCGATGTTCTTGGCATCGGTCTTGTTGTTTCCATAGTACATCTTATCCAGGCGTGCCCAATAAATAGCACCCAGGCACATCGGGCAAGGTTCGCAGGAAGTATAGATTTCGTATCCGCTAAGATCAAATGTTCCGAGTTTGGCAGCTGCGGCACGTATAGCGCTCACCTCGGCGTGAGCCGTAGGATCACAAGATGCAGTGACACGATTAACTCCTGTTGCAACTATTTCTCCGTCTTTCGTGGCAATCACAGCACCGAAAGGACCTCCACCATTTTCAACATTTTCTTTTGAAAGCTCGATCGCTTTTCTCATTAAAGCTTCTTTAGTCATGGCACAAAAAATATATTGTTAGTTTCATTTTTTCTTTGCTTCTTTCTACAAAGATAGAAAAAACTAACAATATACAATGGGATGTCCCTATTTATTTTTTAACAATACCGG
>ENA-OXNV01000179-OXNV01000179.1-human-gut-metagenome-genome-assembly--contig:-NODE-179-length-26589-cov-331.178_pt1 | contig 26589 bp, 33 predicted proteins | sample MGYA00249745_ERZ652499 | MGnify/ENA primary metagenome ERZ652499 (study PRJEB26925, sample SAMN05826946) | human gut metagenome | biome: ENVO:2100002; feature: ENVO:00000062; material: ENVO:00002003...
TTTACAGGAAGAACGGTCATTGATTTAAATTGTCGTTTTGGAGTAACAATAGATTATAAAAATCTAGTAAATGAATATTTAAAATTAAAATGAGAATGGTCCGATTTGGACCATTTTCTAAAGGAGTAATAGAAGATGGATTTTGATATTTTAGCAGCTTTAGAAGATAGGAGTATAGAAGTGGAAACATTGGCGGATAAAGACCGTATGCAAATAGAGTATATAAATGTAAAGGATATAATACCTGCTAGGAATGATAATAATTTTTATGATACAGATGATGTTATTACGTTAAGAGAAAGTATTCGTGTAGAAGGTGTAAAACAAAATCTTATTGTAAAAAAGAAAAATAATGAGGGAAAGTATGAATTAATAGCAGGTGAAAGAAGATGGAAAGCATGTAAAAGTTTATATGAAGAAGGAATAAAAGATTTTGAGTATATACCATGTGTAATTAATAAATATGAAGATGATTTAAAAGATAGATTATCTCTTATAACTACAAATTGTACTGCTAGAAAATTAACTGATTGGGAAAGAACAGAGCAAGTTGAAGCGTTAAACAATATTTTAAAAGAATATAAACAAAGAGGTATAAAATTACCTGCACCAAGAAAAGATTTAATATCTAAACTTATAAATGAGTCAAAAACAAATGTAGCTAGAATGTTAGGGCTTAAAAATAATCTTATAGGAATTTTTAAAGACGCTATGAAAAATGGAATGATAGGTTTATCTGTTGCATATGAATTATCTACATTACCGCAAGATAAACAAGAATTGATGATTAATCAATTCAAGGAAAATGGCGGATTAACATTAAATAATGTGAAATATATAAAAGATAGTTTAAAAAATGAAGTTGAAGATGAAGTAGAAGAAAGAAAAACAGATAAAAAAGATATTGATCTTAAAGTAAAAGTATTAGAAGAAAAGATTAATATAAAAAAATTGTCACTAGTTTATGTAATATATATGACTTCAACAGATTTATATTATTATTCAGTAGTATGTAATATCTATTATTGTGGTGGATTTACTAATACATCTAAGGTATATAAAACAAAACAAGAAGCATTAGATAATTGTTTAGAGTATATATCTAAATGTTGTTTAGATAAATTTGAACATGAAAAAGTGCAGTCTAATCGGGATTGTATTTTAGGTTTATTAAAATACTTGTTAAAAAAATATCCAGATAAAGAATATCTTCAAGATAGATACGATAAAGCTAAAATTATAGATGAAATGACATTGAAAAGACCAAGTAAAGATGAGTTAGATGAAATAACAGATGATAATATAATTGAAAATGAACATATACAAGATGAAGATAAACCTATAGAAATTTGTAAAACTGATAATGTAAATATCTATGATAAACAAAAAGAAGATATATTATTGGAGTATCTAAGATATTTTGAAAATAAATTAAAATATTATACAGAATTACATTCTATGGCGGAAAATGAACAAGATAATGATGTATTACAATCTAGTTTAAAAGCAATAGAGTATACATCTGAATTGATTGAAAAGGTACAAAGTGATTTATTTGCACTTACAGATGATGAAAAATATGATATAGAAGATAATAAGGAGAATTAAAATATGGATAATATACAAGATAGAGTAGATAATTGGAGAAAAAAGATTGAGGAAAAAAAGGATAAAAATGAGAAATTAAGTGAAAAAGAAGCAAAAATAATTTTAAATGAAGCAATAGATATATCATCTGGTTTAGTAGAAGATATAATTAATGATTGTAAAAAAAGAAATGATGATAGAAAAGAAAATTTTTTACAAGATATATTTAGTAATATAAATAAAAGTTTTAGTGTTTTAAAAAAAGGTTTGAATTATAAAGATAAGCTTCATGTACTAGTAATTGATGAAAATAATAATACATTGAAAGTTCTTTCTAATAATGCTAATAAAAATATTTTAGAAGAATTAGGAAGAATAATTGAACATATGGAGAAGCAAAAAGATTTCAAAGTAGAACGATCATATTTAGATGATATAGTGGTGAGAAATTATGAAAGAGCTAATAATTAAAGAAGTAAATTATTTTAAAGAAGAAGTAAAGATTAAATATGAAGAAGGGACATCTAAGAAAACGTTAAGTGAAGAAGAACCGCCACGAGATGAATTAATAGAAATATTAAAAAACTTAAATGCAGTAGGTAGTAGATTATTAAAATATCCATTTTCTATAAAAGATAGGATTGTAGTAACAGGGGGAAAATTTATTTATAAAAATAATTGTTTAAAATATGTAATATTAAAAGGATTTTATAAGTTAGACGGTAATCTAATACCACAAAATTTTCCAAAGAGATTATATAATTCAAATTGCATTTTGGATTATACAGATGATGAAATGATTTTGATTAATCAGTTATTAAGTGAAGCAAGAAAATATATTTATGGTGAAAGGAAACAAGTATTATTACCATATATAAATGAAACAATAAATACACAACCAGCAAAACAAAATATATCTATGATAAATTAGCGAGGTAGAATAATGGCGTTAACAAAAGCAGATTTAAATAAAATTTCTGATATGATAAAAATGACTGTGATGGCGGTTGTTAGTGAAGCAATAAAGACAGTAATACAAGATAATAGCATTAATTTAAAGCAAAAGCCTATAAATTATAGGGAAAAGACTATAAAGAAATTAGAAGCATATAATATTCTTAAGCATAATATGCAGAAATGTGAAAAAGATATTGAAGATTTATATAAAGAAGAATTTGGAGCATGTCCAGCTGTTCATCACGCTATGGAGTATTATGGTGAAAAATGTACACTTGATGAAATTCGTTATGTGAAAAAATTAAAAATAGAACATATCTATTATAGAGATAAAGAAGAAGTTGATTTTATAGATAGTGTTTTAGAAGAAATTAAAGATGAATATTATGGCGGAATAATAAAAATGATTTATTTTGATAAGATGAAAATTGAAGATATAGCTAATAAAATGAGTTGTGATAAGGTTACATTATATAGGCATAGAAATAGACTGTTAGATATATTATCTATAAGGTTTTTTGGTAAAGATGTACTTGAATAAATGCAACTAGACCGTGCAAAAAAATCGCAATTTACTACCGCAAAAAAAGATGATAAAATTTTTATAGGTCAAAGAAGCGAGAAAATGACCTCTCTAAAAAGCAACGCTTTTCCGTCTGAAAACTGAATAAGGTTACGCACATGATTGTGGATTACATGCAGAAAAGACAGCTAAATTATTAGCTGTCTTTTTTGTTTGGAAGGTGATGAAATGACGATTATAAAATGTGATAAATTTAGATGTTTTTATAATGCTGAAGGTATTTGTGAACATAGAAAAATAATCATGAAATATAAAAGGTGTATGAGTTATACAGTATCTGGGAATTTTACCATAAGAGATTTAATACAACATAAAGCTACTTGTCATAAAGCCAATGGTAAATATAAAAATAATACAGCAAAGGTATTTAAGTAATATGAATAAACGAGATGAAAAATTTGATTTTAATGAATTTATTTGTATAAAAATAAAAAATGAATTTCCACGTTATTATAGAGGTATTGGGAATATAGTAATAAGAGAAAATTATATTGATATTTATATAAAAGGAATATTTAAAGCTAGAATTTATTTGGAGAATGTTATTTACATTGAGGTTTATTAATGGCAAAAGAGTTTGCAAGGAAATTTTATAACAGTACAAGATGGCGGAAGTGTGCTAAAGCTTTTGCACAGTCTAAGCTTTTTATTTGTGAGGTGTGCCATAATCAAACAAGTGAAAAGATTAATGGAGACCAACGTTACATCGTTCACCATAAGATACCATTAACACCTAAGAACATCAATGATCCTTATATTACTTGTGGTTGGGATAACCTTATGTTCTTATGCTTAGAATGTCATAACAAGATACATAGTAAGGAGCGAAGGCGAATGCTTTTTGATGACAATGGTAATCTAATTGGTATTGATGAACCAAAGAATAATTAAAATGATTAACTATACCCCCATATACGATAAATTATCTGATAATTTCCTAGACCGGAGGGTCCACGTTCGTATAAAATACACGATATCGCCGAGAGGGGTGTGGTCTATTTTTCAGAAAATTTACTAGAAAGGAGATGTATTTTTGTGTCAAAAGTAAGTGAAAAAACTTTGAAAAAGCGAAGATTGGCGCAATATAGAGAGGCTTTTAAAAATATTGATGATGATAAAATGGCAATAGTCGAAAGAACAATTGATTTTGCTGTTGACCTAGAATTTAGGCTTGATAACCTGCAAAAAGACCTTGATAAAGATGGTTTTATCGAGGAATATTGCAATGGAAAAGACCAATACGGCACAAAAGAGTCTACTGCTAGTAAAGCATATTCTACAGTTTTAAAAAATTATAATTCATTAATCCGAACCTTGTTATCTTGTATGCCACAAAAAACTTCTGATGATGTTGATGATGGTTTTGAAGCCTTTGTTGGTACATTGAAAAAGTAGTGATTATATGAATTATATTGAGGTTTACTATGGAAAGATAAACAATGGTGATGTAGTAGTTTCAGAAAAAGTAGCGAAATTATTTAAGCATTTACATGATAAGCTTGATGATAATAATGGTCGTTATATTTTTGATGAACAAAGAGCCAATCATGCCATAGATTTCATTGAACGATATTGCAAACACTCTAAAGGTAAATGGGCTGGTAAGCCTGTTATATTGGAAGTGTGGCAAAAAGCTATACTTTCGGCACTGTTTGGTTTTGTAGATAAAGATACAGGGCTTAGGCAATATAGAGAATTAATTTTAATCGTAGCTCGTAAAAATGGTAAGTCTACATTATCCAGTGGAATAGGTCTTTATTTGTTATTTGCTGATGGTGAGGCAGGTCCTGAAATTTATAGTGTAGCGACAAAAAGGGACCAAGCAAAAATAATATGGTTAGAATCAAAAAGAATGGTAAAAAAATCGCCATCATTAGCTAAACGCTCTAAATCATTAGTGTCCGAAATACAGTGTAATTTTAATGATGGAACATTTAAGGCACTAGCAAGTGATAGCGACAGTTTAGATGGTCTTAATGTTCATGGAGCACTGATAGATGAGTTGCATGCTATCAAAGATAAAAATCTTTATGATGTAGTAATTGATGGTATGACAGCACGTGAACAACCATTATCTATTATTACTTCAACGGCAGGTACAGTACGTGAAGGTATTTTTGACTTAAAATATGAAGAAGCAACAAATATTATAGATGGTTTTGATGATGAAGAAGGCTATAAAGTAGATACTATTTTACCAGTGATTTATGAACTGGATAGAAGAAGTGAATGGACTAATCCAAAATATTGGGCAAAGGCTAATCCTGCACTTGGAACAATTAAAAGCCGTGAACAGCTTGAAGATAAAGTAAATCGTGCAAAGGCTAATCCTCATTATGTTAAAAATTTATTATGTAAAGATTTTAATGTACGAGAAACTGCTACAGAAGCTTTTATGACTTTTGAACAACTAAACAATGAAGCAACGTTTGATGTTGAGGTTTTAAAACCTAGATATGGCATTGGCGGTATAGATTTATCTGCTACAACGGATTTAACTTGTGCAACTATGCTTTTTAAAACGCTAGAAGATGAAAAACGTTTTTATGTAGAGCAGATGTATTGGATACCAGAAGAATTGATTGAAAAACGAGTACATGAGGATAAAGTGCCTTATGATATTTGGCTAAAGCGAGGATTTATTAGGTTAAGTCCTGGCAATAGTATAGATTATCGCTTGATTGTTGAATGGTTTGAAGAAATGCAAAATGAAAAAGATGTGTATTTGTTTAAATGTGGCTATGATAGTTGGTCTGCAAAATATTTTGTACAAGATATGATAAATACTTTTGGTGAGCCAACAATGGAGCCAGTAATACAAGGTAAAAAGACTTTATCTGGTCCAATGAAAGCATTAGGGGCAGATTTAGAAGCTAAACTTATAAACTATAACAATAATCCTGTACTTAAATGGTGCATGGCAAATGTTAGTGTGGATATGGATAAAAATGGAAATATTCAGCCATGTAAATTACAAAATCCAAGACAACGCATTGATGGTTTTGCAAGTCTACTTGATGCATATGTAGTATATGAGAGAAATAAAGATGACTATATGAATATTATTTAAAAGGTGGTGAGACATTGCAATTTAGAAGTTTATTTAGCAAAATCTTTGGTAATCAAAAAGAATATAAAGATGTTACAGCTTTAAAATTATTAAATGGTTATACAAATATGTATACACCTTTTTCAGGAAATGCTTATGATGACGCTACAGTACGAGATTGTATAGATACTATTGCAAGGCATTTTGGAAAAATGCGACCAAAACATGTAATTAAGGATAATGGAAAAATAAAAAATGTACCTAATGATAGATTGAATTATTTATTAAGTTCGTATCCTAATCCAATGATGACTGCTAGTGAATTTTTAGAAAAGTTTATAGCACAGTATTTTACGTATAATAATGCTTTTATTTATATACAATGGGACGAATTTACAGGCAGTATAAAAGCTGTATATCCATTAGATTTCCCTCTTTTGGAAATACTAGAAGACAAAACATATAATCTTTATGCTAGATTTACTTTTGGTGCAGGTGAAAGAGTTACTATTCCTTATGAAAATCTTATTCACATTCGTAGACATTTTAATCGCGATGAAATATTTGGCGATGATAATTCAAAGATAATGATTGAAGATTTATCAACGCTAAAGGCAGTGAGAGCTTCTATTATTAATGCAGTTAAAAATTTTACAGCACTGCGTGGATATTTAAAATGGATTTCATCTCTTAGACCAGAAGATATGAAAAAAGTACATGATGATTTCGTACGAACATATGCTAGTAATAATCCTTCAGGTATAGCTAGTTTGGATAATAAAGTAGAATTTCATGAATTAAACAGTAAGATAACTACCTTTAATAGTCAACAAATGAGTTATGCTAGAGATTGTATTTATAAACATTTTGGACTTAATGAAAATATTATCATGGGCAAATATACAGAAGATGAGTATATAGCCTTTTATGAGTCAATACTTGAGCCTGTAGCTATAAAATTAGCTCAAGAAATGACAGACAAATTATTTACAAGACGAGAAAGAGGCTTTGGTAATGAAATTATTTTAGAAAGTAATAGATTAAACTTTATGTCTGTAGCATCTAAAATTAAAATCTGTGAAACACTTATTCCTACTGGTGGACTTACAATCAATGAAATTCGTGAAATCTTTGGTTATGCTGGTATTGAAGGTGGTGATGAACGTCTTATCAGTTTAAACTTTGTAAAAGCTAAAGACCAAAGTTTATATCAAACTGGAACAGATGATAATTCATTAAAAGGTGGTGAAGATGATGGGAAAAATGGAAATGAGAATGGCACTACTAGAGCCAGCTAATAATGATGATAAAAATAAACAACTTGTAGAAGGATATGCAGCTGTTTTTAATCAAAGGGCATTAATATGGGAAAGTGAGTGGAGCGGTTGGAAGTACATGGAAGTAATTGACCGCAATGCTTTTAATGGTGCAGATATGAGCGATACTGTCTTTAAGTATAATCATGGCGATGTAGCAATGATACTCGCTAGAGCAAGTAATAATACATTAACCATGAATACTGATGATAAAGGTCTTAGAATTAGTGCTGATATTATTGATACCAATAATGGTACAGATGTATATAAACTTATTAAACGTGGTGATTTAAACAAAATGAGTTTTGCTTTTACTGTAAAAAGTGAACGAACTGAAGTTGACAAAGAAAATAAGATTTATACACGTACAATAACTGCTTTTGATAAAATTTATGATGTGGCGGTTGTAGATTTTCCAGCATATGATGGAACATCTATACAGGCACGAAGTAAAGAATATTTTGTGGACCTAGAAAAGGATTTACAAGAAAAGCAAAGACGAAAAAAATTATTATTAATGACTTATTTATAATGCACGTTTAAACGTGCTTTTTTTATGCTGATTTTTAGATATAAGGAGAAAAAATATGAATAAACGATTAGAAGAAATTTTACAAAGAAAAGAAGAAATTCGCTCTTTGTTAGCTGATGAAACTAATAAAAATATTAATTTTGATGAAATTGAAAAAGAACTTCGAGAACTTGACGAAGAAGAAAAAGAAATTCGCAGACGTCAAACAATTATTGATGGTATGGGTACAATGACAACAAGAACTAATACAGCTAAACCAGTAAAAGCCAATATCTATGATAGTGAAGAATATAGACAGGCATTTATGAATTATGTTTGTCGTGGTGAAAGATTGCCTAAAGAATTTAGAAGTGATGAAGTAACAGCTACAACAGATATTGGGGCATTAGTTCCACCAGTTACACTAAATAAAATTATTGAAAAAATTGAAGCTTATGGCATGATTTTACCACTTGTAACACGTACATCTTATAAAACAGGTATGGTAATTCCAACAGCGAGTGTAAAACCTACAGCTACATGGGTAGCAGAAGGAGCTGGCTCTGATAAACAGAAAAAAGCTCTTAGTGGCACAATTACTTTTGGACACTTTAAATTGCGTTGTGCTGTAGCTGTTACTTTAGAAACTGAAAATATGGCATATAGTGCCTTTGAAACAACTCTTGTTAAGAATATCGTAGAAGCAATGGCAAAAGCACTGGAAATGGCGATTATTTCTGGTACAGGAAGTGGTCAACCAACAGGTATTCTTACAGACGATAGCAAAGGCGCAAAACTTGAGGTATCTGCACTTGATTATCAGACGCTTGTAAATGCTGAAGCAGAACTTCCTATGGAATATGAAAATGGTGCAGTTTGGGTTATGACTAAAAAAACCTTTATGCAGTTTGCAGGAATGGTAGATAAAAACGGACAACCTATTGCACGTGTAAATTATGGTATTGGCGGAAAACCTGAACGTATTTTACTTGGTAGAACGGTAAAACTTACAAACTATATTGATACCTTTAATGAAAGTTTAGGTGCTGGTAAAGTATTTGCGTTTCTTTATAATTTTGCCGATTATACGCTTAATACTAATTTCCAGATTGGTATTAAAACCTATGAAGATAATGACACTGATGACATTATCCGCAAAACAATTATGGTGTGCGATGGTAAACCTATTATCTATGATAGCCTTGTTAAATTGGTGAAAGCGGGAGAGTAATAGCCCCACACCTGCAATAGTAGGTAAGGCAATAGTGGGGCAAACAATAGTAGGAAAAGAAAGTTAAATAAAAGTGAGGTAAATAATTATGTATACAAAAACTAATTGGGTAGATAATAAAACTCCAGTAAATGCTGAAAATATGAATAAAATTGAAACTGCACTTGAAACACATGATACAGCCCTTGAAAGTAAACTTGAAAAGCCGAAAGCAGACGGCACGCAGGGACAGATTTTATCTCTCGGCGCAGACGGGAAATTAACTTATATTGACAAACCGGCAGACGGTACACCGGGAGATAAAGGTGATAAGGGTGATGACGGCATAGCGGCAGAAATTACATCCGTTACGGCGACGGTCGACGCTAATACAGGAACACCGGAGGTAACCGTAACACCGGGCGGCACAGCGCAGGCACGCACATTCGCCTTTGCCTTTAAAAATCTTAAAGGTGAAAAAGGTGATAAGGGCGATGCAGGCAACCCGGGCACAAATGGGGCAGATGGTACGGCGGCAACCATTACAGAAGCAACGGCAACGGTTGACGCCAATACAGGTACACCAGAAGTAACTGTTACTCTTGGTGGAACAGAACAGGCACGTACATTTGCATTTGCCTTTAAAAATTTAAAAGGTGCAAAAGGTGATAAAGGCGACACAGGTGATAGTGGATTAACAAAACAGGCAGCTATTGCAGACGCGGCAGGTGGCGATGAAAAAGATAAAATAAATGCTATTTTAGCGGCATTACGTAGTGCAGGGGTAATTGCTACAGAATAAAAGGAGTGAAAAAAAGCATGGCTGTTACACTTGAGCAAGCAAAGGAATATCTGCGCATTGATGAAGATTTGACCGAAGATGATGAGCTTATAGGCGGTTTAATCGAAGCTGCTACTGATTATCTAGAGCAGACTACCGGCAAAGAGTATAGTGATGACAGCCAGCTTTTTGTTCTGGCTGTTAAAATGCTAGTGGCGCACTGGTATGAAAACAGAAGCGTTTTTTCTACCAAAACCAATGTTAATAATCTACCGCACTCTATCGAAGCCATAATTACACATATTTCTCTAGCACAGCATTATAAACCATTAGGAAGTGAAACATCATGATTAATATTGAAGAAATTGGTACATTAGATAAACGTGTAACAATTTTAAAATATGAAGATGTTGAAACGCAGTATAATTTGACGCAGAAAAAATTAATACCGTTTTTAAAAGTATGGGCAAGAATTGAGCCACTTAGAGGTAGAGCTTATTATGAGCAATACAAAGAAAAAACGGAAGATTTAAGTAAAATAACTATTCGATATCGGGATAATATTGATAATTCTATGGTGGTACAGTATAAAAACAGATTGTACCGAATAAATGCCGTTATAGACCCTTATGAATCACATGTAAAATTGGAATTAATGTGTAGCATAAAGAAAGTAGGGGTTGATGATGGGAATTAGTTTTGAAGAATTTATTGGTAGATTGGAAACTGTGCAAAAAGATTTTACAGATGATGTTGAAATTGTTTTAAATCGTGGTGCTAATCGCATGGTTAGGGCTTTAAAAACAAATAGTCCAGATAGTGGGAACGACCATAAAGGAAAATTAAATAAAAGTTGGAAAAAGAAAATTGAAGGCTATGGCAAGGATATTCATGCTAATATTTATTCCACTGCACCACATTTTCATCTAGTTGATAGAGGACATAAAATAATGGATAAAAAGGGACATGAAAAAGGCTTTGTACAAGGAAAACATTTTCTGCAAAAAACCATAGATGAACAGCAAGATGATTTACAAGAATATATGTGGAAAGGTGTATATAAGCGGGTAAAAGATAAATTAGATGGCTGATGTAGTAAAACAGATAGATATCTTAAATCAAATTGGCAGAATGCTAAAAGCAGAATTTAAAAGCACGGTTTATAGTGATGAAATTTTAGAAGATTTCGCTAAACCGTGTTTTTTTATTAAATGTTTATGTACTAATATCCCACAGACAAAAAATATAACAAAGAAAAGATTGTCCATTATCGCAACGTATTTCCCACGAAATGCCGATAAAAATGAAATCCATTATGCTGATGTTATGGATAGGCTTCAGACACTTTTTCAAAGGGGAATACCTGTAAAAGAGCGATATCTGCACATAAATGAATTTCTAATTGACAGAGTGGGGGAAGAACAGGATATTATCCAGACAACAATAAGACTGGATTATTTGGAACGAATTATTAGACCACATAAACACCATGAAGTCATGGAAGATATGCAATTAAAAATGAGAATAAACGAAGGAGAGAAAGCAATATGGCAAAGTTAGGAATGCCAAGTGTGATTATATCTTTTAAAGAAGCAGGCATTGCAGCAATTGAACGTAGTCAACGTGGCATTGTGTTTCTTGTTTTAGAAGAAGAACAAGAAGTTATTGATAAATTAACTGTAAATACAAGTGCTATTTGTGGTAAGGCTATTACAGGACAAGCAATAACAGGGAATACAAAAGAAAAAGAAGTTATTGAAAATCCATTTATTATTTATACGACAGATGATATTCCTAGTGAACTTAGTGAGAATAATAAGGATTATATTACTAAATGTTTACTTGGATATGTAACCGCACCGTACCGAGTTAAAGTTTATTTACAAGCTAAAGGTAAAACAGGAGCGGATAAATGGCAGGAATCTTTAAAGAAAATTGCAGCAGAACGCTGGGATTATCTGGCAATACCTACTATTGAAGAAGAACAGCTTGAAACTGTCGGTACATGGATTAAGACCAATAGGGAAAATAAATATAAAAAAGTAAAAGCTGTACTTCCTGGATATGATGGCGACTATGAAGGGATTATTAATTTTAGTAATAAAACTACCAAGACAGCAACAAAGACGTATACACCAGCAGAATATACAGCACGTATCGCAGGACTTATTGCCGGAACACCGATGACTATAAGTGCGACATATGCGCCACTTTCCGAGGTTATCGACTGTGATAAATACGACCTTGATGAAAACGATGAGAAAGTTAATAATGGTGAATTTTTTATTTGGTATGATGGCACAAAATATAAAATGAGTCGTGCAGTAAATAGTCTTGTTACTACAACGCAAGGAAAACAAGAAGGCTATCAGACGATTAAAATTGTGGACATTATGGACATGATTTATGATGATGTACGCACCACGGCACAGGACAGCTATATCGGCAAGTATGCCAACACGTATGATAATAAATGCCTGCTCATCACGGCGATTACTGGATATCTTAAAGAGCTGGAAAATGAAGGATTACTTCAAGCGAATTATTCCACGGTAGAACTTGATACGGAAGCAATTAAAAATTATCAGCTGCAAAACGGCTTATATACAAAAGATGAATTGGCTGATATGAGCAATGATGAAATTAATATGCTGGATACGAAAAAGAAAGTATTCTTAAAAGGCAAAATTAAAATCATTGACGCAATGGAAGATATCGAATTGCCGTTTGATATTTAAGAAAGGAGTTGGATTTTTATGGATAAATTTATTGCACAGCGTGTAATGAGTGGCACGCAGGGAGAAATTTGGATTGATGGAAAATACATGGCTGAAGTAACTGGTTTTAAAGCAGAAATAAAGCTTATAAAAGAAGAAGTAAACCAAGTAAAAACTTATTTTAAACAATATAAAGTAACAGGCTGTGAAGGTACTGGAAACGTAAAAATGAACCATGTATCTTCTTATTTTATAAATTTAATGGCGGATAATATTCGCAATGCTCGTCAAACAGTTGTTACAATTAGGGTTAAATTAGACGATCCAGACGCAGTGGGACGTGAAGAAGTTATTATAAGAGACGCCACTTTCGATAAGCTCACTCTTATGGACTGGGAAGCCAAGAAACTTACAGAAGATGATTATGATTTTACTTTTACAGACTTTGAAGTGCCTGTTACGGCTGACGCTTGATATAATTGCAATTATTTTATTTTTAAAGGAGATAATAAATATGAATTTAGTTGATGTATTGTTAAATAGTGATGTAAACAAAGTATTAGCAGAAAACACAGAAGAATATGAAGTTGAAAGATTAAGTAAAGTTTTGGGAGAAAAATTTGTGCTTACTTTAAAATCTATTCCAGCTAAAAGATATTCTGAAATTCAAACAACAGCTATTAATGTAAAAGGAAAAAGTAAAAATATAGATTTATATAAAATGCAAATGCTTACGTTAAATGAAGGAATAAAAGAGCCAAATTTGGCGGATACTAATTTACTTAAAAAGTTTAATGCAACCACTCCATTTGTTATGTATGAAAAATTATTTTTAGCTGGTGAAATTACAGATATAGCAAATAAAATAAGTGTATTATCAGGTTATTCTGAAGAAGAAAAGAAACAAAATGTTGAAGAAGTAAAAAACTAATAAAATCTGACGGCAAAACGTATATGATGTATTGGCTTTATAGAAAACATCATTGGAAACCGTTAGATTTTTTTAATATGGGTAATGGTGAAAAAACTATTATTGAAGCTTTTATAAGGCAAGAGCAAGAAGATATAAAAGAAGAAATAAGAAAAATGAGGGGATAAAATGGCAACACAAATTGATGTAACTTTAAGGTTAATAGATATGATGACAGCCCCTCTTGTACGCATTCAAAATGAAATGGAGCGTACAGCACGTACTCATCAGCGTATGGGTAGAGATATTCAACGTATTGGCGATGGATTTAGCAGTGTCGGAGAAAGTATGTTACCGATTGCAGCTGGAATTACAGCAATCGGTGCAGCAGGAGGTCGTGCGTTTATTGATTTTGATAGCATTATAACTGGAGCAGCGGCAAAAGCTGGAGCAACAGCAGAAGAAATGGAAATGATGCGCCAGAAGGCAAGTCAGTTTGGCGCAAATTTTCCAATAAGTGCCACGCAAGCAGCAGAAGGTATGGATAGATTAGCAGCGGCAGGTTATGACGCTAATCAAGTTGTTGGTGTTATGCCATCTGTAATAACAGCAGCAGTAGCTAGTGGAGAGGACCTAGCCACAACCTCCGATGTTGTTAGTAATGCCCTTAATATTTGGAATCTAAAACAAGGTGATATAGCACAAAATGCCATGAGGGTTGCAGACGTTGTACAAATGGCATCTAATAAATCCAGTCTTGGAATGGCAGATTTTGGTTTAGCTATGCAGTATGCAGGAGCGCCAGCAGCAACTTTAAATGTAAGTATAGAACAATTAGCCACTGCAATGGCAATAATGAAAAATAATGGTATAGAAGCAAGTACAATCGGTACGTCACTTCGTTCGGTATTTTCTAGACTTTCTGAACCACCAAAACCAGCAGCAGAAGCTATTGAAGCACTTGGACTACAGGTAAAGGACGCATCGGGTAATTTCCTTGGATTACAACCAATAGTAGAACAGTTGCGAGGTAAAATATTAAACCTTTCTAATACAGAACAGGTTGCTTATGCTAAGGCACTAGCGGGTGAAGAAGCATATAGTGGACTTTTAGCACTTGTAAAAACAGCACCAGAAGAATATCAAGCACTTCAAAATGCTATGGATAGTGCTACAGGTTCATCACAGGCTCAATTTGAGGTAATGAAAGGTACACTAAAAAATAGTATTGATGGTATGCTGGGAAGCCTTGAAAGTCTTGCTATTAATTTTGGTAGTGTACTGACACCGCAAATTAAGGCAATGACGGACGCTATCGGTGGTTTTGCCGATATGATAAATACCATATCCCCGGAAACAAAGTTATTAATAGGCGATATCTTAATGGGTACGGTGGCATTTACGGGCTTTATGCTGGCAACAGGTAAAGTTATAAGTATTGGTGGCGGTATTGTAAAACTTTATGGAGATATCGGGTTGGCAGCTAAAGGCGGAAGTATTCGAAACAAGGCTTTACAATTTGCTGTTTTAAATACGGTTAATGCTTATAAAAATTTAAATAAGGAAATTACTCTATTAAAAACAGCTCAAGATGGCAGTAAACAATCTCTATTCACAGGTATTTCTGCACAGATTAAACAAACAATAGATAGTTTAAAAAATAATAAACCGCAATTATATATAAACTTTAAAAAGGAATTTGACAGAATACGTGCTTTAAAATGGGTCGATATTACCACAGCAATAGTAAATGTAATGCCTAAAAATCCTATTTCTTCTATAAAAACTACGGCAATAACGCGATTACAGAAATTTAGAACCTCAGCGATTTTGGCAACAGAATCTTTATCAAGAATGTATAGAACTTTTTACATGAGTAAGGCAATGGAAAGTTTTGCAAATGGTATAGGAAAGGCAACAAAAAGCGTTTTTGGATTAATTAAAGCAAGTTTTGCTTTTGCATTAAGTCCTTTAGGAATTGCTTTAATTGCTATAGCAGGAGCAGCGTACCTTATTTATAAAAATTGGGATATGGTTGGTCCGTATTTTATAAGTTTATGGAAACGTATTGAAACGGCTTTAATCAGCGCATGGAATAAAATAAAACCGGCATGGGACAGCTTGATGAACGTTATACCGAAATTAAAAATTGCTATTAACCCGGCACTTGTAGCTTTAGATAATATTTTTACTATGGCAATAAACGGACAGGGAGCCTTTGAACCGTTAATTGCAGTGTTGCAGATTGTAGCAAGTATTTTCGGCGGCGCATTGGTAGGAGCTTTTATTGTTGCGGCTAATGTATTAGTCGGTACAGTGGTAGCAGCTATTAATGTAGCGGCGGCGATTATAACCGGTTTTCTCGGCGTCTTAGAAGGAATTATCACGTTTCTTACCGGCGTTTTTACAGGGAACTGGGAAATGGCATGGCAAGGCATTGTTAAAATCTTCGATAGCGTATTTTCTGCAATTAAAGGTATTGCAGATGGAATATTAGGCGGCGTAAAAGAAACAATAAACGGCATTATAAAGAGCATAAACTCCATTCAGTTCACCGTGCCGGATATTGTTCCGGGTATCGGCGGTAAGACTTTCGGGGGATTAAATATCCCGTTATTTGCAAACGGAGTTGAAAATTTCTCCGGTGGTCCTGCAATTATTCACGACAAAGGTGCAGAAATTGTCGATTTACCGAGCGGTACACGTGTTATTCCGCACGATAAAAGCCTAGTTACTGCTTATATGCAAGGACAAAACAGTATTATAAAAAATATAGCAGGAATGATGAACAATGTTTCTGATACGGTTAATTTATCGGAGCCGATAATAAATATTAAACAAAATAAAATGCCCCAAAACCCTTTTAATAGGGACAGTTTACCTGCTACGAACACAATAGATAATACAGTAATAAACAATTATGATGTAATTTATGAGGCAAAAAAAGAACAACCGATTACAAAATCGGTTAATACGTATGGAAATACAAAACAAAATACAGATATAAATATAAATGTAAATATAAATGGCGTAACAATTACAGATAAAAACGCCGATATTGAAGATTTAGCCTATAGAGTAGCACAACAGCTATATTATCAGGTTCAAAAACGCAGTATCAATATGAATGAGGGGGCGGTGTAATGGCTTCAATTTTATCTTTCTTAAATCAGGCGGTGGACAGTCTTATCAAGTCGGGAAGCGGACTGAATACGGGTTGTAAATTGGTTTTAAGCTGTGCCGGGGAAAGTGTAACTTTTCCCGTATCGCCGCCTAGTTTCGAGGTCGGTAATACCTACAATAACAGCACGGTAAATGTAAATTCTTTAGGTGATGTGAATATGCTGGGGAAACGTGGATTAACTACAGTGAAATTCTCCAGTTTTTTTCCGGCACAAGCATATAGCGGCATTGTGAGCGGGGCATCGGACAGCCCATACAGCTATGTAGAAAAGATAAAATCCTTTGCGCAGAAAGGTCAGCCGTGTAAACTGGCAATATCCGGCACGAATATAAATCTTAACGTAAGCATTGATAATTTTGATTACAGTGAAAAAGACGGCAGTAGCGACGTGTATTTTTCTATATCTTTACGTGAGTACCGTTATATACTGCCGAATTCGAATAAATTAAACGATACGACAGGGCTTGTCAGCAGGACGGCGGAAGAACAAAAAGAAAAGGTTATTAACTGGTATCCGGGTATGGATTTAATGGACGTGGCGGCGCAGAGTGTGGGACAGTTTTTCCCGATTGAGGAGCAGGACGCAAAGCAGTTATCCGTATTTAAAACACTGGCGAAAACAAAAAATCTGAATGTCGGCACTGTACTCCATGCGACAAAACAGTCTGTAAAAATTGCCGATGATACGATTATAAATTTCTAGGGTGATAGTATGCTTATATGTAAATATACGGACCCGCCGCTTACACAGAAAGAACAGCAGGAATTACAGGAAAAGAAAAACAATAACGAGCCGCATACTGAGCCATTGAGCGATTTTGATATAACAAACTTTGTAACAAAATGGACATGGAGCGGCGACAGTGAGCAGGCGGCGCGGAAACTTGAGTTTGAAATTGTTTATAATACCGTGAATAAAGACAGCGCATTTACCGCCTTAAATTTAAAAGTGGGCGGTTTTGTCTATCTGTCTTATGCCGAAACGGACGAATCAGAACCGATTGAAATTTTTGAAGGCAGGATATTTTACCGAAAAAGAAATTCCAATACCTTTACATTTTCTTTCACCGCCTATGATGATATGGTTTATCTGGCAAAATCGAAAGTACAAATGCTGTTTGACGGTATAACAGTAACGGATGCCATAAAACAGGTATGCGCAGAAATCGGCATAAGTACGGCGGCGGATATGCCGCAGATTAATACTGTAGTAAGTTTTATTGCCGACGGTAAGAGCTGCACAGAGGTTTTCCGTATGCTGTTTGAGTATACGAAAGCTGACACGGCGAATAATCCAAACGGTGAAGATTATACCGTTGTCTGTCTTAATGGTGATGTAACGGTTATAAAAAAAGGTGAGTTTATTGAAAATTACATTGCCACGGATTTGACGAGCGTTGACAGCTCCGAGCACTCCGAAAGTATTGAAAGTATGGTAAATCGTATAAAATCGGTTGACGATAACGGCAATATCTGTCAGGTTTTTACAAACAACGATGACGTTACGCATTACGGCATGATACAGGATATTTATAAAATGCAACCGCCGAAAGAGGGCGAAACGGTCGATAATGTGAAAATGGCAAAGGCAAGATTGAAAAGATTGCAGGATGAAAGTTCGATTAAAGCAATCGGCAATATCCAATGTATTACCGGATATACGATTGAAGTACAGGAAGAACAGCTCAAGGGTAAATTTTTCATCAAAAGCGATACTCATAATTTCAATGGCAATGTTCATGTAATGGATTTGACGCTGGAATATCTGCCGGATACGCCGGAAGTGCCGGAAATTGAACAACAGGATATTGCAACGCCGGTATTTAAGAGCAGTAAGCGCAAAAAGAGCACCGGCGGCGGTAGCGGAAGTCTTAAAGTGGACAGAGGACTTGCCACGGGATTTGACGCTTGGGGTGGCACAACGATGAATAACGGCAGAAACGGATGTGCGGAAGCCGTCGGCAAGATGGGCGGTTATTACAGCCCGTTTCTGGCGGAGCAGTGTAATAACGGTGTTGTCGGCGTGCCGTCTATGGTAGCAAATGCAGAGAATGCCGGTCTTTTGGAAGATTTCTCTGCGAGCAGTCTGGAAAAAGGCGATGTTATTGTTTACGGCAACAATGACCATGTAGTAATCTACGACGGCAACGGTGGGTATTATGGTAACAGCAGCAGTAAAAATGTAGTAGTACATGGCAGAGATTATAACAACCTTGATATGACACCGACAAAAATTATAAAAGCAAGCAAAGGATAGGATGATTAAATGAAAAAAACGGAAGATCCGTATAAAGCAATGTTAATGCTTTTTCGTAATGTTGGTGGTAAGGCGGGACTACAATCCACTGTACAAATTGGCACTATTGTAAGTCCACCACCAGAAATAAAAGTACAATGGAATGGTATGCTACTTGATAAAAAGTGGTTTTATATAGATGATTATTGGTTACAGGAACATACAAGGCAGATACGAGGACATATAATTTCTGCTACCCAAAATCGTGGTGGTGGTGGCGGTGATGCTGCTTATGAAAGTCATAACCACGATATCGACAACGATTATACAGCAAGTATTGTTTATACTGATACATGGCAAATTGGCGATAAAGTTTTAATGATACCGATTATGGGAGATGATAATAAAACAGTGAAGCAGTTTTGGATATTAAGTAAAGGCAAAAGATTGGACGGTAATTGATATGGCTAATCCTTTTATGATAGGAAATACCGTAAATACTGAACAGTACAATACGCAAAAAGAATTTAAAGAATATGCATGGGATTTTAATAGAAATTCTTTTATTTATAATGATGATGGTTCTATGAAAATAGTTACACGAAATGAAGCAATAAAAGTATGGGTATATAAAGTATTGCAGACAGAACGATTTCGATATGGTGCATATTATGATGATTATGGTCTAGATTTAGAAAGATTTGTAGGGAAGGTAGCTAATGATGAGATAAATGCTAATGAATTATATAATGCTGTTAAAGAAACATTGCTTGTAAATCCGTATATTTTAGCGGTTAATAATATATCTGTCGAACAAGTAAATAAAAAGATAATTTTAAATCTAGAGCTTACCACTGTATATGGTAAATCCACACAGAAAATCGAGGTGTGATTTATGTATGTTTGAAATGGAAACAAGAAAAAATATACTGGAAAGGCTAAAGCAGTATTACACCGAAACAGCAGGCGATAAAGTAAATCTTGTTGAAGGCGGTTTTGCATGGGATACGCTGTCTGCCAACGCCAAAGAATTTGAAAAAGCATATGCGGAAATGGCATTAATTGTTGAAGCCTCTTTTCCGCAAACAAGTTGGGGTGATTGGCTCACAAAAAAAGCTGAAGAACATGGTATTATACGACAAGAAGCCACAAATTCTAGTGTTATTTTAACTATAACGGGACAGGCAGGAGTAGCAGTATCAGAAGGTGCATTATTTAGTACCAATGATGGAAAAAATTTTATTACAGTAGAAACTAAAAAAATAGAATCTACAGGAACAGTAGATATAAAGGCACAATCTCAAGATGTAGGTACTTCTTGTAATGTAGATGCCGAGACGATAACAAAAATTCCTATGAGTATTTATGGAGTATCTGCTGTTACAAATAAAAATTCTGCTTATGATGGCTTTGATGAAGAAACAGATGAAGAACTTTTAGAACGTTTATTATTTAAAGTTAGACAACCAGCAACAAGCGGAAATAAAAACCATTATATTATATGGGCGACAAATGTTAAAGGTGTAGGTGGAGTGAAAGTCCTACCACTTTGGAATGGTAATGGTACGGTTAAAGTAATAATAACTAATGCTGAAAATGAAATAGCTAGTGAAGACTTAATAGCGAAAGTACAAAACTATATTGATGAGCAAAGACCTATAGGCGCGACCGTAACTGTGGTCAGCCCGAAACCGCTGAATATAGATATAAGTTTAAAAGTAACGAAAGGTAGCGGCAATATCGATGGCATTAAAAATGCTGTAAATGATTTTTTTAAAACAACTGCATTTAAAAATGAATACGTATCTTATGCACAGGTCGGTAAAGTTATATTGGAAAAAACAGCGACAGGCGTACAAGATTATAGCGATTTGACGCTGAATAATCAGACAGAAAATATTGCGCTTACCGATGAACAGCTTCCGACTGTAGGGCAGGTGAATTTGATTGAGTGATGATATCTGGCTTCGGAAAAGTAAAATAGATATATTACGATATTTGCCGTATAAACTACAAAAAGATTACAAATTTTATACTGTAAACACAGCAGAAAGCCGAGAACATGAAAACATACGCTTAATATTAAATGATTTATTGGACCAGTTATTTATAGATACGGCAACATGGGGACTTGATTATTTCGAGGAATTTTTAAATATTATTCCGAAAGCCAATGACGATTATCAGACGCGCCGTACACGCATTAAAATTTTATTAAATGCGCATGATGTATCTACAATTAAATTCATGACCGATTTAGCAAATAAATTTATTTCAGATAAATCAGCGCAGATAATAGAACACAATTCGGAATACTGGTTTGAAGTGTTTTTTAATATAGACGGGCTTATATCTTTAGGAGATTTAAGAGCGGCTATAGAACTATATAAACCGGCACATTTAGGATTTAAAATTGTTTTTTATATATTGAGTAAAATTTTAACAAGCCATAAAGCAAACATTACCCAATATGTAAACGCCAACCATAATTTCTGGAATTTGGGCACGGCAGAAAAAACTTATTGGGATGGTGTCTGGTGCTGGGACGGCAGTATCGACTGGAGTGGCTTAAAACCGAATGCAAAATACAAAGAAAGGCAGTCCCATGTTATAGATATTTTAACTAAAGTTAATTCTGCACAGACCTTTAAGACAGGACAAAGCGCAGATATAACGTATAAAATAACATCTAAGCACAGACTTTTAACAAGCCATAAAGCAGGCAGTATTTATTATGTAGATATAGACTTAAAACAAAACATTGAACACAGGGCATTAAATACAGGTAAAATTAATGCTATGCAGAGCCGAACCACTGGGAACGCAAAAAACCTATGGGACGGCTCTTTTTGTTGGGACGGTAGCCATATTTTAAGTGGTGCTTATGAAATAGATAAACAAATGGAAAATATATGTGTTTTTTATAGTACAAAACATGGAATTATAGATGAAGGGAGCAAAGAAATATTATGAGTAATGTAAATACAACACATACTTTAACTGTTAATGGAGTAGGTGTACAAAGTGAATTTGACCAAGATACATTTTTAAAAAGCAATAAAAAAACGACTACAGATTATAGAACTGCATTTGCACAAGCTATAGGAACAACAGGGAGAATAAGTAAAATTGTAAAAATGGCTTTTGGTATAGCAGGGGAAACAGACGAGCAAGGAAATCCTGCACCACCAACAGACAATGGTTCACTTAATAATGTTGTTTTAACTAAAGATATTACTTCTGTAACTTATCCGGTTGAAACTTCTGTTTGTTTTGAAGCAGAAATTGAAGCTGGTGAGTATACTGGTGCAATAAATGAAGTAGCTTTGATAGATGAAGAAGAACAAACTGCTGCTAAAATGCGACTCTTAACAAGTAAAGGTGTAGATGCTGAAAGTGGAGCAATATTTAAATGGACTGTAGAGTTTTGAGGTGGTTAGATGAATAGTGAAGAATTAAAAAAAAATTTTAGCTTATTAATGCCAAGTGAGATAAATGGATTTAAAAGACCAAAGGAACCGATAGCTAATGATAATGATTTCTTTTTGGAAGTTCCACAACTAATACAAAAAGACCCAGTACTTTATTCGACCATGAATTTAATATTAGGAGTACTTGTAAGTAACGATAAGCTACTTAAACAATGGCATGATACATTGCAAAATGTAGTAAATGCTCAAGATTGGCGAGTGGTTACAGATAGTTTAAAAGGTTATATGACCCCAGAACTAAAGAAAAAATTAGATGGAATTGCTGCTGGAGCTAATAATTATATACACCCAAGCACGCACCCTGCAAGTATGATTACTCAGGACACGACCCACCGTTTTGTAACAGATACAGAAAAAACTACATGGAACGGCAAAGCAAGTACAGCAGTTGTATCAACAACGGCAAATGGACTAATGCCCAAAAGAGATGGTAGTGCAACATCTATTTTTACAGGAGACGGCGTCTGGAAAAGCCTTGCATGGAATTTAATCACAGGAAAACCATCAACATTTGCGCCGTCTGCTCACAATCATGATAGTAGTTATTTAAAACGTAATCAAACTACTCAAAATGATATGAATGTTTGTACAGTTGAAGGTATTTATCGTTTTAGTGGAAATTTAAGTAATGCTTGGACTGGTACAAGTTGGGGTACATTATTAGTATTTAATAATAATTATAACGGTGGTAGTGGTACAGGTGGAACTTATTTAGTTCAAATGGCATTACCAACAGATGGTAGAATATGGATTAGACAGAGAGTTAATACTGAAGCTTGGAGTGGTTGGGTTAAAGTAGCAATTACTTCAGATACTGTTGCTGGAGCAACTAAAGCTACTCAAGATAGTCAAGGTCAAGCAATAAATACAACATATATAAAAAGTATTACGGCTTCTAATGCTACATTAACTCTAACAAAAGGAAATGGGACAACATCTACTGTTACTATTAATAATGTAGGAAATTCTACAAGAGCTACTCAAGATAAAAATGGTAAAGATATTACAGGATATCTTTATAAAACAGAAGATTTAACATTAAATTCAAATGCTGAAATTTTAACAGTAGGAAATATTTCAGAAATACTCAATTCCTTTTGTACAAAATTTAAACAAATTCAAGGAACAGGTACTTATGCTGAAAACTCACCAACAAGCATAAAAAGTTTAAACGATAATAAGGCACCAAAAGCAAACCCGGCATTTAGTGGCACTCCGACATCACCTACACCTGCAACAAGCGATAATAGTACAAAAATAGCTACAACTGAATTTGTTAGAAACCTCATCAATCAATTTAAAAATGATGGTACACTTGGTGGTATTGTTGGTGGTAGCTTAACACAAAATGGGTGGGTTAAATTTAGTAATGGTCTAATTCTACAATGGGGATTATCGTCTAATAGTTCTAGTGGAGATAGTAATATAGAGGTAGTATATCCAATAACTTTTTCAAATATATATTGTGTAGTTCCTAATTTATTTTCTACAACAGCTTCTTACAATAATGCAGGTGGTGGCGCTGATAATATTATTTCTTCTAATTCAAAAAGTTTTATATTTCATCATGGATCAGATGTAGCAAATTGTAAATTATATTGGATAGCAATAGGTACTTAGTATCCAATAACTATATAGTTTACATTAGGTGAACCATCGTCTCCATAAGCATAAAAACTGGTTTTATTTATTAATTCTATTCCAGCACTATTGCCATCAGCAGAACCATATCCACCTCTCCAATTTTTATTTGTAGCAGCTCCTAAAATATTATTTATAAAAGATATTGGGAAGTTATATTGTTTCCCATTAGCAACACCTTTTACACTTCCCCATTGTACAATGGGGAAAAGCAGTAGGAACTAATATTTCAGTAGTTAATTTTCCTATTGCTTTTACTTCTACCCCATATGTGGGTTATTTAACAAGAACAGCTTCTGGCAACAGCGGTAATAATACTGTTATTGTAAGAAATATAACAACAACTCAATTATACGGAGAATTTGCTTATGGTGGCGCAGATAAAGGTGTATATTGGCTAGTAATAGGAAAATAATTATGTTAAATTTTAATTTCCTATTGCTATATATCCTAAATGTACTCGTTGGGTATTACTAGCCCATTCTTCAAATTTTACAGTACAATTAGTCAATGTTTTAGAATAAACCCAAACTACACAAGAACCCCAATTACCATATAAGACAGGTAATACGATAAAACAATTTTTTAAAAAAGTAGTGGGAAAATTAAAAGTTTTAGATAATGATGGGCTTATATCATAATCTGAATTAGTATCAGTTCCCCATTGTTTATTTTCCAATAACCATAAAGAAATGATTAGACGATAAGTCACCATGTGAAAATCCTTTTGTATTTAAGTTATATACAGCCCAATTTGTTGCGCTTAAATGGTCATTGCTTAAATTTATAGGCTGATGTAACGCACAAAAACAAGATTCTGTAAATTGTATAGGAAATACACAAGTTCTATTTGTAAATGTTCCCCATTGTTACTTACCCATCGCAAGATACCAACCGCTAGTTTTCCAGTTATTTCCTATATTTGTGTCAGTGGTTGTCCAGTAAGCTAAATTGTTAATATCTGTAGCATTAAAATTTAAACTTGATGAACTTATAACAGCAAACACTTTGCTTGTAAAAGAAACTGGATATCTGATAGTTCCTCCACTACCAGGATAAGTTCCCCATTGTACAATGGGGATTTAATCGAACTTCATCAATAACAGTATTCCCTATCTCGTTTAATAAAACTTGTATAGTGACTTATGATAACGGTAGCTCAACTGCTGTTCGTTGGTTAGATAATGTTTATGTTAAATTAAATGGTATTCAAATGTCTACATCAGGTTTTATTGCAGTTGGTATATAGATTATATTCCAATAGCAATCCAATTACAGTAGGATTGACCTAAAGAATATTTGTGTACAACAAAGTATGTGTTTTCAAATTTTCTAATATAGAAACCACCTGTCCAATTATTATCATCATATACTAATGCAGGTAAGACACTATAAACATTCTTAAAGGATACATTATATGAGATGTTTATAGAATTGATATTTGTTCCCATATTATAAGTTCCCCATTGTTACTTTGAACAATGGGGAACATTCAATTCTGGAAGTAATGGATATTGTACGTTCCCTATATCATTTAATTCCACTTGTTTCAATGTTACTACTTGTGGTAAATCTGGCGGTGCTCAAAATGCAGGTGGGAGCGCAGGTGAATTTCCTCCATATAATATAAATTTAAAAGGTTTTTATTATTCTCGTTGGCAATGTGGTAGTGGAAACCTTGTAGGGAGTTTTTGGGTATCAATAGGAATATAATTAAATTCCAATAGCTATCCAATAATCATTATAAGCCGGACGACTACTGCTCCAGTTTTCTACATGGAATGAATTAGTTTTTAAATTAGTTATACCAATCTCATTGGGTGATCCATTAGCAGGAGTAGCTATAGCTATAAAAGCTGATGTAAATTCTATAGGATAAGTTATAGTCCCTGGCGCACCACTTCCCCATTGTACAATGGGGATATGGTTATAATGGCGATACAATACGTTTTCCTATTTCATTTCCTAAAAAAGTATTCATATGTTTAGTAACACCTAATTCTGGTGGGCAAGGAGTGCCACATTCGAAGCAATTAACTAATGCTGGTTTTTATTTATTATCTGGTACTCAAAATCATGCATATTATTTTGTGTTAGGTAATTAAACTCCTATTGCAATATACCAGCCATTTATTTTAGTTGGTGTACCAGCATTAGTATCTGTAGTATGCCAATATGTTAGATTATTTAAATCAGTACTATCACGCTCTAATGCTGATGTGCTTGTTATAGCAAAAACTTTAATTGTAAAAGAGATAGGATATATTATATTGCCACCATTTTTAGGATAAGTTCCCCATTGTTCAAAGTAACAATGGGGAACTTATAATATGGGAACAAATATCAATTCTATAAACATCTCATATAATGTATCCTTTAAGAATGTTTATAGTGTCTTACCTGCATTAGTATATGA
>ENA-OXNV01000182-OXNV01000182.1-human-gut-metagenome-genome-assembly--contig:-NODE-182-length-26250-cov-23.8271_pt1 | contig 26250 bp, 19 predicted proteins | sample MGYA00249745_ERZ652499 | MGnify/ENA primary metagenome ERZ652499 (study PRJEB26925, sample SAMN05826946) | human gut metagenome | biome: ENVO:2100002; feature: ENVO:00000062; material: ENVO:00002003...
ATAGAAAAAATCAGAAACAAAACAGCTAAAGCAGCATGATATGATTTTACTCACAGAATCAGAAGAGGTCATCAGACTTCTTCCGGAACGTCATGTCCTGTCGGATAGAATTATGTGAGAAAGCACGGAAAAATGACAATAAGAATGGCATATGAAATGGTCATGCCCTATCATCTTCATATGCCATCTTATTTTTTAGAGACATTTACTGAATATCCCGAAAATAAATGTATCAAAAGCCAGGGGTTACTGTTGGTTCTCCATTGGCTTTTGATACATTTTGTTGTCTTTGTTCACATCATTGTTCTTTCTCTTTAGTCATTATCACGTCCGAAGGAACAGAAAATCCTATCAGTTCTGTATATTCATCCGGTTCCTTTAGGGCTAATCCTAATTTTTCATCCAGATGCCAACGAATCTTATCGGGAGATAGTAGAAGTATTTCACCGCCTGCTATTCCTTCGCCGCCGAAGTGCTTTTTCCGTTGGTCGTAAAATAAAACTCCGACTCGATTAGGATCAATGTAGTCCAAACTGGTAGCATTGTTTGAAGCCCAAAAATAGAACTTGATGTGTTCGTCCCTTTTATCCAAATGACGTGAGGTAGAGGTTATATTTAAATAGTTTTCCACAACTTTTCCTTTTACGGATAGGAAATAGCCTCCAACGAGTCCATTTGTAATCATATATTCACTTTCAACATGTCCTTTCTTAAGAACTATTTTAAAAATAGTATCATTTGACTGATATACCCATGTCCCAGTATAAGCATCTAGATTTTTTGTTGGAGCAATTTCCTTTTGGGCAAAAATAACTGTGCTTATAAAAAGCAAACACAAAATAAATTCTATTCTTTTCATGACTTTTCTTTTTATTGGTTACATTCCATATTTATAGATTTCCCATTAGAAGCTAGTTCCTGAGCATTCCAAGTCGGATTACTTTCATCAATATTCGAACTAAACATCACTGACAGACCGGAGTTATTACGATCTAAGAATTTAAGCAATCCCCCGATGCATTCATCAACTCCTCCTCTGACTCCGGGAGTATCCACTTCATAATTCCATTTATCTAGAAGTTCACCATTTCTAACTTTAGTAGCAAAAGCATTGAAATCTACCGGAGAAGTTATCATGATACTCAGACATCCAAACGTTGAAACAATTCCATAAGTAAAATTCTCTGATTTCACATATCCCTGTTGGTATCGTATAGCTAAAGCCTTTAAATCTGCCCATGAAGTAATCATAGAGCCTGTAGGGTGGGAATGGTACCATTCCATGATTTCTTTTCCTGCTATTTGATCATTTGTGAATTTGGCACTTCCTGATTCTTGTACGTTCGGGAAAATAGTTTGCCCGTCTGAAGTCTGTATAAAGCCTTGCTCCACAGTATTGCCTGCAGAAAATGTTTTTCTATACACATCTTTTATACGCGATTTAAATGCTGCGTCCTGCGACAATGTTTTAGCACGTTTACAAGGAGTAGGAGGTGTTTCAGGAGGATTTGAAGAAGGATTATATCCACCACCTCCGCCATCCATTTCGTCATCATCCAATGAAACGCAAACTTCATGATACTCAGGATGTAAATACTTGTCGCAAATTACATCGATGCCGGGCAGCCCCAGTTCATGATCCCAAACGATATCATTATGACAATTCCGCTTTTCCATCCAGTCTATTTCCGTATTACATACGGATTGTCCTCTTCCTCTTTGCAAACTCATACGGTATCCTTCCTCTGTTCCCGAAGAAATGGAGGCTGTTATTTTCCCTGATTCATATTTCCAACCATTTACCAATCCATAATTGAAATTGTAGAATAAAACTTTTCCATCAAAATCAGCTTCACGATGTAAATAAGAATTGTTTTCAAAAGAGGTGGTATGCATCAAATAATCATAAGTACCTATGAATACCATGATGAAGTTGTAAATCTCACCTGTTTCTAGATTCTTCAATGTTACCATGCGTGCTACATTATATATTTTATCCAAATCATCTTGTAGTTCATATTTTTCTTTTGTCTCGTTATCCATAAAAAATGTACTACCGCTTGTCATTAGAGTCGTTTCAACTACCTCTAAATCTCCTTTTTTACTTTCTTTAGCCTTGTTCCAATTAGGCTTTGCTGGAATTCGCCCGTCAGCACTTAAGGATCTAACTGTAGTAGCTGAGGGATTGGTGGCATTATACCATTGTTCTGCTTTAGCAATGGTCAATTCTTTATTGCTGTCAAAAATAACTTCATCAGTTACATTGGAGGACCATTCATCTTGCCAACATGAATAAACTATCATACTGACAAAAACTAAAATGCCAACAATAGAAATTTTTCTTTTAAGTGTTTTTCGTTTCATAGTATCTATTTTTGATTTGTGGTTAGTATGGGTTGAGAATATTTGCAATAATATCAAAAAAAGTAACTTTACAAAACCCTTAAGTAAAAAGATAGTTATTAGAGAGCCTTTATTTAAAAGCCTTCGGCTTCGAAGCTATCTTTTTTTCGAAAGTATCTGTAATAAGCGTTAGTGCCCCATCTCCGGTAATATTACAAGCTGTTCCGAAACTGTCCTGTAATGCAAAAATCGTAAGTAGTAATGCCGTTCCGGCTTCATTAAAGTGAAGAACAGAGATGATTAGCCCTAAAGAGGCAAGTACTGTTCCCCCCGGTACTCCCGGTGCACCGATGGCGAATAATCCTAATAACAGGATGAATAAAGTAATTTGTAATATACTGGGCATACTTCCATAAAGCATTTGGGATACAGTGAGTACAAATACGGTTTCTGTCAGGATAGAGCCGCATAGGTGTATATTGGCGAATAAAGGTATCGTCACATCACTGATTTCTTTTCGAAGGATAGGGCTTTTGCGGGCACATTCCAACGCCACTCCCAGCGTAGCTGCTGAAGACATTGTACCTAATGCTGTGAGGTAAGCAGGACCATAGTATTTCAATACCTGCCAACTATTTTTTCTTGAGTAAACAGCTGCAATGAAATAAAGCAATGACAGCCAGATGAAATGACAAACAATAACAACTATCAATACGGAGAGGAATACCGGTAACTGCTTCGTAACAGCTCCCTGATAGCTAAGAATGCAGAAGTTAGCGGCAATAAATACGGGAAGTACGGGAAGCAGTACTCTTTTCACCAATTCAAGTACCATCTTTTGAAAAGTATCCAGTAGTTTTGATATTTCATCCGATTTAACCCAAGCAGTAGCAAGTCCTATCAAAGCTGCCAGTACAAGGGCCGTCATAACATTCATGACCGGTGGAATATCTATTTTTAGTAAATTTTCCGGCAATGCTTTCAGTGTATTGGCATCATCGGCTATATGCAGAAAAGGAATCACATTGTAACCTACGGCTGCTCCGAAAAAAGAGGCTCCGATAGATGATAGGTAGGCTATGCCGAAAGCGAATAAAAGCATCTTTGATGCATTGCTGCGCAAATGGGCAATAGAGGGGGCTATGAATCCCAGAATAATAAGGGGAACCAGGAAAAATATAATCTGTCCCGTGATGTGCTTTATACAGATAACGACTTCCAGCACTGCGTCATTAACAACAAAGCCTGCCAACAGTCCGATAATTACGGCAATAAGCAGTTGTACGATAGTATTACTTAGAAACTTTTTCATATATTTTTTTCAGTTAAACGATGAATATCCGGAAAAAGTTTGCTGTATAGGTATGTTATTTCATAGCTTGAACAAAGATAGAAAAATAAAATAGAATGCCGTATGAAAAATAGAAAAAGACGGGAAACATCACGCTCCCCGTCTTACAAAGTCTTTTTGCCTTATGCTAATACCTTAAATTAAGCGAAACATTTAGACTCTCTCTTATAAATAATCATTATTATTGGAATATGAATTAAAAGTTGTTTTTACCTGTATCCCACCATAGACGGGTACCGCCGTTGTCTGCACCACCAAGAGCCGTACACAGATTTTTATACTGCTCAGGATCTTTTTTGGCATCATCTTGTGAGAAGGGGAGGCGGCGAATCATGATGTCTGTATCAATTGTACCATTGCTGTTGTTGGTTTGTACTTTGAATAATTTCGGATATCCGGTACGGCGCTGTTCTGCCCATGCTTCCATGCCTTCTGGCCAGCAAGCAATCCATTTTTGAGTGATAATTTTTTCAAGTTGTTCTTCTTGATTAACTGCATCGTCAAAATTGGGAGTGGTGGTTATTAATGCTTTCATGTCTTTTCCGGGGCCTGCTGCGTAATTAATGTAATCTGTCGGTTTACCTTTACTTGTCAGATATAGGCTTGCATTTCCGGCTCCCCATTGGTTGAATGAAGTTTGGACACCGGTTTCATAACATTGCTTTGCGCTTTCGTTTTTCGGATTGATACCTCGTAAAGATGCTTCGGCACGTAAGAACCAAGTTTCTGCTGCTGTCAGAAGAACGGCGGGTGTGGATGCTGTGATTGTTTGGGTGTTGATAAAGGAATAGCTTTGGTAATAATTGGGGTCACCGTCCTTGGCATATACTCCTTGAGGTACTCCTAGATATTCCTCTGTATGCTCTGCCAATGTCGCCGGATTATAATATATACTGATGCGTGGATCTTTATAACCGTTTAGGACAGAAGCTATTGTTGCTCCCATATAGGTTTCTCCCCAACCGGCAACACCTGCTAACGGGTTTTGATACCCCTTACCGGAGATTTGTATGTTTTCATCAGAAGATTCTATGACACCATAAGAGTTTTCTAATGCTTTTCGGGCTTCACTGGTAGCAAGTGTCTTATTTACATTAGATACGCGCATAGCTAGACGAAGACGTAATGAATTGGCAAATTTTATCCATCTGCTGGCTGTAGGACAATTGCACATATTAATGCTTTTCACGCCATCTTCTTTGCCGCCTTCTTTCAAATAAGTATCCAATGCGTCTACAGCTTTATCCAGATCATCAAAGAATGCTTTATAAGCTTCTTCCTGGGTATCAACAGAGTTTGTTTCGTTTTTTCCGAATTTAGAATAGACAATAGGGCCATAAGTATCAGTTATACGGTGCATGGCTTCTACTTTTAAAATAAGGGTCGCACCATAAAAATGTTTGTATTTGGCTTCATCTTGTGTAATTAATGTTGATTTATGGGCTACTGGAAATATATAATTATAAGTATAATTCCACGCACTGGCTGTCCATCCGGCCTCTAATGCATATACTGTATTTTTATCGCTGAATTTGGAGGCAAAATCATGAAAATATCCTGAGAACATATCATGATTCAAGTTTTGGAATGTCTGCCAAGGCCAAGTGGTGCCTTCTCCCCAGTCGTAGTTAAAATAAATACCTTTTTGAATTGTCTCAAAGTTAGTAGTGTATTTTTGGAAATCATATTCTTTTACAGTATCATCAAAACTACCGTTGATTTTATTGTCAGATTCGAATCCGTCTGTGCATGAGGCTAAACTCAGAAGGCTTCCCACGCATAAAATTGAAATATATTTTGAACTTTTCATAATGTCTTTGTTTTAAAATTAGAATGTAAATTTAACGTTGAAACCAATATTACGTGTAGTCGGCATGCCGAAAACATCAACGCCCTGCAGAGTATTACCTACTGATAAAGTTGCATCCGGGTCAAATGGAGCATCTTTGTACAAAAAGAATAAGTTACGTGCAACCAATGTGAGATCTAATCCTTTGATGAATTTGGTTTTGGCAAGGAGGGTTTCCGGGAATGAATAGCCTAGTGTCAATTCTCGTAAGCGTACATTCGTTGCATCATACATATAGTATTCTGAGATGCCGTTACGTCCTCCGACTGTACCATAGAAGTTAGGAACATCTTTGAATTGGATGCCTTCATATTCCACATAACCGCGATCACGGGATTCTCCGGATTCTTTGCTGACTCCCATTGCGTCAAGATGTGCTTGTGTCAATGACATGACATCTCCTCCGATACGTGCATCAATCAAGAAATACAAAGTAAATCCTTTGTAAGTAAAGGTATTGCTCCATCCTAATAAAGCATCAGGATTAGCATTGCCTAGTAAAGTATTGTTACCTGTTACTTTGATTGGATTTCCTGTCTCGTTTAATTTAATCTTACCATTTTCATCTCTTTCGAATCCGTTTCCATAAATATCTCCCAGTTTTCCACCTTCTTTTACCCACATGTCATAAGCCATGGAGAATCCTTCAGAACCGTAGCGGAATGATTTATAGTCCTTGTGTAAGGAAACAACTTTGTTTCTGTTCATGGACATGTTTACAGCGGTTTTCCAACGGAAATTTTCATTCATAAAAGGAGTACCCTCGAGTGTCAATTCGATACCAGTGTTACGAATTTTACCTGCATTGATATAACGGAACGCATAAAGTGAACCAGCCGGATTGGCTACTCTTAACAGTTGGTTCTTTGTATCTGTACGATACCATGTAAAGTCAATTCCGAAGCGATTATTGAAAAACTTCCATTCTGTACCGAATTCAATGGAAGTACTGATTTCCGGTTTCAAATCACCACGTTGTTCTATATCGTTTGTTTGGATACTTCCACCACATTGAATGATATCAGCTAAATTGGTGATGCCGATGGGAAGGTCATTGCCGACCTGTGCAAATGAACCACGGAATTTTGAAAAATTGATCCATTCCGGTAGTTTGATGCTGTTGCTCATAATCCAAGTCAAACCTACTGACGGATAGAAAAATCCATTTTTCATACTTTCTGTGTTTGCCAGGGTGGAAGACCAGTCATTACGTGCTGTAATATCTAAATAAATAGCATCTTTCCAACCCACTTGTGCTGTACCAAATAAAGATTGTATAGTACGTTTCGCATCAATTGTTTGGTTGATATATCCCTTTGAAGAGAATATAATATTGGAAACGGTAAATACATTAGGACGATATAAAGATGCTGTTTTGGAGTCGATCATTAAAGAATTGGCTTTGCTGACGTTAATGCTGGTTCCTAATGCGGCATTGATGGAAAAATCACTAAAGGTTTTGTTGAACATGGCCATGAAATCACCATATACTTGGAAGTTTTGTTCATCCGACCATACATAGCGTCCGTTAGGTAACCCTGTTTCATCATTTTTTCCGGCAATGTTTGCTGCTGTTGATGCATACATCTTGTTGTCAAACTTATCACTTACATAGTCTACATTCCCGCGTGCCTGGATACTTAACCAGTCAGTTGCTTTTATATTTGCACTGATAGAAGCTAATGCACGGTAACGTTTACTCTTGTTGGTCACACGATTTTTTATCCAGTACGGATTCTGATCCCATTCGCTGAATGAGCCGTCTTCATTTTTTGTATACCAATTCTGTAAGTTCATATTGCGGTCAGTATCGAAAACTTCAAAGTTTTCAGCGTAGGGAGCCAGATCGGCACCACGGGGAAAAGAATACAAGCCAACCAGCGGATTCAGATAATAACCACCTCCGGCAGGAGTATTACGGATAGTTTGTGTCATCAAACTGGCATTTCCGTCCAATTTTAAACGATCATTAAAGAAACTGGCTGTTTCACGGAAAGTAATATTGTGCTTTTGAAGCTTATTTGAGTCCACGATACCTGTCCCCCGGGTATTGGCATAAGAAAAGTAAGTTTGCATTTTGTCATTACCTGTTTGGAAGGTTAAAGAGTTGATGGCTGTAATACCATTGCCAAACCAATTACCTACGTTATCATAGTCTGTCAGATTTCCTTTGTCGCCCCAACTGCTGGTACCATCGGCAGTTTGTCCATAATTGTTTTGAAATTCCGGCAGGCTGACAGCATGGTCTACTGTCAGGTTAGAGGAGAATGTAACTCTTGACATACCGGCTTTCCCTGATTTTGTAGTAATTAAAATAACACCGTTGGCAGCTTGGGAGCCATAGAGAGCAGCGGCAGACGCACCTTTTAATATACTCATACTTTCAATATCATCAGGGTTCAAGTTGGAAACACCGTCACCAGAGTCATGGTTGACCCCGTCATTTTCACCTCCCATAACGGTGGCTGTTGATTCTGTTGTGATATTCAGCATAGGAACGCCATCTATGACATATAACGGTTGGTTGTTACCACTGGCGAATGCTGAACGTGCACCACGGATAGATACTTTTGCCGAACCTCCCAGACCGGATGAACTCTTTGTTATTTGCACACCGGCAGATTTACCGGCTAATGAATTGATCATATTAGCGTCCTTTACTTTATTCAGTTCGTCACCATTCAGTTGCTGAGTGGAATAAGTTAAAGAGGCTTCTTTCTTTTTAATACCCATAGCGGTTACTACAACAGTTTCCAGTTTCAATGCATCATCTTCCATTTTAATGGTAAAATTAGTCTTTCCGTTTACTGGAATTATGACTTTTTTATAACCGATATAAGATATAACCAGTTGTGCATCAGCCGGAACTTCTAACGTAAAGTTACCGTCAATATCGGTAATTGTACCGTTAGTAGTACCTTGTTGAATAATGTTTGCACCGATAATTGCTTCACCTTGCATATCAGTTATAGCACCTTTAACAGTGATTGTATTTTGCTGTTTTACTTCCTCACGGGCTATATTGCTTTCTTTTGTCAAAACAATGTTTTTACCTTCCATAACATAAGTGATACCAGTTCCGGAAAAAACTTCATCTAGAATTTCGGATACGGCTTTATTTTTTGCGTTGATTTTTACCTTGCGGCTTAGATCTACATTTTTCTTACTATAGACAAACAGGTAATTAGTTTGTGATTCGATGGCAGAAATCAATTGGGCTACCTTCATGATGTTGGTATCCAGACTGACTTTGGCGTTCTGAGAGTGTACATCCATACTGAATGCGCTGAATGCTGTGGTTAACAGAAGAATTAAGGTGATCTTCATAGTTCGTAATATTTGTTTAAAAGCTAAACTTTTTGGGCATAAGTACCCTTCCAAAGAAATTTTTCTCATATCTTTGTAATGTGTTAAGTTAATAAATTTGATTAAGGTCAATTGTTAGCTGTCGAATCGGGGAGTATGGGGGTACTTTCCGATTCTTTTTTCAAAGGTTTTTATGTAATCATAACAGTTCATTTTTTAAGGTTAAACTTCTATTGTGATTTTATTCTATGGTTATCTTGTTATGTTCGTTATCAATATTGTATTTAAACGGATGGTCTTTTTGTATAACTTTTAGTATATGCTCTATGCCGTCCAAATCTTTGAATTTACCAGTGCAGCGGTAGTTCTCTAAGATTTTAGGATTCTTCACTGTTATCTTATAATTATAATATAGAGCAATCTTGTCCAGTAACTCTTTAAACGGAACATCATCGAAATAATAAATGCCTTGCATCCATGCCAAAGCATTGTTACTGCTCATTTCGCCCGTTTTGTATTTGCCGTTTTCCATTGAGAAATACTTTCCTTTTGTCAGGCTGGTAATTGGCTTTTCTTCTTTTGCATTGTTGGTAAGCAAGTTGATGGAACCTTCTATCAGTCTGGCTATAAAGCTGTTTGAACCTTTATAGGAGCATACATCGAATTTTGTTCCGGTGACTTGCACCTTTATGTTTTCTGTCTGCACATAAAAAGGAATCTCCTTATTGTGTGCCACCTCGAAATAGGCTTCTCCGTCTAACGTGACTTTACGGTCTTTTTTACCGAAGTTTTCATCATAAGTTAGTGTGGTTTGGGAATTCAACCATACTATAGAACCGTCAGGAAGATCCATCTGTGCACGTTGACCTGCTGGAATACGGATGGTTTGTGACAATTGTTGTTTAGGTTTATGCATATGTGGCAAATCCATTACAAAAACAATAGCCAGCATGGCGGCAATGGCAATCAGTGGGTACAGGTACAGATGCCCTTTCGGTTTCCGTTGTATGTTCGAACCGTCAGAAAAAAGGGTGACATCAAACAGCATTCGCTCTTTTAGAAAGTGTTCCTTGTTTTCTACACTGCTTTCTACCCATTCCACAATCTGGTTTTCCTCTTTTTCGGTGGTTTCTCCTCTGAAATATTTATGTAGCAATTCGGTTTTCATTCTTTCTGCATTTTGTATATAGAACAGGATAGCTGGAAACAACCCTAGTGGAAAAATGATTTTTTTTTCGATTTTCTCAAAAAAAGTGCTTTTTATCCTCTTTTTTCATTTCAAGTAAAATTATTACCCCCCTGACACACTGCTAATAAAAAATATTAGTAACTTTGCAACACCCAAAATAAGCGAGATTGTATTTATACACTATAAACAAAAATAAGAGATTATGATGACAATTGACAAATTCAACTTTGCCGGTAAAAAGGCAATTGTCCGTGTGGACTTCAATGTACCTTTGGACGAAAATGGTAAAATTACTGATGATACTCGTATCCGTGGTGCTCTTCCTACACTGAAAAAAGTGTTGGCTGATGGTGGCAGCTTGATTATCATGTCACACATGGGTAAACCCAAAGGTAAGGTAAATGCTAAATATTCATTGAGCCAGATTGTCGATGCTGTTTCTGAAAAATTAGGTGTACCTGTTCAATTTGCTCCTGATTGTGCGAAAGCCGGTGATGCTGCAGCTGCTTTGAAACCGGGTGAAGTCCTGTTGTTGGAAAATTTGCGTTTCTATCCTGAAGAAGAAGGAAAGCCTGTTGGCATTGACAAAGAAGATCCTGCATACGAAGATGCCAAGAAAGCGATGAAGGCTTCTCAGAAAGAATTTGCCAAGACTTTGGCTTCTTATGCTGATTGCTATATCAATGACGCATTCGGTACTGCTCACCGTAAACATGCTTCTACAGCCGTTATCGCTGACTATTTCGATGCGGACAACAAGATGTTGGGTTATTTGATGGAAAAAGAAGTTCAAGCTGTTGATAATATCCTGAAAGATATCAAGCGCCCGTTCACTGCTATTATGGGTGGTTCCAAGGTGTCTACTAAGATTGGTATCATTGAAAACCTGATGGATAAAGTGGATAACTTGATTCTTTGCGGTGGTATGACTTATACTTTTGCAAAAGCTCAAGGTGGAAAGATTGGTAATTCTATCGTAGAAGATGACAAATTGGATTTGGCTCTTGATATCATTGCTAAGGCTAAAGCTAAAGGTGTGAATTTGGTATTGGGCTCTGATTGTGTGGCTGCTGATGCATTCTCTAACGATGCTCATACTCAGGTTGTTCCTGCAAATAATATTCCTGACGGATGGGAAGGTTTGGATGCAGGTCCTGAAACTCAGAAAGCATTTGCTGCTGCTATTGAAGATGCCAAGACTATTCTGTGGAACGGTCCTGCCGGTGTTTTTGAATTCGATAACTTTACTGCCGGTTCACGTGCTATCGCTGAAGCTATCGCAAAAGCAACTAAGAACGGTGCATTCTCATTGATCGGTGGTGGTGACTCTGTAGCTTGTATCAACAAGTTCGGCATGGCTGACCAGGTTTCTTATATCTCTACCGGTGGCGGTGCTTTGTTGGAAGCAATTGAAGGAAAAATTCTTCCGGGTGTTGCAGCTATCAAAGGTGAATAATTAATTTTCTGCTATATATAAAAAAGGCAGCCTTTTCGAAAGCTGCCTTTTTTATATTCTTTATTTTGTACTTTTCAGAACATGAACAAAACTGTTGCTACCAGTCTGTTGTTTGAAACAGAATGAGTATCAATAATTTTTCCGTTAGAACTTTTCATGGAACCATACCATGCGGAAGTAAGATTGTATTCAACTCCCAATTTCCAGTGAGGCACATTATAGGTTAGTTCTGCGCTGGTGCTTACCAATTGGTCTACATTGGTTCCTGTACCATACATTTTACTTATTTCGTCACTCGTTCCTAAATTTTTCATATAACCTAAAAAAACAGCCGGTTTCCATTTCTTACCGTATGCAATGTTTAGCCATGAACTAGAATTCCGGTTGGGGGAATACTCTTGTTCTCCCGTACGGGCATCAGTGGATTTTACACCGTATCCGCCCAGCATGGATACTTGTGTAAGATTGGAACCCAAAATACTTTTTGCTGCCACATACCATAGGGGAGAAGTATATTTCATGTGAACTTCGTAAGACAGGGCAGTGACACGTTCATCCACTTTGTAAACTTCATCTTCTACTACCGATTGAGTACGAGGTTTTAATGAAATCATTTCAATGCCTGCTCCCACTAGCCAGTTGCTTCTTTTGTAATCTGCACCAATATAGATTTCGGGTATACAACTTTCTTTTATGTATTTCTGGCTTTTCCCATCAGGACCTTGAGACAGGTATTGGGATTGCCAAATAGCCGCGCCTGTCAGTTGTATATCACCAGCTTTGTAGCGGAATCGTATTTGTGGGGCACGGCTGAACGGTTGGAAAGGAGCTCCCATATTCAGATTCAGAATTTGTGGAGCAACGTCACCATATAACGGATGCCAGGTTTGTCCCAACAGTAAAGACGGTTTTCCCCAATCAAGGTTTAAATAGGCATGGCGCAGACGTACAGTGGAGAAGGTTGTTCCTGATCCGCGGAAGTCCATTTCTACTTTTGCGGAGGTTTTTGCTCTTCCCAACCTGGGACCTTGCACATCTATTCCCAAACGGGTATATAAAGTATAAAAGCTTCCATTAGCTGTCGCATTCAGGTCTTTACCTGTTGCATCGTACACTTTATCTTTAGGATACATATAGAAAAGCCCGTCAACAGTTTCTTCATTGGCACGACTATTATAATAGAAGTCGGTGCGGATTTGTCCGTAGAACTTGTAATTGAAATCTTTGTCTTGAGCAAAACTTTTTGCCGATAGCAGTAAAAATGTGAATAAAAATAAATATTTTCTCATATTTTAAAGGGTTATTGTAAACAGTCGGCAAAATTACATAATTTATTTGAAAATCGCACGTGTGTCTTGGTAAAAGAATTATGCGCCTCTACATATAAAGTCTGCACCGATACAAATTATTTTTGTTGCCTCATTCAAGGCAACATTTGAATCTTGTCGTATTCTTCATCAGTTACGGGTTCTAACCATTCATTGGATGTGTTTTCTCCGGAAAGTTCGAATGCAAGGTGGGCGAACCAGCTGTTGGCGGCTGCACCGTGCCAATGTTTTACGTTGGCAGGGATATGGATCACTGTGCCGGGAAGAATCTCAACGGCTGCTTTACCTTCCTCTTGATACCAGCCACGGCCGGCTATGCCGATAAGCATTTGTCCGCCACCTTGAGTTGCATGGTGGATGTGCCAGTTGTTACGGCAGCGTGGTTCAAAGGTGACATTGGAAATGCTTGCCTGTTCACGAGAGATAGGGGCGAGGTAACTGTTACCAGTGAAATATTGTGCATAAGCGGTGTTTGGTTCTCCGATAGGAAAAATCATTTCGCGTTGGAACGTTGTTTTTTCATCTTTATCTTTACAAGAGATTTCTTCATTCCATACTTCTTTGGCAAGACGGAATGCCGCCCATGCTTTCGGCCATCCTGCATAGAAGCCGATTTGAGTGATGATCTCTGCAATTTCCGTACGCGTAATACCGTTGTTTTTGGCTGATTGGAGATGGAATGTAAGCGAACTGTCCGTTATTCCTTGACTGATGAGTGAGGTGATTGTGACTAAACTGCGGTCACGAAGACCGAGTTGCTCGGTGCGGCTCCACACTTCTCCAAAAAGAATGTCGTCATTAAGTTCCGCGAATTTAGGAGCGAATGTTCCTAATTGGTCGCGTCCTGCTGTCTGTTTGATCTTTTTTTGTGCCATACTGGTTGTTGTTAAAATACTGAATATTAAAAGTAAAATGACTTTGTTCATAGCGTTCATATTTTAAGTTTTTCAATATAAATTCTATGTACAAAAGTATGGAGTTGAAAAAAATAAGATTGTACCCGGATTACAGATTTTTATACCATTTTTCCTGTTTGGTTTGTTGTGCTTTTTAAAATGAAATTCCATTGTCATCCGGCTAAGTTTTCAATTAGGAAATAGAAAACAAGGTTTTGAGCCGGATTACAATGGAATTCAATTCTTCTTATATAAATAGGTAATTAATAGATTTCTATTTCATCCAAAGCTATTGTGCTGGGTACCTCGCTTTTATCATGTGGGCTATAGCAATCAATACCATTGCGTATTTTACCTCCGCTTGTAAATTCTATTTTTACCTTCACCGCTTCTTGTGCCGGAAATTCTATTTCTTCATCAAAACCTCTGAACGTATTTTCTTTGATATCGTAAGTGAATTCTTTTTCGGCTACTTTCTCGAATTTGTTGTCTAAAGAGGAAACATAGACTACAGCTTTGCTCACCGGCAATATTCCACCTGCTGCATTATACAATGTACCGAATCTGATTTTACGGATAGTGGCTTTCTCAAAGTCTACTATAAAAGTAACTTTGTCATTATTGTCTGGGCTGATACCTACCCACGGGGTGGAGGAGGCATTATTTCCACGTTTTCCATTGGTCAGTCCTAAAGTCACAGTGTCTGCGCCCAATATATCATTTTCTCCTAAAATATCACCTTTCATACCTTTGGGTTCGGGCATGATTTCATATTTTTTTCCACTGATTAAATTCTTGTAAAGCTGTTTATGAGTAACCTTACCGATTTGTTTGCCGTTAACGAAAGCAGCGGCTTTCAAGTCGTATGTGCCGTCCAATGGGAATGGATGATTGTATAAGTTGGCATGTATGGATGGTTGCTCACCATGAGTCGTATAATAGATTTGTGCTCCCGGATAGAATGTTTCCAGCTCTACATTCAGTACACCTTCTTGGGTGGCACGGGTGTTGATATTTACATCAAAGAAGTTGAGGCAAGGTTTTACGCCCATTGCTTCCAGACGTTGGAAGTCTTCAACCATGCGGTTGCAGAATGAAGTAAAATTCTTTTTCTTCATCGGAGTCCAGCCGGTTTCGGATATAGCGATCAGGCGTGGGAAGATTTGATAATCACGGTTATCCTCAGTTGGCATATATTCTGCCCAGCAATTGGCCTGTACACCAATGATGTGCTGTTTTACCAAACTGTCTGCATCAGCCGGTACAGGATTATAGCTGTATGTCTTTTTCAGTGTGTTGTATCCACCGATAGTAACAGGGGCTATTTCCGGTTCTTCCTGGTAATGGTCAAGGTAAGCGTAAGGATTAGGAGTCATAATAGCATCATGTCCGGCTTTGGCTGCGGTCATTCCGCCTTCCACACCACGCCATGACATCACTGTGGCGTTGGGGGCAAGCCCTCCTTCCAGTATTTCATCCCAACCGATGATATTACGTCCTTTGCTGTTCAGGTATTTTTCCACACGGCTTACGATATAACTTTGTAATTTCTCTTCTTTCGTATGCTTTCTTCCGTCTACGGGATTGGGAGTGATGTCATTTTCCAATCCCAGTTCACGTATCAGTTTTTGACAATGTTCACATTGTTCCCAAGCTGTTTTAGGACATTCATCACCACCTATATGTATATAAGAGCTTGGGAATAATTCCACCACTTCGTCCATGACTCCTTCCATAAACTGGAAGAAGGTGTCGGTAGGGCAGAATACTTGGTCAAACACACCCCATAATTTACAAACTTCGTAGGTGCTGTCCGGAGTGCAGGACAATTCAGGGTAGGAAGCGATAGCGGCCAAGGCATGTCCAGGTAACTCTATCTCCGGAATGACAGTGATATATTTGCTTTGAGCGTATGCAACGACTTCTTTTATTTCGTCTTGTGTGTAAAAACCTCCGTGGGGCTTTCCGTCATATTTGAATGGGTAATGGGTATAGAAATAATCCACCATGGTTTCTGAACGTTGAGAGCCGATCTCAGTCAGTTTGGGGTATTTTTTGATTTCAATTCTCCAGCCTTGGTCGTCTGTAAGGTGCCAGTGGAAGGTGTTCATTTTATGTGCAGCCAATACATCTATGAATTTTTTGATATAATCTATAGATGCGAAATGGCGGCATACATCCAGCATGGCTCCGCGATAGCGGAATGTCGGGGCGTCTTCTATTTCAACGCAAGGTACACTCCATTCGGCATTACGTGCTCTTTCTTTGCAATAGACATCCACCGGCAACAGTTGATACAGGGTCTGTAATCCATAGTAAAAGCCGTTAGGTGCCGATGCGGTAATTTTTATCAGTTGAGGGGTGACCGATAACTTGTAGGCTTCTTTTTCCATCCCCGGAATGCTGTCAAAAACAATGGAGGGTACATTTTCATGTAACTCGTCAGTCGGTTTCAGCTTGAGACCGGCTATATCCAGGAGAGTGGTTGACAGGCCGGAAGCAATGTGTTTCACTTCTTGTGAGGCGTTAACGACGATAGGAACATCACTGTTCAGGTAAAAACGTCCCTGCTGCTCGCTCATGGTAACAGGCAATGGAACTACATTGTACTCATTGATTACTTCTTTCATTTGGCATCCACACATTAATAACCCAACGAAAAATACTGGCAGACTCTTTTTCTTCATAATAAATCTGTGTTAAGTTTTTAAATAAAGGGGGGTATAGAAATTCTTTTTGGACAAAAATAGCAATAAAAACGGAATAAACATGTTTTTCAGAGAGATTAATATGTTTACAATATAAAAATATTTTTCACAGATTTGTTTCTTTATTGCTAATAGAATGCTATCTTTGTCCGAGTTAACCAATTTATTAATCTAACACGCATGACAGCAAATACCCCCAAACGGTTGCTTGCTCTTGACATATTGAGAGGCATCACTATTGCAGGCATGATTCTTGTAAATAACCCCGGTTCATGGGGGTATGTGTATACTCCGTTGGAGCATGCCGCCTTTAACGGGTTAACCCCTACCGATCTCGTTTTTCCTTTTTTTATGTTCATTATGGGAATATCCACTTATATTTCTTTGCGGAAATATAATTTTACTTATTCTCATGCTACATTACGGAAGATTGTGAAACGTACAGTCGTTATTTTTTGTATCGGTCTGTTTTTGAATCTTCTGGCCAAATCGGTTTTTACACATCATCTGAATTTTGAAGAGTTGCGTTATTTAGGAGTCATGCAACGGCTTGCTATAGGATACGGTGTGACTAGTCTGGTTGCTATAACGGTGAAGCATAAATATTTTCCCGCTATCATTTTGGTAACTTTGGCCGTCTATTTTCTTTTATTGGCTATGGGAGACGGCTTTAACTTGTCGGCCACTAATATAGTGGCCCGTTTTGATGTATGGGCATTGGGTACATCCCACATGTACCATGATGGTGGAATGGCGTTTGATCCGGAAGGACTATTGAGTACGCTTCCTGCGGTGTGCCATGTAATGGTAGGGTTTTATTGTGGAAAGTTATTGTTTTCTGCTAAAGATAATGACGAGAAGATACAACGATTGTTTTTGGTGGGTACTATTCTCACATTTGCTGGCTTTTTGTTAAGTTACGGCTGCCCTATCAATAAGAAAGTGTGGTCGCCTACTTTTGTCATTACAACCTGCGGATTGGCATCCAGCTTTTTGGCTCTGCTTATCTGGATCATTGATATAAAAGGCTATCAAGGTTGGTGCGTTTTTTTCCGGTCGTTCGGAGTGAACCCTTTGTTTATCTATGTGTTTGCGGAAATAATGGGGATTCTATTGGGCGCTACGGGGGCAAGTGTCTTTATTTATGAAAAGGTACTGGTTCCGGTGTTGGGAAATTATCCCGGTTCATTAGCCTATGCTTTGTTGTATGTATTATTTTGTTGGAGTATTGTTCATATTTTATACAAGAAAGGTATTTATGTCAAGATCTAAAAACGGAAACAGAAAATTAGTTAAATGAAAGAGACGAAGAATGTTTTTATGTCAGAACTGACGGAGGTGTTTAGCAAACGTCAGCAACAGTTTGTTCAGTTTGCTTACTCGTATGTCAGGAACAGGGAAGAGGCTGAGGATATTGTAATGGGGGCTTTTACTAATGTATGGGAGCACCGGAATGAGTTACAGGAGGATACCAATATTTCTGCGTTGCTGTTGACTGCCATAAAAAATCGTTCATTGAATCATTTGCAACACTTGGAGGTACGTATGCGTGCCGAGCAGCATATAGGAGATATGCGGCAGAAAGAACTGGCTTTGCGTATCTCGACTTTGGAGGCTTGTGATCCCGATAAATTGTTTTGTGATGAGATTCAAGCTTTGGTGCAGGAAGCCATTAGTGAATTGCCTCCTACAAGTAGGGAGGTGTTTATTTTGAGCCGGATGAAAAATTTACCGAACAAGGAAATTGCTTTGCGGCTGGATATTTCTGTAAAGACTGTAGAATTTCATATCACCCGGTCGCTGAAACAGTTGCGGGTGCAGCTGAAGGATTATCAGTTTCTTTGGAGTTTTTTATAAAACAAGACCATGCCTCAGTTATTTGGACATGGTCTTGTTCTTATTTCATATACAGGAATCAGAAACTATAATCTGCACTTAAACCGAACACTTTGTTGGTACGGCTATATACATTTGTTCCGGGTAGTCCGGTTCCGTTATAGTTGGTTGATTTTTTTGTATAATCCTCATAATTAGTCCACATATAACCAACATTTAAATTGAGGTGTTTGTTCATCTTTATTTTGGCTCCGACTCCCAAAGAGTAAGAATCACAAGAAAAACTGGTATCTGATTGATAGTTATCTGATAGTCCGTAGTCAGTGATTTGTCCACCACAGCTGAGGGTTAGTTGCTTGGTTACATCAAATTCAATACCTGCCAAGTATTCATTGGTTCCTTTAGTCAGATATTTTTGTTTGCCGTTTGCCATACCTGCATTTTTGTCATCATAAAAATGATATTCTACAGAAGCGCGAAGTACCGGAAGGAATTCGTAGGCGGCTGCGATAGAGAGCATGGCTGGGATGTCATTGGGGGTGTTTACACCGTGTTTGTAAGGAGCTATCATTGCTTCACCTTCAGGAGTCCGGGGATATTCTATATTCTTTGTATTGTTTTCGATATTCAAGTTGGTCTTGAATTCATATTTGGCACCAATGTTCAGTTTACCCAGTTTAGCATTTACACCGATAACAGGAGTAAGTCCCCAGCCGGTTTGGTCACAGTCTAGAGCAAGAGGCAACAGGTTTGTGTCTGTTCCTTTTACAATAGCGTTCAGAAAGCCTTTGTAGCCACCGGTAAAGTAGTTCATTCTACCTCCACCGAATACGGAAAGCCATTCGGTAGCTTTATAGGATAATCCCAGCTGCAAAGAATAAATATATTGTTTACCGTCCATGGCACTTGTAATATCATACATATCAGGAGTTATAATCGTAGGTTTTTCTGCTTTTAAACCTTCTTGAAAAATACCTGCCATAGCTGAGGCGTCGAACATAGGCAGTCCGTCATCAAAAGACGCCTTTCCACCTCCGGCAGTGATGGCGAAGAATCCTGAAATTGTCCACTCACCTTTTTTATATGCGGCGAAGAGGCTGGGGATAACCGGTGCGGCGGCTGTTCCTTCGTAATATTTTTCAAAAGGCTTGTCTGCAACAGTAGGACCTGTGGCGTTAACGCCATTGTATGTCATAAAACTGGCATCAATATTTCTAGTCTGATAAGCGCTCTGAATGCTCAATCCTACATGGAATCCGTCTTTGGGCAAGAAAGCCAGGCCGGCAGGATTAGATAAAGCACCGTCTATTTCTGTTGTAGCACCACGAGATAGCATACGGAGAAAAGCTGCATGTTGATTTGTATTGGTTAAAATACCTCCTGCGAAAGTTGAATTTGAAACGATTAGTGTCGCTGCACTAATTAATAATAGTTTCTTCATTTATTACTTGATTTTTTGTTTGCGGGCGCAAAGGTAGGATAAAATAACACACGGGCAAACCTTTTGTGCAATTATTTGTGTTGTCTATTGAAAAAATCAACTGTTTCAACAGAAACTATTTGCCTGGATGCTGAATATCCTTTTTTTATTTGTGTGATTGATTGGTAGGAACTGGGGAATGAGGGAGCGTGCTGATGCTTTTGTGATATATTTGTTCCGGCACGCCTGTCCGCTAAGTAAATTCCTGGTCTGTTTACGGTTTCTTCACTCCATTCAGAACACCGGATTGAAAAGAATGTAGTATCTTTGCAACTCTTTTACTCAATGCAAAAAAATATATGTATACCAACAAAGAAATATGGAACGTAAGTTATCCGATTTTTCTCGGATTATTGGCGCAAAACATTATCAATGTGACAGATACTGCTTTCCTGGGCAGGGTAGGAGAAGTCGAGTTGGGAGCTTCCGCCATGGGTGGATTGTTTTATATCTGTGTCTTCACTATTGCTTTCGGTTTTAGTGTCGGTTCACAAATCTTGATTGCTCGTCGTAATGGAGAAGGACGTTACAAAGATGTGGGTCCCGTAATGATACAGGGAGGGACATTTTTGCTGGGATTGGCGGTGCTCATGTTTGGGCTGACACATCTTTTGGCCCCATCCATTGTCCGCTTGCTCATTTCATCTGATTCCATTTTTGATGCTACCATGGAATTTCTCAACTGGCGTATTTGGGGCTTTTTCTTCGCCTTTGTCAACGTGATGTTCCGTGCGCTGTATATTGGTATTACACGTACTAAGGTGCTGACAATGAATGCAGTGGTCATGGCATTGGTGAATGTGCTGTTGGACTATATTTTGATTTTCGGTAAGTTTGGAATGCCGGAGATGGGGATTAAAGGAGCAGCTGTCGCTTCGGTGATGGCTGAAGCCGCTTCATTGGCTTTTTTCTTGATTTATACCTACGCAAAGGTGGATTTTAAGAAATTCGGCTTGAATCACTGGCAGAAGATTGACTTTTCTTTATTGGGAAAAATTCTGAGTATTTCGTGTTTTACCATGGTACAATATTTTTTGGCCATGGCTACTTGGTTTGTCTTTTTCATCGCGATAGAACGGTTGGGTCAACGCGAGCTGGCGATTGCCAATATCGTGCGTAGTATCTATATTGTGATGCTCATTCCGGTTCAGGCATTGTCTACTACTACCAATTCATTGGTCAGCAATCTGATTGGTGCGGGGGGGATAACCCATGTCATGCGTTTGATTTGGCGTATAGCCCGGATGTCGTTTCTCATTATGGTGGTCTGTGTGGCGGTGGTGGTGCTTTTTCCTCATGCCATGCTTTCGGTCTACACCAATGAACCGGCGTTGCTGGTAGAGTCTGTGCCTTCGTTGTATGTCATTGCCGGAGCGATGATTATCGCATCAGTGGCGAATATCTATTTCAATGCCATTTCGGGAACTGGAAATACGCAGGCTGCTCTGATACTTGAAATGGGGACTTTGGTATTCTATGCCCTTTACATTCTATGGATAGGCATGGTGGTGAAAGCACCGGTTTCTGTTTGTTTTTCTATAGAGGTGGTGTACTATAGTTTATTACTGCTTAGCAGCATTATTTATTTGAAAAAAGCAAAATGGCAGAATAAAAAGATATAAGGTTCATAAGTTTTTTGTATTTTTGCACCCTGTTGTTATTCTGAAGGTTAGTGAAGAAGGACAGGCAATCATAATTTGTAATTTATAATTAAAGATATATGTTCGATAATTTAAGTGAGAGACTGGAACGGTCTTTTAAGATTCTGAAAGGTGAGGGAAAAATCACCGAGATTAATGTAGCGGAAACATTGAAGGATGTGCGTAAAGCTTTGTTGGATGCTGACGTGAACTATAAGGTCGCCAAAGGCTTTACTGATACTGTAAAAGAAAAAGCTTTGGGGCAGAATGTGCTTACGGCTGTGAAGCCCAGCCAGTTGATGGTAAAGATTGTACATGATGAACTGACTGCATTGATGGGCGGTGAGACTGCCGAATTGGTGTTGGAAGGTCGTCCGGCGGTTATCCTGATGTCAGGTCTGCAAGGTTCCGGTAAGACTACTTTCTCCGGTAAACTGGCCCGTATGCTGAAAACCAAGAAGAACCGTAAGCCGCTGTTGGTGGCTTGTGACGTTTATCGTCCCGCTGCTATCGAACAGTTAAGAGTATTGGGAGAACAAATCGAGGTTCCTGTATATAGTGAATTGGACAGCAAGAATCCGGTGCAGATTGCATTGAACGCTATTCATGAAGCAAAAGCGAAAGGTTATGATTTGGTCATTGTCGATACAGCCGGTCGTCTGGCTATCGACGAACAGATGATGAATGAGATTGAGGCGATTAAGAAAGCGGTCAATCCGGATGAAACATTGTTCGTTGTCGATTCAATGACCGGTCAGGATGCGGTGAACACAGCCCGTGAATTTAATGAACGTCTGGACTTTAACGGTGTTGTGCTGACCAAGTTGGATGGTGATACCCGTGGCGGTGCCGCTCTTTCTATTCGTACCGTTGTGAATAAGCCTATCAAGTTTGTGGGTACCGGCGAAAAGTTGGATGCTATCGACCAGTTCCATCCTGCACGTATGGCAGACCGTATTCTCGGCATGGGTGATATCGTGTCTTTGGTAGAACGTGCGCAGGAGCAATATGACGAGGAAGAGGCAAAGCGCCTTCAGAAAAAGATTGCCAAAAACCAGTTCGACTTCAATGACTTTTTGAGCCAGATTCATCAGATAAAGAAGATGGGTAACCTGAAAGAGTTGGCTTCCATGATTCCGGGTGTGGGTAAAGCGATTAAAGACATTGATATCGATGATAATGCATTCAAGAGCATTGAGGCGATTATTTATTCCATGACTCCGCAGGAACGTACAAATCCCGAAATCCTGAACGGAACACGTCGTACGCGTATAGCCAAAGGCAGTGGAACCAGCATTCAGGAGGTAAACCGTCTGCTGAAGCAGTTTGACCAGACCCGCAAGATGATGAAGATGGTGACCGGCAGCAAGATGGGTAAGATGATGCCGAAACTTAAAAAGTAAGGTTTAAATAAACAGGTAGGGAGAAAGTGCGGAACTTTCTCCTTTTTTTATTATGCAACGTGGCTGATTTATGCTACATTTGTTGCTCAATGGATTATTTATAAATAAATAGTATGCAACTAATTGATGGAAAAGCTATTTCGGAACTGGTGAAGCAGGAGATTGCTGCGGAAGTTGCCGGAATCGTGGCTAAAGGTGGCAAGCGTCCCCATTTAGCTGCAATCCTCGTTGGACACGACGGGGGAAGTGAGACATACGTGGCGGCTAAAGTAAAGGCCTGTGAAGTATGTGGTTTCAAATCCAGTCTGATCCGTTATGAAGCAGATGTGACGGAAGAAGAATTACTGGCAAAGGTCAGAGAACTGAATGAGGATGCTGACGTGGATGGTTTTATCGTACAACTTCCCTTACCGAAGCATATTTCCGAGCAGAAAGTGATTGAAACCATTGACTATCGGAAAGATGTGGATGGTTTTCACCCTATCAATGTAGGTCGTATGTCCATTGGTCTTCCTTGCTATGTATCTGCTACTCCTAATGGTATTCTGGAATTGCTGAAGCGTTACCATATTGAAACACAGGGAAAGAAGTGTGTAGTATTGGGCCGTAGCAATATTGTGGGTAAGCCTATGGCGAGCCTGATGATGCAGAAAGCTTATCCGGGTGATGCCACTGTAACTGTTTGTCACAGCCGCAGCAAGGATTTGGTAAAAGAATGTCAGGAAGCTGACATTATCATTGCTGCACTGGGTCAGCCGAATTTTGTGAAGGCTGAGATGGTGAAAGAAGGTGCGGTGGTTATTGACGTGGGTACTACCCGTGTGCCGGATGCCACAAAGAAATCCGGATTCAAACTGACCGGAGATGTGAAATTTGATGAAGTGGCTCCCAAATGTTCTTATATCACTCCTGTTCCGGGTGGTGTGGGACCTATGACTATTGTATCTTTAATGAAGAATACGTTGCTGGCTGGAAAAAAGGCCATTTACAAATAAGTGCCACACGCTTTGCGAAGCTTGCTGGATAAAAAAGAATGTGTCAAAAGTTTGGTAATGCTTACAAGATAAGCTGACCTGCTTTTGACACACTTGTTTTCATGAACAAAAGTTATGCCTGTTTTTCGGACTTACCTGTAAAATCATAAGGAAGGATTTTCGCTCTTAAAAGATTATTTTGTTCTTCGGAGTAATCATACTTTCGGGAGTGTCCTTGATGTATCGGTCTTTCTCGCTGGGAAGTTCGGGACATTTATGCCCTCATGCCCTCACTGCATGTATAATAGGTTTATTATAAAAGATTTAGATGGTGAGGGCAAAAAATATTGCTCTCACTTATGCTCTTATGCCCTCACTGTATTGTGAAGCTGAATTTTGCATAAAATGCTTGAATACAGTTATATATATACTTTTTATAGGCTATTCCGTTTTGATGTAAAGTAGGCTATTTTTAGGTTTTTTTTGTAAGAAGTGCGCATGGAGGATTTGTACCTTTATGGAATATGGCGGATTCCGGCTGTGGTAAAAAAGATCAGGTCATTTTTAAAAAAGATGACGAGCTTTTTTTAAAAGGCCGCCGTCTTTTTTAAAAACGTCTTGGTCTTTTTTTTAAATGTCCTTGTCTTTTGGACTGGCGGTTGGCATGCTTGCTGACGTGGTTTCTGTTGGGGTCATTGTTATCAATAAGGCATGTGTGTGATATATAAAGATTTGTTGCAAATGCTTGTAGATCCTCTTTCTAATTTTTTATTTGTATTATTCGCTTGAAAAAAACGATGGTACTGCTGTTTCAGAACGGGTGCAGGTTAGTGAAGCCTGTTGGCACAGTTCGGGGTTGCTCCTACGGAATTCAAGCGTATGAAAACTGTAAATTAGTGTAGAACTTTGTTCTTTACGAATTTTTTCCTATCTTGTACCCTTTAATGTTAGAATAGATGAAACAGATCTTCATTCTTTTTTTGCTATGGTTTGGTTTGTCGCTATCGGCGCAAGATCAGATCTCTTTGTTGTTTGTCGGTGATTTGATGCAACATCAGGCTCAAATTGATGCAGCCAGGCAAGGAGACGGGTATAATTATAATGATTGCTTCCGTCATGTGAAGAAAGAAATAAGTGAGGCGGATATGGCTATAGGGAACTTAGAGGTGACATTGGGAGGAAAGCCTTATAGAGGGTATCCGGCGTTCAGTGCTCCGGATGAATATCTTCATGCTATAAAGGAAGCCGGATTTGATGTATTGCTGACCGCTAACAATCATTGTCTGGATAAGGGGAAGTTGGGGTTGGAACGTACTATTCTGATGTTGGATTCTTTGAAAATACATCATGCTGGAACCTATAGGAACCCGGAAGAACGTCATAAGAACTACCCGTTATTGATTGAGAAGAATGGTTTTAGAATTGTATTGTTGAACTATACTTATGGAACGAATGGCTTGAAGACTGATGCTCCGAATGTGGTGAATTATATTAATCGGGAACAAATAAAAAAAGATATTCTTGATGCACGCAGAAAACTTCCTGATGTTATTATAGCCTGTATGCATTGGGGAGTGGAATATTGTTCGTTCCCTGAACGATCGGAGTGTGAATTGGCTAACTGGTTGATTGAACAAGGAGTTGATCATGTAATAGGTTCGCATCCGCATGTACTCCAGCCTATGGAAATTGTAAAAGACCCCCGGACTCCTGCCCGGCATGTCATTGTTTATTCATTAGGTAATTTTATCTCAAATATGTCGAAAGAAAAAACGGATGGAGGAGCTATGGTAAGATTGAAGTTGCAACGGATTTTTCGAATAACCCGTTTAGCGGATTGTGAATATGCATTGGTTTGGACTTCAAGACCTGTTTTAAGTAAAAAAAAGAACTTTGAATTATATCCTGTTACTTTTATTAATAAATCCATTAATAATGAGGAACTTAATGTGATGAAACGTTTCTTGAAAGGAACTGAAAATTTATTAGGAAAATCGAATGGAGGCATAAAAGAGTATTTTTTTGAATAATTTTTCCTCAAAAAGTTTGCAGATATAAAAAAAAGCAGTACCTTTGCATCGCTTTCGAAAGGAAAGCCTAACATGGTGACTATAGTTCAGTCGGTTAGAGCGTCAGATTGTGGTTCTGAATGTCGTGGGTTCGAATCCCACTAGTCACCCCTTCACCTATGAAAGGTTCTGTAAATCTAATGATTTATAGAACCTTTTTCAGTTTTTATGTCTATTAGTGTATTATCATGATGATAAATTTGAAAGATAATAGCGAAAAGGATAAGTATATCTTGGAGTTGTTCCAGACATCTCCTAAGGAGGCTTTTCGTTTATTATTTGATGCTTATCACATGAAATTATGTATATATGCGGTGCAGCTGACCGATTCTTTTGAGATGGCTGAAGATATTGTGCAGGATTTCTTGGGTCAACGTAACAATCTGAGGGATTTTATATTTAAGCATATAATTTAGCAAGTC
>ENA-OXNV01000227-OXNV01000227.1-human-gut-metagenome-genome-assembly--contig:-NODE-227-length-21391-cov-8.55582_pt1 | contig 21391 bp, 13 predicted proteins | sample MGYA00249745_ERZ652499 | MGnify/ENA primary metagenome ERZ652499 (study PRJEB26925, sample SAMN05826946) | human gut metagenome | biome: ENVO:2100002; feature: ENVO:00000062; material: ENVO:00002003...
ACGAGATGTAGCTCCGTCTCGTGGGCTCGGAGATGTGTATAAGAGACAGGGGCGATGTCGCGCGCGTATTCCTCGCGGGCCTGGCGGTGCACCCAGGCGATGGCCGAGCCGGGCAGGATGTCGTGGAACTGGTTGAGCAGCAGCGTCTTCCAGATGCGGTCGAGCTCCTCGCGCGGGTAGGCGTAGCCGGGCGCTTTCACCGTGGCCGCGGCGCACAGGTACTCGGTGGCACGCAGCATCGCCTCCTCCTGGCGGCAGCCGCGCTTCATGTCCTGCTGGGCGGTGAGCGTGGCGCGGTGCAGCTCCAGGTACAGCTCGCCCTTGAACACCGGGGTCTCGTCCTGGGCGTCGTCCACGATGTCCTGGCGCACGCGGCCGAACAGCTCGTCGGGCGTGCCGAAGTCTACCTTCGGCGAGCCGGCCAGGTCACGGTCACGGCGGATGCGCGCGGTCATCTCGCGCGTGGGGCCGCCGCCGCCATCGCCCCAGCCGTAGAGCAGGATCGCGTTGCGCGAGAGGTCCTTGTCCAGGAAGTTGCGCTGCGAATACTGCACCTCGTGCATGCTCATGGACGAGCAGTACGTGTCCGACGGCGGGAAGTGGGTGAGGATCGGCGTGCCGTCGATGCCCTCCCATTCGAAGGAGTGGTGCGGGAACTTCGTCACGTCGTTCCAGGAGATCTTCTGCGTGAGGAACCACACGAAGCCGGCGCGGCGGGCGATCTGCGGCCAGGCGCCCGAGTAGCCGAAGCTGTCCGGCAGCCAGATGCCGCGCGGGGTGACGCCCAGGTGCTCCTTGAAATAGCGGGTGCCGAAAGTGATCTGGCGCACCAGCGATTCGCCGGTGGGGATCATATTGTCGGACTCGACCCACATGCCGCCCACCGGGATGAAGCGGCCCTCGGCGATGCGCTGCCTCATGCGCGCGAACAGGTCCGGGTGCTCGGCCTCGAGCCACTCGTACTGCTGGGCGGAGCTCATCGCGTACGTGAACTGCGGGTCCTCATCCATGAGGGCCAGCACGTTGGCCACGGTGCGGGCCACCTTGCGGCGGGTCTCGCGCACCGGCCACAGCCACGCGGAGTCGATGTGCGCGTGGCCGACGGCGATGTGCCGGATCGCGCTGGAGGCGGCGGGCTCGGCCAGCACGCCGGCCAGGGCCTGGCGGGCCTGGGCCACGGTGGCGGGCCGGCGCTCCTCATAGGCGTTGAGCGAGCGCTGCAACGCCTTGGCGAGCTGCCAGTAGCGGGGGTCGTCATCCTTGAGCTCGCGCATGAGCGAGGAGACGGTCTCCAAATCCATGTAGTAGCCGAACATGTCCTCGTTGAACGCGCACACGTCCATCTGGCTCAGGACGTAGCCGATCGGCTTGCCGTCGGCGCATTCGCCCAGCTCGGTCTGGGAGAACGGGGTCGGCCCCTCCACGAAGGGGTTGGCCGCGGCCTCGATGTAGATGGTGAAGGTGCCGTCCTCGGCCAGGTCCACGTTGGGAGTGCCGTCGGCGGCGACCAGCGGGATCCACGAGTTGCGCGGGTTCGCGGTTTTGATGGCGGTGCCGTCCGCGCGGTAGGCCAGGCCCTCGGCCTGGAAGCCGGGGCCGCGGTGGTGCATCCAGCCTAGGTTGACCATGAGCTCCACGCGGCGGCCGCGGGCACGCTGAAGGTCGATTCGGCCGGTGACCTCGAACCAGGTGGTGCCCCAGGTGGTGCCCCACTCGCCGGGCACGGCGAAGTCGGTGAACTCGACCCCGCCGGCACGCACGCGGGCGAGGAAGTCGGCGGACGGCTCGGGTTCGCCGGGGTTGGCGCAGGCGCGCAGCGAGCAGTGGTCCAGCACTTCGTGGATATACGGCTCCAGACGCTGCTGCATGACGCGGTCACAGCGCGACAGCTGCTGTTCGGGAATCAGGAACATGGGTTTCCTTGTGATCATTGTCGATGGAACGGCTCCCGCCGGAAAGCCCGAGGACCACGCCGTCCGACTTCCGAAGCGTGACTTACTAAACCGCTTTAGCTGGCATTATAGACGAAGCTCCGCCCCCACACGCCGCCCATCCCGCTTCTGCCTATACCCATGCGGCAAACCGTACGCTTACGAGCTCTCAGCGTACGGGTTGCCGCATGGGGCGGGCGAGACCAGGCCGGGTCAGCGGGTGATGCGCAGCGTGGCCAGCTGGAAGGGGGCCAGGCGGAGGCGCGCGCCCTGGGCGGGCAGCGCGCCGCGCGTCTCCAGGCTCACCGGCAGGTCGGCCGCGAGGTCGTCGCTCTCCGTGACGCCGGTTTCGCGCACGGTGCCGCCGGCGAAGGCGTCGCACACCGTCAACGTGGCCTCGGCGCGCCCGCCGGCCGCCTCGTACACGCGCACGATGAGGTCGCCGGAGCCGTCGTCGGCCAGCTTGATCCAGTCGATGACCGGCATGCCCTCGGCCACGTCGAGCAAGGCGAGCGGCGCGATGGCGGGCACGTCATGCAGCGTCGGCGCGTTGAGCACGGTGGCCGCCGCAATCGTGCGCTCGATCGTCGCGTCGGCGACCACGGACCAGCGGAATTCGTGCGTGCCGATGTCGGTGCGCGGGTCGGGGAACACCGGCGCGGACAGCAGCGACAGGCGGAACAGTGTGCCGGGCGTGCGCCCCGCGGCCGCGTCGGCGGCAATCGGCGACACGTCGGAGCCGTAGATCGAGCCGTTGGCCACGGCCACCGAGTAGCCGGGCTCGTTGATCCGCACGAACCGGCGTGTGCAGCTTTCGTACTTGGCCTCGTCGGAGCGCGTGTTCTTCGCGACCGGGCGCTCGACCAGGCCGTACTGGCAGTCGTACTGGGCCTGCGCGGCCGCCACGGCGATCGGGAAGGCGACCTTGAGGAAGCGTTCCTTCTCCCGCCAGTCCACGCGGGCGGCGAAGTCGAGGCTGCGGGCGCCGGGGGCGAGCGTGATCGTCGTGTCGATCACGCTGGAGCCGAACGCCGTGCGGACGGTGACGTGCGCGCCGGTCCCGTCGGCGGTGACGCCGGTGACCTGGCCTCCGCCGATGGTCTCGTGGCACAGCAGCGCGTCGCGTTCGATGTCCCACGCGTCCCAGACGGAGGGTTCGTCCTTGAGCAGCTCGTACGCGTTGAGGCGCATGCCGGCCGCGACGAGCTCGCGGGCGCGCACGTCGTCCGTCAGCGAGGAGACGGTGCCGTCCGGCTCTACGACCGCGGTCATCAGTCCGTTCGACAGCGTGACGCGACCGTCGTCCTGCCTGGTGGCGGTGGCGGGCGCCGCGGCCGCGTCGGAGGCGGCGGCCCGGGCCGGCGCCGGACGCCACGCGGCGTCGTCGGCCCGGTACTGGGCGATGGCGGCCTCCGGCAGCAGGTCGGCCGTCGGGTCGGCGGCGCGCAGGGCGGCGCACGCCTCCTGGGCGATCTCCTTGAGTCGCTTGAGGTCGCGGGCGTAGTCGGCGCTGGTCTCGCGGTGCACCCAGGCGATGGCGGAACCGGGCAGGATGTCATGGAACTGGTTGAGCAGCAGCGTCGTCCAGATGCGGTCGAGCTCCTGCGCCGGGTACGCGTACGCGCCCGGTGCGGCGATCGTGGCGGCGGCGCATAGGTATTCGACGGCGCGCAGGAGGGATTCCTCCTCGCGGCAGCCGCGCTTCATCTCCTGCTGCGCGGTGAGCGTGCCGCGGTGGAGCTCCAGGTACAGCTCGCCGTGCCAGACGGGCGCCTCCTCGCCGGCCTCGTCCACGATCTGGCGGCGGGCGGCGTCGAAGAAGACGTCCGGGGATTCGATCTCCACCTTCGGCAGGCCCTCCACGTCGCGGAAGCGGCGCAGGCTGCCGAGCATCTCGCGCGTGGGGCCGCCGCCGCCGTCGCCGTAGCCGAAGAGCATGAGGGCGCGGTCGGAGAGGTCCTTGTCCTGGAAGTTGTGCTCGGTGTAGGTCATCTCCTTGGTGGTGACCCACGCCGCGTACGTGTCGGAAGGCGGGAAGTGCGTGAGGATGCGCGTGCCGTCGAGCCCCTCCCACAGGAAGGAGTGGTGGGGGAACTTGGTCGTGTCGTTCCAGGAGATCTTCTGCGTGAGGAACCAGTCGTAGCCGGCGCGGCGGGCGATCTGCGGCCAGGCGCCGGTGTAGCCGAAGCTGTCCGGCAGCCAGATGCCGCGCGGTTCGACGCCGAGCTTCTCCTTGAAGTAGCGGCGGCCGTAGGAGATCTGGCGGATCAGGGACTCGCCGTCGGGCAGGTTGCCGTCCGACTCGACCCACATGCCGCCGACGGGGATGAAGCGGCCCTCGGCGATGCGCTCCTTCATGCGCGCGAAAAGCTCGGGGCGGTCCTGCTCCAGCCAGGCGTACTGCTGGGCGGAGCTCATCGCGTACTTGAACTCCGGATTCTCGTCCATGAGGGCGAGGGCGTTGGAGACGGTGCGGGCCACCTTGCGGCGGGTCTCGCGCACCGGCCACAGCCATGCGGAGTCGATGTGCGCGTGGCCGATGGCGCTGATGCGCATGGCCGAGGCGTTGGCCGGCCTGGCGAGCACGCCGGCGAGTTCGGCGCGCGCCTGCTCCACGGTGTCGGGATGCTGCTCGTCGAAGGCGTTGAGGGAGCGCTGAAGGGCCTTGGCCAGCTGGAAGTAGCGGGCGGACTGCTTGTCCGGCATGTCGTTCATGAGTCCCTGGACGGTGTCGAGGTCCAGCCAGTAGTCCTCAAAGCGCTCGTCGTATTCGGTCAGGTCGGCGCGGCGGAACACGTACTGCTCCTCCGGCTTGCCGGTGGCGCATTCGCCCAGCTCGGTCTCGATGAACGGGATGACGCCGAGCAGCAGCGGGTTGCAGGCGGCCTCCAGGTACACGGTGAAGGTACCGTCGGCGGCGATGTCGGTGTGAGGGGTGCCGTCGGCGGCGAGGAAGGGCACCCAGTGGTTGCGCGGATGCACGGCCTTGATGACGGTGCCGTCCGGGCGGTACACCATGCCCTCGATGTGGCCGCCGACCGAGTGGTCGTACCAGCCCAGGTCAAGGAACAGCTCCAGCGCGCGGCCCTTCGGGTAGCCGGCGGGCACGCGGCCGGTCAGGCGGAACCAGGTGGTGCCCCAGGTGGTGCCCCATTTCGAGCCGAGTTCGAACGGCTCGAACGCAATCTCGCCGCGGCCGAGGCGGGCGAAGAACTCCGGCACCGGCATCGGCTCGCCGGGGATGTCGAAGGCCTCCACCGTCAGGGTGCCGATCGAGGGGTGGATGCGGGGACGGACGCGCTGGCGGATGACGCGGGTGCAGCGCTCCAGTTGCTGGTCGATTTTCAGGAACATGCGTTCCCCTTGCATTATTCGTGGACCGGAACGGCTCCCGGACGGAAGCCCGAGGACCACGCCGTCCGACTATCCGACCGAGACTTACTAAACCGCTTTAGCGCATATTATAGTCGCTCGTCCCCCTCCGCGCACCCCCACTGCGGCGTGTCACGAGTGTCGTCCCCATGACGATACCCCATGTCCGGAATCCCTCTCCCGGGCGGAATCTCCTCCCCCATGAATCGACCGTGACGCTGACGCATTCCACGGTCCCTCCCCGTGACGCTGACACATCCGAGCCAGGAGGTCACATCCACGATCCTTGGAATTCCAACGATACGGGATGATGTGTCACGGTCACGATGTGTCAGCGTCACGGGGAGAGGACCCGGAATGCGTCAGCGTCACGGAAAGGGCGCCGAGGTGGGGACGCCGGTTCCTCCACCGGCATCCCCACGAGGGTCTCAGGCACGCCTGCGGGACAGGGCCAGGGCCGCACCCGCGGCGGCGAGCGCCACGCCTGCGGCGACGATGGCGTTCACCGAGGCGCCGGTCGAGCTGAGCTGCTCCGGCTGGGCCTGGGACTTGTTCCCGGCGTTCGCGTCCTTGTCCGTGTCGGGCGTGGTCTCCGTATCGGCGTCGTTCTCCTGGCCATCGTTCTCATGGTCGTTGTCCTCGTCGGGATCCGGCGTCGGAGTCGGCGTGGTGGCGTCGAGCGCCGTCTTCAGGGCAGCCGACCACGCGGCCACCTGGTCCGCCGTGTAGATCCTGCTGGTCAGGCCGTCGATGGCGGCGTCGCGGGCCGTGCGCAGGTCGATCTTCGCATCGGCGGCCGTCGCGTCGGCGTTGATCGCCTCGGTGGCCTTGTCGATCTGCTGCATCAGCACGGAGGTGTCGATGTCCAGCAGGCCGGCCTCCAGCGTCGGGTCGTAGGTGTCGGAGAAGCCTTCGCCGTAGTCGCCGCCAAGCACCGCCTTGTTGGCCTCGTACAGGTTGGCGGCCTTCTCCACCGCGGTGCGGGCCTCGTCGACGGACACGCCGTTGTCGCGCACGGTCGCCTGACGCAGCGCCATGCGGTCGAGATAGTGGTTCGCGGCCGCCTTCGCCGTCTCGAGCTTCATGCCCTGGGACTCGGTGATGGCGGTCTTGGTCCACAGCAGGTTGGACGGCACGATGCGGTGCAGGTCCTCGTCGTAGTTACGGCCGTCGCGGTCGAGCGCGTAGACGAACATACCGCCCAGATCGTGCTCGTTCACGTACGACGCCACCTGATAGAAATGGCTCTCCTCGTACGGTTCGGAGGCATCGTGCCAGCGGTTGTTCATGTCGCCTTCCTCGGGGAAGGTCAGACCCGGCACGAACTCATTGCCGATGTAGGGCTCATAGTCGGCGGCGGCACGGGCGGTGCGGTCGGAGGAGGAGCCGTACTGCTGGTAGGCCACGTAGTCGAAGCAGTCCGCCACGTTCTTGAACGGGGCGAGATTGGAGCCGTTCGTGTCATAGAGGAACATCGTGCCGTCCGGGTCGTCGGACTTGGGGCCGATGTGCTTGGACAGCGCGCGGATCACGTTGTCGGAGATCTCCACGTCCGCGGCGCTCGGATAGTTCTCCATGTCGACGTCCAGACCATCCAGGCCGACGGAGACCATGTACTCGTCGATGACCTGCTTGGCATAGGCATCGTAGTCGGCCTCGGTGGCCTGGTCCACGGTCTTGCCCTGCACCTTGATGAAGGTGCGGAAGCCGTTGACCGCAACGCCGGAATAGTCGATGCCGCGCACGAGCTTGATGCCGCGCGAGTGCAGGTACGGCGCGTAGTCGGCCTTGAGCTTGTCGTAGAACGGCTGAGCCTGCTCCTCCTGGCCCTGCGGCACGTAGCTGAAGACGTTCACCACGTCCACGCCGTAGGGGATGTCGTACATCGAGATCCAGTTGTCGTCCGGCAGGTCGGTGTTGACGCCCTTCATCGTGACGTCGCGCCAGGCACGGTAGTACACCATGAAGTGACGGTCGGTCGACTGCGTGGTCTCCTGCGCCGAGGGGGCGGGGGTCTGCGCGTTCGCCGCCGGTGCGAATGCGCACGTCGCCGCCAGGGCGGCCGCCGCAATGCCCGCGGCAATCGATGCCGCACGGCGCGACATGGAACGCTTGGCAATGGCCATACTTCTTGTTCTCCTTGCTGTTGTGTCCTTCGATGCGGGTTCGTCCCCGTCATCGACCGGGGGAGGGGGTCCCTCCCGGCGACGTCCCGGCGCCGGACGCCGTCGTCGGGCGCCGATGCCCACCGGAACTAAATCGCTTTAGCTCAGCGTAGTCGATTCCATCCCTTCCCTCAAACGGGACACGCCCGGAGCGGGCGCTAGGGAGGGAGGAAAGGGACGGAAGGACGCCGGAAGACGGAGGGGGACGCCGCGCCTAGTCCGCCGCGGCCAGTCGCGTGCTCTCGCGGATGATCAGCTGCGGGGTGAGCACCTTGCGGTTGCCCGACACGGGGCGTCCCGACAGGCTCTTGAGCAGCAGCTTGGCGACGAGCGTGCCGTACTCCCCCGCGTCGCGGTGCACGGCGGTCACCGACGGGTACAGGCTCCTGCAGATGAAGCTGTCCTCGAAGCTCACGGTGGCCGGCATGTTGTACGGATACCGGCGTCCCCCGTCCTTCCCGGAGAGTTCCGACTGCCGGACGCAGACCTCGGTGATCACGCGGATGCTGGCCGCCGCCAGCGTCTCACTTTCGAAGATGAACGCCGTGGGCGGCTCCTCCTCGACCAGCAGCCGCTGCGTGATGGCCACGGCCTTGTTCACGTCGAAGTCGGTGAATTCCACCCACAGCGGTCCCAGGCCACGGGTGGAGGTGAAGGATTCGAAAGCCTTCGTCCGTTCCATGCAGTAATCGAGATGCGAGTCGCCAGACAAGTAGGCGATACGCTGGTGGCCGAGCAGGCTCAGGTGCACGAGCACCGACTCCATCGTACGGGAGTCGTCGATGGACAGCGAAGGAACGATGTCGTCCGGATCCGGGCCGCCCGCCAGCACCGCAGGCATACCCAGCTCCCGCAGCAGCCTCGGCCGGGGGTCATTGCTGCGCAGGTCGACGAGAACCACCGCATCCACGCGCTTGCGCTTGGCCCAGTCCCGGTACACCTGTATCTCCTCGTCGAGTGAGGTGCAGGGACTGAACAGCAGGCCGTAGCCCTTGCGGCTCAGCGCCAGCTGCGCCCCGGCCATGAAATGCAGCATGAAAGATTCGGTCTGGTAATCGTCAGCGGAGCGCGACGGCGCGAACCCCACCGTCATTGTCCGGGAGGATCCCAGCGCCTGAGCGGCATAGGTTGGGGTCCATCCGAGCTTGCGCGCCATCTCCTTGACGTTGCGCTTGGTTTCGTCGGAGACCCCGGGTTTGTCATTAATGGCGAACGACACCGCCGTCTGTGAGATGCCCAGCGCCTCAGCGATGTCACGCAACCCTACCCTGGACTGAGCGCGAGGACTCTTGCCTGTGCGTTCCTGTTCCTGCATGGTACGCGTCCTCGTCAATCCGTCGTCCTCCAGGTGTCGACGCCGCGGAGATGCCTGTAGTCCTCAGGGTAGTCGTCCGTCCCCAGCATCCCGCCCCCCGCGTCCCACGATGTGGGCTCGTCCGCGGGCGGCTCATCCATGATGCGCGAGGCGGGCTCACCATTGGACACAAGCTCGGCCATCGCCATCATCGCTCCCGCGGCGTGCGTGAAGAAAGCGCGATACCCGGGGCACAGATAGTTGAGGTGCCGGCCGCCATCTGCATCGGGGGCGATGCGGTCCTTGGGGCAACCCCCCTGGCATGCCCAGCGCACCGGACACCGACGGCAGTCGGAGGGCAGCGCGCTTTTGAGGGCACCAAACTCGCGGTGTCGGCTGGTGTTGACGAGCTCCCGGTACGACGACTCGCGGATACTGCCCAGCCGGTGGCGAGGCTCCACGAAATGGTCGCAGGAGTACACGTCGCCGTTGTGCGCAAGCACGAGCGCATTGCCGCATTCGGGCGAATGGACACACAGGCTGTACATGCCGAACAGGTTGCCGAGCATCACGTCGAACAGCTGTACGAAGCAGGAACCCACATCGCGTGTGACCCATTCGTCGAACACGGCGGTCAGGAATGCACCCCACGCGGCCGGATCAACCGAACGGGAAGTCACGTGATGGCCCTCCTGCACGTAGAGCAGCCGGGTGCCATCGGCCTTGCGCCAGCCATTCTCAGCAACGGCCAGCTGCGAGGCGTGCACGCGCTCCACGATCGGGATGAACTGGATGTGCCGTGCACCGAGCTCATCACGGAAATACCGATACACCTCGAGTGGGTGGTCCTGGTTGGCGCGGTGCACGGTGCACAGAATGTTGCGCGGCACGTCGTGTCGCTCCAGTGCACGCCACCCGCGCAGCACCTGGGCGTGGCTGCCGCGACCGGCCCTGTTCACGCGGTAGGCGTCGTGCATCGACGCCGGTCCGTCCATGCTGACGCCAACCAGCACCTGGTGGTCGGCGAGCAGGGCCGCCCATTCGTCGTCGAGGAATGTGCCGTTAGTCTGCAGCACATGGTTCACGTGTTGCCGCGGCCTGGCAAGGCGTTCGGCCAGGTCGAAGGCCTTGGCGAAGAACCCCCGGCCGCGCATTGTGGGCTCGCCCCCCTGCCAGGCCACGGTGACTTCGCCGTCGGGCTGTTCATCGAGGTAGCGGCGCAGGTGAAGTTCCATTGTCGCCTCGTCCATCGCATCAGCGCCGTCAAGCACCTGGTCCTTGGACAGGAAGAAGCAATACTCGCATTCGAGGTTGCACACGGCACCGGTGGGCTTGGCGAGCACGGAGAACCTATCGTCGAGCACAGTCTCACCTGCTTTCGGCCGGAGGGCGGAACCGATCCGCCCGAAGGGAAACGCCACAGGCCGCAGCGACGAAGCCGGACCCGTGGCGGAGGGGATAGGGAACGATGCCGCATCGTCAGCGCTTGCCGATGATGCGCGCCCTTTCAGCGGGTGTCGGCCGCTCGTACGGCTTATCGCCCAGCTCGCGCTGCAGTTCCAGCATGCGCGCCTTGAGCTGCTCGCGAACCGTCAGATACCGCGGGTCATTGTACACCGACGTGAGCTCGTGGGGGTCCTCCTTCGTATCGAACAGCTCCCATTCGGGCGGGTAGGTCACGTCGCCGGCATTCGCCAGCCCCAGACCGTCGGCGTAATAGTAGATGAGCTTATAGCGGTCGGTCACCAGACCATAGTGCGCCCACACATGGTGCATGCGGTCGTCGTGCTCCCAGTACCGGTAATAGAACGCGTCGCGCACCTCAGCGTCGGGCACGCCGGTGATCTGCGGAAGCAGGCTCATACCCTGCATGCGCTCGGGCACCGGGGCACCGGCCGCGTCGAGCAGCGTCTGAGCGATATCCACGTTCGACACGAGGTTGCGCACGACCTGGCCCTTCGGCACACGGTCCGACCACGACATGACCAGCGGCATGCGCAGCGACTCCTCGTACATGAAGCGCTTATCAAACCAGCCATGCTCACCGAGGAAGAAACCCTGGTCAGAACCATAAATAGTGATCGTGTTCCCATGCTCACCCCGTTCGACCACCCGATCGCACGCCCGACCGACGTTCTCGTCGACTGCGGCGATCGTACGCAGGTAATCCTGCAGATAGCGCTGGTACTTCCACAGCGCCATCTGGTCATAGTCCAGGCCTTCCGGCGGGTCCTGCTTGAGGTCCACATCAGCCAGGTCGTCAGCCACACGCATCGTGGCCTTGTGAGCGGGTGTTCCGCGGCCCGAGTAGTCATCCCAGAAGGTCTCCGGCACGGGGATCGGGTCCGTAAACAGGTTCATATGCCGAGGGGCAGGGATCCACGGGCGGTGCGGCGCCTTATGCCAGATAAGCAGGCACCAGGGCTTGCCCTCCTCCTGCTCGTCGAGCCAGGCGAGGGCGCGGTCGGTGAGCAGGTCGGTGGCATAGCCCTCGGTCTGCACGTCACCGTTGGCGGTGTGCAGCAGAGGGTCAATGTACGTGCCCTGGTCGTCAAACGCCTCCCAGTAGTCAAAACCCTGCGGGTCATGGATACCACCATGGCCCATGTGCCACTTGCCGAAGAACGCGGTGGCATACCCGGCCTCGTGCAGCACGGAGGCGAAAGTCGGCTGACTCGCGTCGATCGGGGTGTCCAGGGTGGTCACACCGTTGACGTGGCTGTACGTGCCAGTCAGGATCGTGGCCCGGGAAGGCGCGCACAGCGAGTTGGTCACCAGAGCCCGCTCGAAGCGGACGCCCTCCTCGGCGATCCGATCGATATTCGGCGTGCGGTTGAGCCCGCCGCCGTAGCAGCTGATGGCGGGCGCCGCATGGTCGTCCGTCAGGAAGAACAGGATGTTCGGTCGTTGGTCAGTCATGGTCGGATTCATCTCCTTGTACTTCTGGTCACGCGCCCGAAGCGCATGGCCTTGCCGTAGACTTGGGGTGGATCGAAACAGTCTGGGGGGGTCATGCCGGTGCCAGACCGCCGTGCTTTCGCAGAACATCGGCCAGCGTCCACACGACATCGGCAATGCGGCGAAGCTCGGCTTCATGGCTGGTCTCTCGCCACCGACGTGCGTAGGCCTCGAACCAACAGTCGAGGGCCTCCGCAGTCTCGAACGCGTCACCGCAACCAGCCTCGGCCAGGGCTCGGACGGTCTCGTCCGCCCTGATGCCATAGGCGGCAAGCAGATATAGACCAGCCAGGTCGAACAGTCTGATGCCTTCAACGGCAAGCATGACGGTCCGCGCCAGACCGGAGCCATGTCCGGACGTAGAGTCGTCACCCCCGAATGCGCCATGCATCGCGGCCAGGTCGACGGACAGGCGTCGCCCCGTCTCCGCAATTGCGTCACAGCGGCCAGTGCCAAGTACCCGGTCAGCGATCGCGTCAAGGTAGCGACGACGTCCCTCGCCGGCGTCGGCTGCGTCGGCGATGCGGGCTGCTCCCTGGTCCGCGGTAGCGGCCCAGTAGTCACTGGACACGGCGAGATCGACATTAAGCGGACCGTTCGCATCATGACGGCGGGACGCATCGGCGGCGAGCTCGACATATCGCACGGCGTCGGGCCAGCCGAATGTCGTGCACGGTTCCAACGCGGCGAGGTCATGGACGAATCCATCGGTCCCCCCGTACATAATCCGGTCGATGGCCCGCTCGGTGGCATCTCGGTCCACGTCGCCGCCGTTCCACCCGCACTGCGCGCCATAGCACATGCCGGGCACGCTCATCAGCAGGTCGTTGATGTGTCCGAAGTCGCCCCAATCGGTGATCAGCAACCCCTCGGCATGGTTGGTGAGTCCGTACCGCGCCATGCGGGTGATGTTCTCCCAGGCATCGTCAAGCCTGGGGGCCAGGGAATTCCAGCAGTGCACCGCCGGACACACGTATTGCGTGGCTCCGCTTTCGGCGATCTGCGCGGTCCGGTCTTCCGTCACGTCGGGCTCATACTGCCAGTTGAGCAGGATCCCTCGTCCGGCGAGCCGCCCGAGCGCCTCGGGATGGTTAACGGCGATATCGGCCCACATCATCGGCTGCAGGCCTTTGTCGACGAGGTGCTCGCACAGCGACTCAAGGTAGTCCGCGTACAACGTACCGACGCCGATCTCCCCGGTCTTGGCCCGGGAGCGGCCCCGTCCCAGGTCGAAGGTCTCGTCCGCGCACAGGTTGAACCGGCGGGATCGGAACAACGGCGCGTATTCGTCGATCATCCGTTCCACCAGTCCGAGGGCACCGGGCTCCAGCGGGTTGAAGGTGTGGTGCTCCATGCGTTCCACGAAGCTGAACGGCCGGTCTGCGTCCTCGGGGAACTCGCCGAGATCCCGATAGGCATCGGTGCGCAATGTCATGTACTGGTGGCCGAAAGTAGAAATGGAAGGCACCAGTTCAATGCCACGGTCCGCGCAGTAACCGTCGAGTTCCATGATCTCGTCGGCACTTAGCGCGCCGCTGCCGCGCCAGGCTTGGGCGAGGCCCCGGAACGCGAAGACGTGCTCCACATAAAGATGCAGCTGATTGTATTTGCAGGCGGCGAGACGGTCCACCCAGGCCTTGAGATGGGTGAGGTCGGGGACACGCCCGCGGGTCAGGTCGAGGTAATAGCCGCGCACGGGGAAAGCCGGAGCGTCCTCGATGACCCCCACGGGCAGCGCCGCCCCGACAGTCCCGAGGAGCTGCGCCAAGGTGGCGACGCCATAGCGCAGGCCATCGAGGTCGCCGCCCGTGATACGGACCATCGGGCCATCGTCGCCCTCACTGACCGCAAGGACATAGGACTGCGGAGCTGCTTCGGCATCGATGCCGAGGTCGATGAGGCAGTCCGTGGCATCCGACCTGCGCAAGTCCCAGACGAGACCGGCGCGTTCCTCCAGAACACGCAACAGGGTACGCGCGACTAAGCTGTCTTTGTCCACAGCCGCAACGGCGTCAGTTTGTGCAACAAGACCATGAACCGGCAGCAGGACCGTTCCACCGGTGAAGCAGACAGACTTGGGCTCCGGCAACAAAGCGATGTCGACAGCGCGGCCACCGTCAGTGACGCTTGTCATGTGGTTCCTTCCATCCAGACGGCGGTATCGCCGCCCGTCGTTGTCATATGATGGGGTCCGCAGGTCCCCCGGGCCCTCCAATGGGCACTGCCCCGGCTCCTTACGGAGACCGGGGCTATGCTGACCGGACGGACCTCAGACCCGCAGCCCGGCGTCAGGCGGCCTCGACCTCGTCGAACGCGGGGTCGGAGACGGCTGTGTAGAAACGGGCGCCCGTATGTTCCTCGCAGCGCACGAGGCGTGTGATACCACGGGCCTCAAGCACCGCGGGGTCCGCCGCGAGGTCGGAGGCGATGACGGTGGGACGATTCCCGGCCTTCTGCTCGCGCATCCAGGTATCAAACAGCGAGCCTCCAGGACCGCATTCACTCCTCAGCGCGGGCTCGCCGTCCGAGTTGACATCCACGACGACGGCCGTGGAACGGGTGGATGCAACATCATCGCGATGACCGCGGGCAAGCTGCCCGAACACCTCACCGATAGGTTTGAGCTGGCCTCGCTCGTCGAACAGACCGAGGGCATGTTCAAAGGGCGGGAAATCGCTCATCACGGCGGGCACGTCGTGCGAACACCACCAAGTCACGCCCCACAGGTCCGGGCAGTCGAGTGCGGAGAGAACGGTGCGACGGCAGAACTCCGGGGTATCAGAGGTCTCCAGCACGTTCTCCGGAGCACCGACCTCCTGCAGCCAGACCTTGCGGCCCGAGTCACGGGAGAAGGCGCGGGAGAGCTCAGCCAGATACAGAGCGTAGGAAGTACATTCCTCACTCATCGCGCCGTACCCCTGGGCTACGCCGTTGAACACCCATGCGTGGACAGCGGTCATGTCGCCCTTGTTGCCGGACTGCACCGGCGTGAAGGGGTGGCCGTCCAGGAACCAGACACCGTCATTGACACTGTACAGTGCCTTGCCGCCCGAGGTCGCAGCGGCTTCGAGCGTGGCGTCGAGCCAGCCGTCAATCTGATCGGGGGTGGCCGTCATCTTTGTGGGATGCGGGCGGTCGGACAGCTGATTGACCTCATTGCCGACCGTGATACCCTTGAACGCCGGTTCCTTCGCGAGCTCGCCGCCAAGAACTCGGATGAGCTCGCACTCTGCGGACACGGCATCGGGATCCGTGAACATATTGCCGGTGTGCCAGGTGACGAGCCAGCTGGGCAGGAAGTCGAAGCTCGACAGGTGCCCCTGAAACACATCCACAAAGACGTCCAGGCCATGCTCGCCAGCAAGATGCACCATGTGGCGCACATCCTCGACCCCCTTGCGGTTGATCCACGTGCGGTTCGGCTGGAGCACCGGCCACAGGGGGAAGACGCGCACATGGTCCATGCCCAGCGCGGCGATCTGCTCGAAATCGTGGTCGATGCTCTTCCAATCCTGGTCGAGCCATGCGTAGAACCATCCGTGAGACGGGGTGTAGTTCACGCCGAATCTCATTACATTCACTCCTTGTCAGTCCTGATGCGCTCAGCCCTTGATTCCGCCTTCTTCCACGCCCTTGAAGAAGTAGCGCTGGAAGATGAGGAAGAAGATGACGATCGGCACCAGAGCGATCACCGTGCCGGCCGCAATGAGCCGCGGATCGGACACGAACTGGTTCTTCAGTCGGTTCAGCCCGACAGTCAGGGTGTAGACCGAGTCGTCACCCAGGATGATCAACGGCCACAGGAAGTCGTTCCAGGCGCCAACAAAGGCGAAGATCGTAACGACGGTCATCGTACCCTTGACCTGGGGCAGACACACGTTGAAGAACCGCTGCCACACGTTCGCGCCGTCGACTTTGGCTGCTTCCTCAAGCTCCATCGGGATGGCGGAGAAAGCATTCATCATGAGTAGCACATTCATCGCGGAGCACAGGCCCGGCAGTGCGGCGCCGAGCAGCGTATTCTGCAGGCCGAAGTTCTTCACAATGATGAACTGGGAGATGAGCAGCGTCTCGCCCGGGATCAGCATGGCACTGAAAATCATGAGCACGACGATGCGCTTGCCCCAGAACTTGAGACGGGCCAAGGCATATCCGGCGAGCGTGGAACCGACCACATTGCCGCACACGGAGATGGCGGCGACGATCAGCGAGTTGCCGAAATATTTGAGCACCGGGATACGGTTGAAAGCCTCGATGAAGTTGTCGAAGGTCGGGTCCTTCGGGAACACATAGGGCGGCACGGCGTAGATGTCGTCTCCCTTGCCCTTGAAGGCCAGGGTCAGCTGCCACAGCAACGGGCCGATGAGAATGACGAAGAACAGCACCAGCAGCGCGTACTGCACTACCTTGCCCGTATTTTTCCTATGCATCGCGGTCCACCTTTCGCTGGACGAAGAATTCGATGGCGATCAGGCTGCCGACGATGAGGAACACCAGCATGCTGATGGCGCCCGCATAGCCGTACTTGGCGTTCAAGCCGGTACCGTAGTTCTTGATCAGCATCGTCATCGTCACGTCGCGGCCGCCCACGCCGCCAGTGCCACCGGTGAGGACGTAGATCTCGTTGAAGACTCGGAACGCCGCGGCGGAGGACAGCAGCATGATAAGTACCATCGTGGAACGGCATCCGGGCACGGTGACATGCAGGAAACGTCGGACCACGCCGGCTCCGTCGAGGGCAGCGGCCTCGTACAGGGTGGGGTCGATGTTAGCCAGGGCGGAGAGGTAGATGATCATGTAGTAGCCGAGGCCAGTCCAGATCGTGATGGCCATAGCGCTGAACAGCAGCAGCCACCGGTCGGTCAGGAACGGCACTGCCTGTTTGATCCAGCCGGCGCTCTCGAGGATGGAGTTCACCAGGCCGCGGGTGTCGAGCAGGTTCGTCCACACCAGGCCGACGATAACCGTCGAGACCACGACGGGCAGGTAGAACGAGGCACGGAAGAAGGCAAGGACCTTGGAGTTGCCGGCCACCAGCGATGCCAGGATGAGCGGTAGGATCACCATGCAGGGCACCACGCACACCACATACAACGAGGAGTTGATGAGGCCGGTGTGAACCGCATCGTCGGCAAGCATCTTGCGATACTGCTCAAGGCCGACGAATTGGCCGGGGTTGGAGAACGTCGCGTCGGTGAAGGACAGGCGGATGGTGTTTATGAAGGGGATAATGACGAAGGTCAACGCCACAAGGATGGCGGGGAGGACGAACAGCCAGCCGGAGAAGCCCCTGCCCTCGCGGATGTGATGCTGCTCGTCAACGTAGTCGGGAGAATTGGCGCGAGAATTACGCGCACCGCGCACAGAACCGTGGTTCTTGTGCGCGGTGCGCTTGGCGCCGCTGGAAACGGTGCCGGAGGTCATTACTTCATATCCTCATTCGCGATCTTGACGACCTTGTCCAGCGCCTCCTTAGCGGTCTGCTCCCCCTGGATGGCCAGGGCGATCTGCTCACGCAAGGCGGTCTTGGCATTCTCGGAGAACGGAGACGGGGAAGCGAACCAGTTGTCGTCCTTCACGGCCTTGGAGGCCAGAGCGACGGCCTTGTCCTGCATGGAGTCGCCGGTCGGGGAGAATGCCGGGTCGTCGATGGCGTCCTTGACGGACGGGAAGGTGTGGGACTTGGTGCAGAATTCGGTCTGGTTCTTCTTGTTCGTCACGAAGCGGGCGAACTTCATCGCCAGATCCTTATTCTTGGCGGTATTGCTGACGACCAGCGTCTCCATGGCGACGTTCTGCTTGCCGCCCTCGCCGATCAGACGCTCGACAATGGCGAGGTTCTCGTACACCTTCGGAGCGTTCTCCTCGAAATCGGACACGGAGTACGCGGAGCCGGACAGCGAGGCGACATTGCCTTCCTTGAAGGCATCGCCCTCGCCGGTCCACTGGTTGTTCAGCGCGTCAGCGGACAGCGACTTCTCCTTGTACATGTCGATGTAGTGCTGGACGAGCTCCACACCCTTCTCATCGTTGAAGGTGAACTCCGTCTGGTCCTCGTTCATCAGCTGGGAGCCGTACTGGCCCAGGGACTCGAGAGTGGGCACAGCGGCGACCATATTGGTGCCGGGGCAGTTCTTGCCGATGGTGCTCGCCGCAGTGAAGAAGTCATCCATTGTGGTCGGGACGTCGGTGACGCCGCACTGCTGGAGAACCGCAGTGTTGTAATACTGCACGCCTGAGTTGAGGTACCACGGATAGGCGTAGGCGCCTTCCTCGAGATCGTCGCCCTTGAAGGTCACGGCACCCCAGGAGGAGTCGGTAAACTGGTCGGCACCCTTGGGGTCATCCTTGGACAGGTTCGCAATAACGCCGGCTTTGGCCAAGCTGTAAGCGCCGTTCGGGCTCATGTCGACGACATCGGGCAGCGTGCCGGCTGCGGCATCGGCGTTGATCTTGTCGCTGTAGCCGTCGGCGGGCTGGTCAATCCACTTGACCGTGACACCGGGGTTGTCCTTCTCGAACTCCTTGATAAGGCTCTCGAAGTACGGGGTGTACGTATCGTTCTTCAGATTCCAGGTCTGGAAAGAGACTTCCTTGTCAGACCCGGCGGTGGATGACGAGCCGCAGGCCGCCATAGACAGCATCATGACGGCGGCGCCAGTGAGGGCAATGGCCTTCTTCACAGATTGCATCTGCTTTCCTTTCTGTTTCCTTTTTTCCGTCCCGTCTCCTGAGCTAGGACGGAAGCCGCACTCGTTGGCATCGACACATGGGCAGCACCTCCCGCCCAAGCATCTCCACGCTGAGATATGCGCTTGCTCCTCTCCAGGAAACAGGTTTTCGACCTGATTCCTAAAGCGGTTTAGTTCATAAACTAACACCTCGTTCCGAACTTGTCAAAACGACACTCCCATCCCGAGTATCCGCCCGGAACACCGGGAGAATCCTTGGAATCAAGGCCTCCTATTTCTCGCAACAACACCTCCACGACACACCGGGTCACATACCTCGACTTCGTTGGAAACCGAGGGATTTCTTTGCTCCCGACTCCCATCCGGCATATTTCGAGCACCGGCACAGACCCACACGGAGGCAACAGTGACTCTGCGCCCGCGGCAGCCCAGGCTCGATCAGCGCGCCGCCGGGACCTCTCATCGCCGGCCGATGTACATGGGTGACCCTATAAGCTTAATTGCTTTAGTTCCTCTGGAGGAGCTGCCCCCCACTGGCGTCCGTCGTTGCGAGGAAGGAACCGTCATGAGCGCCATCCCTCCAGACGTTGCCTCAAGCGCCCGCGCTCCCGTCTTTGTCCCACCCATGCGCAAGGGCGGTCCCGCAGCCAACTTCGGAGCCCACCGAGCGACGCGCGCCAAGAACACCGCATTGTCTGCGACCCCACTAAACTGCTTCATGGCCTTCAAAGGCCGATCATTCTCATCGTCACCCCGCACAACGTCGTCATCCGGGAGGAACCAACCATGACCGGTGCCCTGGCGCACTATCTCGGCACGGACCGCAAGGGAGTGCGCATCTTCCTGACCATCTCGCTGTCCGCCTGCGTATATTGGTTCCTGTCCATCAAAACCGTGGTGTACGAACCGTTCCGGCAGGCGCTCGACGTCACGAACACGCAGCTGGGCGTGCTGCTCAGCATCACGGGCTTCGTGCAGGTGTTCGGCTATGTGGCATTGGGCTGGCTACAGGATTCGCTGCAGATTCGCAAGGTCATCGCCGTCGACCTCGTAGCCTACGCCCTGCTGGCGCTCACGCTCGCGGTCCTGCCCGACCTGCCGTTCTGGTGGCTGTGCTGCGTGTTCGCCGGCTTCGGTCTGTTCGGCGAGGCCCTGTACTAGCCCACCATCCAGAAGGCGACACGCGGACTGTCTGGCCCCGCCCATCAGGCCGCGTTGTTCAGCACGCAGGAGGCGCTGCGCGGCGCGATGGGGTTGGCAGCGAACTTCGTCACGCTCACACTATTCCTCGCCGGGGGCTCGCGCATCATCGGCGTACGAGCAGCAATGGCCTGTTACCCGCTCATCATGATCGTGCTTGCGATCATCGTCCTGAGGAACACGCCTGCGGATTTCCTCCGCACATCCGGAGGCGATGCACAGCGCCCCACCGCCGGCGAGGGTCTGCGCTCAGTGGCAGCGGCGGTGCGCTCCCCCATCGTGTGGACCACCGGCATGGCAGCGATGACCTGTTACGTGGTGTACATCGCGGCGACCACCTACGCGCTGCCACTGTTCCAGGACACCTACGGCATGCCCAGCCAGCTCGTGGCAGTGCTCGGCATGGTGAACACCGGCGTGTTCCCCGTCGTCTCCGCGCTGGCCTCGGGGCTGGTCGCGCGCCGGTTCCCGACAAGCCCGTGCTGGATGGCTGCGCTCTTCGTCATCGCCACATTCCTCGGCGTTGTCATCATGGTGATGCCTGCAGGGGGGATCCCCCGTGCCGGTCATCGTCGTCACAGCACTGCTGGCGCTGAGCTGCTATGGCATCCGCGCTGTGTACTTTGTGCCGATCGGTGAATACGGCACAGACCCGCGACACTCGGCCACCGTCATGTCAGTGGCGTCGTTCCTCGGCTACCTGCCGTCGTTCTTCGCCTACCCGTTGTTCGGCGCCATCATCGATGCCAGCGGCGGCGGCATCGCGGCGCAGCGCACCGTCTTCGCCCTGGTCGTCGCGTCCTGCGCAGCCGAGGCGGTGTTCAGCCTCGCCAGCCATCGGCTCATCGTGCGCCGGCGGCGGGACACCGGCTGGCCGGCACCCATCGCGGTGGACGTAAGCTGATCATCATCCATCCCATCTCAAGCGAAGGAGCATCCCATACGCATCACCCAACTCGGCACCGCAGCCGCCGAACGAATCCCCGGCCTGTTCTGCCGCTGCGCCCTCTGCCGACGCGCCGCCGAAACCGGAGGCAAGGACATCCGCACGCAAACCCAGGCCGTGATCGACGGCCACGTGCTGCTCGATTTCCCCGTCGACACCTACCTGCACGCGCTGCACGGCGAGCTCGACCTGCCCGCCGTCTCCACACTGCTGGTCACGCACTGGCACTCCGACCACTTCTACGGTGAGGACCTCGCCTACCGCATGGACGGATACGCGCTCGACAACCCGACCCCGCTCACGGTCTATGGATCAGCCACGGTACGCGGCTTCTACGACCGCGCCTTCTTCCTGGAGCAGCGCTATGACGACGAGCATCTGCGGTTTGTCACCGTGGCCCCCGGCGACGCGTTCACCACCGACGACGGTTACGGATGCCACGTCTTCGAGGCCCGCCACGGCCACGAATTCGGCGACTGCCTGATCTATGCGGTCAGCCACGACGGCCGCACCATGCTGTACGCGCACGACACCGGTTTCCCTTACGACCGCACCTGGCGGATGCTCAAGGAATCCGGTCTGGTCTTCGACTATGTGTCGATGGACTGCACGCACGGCCTGATCGATAATCCCTCGTGGGGGGACCCACATGAACCTCGACCAGAACGTCGCAATGCGCCGGCGCATGCTCGACGAGGGCTTGGCGCACGACGGCACCATGTTCGTGGCAAATCATTTCTCACACAACGGCCGCGCCACCCAACGGGGGCTGCGGACATTTTCTTGGAGATAGTCATGCAGCCATTCCTTGGCTTTGACGATATTGTACCGGA
>ENA-OXNV01000234-OXNV01000234.1-human-gut-metagenome-genome-assembly--contig:-NODE-234-length-20683-cov-12.509_pt1 | contig 20683 bp, 27 predicted proteins | sample MGYA00249745_ERZ652499 | MGnify/ENA primary metagenome ERZ652499 (study PRJEB26925, sample SAMN05826946) | human gut metagenome | biome: ENVO:2100002; feature: ENVO:00000062; material: ENVO:00002003...
GCGTCCTTGTTCTCATCCTCGCTGCCGAGCGCGTAATGCTTGAGCAATGCGGCGATGGTGTCCCGCTGCATATCGCCGTCGGCGCCCTCGACGCTAGCCTCGGGCACGCCGGACCCCACGACCCAGGACTGCACATGTCCCTTGCCGATCACGGCTTCCGGCAGTGCGGTGAGCACCATGTTCTGCGCGCGCTCCGGGCCCAGATACCGGACCATGCCGGTGTTCGCGCGGGCGGCGGCGCTGGTGGTGAGCACGGCGGCACCGGGGTAGCGCTGCGAGCCGGTCACCAGGCCAACCACGCCCCGGGAATATTTGGAATCCTCGAACCGGGGGAGACGGACCGCGTCGGACGCGAACGAATTATCCACCACCTCGACGTCCGGATCCTTGTCGTCGATATCGAATCCGAAATCGAATAACTCGATACGGCCGCAGGCGAACGTGGCGGGCGGCAGCACCGCGCACGGCTTCATCGCGCCGAACGTGACCGTGACCGTGGCCGGAATGTACGGGCCGGGCAGAGAACCATCGTTCACACCGACGCCGGATGGCGTATCCACAGCAAGTACCAGCGGAAAATCGCCTGACGACTCACGGTTCGGCAGGGCGGGCTCATCGGGAGACTCGCCGTCGAGACCAAGGGCGGAGGCGAGCGCGGCGGGAATGCCGCGTAGCGAGCCTTGAATGCCGATGCCGGTCATCGCGTCGATGATCAGATGCGATTTCCTGGCCACGGCGATGGCGGTCTGCAATCGCTCGCCGGCCTCACCGGCGGAAAACCCGGACGCGCAACCGGGAATATCAGCCGCGGGATCAAGCACCAGCACCTTGCCGCCGGCGCGCACGAGCGCGGCGAATCCGGCCTCATGCAACGACCGGCCCACGGCGATGGCAGTGACGTTCGCGCCCTCCTGGGCCAGTGCGGCGGCCGCGAACAGACCATCGCCACCATTGTCTCCGGCCCCGGCCAGCAGCACGATCGACGTGTCCTCCAGCGCCAGATCCTCGTTGTCCAGCATACCGGCCGCCATGTGGGCCGCGGCCTGGGCGGCCATGCGCATCAGCGGCACGCCTTTGTCCAGCAGAGGTCGCTCCATGGCCCGGACCGTATCGGAGTCATAGGCGCTGTGCAGCAGCAGTTCGCGATGATCGGCGTCTTCGGTGTATTCCATGGTAACCCCTTTCTTGTGTTTGTTACTTGCGGCCCGTGTTTACAGGCCGTACACCTCGTGGGCGAACTTTTCGAGCACGGGGATCGAGCGCTTGACTTTCTCCGTGTCGATGCAGTAGGCCATGCGGAAGTATCCGGGCACGCCGAAGCTGTCGGACGGCACGAGGATCAGGTCGTATTCCTTGGCCTTCATGCAGAACGCCACGGCGTCGTCCTCTAACGCCTTGGGGAAGATGTAGAACGTGCCGCCGGGGCGCACCACGTCGAAGCCGATGCCGGTCAGCGCATCGTAGAGCAGGTTCATGTTCGTCTCGTAGACGTTGAGATCGGCGGTTTGGTCGATGACCTTGGCCACGCCCAGCTGGATCGAGCTCGGCGGGCAGTTGTGGCCGGTGCCGCGCGAGATCTGGCCCATCATGGGCACGAGCAGGTCGGCGTCGGTGGCTGTGGGGTTCACCGCGACATAGCCGATGCGTTCGCCCGGCAGGCTCAGCGACTTCGACCACGAGTAGCAGGTCAGCGAGTTCGCGTAGAAGCTGGCCGGGTAGGGCTGGGTGGCGCCGTCGAACACGATTTCGCGGTACGGTTCGTCGCTGATCAGGAAGATGTCGTGGCCGTATTCGGCCTGCTTGGCGGTCAGGATCGCGGCCAGACGCTTGAGCGTGTCCGCCGAATACACCGCGCCGGACGGGTTGTTCGGGGTGTTGATGAGCACGGCCTGCACGTTCGGGTTGAGCGCGGCCTCGAATGCGTCGAAGTTGATTTGGAAGTTCTCGGTGTCGGCCGGCACGATGGTCAGCTTGGCGCCGGTGCCCTTGACGTACGGCTGGTATTCGGGGAAGTAGGGGGCGAAGGTGATGATCTCGTCGCCCGGCTTGGTCACCGCACGCATCGCGTGGGACAGCGCGCCCGCCGCGCCCGTGGTCGGGAAGATGTGGTTGCCGGTGTATGCCATGCCGAAACGTTCGTTGAGGTTTTCGGCGATCGCGTCCTTGACGCATGGGATGCCGAGCGAGGGGGAGTAGCCGTGGATGGCCACCGGGTCGCCGTTTTCGTAGAGGTCGACCATGGCGTCGGTGAAGGATTTCGGAGCCGGCACCGAGGGATTGCCAAGGCTGTAATCGAACACGTTCTGGTAGCCGATTTCGGCACCGCGGCTCGTGGCGTACTCGCTCAGTTCGCGAATCACGGACTTGCCGCCAAGCATGGCCTTGTATTCCTCATTGATCATGGCTGTTCTCCTCGCATGGTTGTACTGGTATGCACCACGCTACTACTATCGCGGCCGGTTTGCGCCATTTGCCGCGCCGTGCCTAAGCCGGCTGTTCTATTTGTTCTATTAGTGGAGTTTGAACCGGCATATACCCTTGCAATAAAGCCATTTGTAGGGTCTGAGGCTTTCCGGGGTTGCTTGTCTCATAGATTTTCGGCCTCTTGATATTTGCGGTTGATAGCTGTGATGTGTGTGGGCGATGGCTGTTGAGGCATCATGGGGATCTCTTCGACTGTCCGCCGTCGCCATGCCGCCATGATGCCTACAGAAAGTCGAGTTGCGTATTTCCGCCAAGCAGGGTGGTGACCGGTGGGGGCGATCGGTGGGGGGGGTGACCGACACCCGGTCTGACGGATTATTCGAAGGCAGCATCGTTACAGCCACGAATTATGCAGAGATACTCCGCAAGGATATTGCCGGTTGCGCACGTTCCCTGATTATCTCGGCTGAATATGTATCACAACAGGGACTCAGCGCAATTGACGATGAATTGCTCCGACTGGCCGACAGGAAAGCGCTCATCGAAGTTTATGTCCGTTTGCCGGCGACTGCTGTGGTGGCAACCAGAACACGAATAGAACGGAATATTAATCGGCTGCGTGCTATTGGGTGCATTGTCCGGACCGTCGAATCGTGTTCCGATTTTGCCATAATCGATGACGGATTGATTTGGTTTGGAGGCATCCCTTTACTTGGCAATCCAAGGAGTGACGACTGTGCACTTCGATTCAAAGATACGAAAATCGGCGAGAATCTAGCAGATGGACTGAAACGACGGTCGTCCTGAGTCAATATTCAGTTAAGATAATCGCGCAGTACGAGGGCGTGATTGATGTGCGGGTCCTTGGCGGCATAGAGCAGGGTCACGTCGGGATGCTCCGCGCAGATGTGGCGCAGATTGTCCACGGCGGCATTGGCGTCGAGCTCGGCGATGTAACGCATGCGGAATTCCGCGAATTTGGCGGGGTCATGGCCGAACCATTTGCGCAGGAGGGGAGAGGGAGCGACGTCCTTCAGCCACAGGTCCAACGCCGCACGCTCTTTCGTCATGCCGCGAGGCCACAGGCGATCCACCAGCACCCGATACCCGTCCGACGCAGTCGGCTCTTCATATATACGTTTGATTGCAATACCCATACGCCCCATGATTGGCGTGCGCTTGCCGGAAGTCAAGGGGAGACGCGATCCATCTACCCGTTCGATTTCTGGGTGTTCTGTCTAAGGCCTTGTGCTATGACAGCTAGCGATTCAGCAGCTTTTGGTGATATCGTCCAACCGGACCGCCTTGCCCCTGTCGAAGGTGTTCATAGTGAGATCGACGGGTTTGGTCTTGATGAACGCTGACAGCGCGGTGTGCGGCGGGTTGTCGATCAAGTGGGTGATGGGGGCAATCGCCTCCTCGACGCTGACGCCCACAATGGCGTAAATGGCACGCGCCAGCAGCTTCATCAGTGGCGAATCGAAACTGTTCAATGCCTCATTGCTGCGCACGGCCCAAGGGTTGAACAACACATAGTGGATGCGGCCTCCGGTCTGCTGTTGGTTTTCCGCGAAGAGCACTCCCAGCAGATCGTTCAGACGACTCGTACAGATAGTCGCGCAATGCTAGAACGTGATTGATGTGCACCCTTCATTGACGGTCTCTCAATTGATCTCCTGCGATTCATGCCGTATAAGGAAGTTCTCGACCAAGGCGATCATCGTGTCCTTCCCCGCAGGTGCGGACAGCGCAATCATCAGCGTCATCGCCGCCAAGGCGTTACCCTCCACAAGCAGGGGAGTCATCGTCGCCCAGTATACTGTTGCCGTTCAGGAAATACACGAACAGTGCGGCGGCACAACGTTTATTGCCGTCGGAGAACGGGTGATCCTTGACAACTTGATACAGCAGGTTCGCGGCTTTCTCCTGGGTGGAACGGTACAGTTCTTCGCCTCCGAACGTCTGGTAGAGTCCTGCGACGATTCCTTGGAACGAACCGTTGCGTTCCCTCCCGAACAGATCGGATTGCGTGTAGAACGGCATCGACCGGATGAACAGCATCGCGTCCTCATAGGTCAAGACCCACTGGGACTCGTCGCCCTTGGGTATAGGGACATTGCCTGTGTCATAGTCGTTAAGCAGCACAAGACTCGGCAAATATCGTTCCAAGATCTCTGCGGTGCCAGCAATTTCCGGTTCGGTGGACCTCGATAGCACCTTGATGACGGCGTGAAGTGCGTCAAGCCGCTTGCGATTGATGATATAACCATCAACGAGATGCTGCTTCAGAACTGAGTTGGCCCATCGCCGGGAATAGATGCCTTCCTTGGATTTGACGCGGTATCCGACCGACAGGATCATATCCAAGTTGTAATGCTCGACTTGGTATGTCTTACCGTCAGATGCAGTTGTCGCAAATTCTGCGACAACTGAAAATCCATTGGGCTCTTCCCTCAATGCATTGCCGATATGCTTGCCGATTGTTTTGATATCGCGGCCAAACAGCAATGCCAATTGCTGTTTGTTAAGCCACCCGTGTCCTCGTCCACCTTCACATCGAGGTGCACGGCGTGGTCCGCGCTCTCGCACAAAGCAATCTGCTGCTTCAGTTCCTCGCCAGTCATGAGATTACCTCTCTTTTTCGGCTGTCTGTAAATCATGTCGTTGGCGTCGCCAAATTATGCATCCAGTTTATCAGGACAGTCGAACATTTGTTCGATTACTGTATCTCGCATCTTTGTATGACTTTCCCGACGACGTATTGGCTATGACGGAGGTAATGGGCACGGGGATAATGCTGATGATGGGCATTTCCATCATGCAAAAACCTATGCCCCGTATTGAAAAAGCTATTGGACCAAGCCGTTGGGCTTAGGCCATGATAATTGGGCCATTGCGCGGCTTATCCGTTCGACGGATGTTCCGGATTTGCGATGGCGTTGAATTGCAATTATCAAATGAAAGAGCAAATTGTATGAGCGAAAACAATGATGCCAAACACGTGCTGTTGGTGTTGATCAGTCACTCCGATTTGGGAGGTGTGAGACCTACTGGCTTTTATGTTGATGAGGCCGCACATCCTTGGCAGGTGTTCAGACGAATGGGCTTCACTGTGGGCCTTGCATCCATCGCTGGTGGCGTACCGCCGCAGGCTGGCCGTCATCCCGGTGACCCTGTGCAAGAGCAATTTCTGCATGATGCGGATATATCACGCCAGCTAGTGAATACGCGCGCCTTGGCTCAAGTAAACACGAACCGATATGATGCGGTGCTATTCGTTGGCGGTCACGGTGTGATGTGGGATTTCCCCAACAATTCTGTGGTGAACGCCGTCGGCCGGAACATCTGGGAGCGCGGCGGCATTGTGCCATGGGCCTGCGGCATTGGTGGATATGACGTTGTCGGATGGCAGTTATCTGATTGCCGGCAAGCAGGTCACCGGATTCACCAACGGCGAAGAGCAAAATCTCGGGCGTTATCCGTGGCTGCGGCGGGCGAATAGAAGGGAGATTGAGATAGAGGCAGGGGAGATGCCGGGTGCATCGCCGGCATCACGCCTCCGTGAAATACTCGTTTTCGTCCGCAAGCCGGCCGCCTTTGATGAACAGGAATCGCTCGCACAACTCCTGCAGCCGGAGATGAGCATGGCGATGCTGCGGTCGGAAGCCCACTGTCTGAGCACGGCGATGAGCTGGAGCACGCCGTCCGGGTCGAGGTCCACGAACGGTTCGCCGAGAATCAGGAACTCCGGATCATTGACCAGCGCGATGACCAACGCAAGACGCTGTTTCATGCTGAACGAGAAACCGGCGGGCCTGCGGTCGCGGTACGGCCAAAGTCCCACAAGTTCAAGCACCGGGCGGATTGGGAGGCGCGAGCGGTGGGTCGGACGATTACAGTGTGAGCCGAATACGTTCATGAATCATCGAATCACAAGGCGAGGCGGACCGCAAGTATTCGAGAGTCGCCAGTTCGGTCGATTTCAATGACAATGGTGTGGACGATTACGCGGATATCGTGGCGGGTGCGCGCAAGGACGCCGAAAACCATCCGGCTTACGATTCCGGCTACTATCAGGGCGGCTATCCGCCGGCCGATCGCGGGGCGTGCACCGTACGTGATTCACAACATGGCGCAGCGGCAGCGCGAAAACGACTACTTCGCCTTCAAGAAGCACATGACGGTCACCGGGCACTACCGTTTCGACGCTTCGAAAGTGCTGTAGAGCGTACTCAGGGCTTGGCGGTGACGGTCGGAGCGGCGTCGGCATTGCCGGCTTTGGCTCCGGCTGCATCAGCTGAATCGGTGCCGGCCGCACTGGCGTTAGCACTATCGTCAGCGTTGGCACCGCCGGCTTTGTCCTTGGCATCAGCCGCGCTCCCGCCATCGATCACCAGTCGCAGATAATCGCGGTCGGCGGACTTGCGGCGCGGCACGAACCGACTGATGATGGAGTTTTTCTTGCCGCGGTTCTTCACGTACAGGAAGCCGAACACGGAGAACACGACCGCGCCGATGAAGTTGACGATAAGATCCTCCATCGTGTCGATCAGACCGATGTCGAGGTAGCCGCCGAGGCCCAAGTCTTGGCCATTGACCGTGACCTGGGTGATGTCGTTGATGCGAATCGCATGGTTGGTGTGCGTGGGGTCGAGCATCACCGAGCTGATGGAATGCACGATGGCGTCTTTCTGCATGTCGAATCCGAACAACTGGTCCATGCCGAATTCGAAGAACTCCCAGATCACGCCGATGGTCATGGAGAAGCAGAAGGAGACGATCGCCAGATACAGGGGCGAAAACTCGAACTTCACCCGGTCGGACCGGTTGAGCAGGTCGACCAGCGAGAAGCCGATCGCCGCGGCGAGGAAGCCGTTCATCGTGTGCAACACCGTGTCCCAGAACGGGAAGATCTCATAGAACGAACTGATCTCGCCAAGAATCTCGGACGAGAACACGAACACCAGCACGATGACTTCCAGCACCGAAGGCAGCTCGATGCGGAACTGCACCTGGATGAACGCCGGCGCCAACAGCAACAGCAACGTCAGGATGCACAGGAACACATTTTCGTAGTTGCCGTTAAAGAACTGGAGTATTGCCATGGCGAGCACCAGCATGCGCAGCACCACATAGACCGCGAATGAGCTTTTGTGTTCGCGGATTTCCATGCCTACGGCTCGGCTCATGGTCTTCCAGCGTACGCGCCAGGACGGTTTGCGTTGTGCGTCGTGCTGTTGTGACCGTTTCCGGGTCATTCTTGCCTCTTTCTCGCATTGTTCTCGCGCCAGTCTATCCGAACCTGCTTACAGGCAATCGGCAAGAACGGGCGATAGTCCGGCCGCATGAACCGAATGGAAACCGATGCTGCCTCGATTGTGGACCGCACGAATCATGCGGCGATGCTCGATAGGGCCATTGTGCCGGCGGCACGCCACCGCGTGCTGATTGCAGTGCTCGCCGTGCTGCTGTACCGCCGTATGGGCATGATTACACCGCTGATCGTGGCTCATGGCATGTATGACGTCTCCGCCGCCATGACCAATCTGACCGGAATCGCCGGCTCCTCATGGTCACTGGTCGTAGGGCTGGCAATCATGGCCATGCCGGTGGTTTGGGCTATCGTGAGGTGTGCGAGATAGGCTTTGTACCGGTTGGCAGCAAATCAAACCAGCGAGACAACGGAATGAACGAAGCGAAAGGAACGGTATCTGATGACTCCGATTGAATTGTCAACCCGACGCCGGGTTACGGGACTGACTTCGGATGAGTTCGCCAGGCTGTTCGTCTCTTTGCAACGCGATGTGGACGGCGAAGCCGCGCATTGGAGCGCCACGGACGTCGAATCCTGGGAGCTGGTCGGCCCGCCGGTGACCGCCGAACAGCATCTTATCGACACGTTCGCCGCGGCCAACGAATTCGTGGCCACGCTTGCGGACCGTCTGTACCACACGATCATGCCAGTCACGGAAGAATCGGTCATCACCGCATACGCTGATGACCTCACATTCTGGGCATCGCATCCGGACCTTGGCGGAGTGCCGTGCGCATTATGGAACATCGCCGCACTGCAGGCGGCCGAATGGGTCCGCAAGGAAACCGGCATCGCCTGTGAACTAGACGTGCGCGAACCGCTGGTGTGACAGCTGAGCTCAAACATGGGCGTAGGTAACGGCATGGTTTGAGGACTATGGTGTTGCGTTACCGGTCGGAAAGGATATGATGGTGGGGCGTCATAGCAAAAAAGCGCGTGGACAGTCGAGGAGACATGCGCGAAAGCCCTCCGTTTGGAGTGAAATTCGCGGCTATCTGCTGACGGTGATCGCGGTGATGCTGGTCGTGTTGCTGGGACGCACCTTCGTGTTCAACGTCTATGTGATTCCATCCCGTAGCATGGAAGACACGTTGCAAATCGGCGACCGCGTATTTGCCTCGCGATTGACTCCGAGACTCTTTGCACTGCACCGTGGCGACATCATCGTGTTCAAAGATCCCGCAGACTGGATGGAGGGGGAGCAGCTTCCCACCAATCTGATGTCGATAATCGACAGCAATCGTTACCTAATCAAACGTGTCATCGGTCTGCCCGGCGATACCGTCGCCTGCAAGGGATCCGGGGAGCCCATCACGGTCAACGGCAAACCCATTGATGAAAGCGCTTATCTTAAGTCCGGCGTGAATCCAAGCGACAGTCCTTTTTCCGTAACCGTTACTGACGGCAACGTGTTCGTGCTTGGTGATAATCGCTCCAATTCCAGAGATTCTCGATACCATCTTGACGACGGCAACAATGGGCTAGTGCCATACGACGATATCCAAGGTGTGGCGTTGTTCCGCTTCTGGCCATTTACGAGAATCGGCTTGCTCAATTGAGTTTGGCGTGAATACGCAAGTTGACATGTGTCGCACGGCCCGGTGCATCCTGCAGTCGGACCGTTTCCGGAACCCTCCCCCCGAAATCTGACGACCCCCTGTCTCACAGCTATCGCACAGCTCCGATACGGGAAACGTGCGGGTGATTCCATAACGACTACGTACTTCAGGAAGTGACGTGTATCACATTATGGTCATGTGTTCAGTCGCGCGCGACCCAAAGCGTATCGAGGTCGTCGGCCTCGGTCGCCTTTTTGCGCTTGCGTACCCACTGTTGCAGGAAATACGCCCCATAGCAGGCCACGATGAACACGAGCTCGGCCACGAGCGCGAACCGTTGCTCCACGTCGAAAATCACCAATACGAACGATGCGGTGCACAGGATGAACGCCGCCCAAGACACGTACGGATAGCCGGGCGTGCGGTATTTGAGTTCGCTGGTGGAATGGCCGGACTCCAGCCAACGGCGACGGAACACGATCTGGCAGTAGGCGATGGCGATCCACACCACCACGGCGGACAGGCCGGAAAGCGCCACCAGCACCAGGTACACAGTCGAGGCGGCGATCACGGAAGACAGGAGCGCCAGCAGGCCACCGGCCATCGCGGCGCACAAGGCGAGCATCGGCACGCCGCGACGGTTCGTTTTGGCGAACCAGCGCGGAATCATGCCTTCGTTGCCCATCGACCACACCATGCGCGTGGAGGCGTACAGGCCGGAATTCGAGGCGGAAAGCACGGCCGTCAGCACCACGAAATTCATGATGTCGCCCGCATAGGGGATGCCGATGCTGTTGAAGACGAGCACGAACGGGCTTTCGCCCACGCCGGCCTGGCGCCACGGGATCAGCGCGCACATCACGGTGATCGAGCCGATGAAGAACAGCGCCAGACGCCACAGGGTGGTGTGGATGGCTTTCGGCACGGCGGTTTGCGGGTCCCTCGTCTCACCGGCGGTCACGCCGATGAGTTCGGTGCCGGAGAACGCGAAGTTGACGGTCAGAATCGTGGCGAACACCGGCATGAAGCCGTTGGGGAAGACGCCGTCCTTGATGAGATTGCCGAACATCGGGGCATGTTGGTAGCCGGCGACCGGGATGACGCCGAAGATGGCGAGCGATCCGATGACGATGAACGCGCAGATGGCGAACACCTTGATGGAGGCGAACCAGAACTCCGCCTCGGCGAAGAAACGCACCGACAAGGCGTTCAGGGTGAAGATGAGTGTGATGCACGCCGCGCTCCACGCCCATGTGGGACTGTTCGGGAACCAGCGCTGCATGAGCAGCCCGGCGGCGGTGAACTCGGATCCGAGCGCCACCGTCCATGTGAGCCAGTACTGGATCGCGATCACGAAGCCGGTACCCGGGCCGATGAACTTCTCGGCATACACATGGAAGGAGCCGGTCACCGGCATGGCCACGGACAGTTCGCCGAGCGTGAGCATGACCAGGTAGACGATCAGCGCGCCGATGCCATACGCCAGAATGGTGCCGATGGGGCCTGCCTGCTGGATGGTGTATCCGGAGCTCAGGAACAGGCCGGTGCCGATCACGCCGCCCAACGAGATCATCTGCAGGTGGCGCGACTCCATGCCGCGCTTCAGGTTGGTATGTAGGGCGTGCTCGTCTTTGCCATCATGTGACGACTCGGACTGGCTGGTTTGCGCTGGTTGGTTCATCTGTTCCGAATGGCTTCGACGGCCATCCGTCTGAATCTGCGGTTCCTGTTGCGAGGACGGCGACTGTGCCGCCGTGTCGGTGTCGGGCTGACTCATGTTTCTCTCTTTGCCATGCGTGCGTTCCATAGGCGTCGTCGTGACGGCCCGGAATAGTATACCCGCACCGAGGATATAGCTGCGCTGCATGATGCTGAGTCAAAATCAGCTTCAAGGGGCTGATTTGGCGTTTGCCGGAGGTCTACTTCCGTTTCAAGGGGCTGGTCAACTGGCGGAACGCAGATAGAAATGGCATTGTTCTATCGCTATTCCGCCGTTTTTAACCAGTGGCTACTTTGGCATCAGCCCCTTGAAACGGAAGTAGATGTTCCGCAAAGTCAAAATCAGCCCCTTGAAACGGAGATAGGCACTCGCAGCGGCTACTTCACCTTCTGGATACGCAGCACGAACACGGCAGCGCACACGGCCATGATGATGGAGATGGCGAATGCAGGCGTAAAGCTCCGGTCGCGGTCTTTACCGTCGAGGTGATGGTGGGGCCCACCGCCTGGCCGAGCGTGGTGGCCAGGTTGAGGATGCCGAGGTCCTTACCGGCCTCTTCCTTGTTCGGCAACACGTCGACGTTGAGCGCTTGGTCGATGGCTGAGTACACGCCGTAGCCGAAGCCGGCGATGCCCGCATACAGGTACATGCCCGTGACGCTCGGCATGATCCACGGCATCGCGGTGCCAATCGCGAACAGCAGCGAGGCGATGATGACTGGTACCTTGCGCGTGTGCATTTTGTCGGAGATCGGGCCGGAGATCAGCGAAGCGGTCAGGGAAACGACCATGGTGATGATGGACATGGTGGCGATGGTGCCGGCAGCCTCGGTCTTGGTCTGGTGCACGTAATCCTCGACGATGTAGAGTTGGTACACGGAGATCATCTGGTAGCTGAGCAACATGCACACTCGGCAGCCGAACGCCTTGTAGAAGTCACGCGAGGTGGAGAACTTCGGGAAGTGGAAGGAGACAGCGAGATCCTTGAGCGTCATCTTGGTGCGTTCCATGTCCTTTGAGGATTCCTCGCGAGGTCAGATGTCAAGCGCCACGAATCCGGAAGCCAGCATGATCACGGCGCCGATGATGAAGCCGGCTTGCGCATTGTTGATCATGCGAGAGCCGATCATGGTGCCGATGGGCTGGCCGGTGACCATGCCGCCGCCATAGAAAGAGGAGACGGTGCCTCACGATTCGCCGCACCCATCAGCCGCATTCGTGCCGGCCTACAGATACATGACCATACGCAGATTGCAGCCAGCTGGTGCAAGGCGGGAATGTGAAAAGTCATTGTGCGCTTGCTTCGCGAAGCCGCGCAATGCCGGATTCAAAGCACTGCTCATCATTGCTATGGATGCGGGACTGAATGGTCACTTCTCTTGGACCGCCGGTCTCACTGGGAGCTAGCGCGTCACCGTCGTTGTTCCAGAAGCGCAATGCGCCTTGTCGGGTCTCATCGTTGACGGATAGCAAGAGATCTCCCTCAAATAGTGTGCGTGCTGTGCGATGCTCCGAACGAGCATCTTGATGTTCTGCACGAAGCATGAGGTTCCTGCCCCAACGATCCGGCATGCAGTCTTGAAAGATGCGATGCATCGCATTATGCTCGGCCGGGAACGTTCCGGGGGAGAGGGGCATCTCTGGACAGAGGGATACAGCGTTTGAAGAGCGCATATAGGCCGTATCGTATGTGAAATGTGCCGATTCGATGCCGCGCCTGATACTGGTGAATAATTTCCCGACGGTGACGTCTGTGCCGTTGAACTGCAGGGTGACGATTGCTTCCATGATGTGTTGCGCCTCCTGCTGTACTATCGAATACGTTTCGGAGTGTCTTCGTCGGCGCGTAATTTGCCGATATCTGTGTTAAGAGGGGCCGTCGCTTGCTGTACGCCGTCCAGCAGTCCAAGCAGACGAGCAATGCGGAGGAAGTTCTCAAAGCTGCCATTACCCGTACGCAGCATTTTGGTGACTGTTGGCATGGATAATCCAGCCCGCTCGGCCATCAAGGCTACGGGAATGCGCTGTTGTCTGCGCGCCAAATCGAGGTTGGCGGATATCTGACGCATCGCCCGACTGACCGGGATTGGTGTGCGTGTCGGCATATTGGCACCTCCTATCCCAAATTTAAACATAAATTTGTATGGACTAGCCTTATGCGGAGGTTACGCCAATATACGACAAGAACGAACCAACGTCAGCCCGGAATCTTTTCGACGATGGTGTTCAAGGTGTCGAAAGTCTCATCGATTTGGTCCACTACCTGCTTGCCCTGGTTGACCATTTCGGTGATCTGTTCCGTGCGGGGTTGCGGCAGCGCATAAATCGACGTCTTGACGCGCTTCAAGACCGCACCGGCGTCGGACAGGTCCTGCTTGATGGAAGCGATTTTGGGAATGGAAAGCGTGCCGTCGGAGAAGTTCATACCGGACAGCAGCTCTTCGATATTGAAGTCCACCAACGTGCCCTGCGCGGCACTGTCGATTTTGGGCAGGGCGTTGGTCGCGGCGTTGGCGGCCGCATCCAGCATGCCGCGCACCGCCTTCACGTCCGAACCGTAATACAGCACGTATTCGGCGGCCTGCCATAGCTGCCCTGGGTTTCGTCTCGCGCCGCGACGATGTGACTGCCAGCGCTGTCCATCTGCTCAAGCGCCTGCTTGAAGTCGCCCTGCCCGACGGATTGCTGCGCCTCGGCCGCATATTCGCCCGCCTGCTGCGCCTCGCCGATCACCCGTTGTGCCGACTGCCAGAATAGCCAGCCGGAAACGCCCACCGCCAGCAGAATAGCGACCAGTATTGCAATAACAACAGTGCCGGTATGTTTGCGCTTAGCCATAAGGCCAATGTACCTGCCACTCTGACCAGCGTCATTCGCGGATTAGCATCATGGCCTGGGCCTCATTCTGGCTCATCGGTATGTTATTGGCGATGCGTAGTGGTGGTTATGCGAGTGTCTTTTGATTAGTGCATTCGCTTTTCCGGAACGGGATTGCCGATTCTGCAGGAACCTATTCCGGTAGGTATGATTGTTTGCAATGAGGAGGTTGACATGACGGAACAAGAGATCCGTGCGATGAGAGTGGCGGAAGCCGTCCATTCTGCCCGTATGGAAGGCGGCGATGTCACATCCTCGTTTTTTGCAGACGCGCGCGACTATATCGAAGAACAAATAGACGCACACGAATTGGTTAATCGTACACGTCGCCGATACGGTCTGGAATCCGTATGATTGAACTGCCCGAAACCTTTGAACCCATATCTGATTTCCGGCACAAATGTACTGCGCAATCTTATCGGTGCCACAACCGTTACAGAACTTGAAGCGGCTGAAAACGATCTTGTATCTGCCAGAATGTTGGAATTCCAATCGAATCCTCCTGTCGCTCAAGGTACTTTGCGGCAACTGCAGCAGATCCATCGACAATTATTTCAGGATATATACGACTGGGCCGGTCAAATCAGAACAGTAGATATCGCGAAGGGAAGCAGCCAGGTCTTTCAGTCGCTTGCTTTTTTTGATGTTGGCGTGCAATACGCCGAACGAATCCTGGACCGGGACATCAAGACCGCCCGCACCCAGGAGGCGCAGAATCAAACCGCGACCGTGATGAACGCCATGCCGCTGTCCGGCTCGCTCGGGGCCATCCGCTCCGCGCTGGCCGGCGACCCGCGTTTCGCTGACCCGTGTGGTGAGGCGCTCTACGGCAGCAAGGCATGCGCCGACTTCGTTAACGAAGCCAAGAACATCCACGCACGGCAAATCGCCGAACAATTCGCGTCGGAACAGGGCGTGCGGGATCAGCCGAAATGAGGCGCGATCCTGCGTGAATATGCTGTCATGCGATTGCTTGACATGGCTGGTCTGCGAATGCATGTTTTACCGGTCGCCATCGATTGGAATGCTGACATCCAGCTGCCAGTGGGCTTGTCCGGCGCGGGTTTGGAAGGTGCCGCCGCGTGTTTCGATGATGGTCCGGTAGCGGTTGAGGCCGCTGCCCAGGCCGAGTCTCGTGTCATCGGATGCGATGGTGTCGCTGGCGGAGACGTGGATGGCGTCCGTGTCGAAGGTGACGCAGATGGCGTACCATCCGCCCGGGTCGGCATGCTTGGCGATGTTCGCGTACAGTTCCTCCAGCAAGCCCGCCAGCAGGCGCATGGTCTCCGGCGTGAGCGGCCGGCATGGTTCGGCAAGCAGGTTGTCGCCGGTGAATCCCAGGGCTTCGAGCCTGGACTCCTCCTCGTCGATCAGCGATTGCAGACCGGCATGCTGCGCGGCGATGCCGACTTCTGCGGGCACGGCCGGCTGCCGCACTCAAATCGCCATCGGCTGGTTCAAAGCAGGCTGTAAACCCGCTATTTGCCCAACAGCTCGTCATGGCTGCCGGTTCGCATGAACATGGCGGTACCATCATCGCGAATCCATAGAAGCAGCCAGTCGCCGGCATTGCCGATGTGGCATTCCAGTACGCCGTTTAGATCACCGGTAAGTGTGTGGGCGCGATGCCTACGCCTCAATGCTTCCTTGGAGTCCGCCGTGTCCTCAAGAACCAGACGAATGACTTCTTTCAGCGGGCGTAAATCAGTGTGCTTGCGTTTGAGTTTCTTGATATCTCGCTGGATGCCGCTGTGTAATCCGGTTTGAGCATTGATCAGATTCCCAACGAATCGAACATCTCATCGGCACTGTTGAAACGAGGTTTGCCGTCGGCGAGCCTGTTTTTCGCCTCGTCAAGGGCCTCCATGGTTTCAGGCGGCACGATCGTATAGGAAAGGTTTAGGGGAATGCGCTTCTCCCGGACAATCTGCTTGTAGAAGGCGCGGGTGACCGAAGACAAGTCCAGACCGAGATCCTCGGCTATGTTTGCGGCTTTCTGCTTGGTGTCCGCATCCACGCGGACTGTGACGGATGCCATGCTCACATTAACCTCCACCATCATTACGTAAGACAATAGTATGTATTTGTATGCTAATAGTCAACATTCTGCGGTTGCGGCATCTCGACCATGGTACACATCCCGCAAGCGGATCGTTTACCGGATGCAATCGATGATCGGAATGCCGACCATCCAGCTGTCGGCGGGCTTGTCCAGAATGGCTTCTGGTTCATCGCAACGCCAGCGCGGGTTGCAGCCGTATGGCTTTGATGGTCGGGGCAAGAGAGCCGACAAGCGAGGTGACGATGGACGCACAGGCCGCAATCATCGCCGCCGTATATGGGTATGCGGGCGGTTCCAGCGGCGAGTCGGCGGGCATCATCCACGGAATTGCCCAGACCAGCACCGCGGAGATGAGCACCGCGGCGAAGGCGATGATGAGGCCGAGCAGCACGGACGAGCCGATGACCTGTATGGCTATGCTGGCTCTGGTCGCGCCCAGTGCGCGGCGGATGAGCAGCTCGTGCGAGCGTTGCTCGATGCCGGCCAATCCGATGTTGATCATGCCGATGGCGGATACCGACAACAGTAATATCGCGGTGACGGTGACGCCGAGTTGGAGAAAACCGATGACCTGCTCGTAATCATCGGCGTTGTCGGAACGGTTCCATGACGATATGCTGCCGGTCCCGACGTCGGACAACAGATCGTCCAACACGGTTTTGGCGTGTTGATCGTCCACGCCTTCATTGGGATGGACGAGGATGGTCAGCCCATCCGGTTCCCAGGCTTGCGGCCAGTAGCGTTGCAGTGTGGTCGCGTTGACGTAGATGGTGGGTGTGTCCGTCCCGTCGGCGATGACACCGTTCACCCGTGCCGGCACCTGTTGCGGATTTCCTGTCCGGGCGAGTGCCACGGTGCCATCATGCACGTATTGGCGGGCGCTTTCGTTGACTGCGGTTTCCAGCGTGGCGGGTTCGTCCGCTCCGGTCAGCCATGTGCCCTCGATGATGGGGGCGGGCATGATTCTTGTCCGTTCGGCGTCGGTGATGATGATGGTGACGCGGCGTATCTCCGTGTTGCCGTCACCGGACGACGCCCATATGGCGAGGCCGTTGAGGTGATATTGCGCCGATGCGATTCCCGGACGGAAATGCGCGAGGCGTTCCTGCAAAGCCGTGACGACTTGTATGTTCACCGATGATGGCACGTCGACGATGGCGCTATAGGTGGGTGACTTGCCTCCCAGTCGCGCGTTGACCGCTTCCAGATAGTCGCGTCCGAGCGTGTCGACGAGAACGCCGGCGATGAGGGCGATGATGCCGATGAACATCGACAGGGCGGTGAGGCTGGTACGCAACGGGTTGATGCGCAGATCCTTGGCGATCATGCGGATCACGACAGTCGCCCCCTGTCGATCGTCAGTCGGCGTTCGCATCGGGCGGCGAGCTGCGGGTCGTGCGTGACGAGGATGGGTGTGACCCCGAGTTCACGAACATGTCGGAACAGTATGTCGGCGGCCATGTCGCCGGTTTCGGTGTCGAGCGCGCCGGTTGGCTCGTCGCAGATCAGCAGATCGGGATCGCCCACCAGCGCTCGGGCGATGGCCACGCGCTGCTGTTCGCCTCCCGACAGGCGCGACGGCATGCTGCACACCGTCCGGCTCCCGAGCCCGACGGTGTGCAGCATGCGCGAGGCTCGTCTTCTGATGACCCGCAGGGGGATGCCTCCCCGGTATTGCAATGGGAGTGCCACGTTCTCCCATGCGCTCAGATGCGGTATGAGGGAGTAGTTCTGGAACACGAAGCCGACATGCCGGCAGCGGAAGCGCGCCCGGTCGGCGTCGTTCCACGCGGCGCAGTTCCGCCCGTCATAGGAGAGCGTTCCGTCATAGTCGTTGTTGAGCAGCCCGACGATGGAGGCGAGACTGGTTTTGCCGGATCCTGATTTCCCGATGATGGCGGTGGACGTTCCCCTCTCGAACGATGCGCTGACATCGTCCACCGTCGTCAGGCGTTCGCCGTCGGGCAGCCGGACCTCGGCGCTCAGATGTTCCAACCGGATGAGTGTGCTCATGATTGCGCTCCCGGTGTGAGATTCGGAGCTGTCGCGGACACCATGTCACCTTCCTCGAGACCGTCGAGGATGATGATCGACGTGCCGTCCGATGCCCCCAACTTCACGTTCACGGTGGCGAACGAATCTCCGTCACGCCTGCTGACCTGGCCGGAGGCGAGCCTGCCGGCGACTGCGGTGACAGGCAGGATCAAGGCGTCCTCGACCGCCGTCGCGGTCAGTACCACGGTGGCGTTCTGCCCGGGACGCGCCTGCACGTCCTTTGGGAACAGGCATTGCAGTGTGCGAGTCGATTCCGTCCCATGCGCAGTCGTCGCCGATCCGGCCGTATCTTCCGCTGATGAGGGCGGAGTGGCGACGCCGTCATTCACTACCGCGGCACAGTCCGTGGGCCCCTGCGCGTCGGTGATCTGGAATCGGCCCGTCAACGGCTGGTCCGGGTCTATGGTCGCCAGCAGCGCGGTCGCGTCCACGCTGGCGCTCATGCCGCCATACCGTATCGAGAACAGCGGATAGTCCGCGGCCATGTCGTTGTCCTGCGCGACCGTTTCGATCACGCCGTCGACCGGAGCCGTGACCTGCTGATCGCCGACGGTACCCAACACGTCGCCCGCATGCACGTATGCTCCTTGATCAGTCGTGGAGTGGAACCAGCCTTTCGCCGGAGTCGTAAGCGAGAACACAGGAGCCACCTGCACGCCGGTGGAGGAAGAGGACAACGGCGTGATGCCGCCCCTACGCACCTCGACCGTGGATGCTGGCCGCTTCGCCGTGGAGGAGGCGTCGGACGATGGCGTCCGTGACGGCGAGCAAGCCGTCATCATCGCGCACATCGTCGTGGCCGTCACGCACGCCAACAGGCATTTGAACGGTGCGATCGCATTCATTTCGTCAGTCCGTTCTCATGCCGGTACCATGTGCAGTCCGTGGTGTAGAAGTCCCGCATGGTCGAATAGTCGCCGAGTTCGGATTTGCCGATCACATCGTTCTCGTATATGCCATCCTTGTCCTCGTAGTAGTTCTTGAACCAGTCGGTATCCAGCAGCTTGCGCAGCTGCTGGAGGGCGCCTCGGGCTGCTTCCGCGTTGGTCTGGCTGTTGTCGAGAATGTCGCGTTCCACCGAGCACTGCCAGTAGACATACGCCTGTCCTTCCCCACTTCCCTTGGCATACAGCGAGGACGCGGCCTGCGCCTTGGGTATATTCGCTGGAAACGCATCGCCGTTCATCAGTTCAAAGGGGAAATCCTCGACGGTCGCCTTGTATTCCTCACCTCGTCGAACATCGTAGGCATGATCATCATGTGCCTATGCCCATTGTCGCTGGGGTTCAGTCTCAACCTGCTGTTCGCCCAACGGCAGGCGACCGCGACACTCAGGCAACGACTCGACCGCGAACACACGGCGCGTCACCTGCACGACACCATCAGCAACGACCTCGCCTACATGATCCTGCGCATCGACCAGGCAAGCCGCAGTGATTGCCCCGCCGATCGGGAGCAATATCAGCGCCAACTCACCGATCTGCGCGCCATCGCCGAAACGGCGCTCGACCACACCCACCAGGTGATACGACAACTTGAACGCACCGACAAACCAGACGATCGCAGCCGCATCGTCAAAACAAATAACGACGACAAAACCGACAGGAAAATCGAACAGCAGCGTGAACGGCTTGACGGCATCATTCAATCGCAACGACGTCGCCTTGGCGGCCTCGGATTCCAAGGTGACGACATCCTCGGGACGTTCGACCATCCACTGGCGGACGACATCCTCGACCTTCTCGAAGGACTGCTCAACGAACTGTACGCGAACATCGCCAAGCACGCCGCCCCGCACGAATGGTACGCCGTCACGATCTCCTTCGACCGGCGGCACGTCATCATTTCGGCAAGCGACGTACTAAAGGACGAAGCGGTACGGCTCGGACTCGGCAGCGGCCTCAAGAGATACCGAACCGTTATCGAATCCATGTCCGGGACGTTCGACATCACCGATGATTCCGACAACTGGAACGCGAACATCACCATTCCATTGTCTGTAACACGCCGGTAAAGGGAATGACGGCCTCCAGCTGCCAGTGGGCTTGTTCGGTGTCCGGCTGGCTTGCGCTGGTGTGTGTTCTTCGAGCGAGTCGATGACCTCGTGCGTGTGGCCCATGGCCCGGCTGGCGGCGTCGCGCAATTCGTCGAGCTGTTGCTGGTATTCGTGTTCGTCGGCGGGCATGCCGTCGGTCCCGGCGTGACCATCGGGACATCCAGCATGAGGATTACGCCCGTGACAAGCGCCGGCCACAGGAACCGGTCCGGGCGGAACATGCCGCCGACCAGGCCGGCAAGCACAGCCAGAGCCAACATGATATCGCGCACGGTCGCGGTGCCGGGGACCCGTGCCGCCATCGAGAACACGTACTCCGCGAGCACCGCCACGGACAATACGGCGCAGGACGCCGCGATCACCGGATGCCCGGCATGCCGCAGGCCAAGCCGGTCGGAAAGCCGGGGCAGAGCAGATCGTATCTGGCGCATGCGTCCAGCACCTCCTTGCGGCTGGCGACTCCCAGCTTGTCGGCCACGCGGTGCACGTACGTGAACACGCTGCCCGTCCCGCCGCTCCTGCGACGGATGCGCCGGCACACGTCAGCGCCCGTGATTTTTTCCCCATTACCATGTTTGGTAGGCCCCGATGGTCGGGGCCGGGTCGCCGGTTCCGGT
>ENA-OXNV01000257-OXNV01000257.1-human-gut-metagenome-genome-assembly--contig:-NODE-257-length-19210-cov-8.97003_pt1 | contig 19210 bp, 16 predicted proteins | sample MGYA00249745_ERZ652499 | MGnify/ENA primary metagenome ERZ652499 (study PRJEB26925, sample SAMN05826946) | human gut metagenome | biome: ENVO:2100002; feature: ENVO:00000062; material: ENVO:00002003...
AGATGTGTATAAGAGACAGTCATTTATCTTTTATTGTTTATTATGTATTCCACTTTGCGTTCATCACTTTTTTTCAAAACGAAGATAACTACCAATCATACAGCTATTTACAGAAAGAAAAAAGCGTTCCACAAAGCGTTCGGCAAAAATGACCGTTTTTTCACTACAAACAAGACCTTCGAATCCCCCCAAACGAAGGCTTTGTTTTTTCTCCAACAGAAGCTCCACCAGTCACAAACAGAAGCTCCACCAACCACCAACAGAAGCTCCGCCAACCACCAACAGAGCATTCGTTCCATCCCCACTCCTTCCCCGGCTTCATGAAAGAAGAAAAAAACAGCCATTTGCGCATCGCGGCACCCTTTATTCATCCACACCCGTCCGCACGGAACCACACCCCTTGCGCATCGCACAAGAACGGCGTACCTTTACAGAAATTTAAAACGATAACCCAATGAACAATTTCAATTTTGAAGCCATGATGGAACATGGTTTTCTCATTATCCCCAAAGCCCTGCTACAACAACAGATAGAAGACCCGAACATAGAAGCCGGAGAAATAGAAGCGCTCCTGAAAATCCTGATGAAAGTAAACTATTCGGACACGTTATACAGCGACCGGCAGCACAAAGACTACCTGTGCAAAAGAGGCGAAAGCATGTTCAGCTACCGCGACTAGAGCCGCATTTTCCGCTGGTCTGTCGGAAAAACCTTCCGATTCATACACGCCCTTGCCATCCTGGGGATCATCGAAATCGTCCCCCATCCCAACAACTCGTCCCTGCATATCCGTGTCGTCGAATACGACAAATGGGTAGGAGCCCCCGACAGCGGCAAGCAGAAAAAGAAAGCCGTCAACGAGAAGTTCCGCCTGTTTTGGAATGAGTTTCACAGCATCACGCAGCTTCCCAAAGAAAACATCGCCAAAGCGCAACGCGAATGGAAAAAATTAAGCGACAAGGAACAGCAACTCGCCATCGACAAGGTAGAAGATTATTATTTCCACCAAACAAACATCAACTACCTGCTCCACGCCGCCAGCTATTTATCCAACAAAGCTTTCCTAAACGAATACTGATAAAACGAATCCCAATTAAACGAAGACTGATTAAACAAACACTGATTATGAATACCGAAAACAGAGTTTCACCACAGGCTCCCGAAATAGAAGAAGCCATCATCGGCGCCTGCCTGATAGAGCAGAGGGCTATACCACTGATAGCCGACAAGCTGCGCCCCGAAATGTTCTACGTCCTGCGCCACCAACTGATCTACGCCGCCATACTGGCTATGTACCACGCCGGAATGAAAATAGACATCCTCACCGTAAAAGAAGAGCTTTCCCACCGCGGAAAGCTCGAAGAGGCGGGCGGAGCGTTCGGCATCACCCAGTTGAGCAGCAAAGTGGCGACTTCCGCCCACCTCGAATATCACGCGCAGATCGTACACGAGAAATATCTACGACGCGAAATGACCTTGGGATTCAACAAACTACTCGCCTGCTCGCTAGACGAAACGATGGACATCGACGACTCGTTGATGGACGCGCACAACCTGCTCGACCGTCTGGAAGGCGAATTCGGCCACAACAACCACATGCGGGACATGGATGAACTGATGACCGCCACCATGACCGAAGCCGAAGGACGTATTGCCAACAACATAAACGGAGTGACCGGCATCCCTACCGGACTGGCAGACCTGGACCGCATGACGTCCGGACTCCAAAACGGCGAACTAGTGGTAATCGCCGCCCGTCCCGGCGTAGGAAAAACGGCATTCGCACTACATCTGGCACGAAACGCAGCCATGGCAGGACATGCCGTAGCCGTCTACAGCCTCGAAATGCAAGGAGAAAGACTGGCCGACCGATGGCTGACAGCAGCCAGCGAAGTCAGTGCCCGCCATTGGCGGTCGGGAACCGTCAGCCCGCAAGAGCTTGCAGAGGCACGCACGGCAGCCGCCGACCTCAAACGTCTGCCGATACACGTAGACGACAGCACCTCGGTCAACATGGAACACGTACGATCCAGCGCGCGACTGCTGCAAAGCCAACATGCGTGCGACGCGATCATTATAGACTACCTGCAACTCTGCGACATGACAACCGGCCAAAACAACCGCAACCGCGAACAGGAAGTGGCACAAGCCACCCGCAAAGCGAAGTTGCTGGCCAAAGAGCTAAACGTACCGGTGGTACTGCTTAGCCAGCTAAACCGCGAATCGGAAAACCGCCCCGCAGGCCGCCCCGAACTGGCACATCTCCGCGAAAGTGGCGCAATCGAGCAGGATGCGGACGTCGTGATATTACTCTACCGCCCCGCCCTCGCACGAATAACAACCGACCGCGAAAGCGGTTACCCTACCGAAGAACTAGGCATAGCAATCATAGCCAAACAACGCAACGGAGAGACGGGAAACGTATACTTCAGGCATAATTCGGCAATGACAAAAATCACCGAATACGTCCCACCGCTGGAATACATGCTGAAACATGCTAAATAGATACAGATTCACCCCGATTCCATACAATTTTATATTACAATATATAGCTGTATGGAATTTCTTTTTTTATTTCATTATTGATATAAAATAAATAGCAAAATACTTGACTTTCCCTTTCAAATTTCGTATATTTGTAATGTCAACAAGGACAGAAAATATTATTACTTAAACCTTAACTTTTTTAATTGTATGAATGTATTAGTGGAGCGCTATCAGCGCAGAAAGTATGTGAATCAGCCGGATTCACAGATGTTGTATTATGTACGCCAGAAATCGGGTACAGTGAGAGTGATGGACATCAACAAGCTGGCCGATGCCATCGAAGCGAACTCATCGCTTACAGCAGGAGATGTGAAGCATTCCATCGAGGCTTTTGTTGAGCAGTTGCGCCTGTCGCTTACCCAGGGCGACAAGGTGAAGATCGACGGATTGGGCACGTTCCATATCACGTTGAGCAGCGAAGGGGCGGAAAAGGAGAAGGATTGCACGGTGCGCAATATCCGCAGAGTAAATGTTCGTTTTGTGGCAGACAAGGCACTTCAGCTGGTGAATACGAGTCATGCCACTACCCGAGGCGAGAATAATGTCGATTTCATCCTGGCCGGAAAGGGTGACGGAGAAGACGCGGATGGTGGAAACAGCGGTAGCGGTGGAAGCGGAGAAGCTCCGGACCCGGCAGCTTAATCATTAAAAACAGTGCCGCATGGGTATTACAGAGTGATTTCTACAGTTACTCTCCATGCGGTTTCTGTTTTCTTCTACATTTATTTTTTAATTCTCAATTTTCAATCCTCAATTTATTAAAATGCTCGATAAAATCATAGAGATCATTATGACGATCCTGCCCTTTCTGGGCAGTAATCGCAAAAAGCGCAAAGTAATGGCGCAAGAAGTAAAAGAGTTCAGCGAACTGGTGAAAGACCAATATACTTTTCTGATGCAGCAATTGGAAAAAGTGTTGAAGGATTATTTCGACCTTAGCTCGAAAGTGAAAGAGATGCATACGGAGATATTCTCATTAAGAGATCAGCTGGCACAGGCTGCTGCCTTACAATGTATTAATAAGGAATGTGCACAACGTAGTGCAGCAGAGGCATGATAATGATTCAATTAATGCAAATTATGGAACCTGTGCAATTTACAGAACCTATTCAATCTATTTAATCCATTCATGAGAACTATAAACCTGATAGTAATCCATTGCTCCGCTACGCTCGAAGACAAGAGTTTCACAGAATATGACCTGGACGTCTGTCATCGCAGACGAGGATTCAACGGAACGGGTTATCATTTCTATATCCGCAAGAACGGGGATATAAAATCTACCCGTCCGATAGAACGAATTGGTGCGCACAGCCGCGGTTTCAACAAAGAAAGTATAGGTATCTGCTATGAGGGCGGACTCGATTGCAAAGGACAACCGAAAGATACCCGTACCGAATGGCAGAAACATTCGCTCCGGGTATTGATTCTCGCTTTATTGAAAGATTATCCGAATTGCCGGATCTGCGGACATCGGGATCTAAGTCCCGACCTGAACGGAAACGGCGAAATAGAACCGGAAGAATGGATCAAGGCCTGTCCCTGTTTTAATGCTGAAACGGATTGGGATAAAGTCTAAAAAAAAATAGCTTTATTATAATTTAGGCACGGATAACACGGATTTCACGGTTGCTTTGTACAAGCATAGCACTAACCGTGAAATCTATGTAATCCGTGCCTAATCTTTAACTTATGATTTTGCTAGACTACGCGTTATCAAAGGTTGTTTCAAACCGACGCAATATGCTGTCTAATTTTCCAACGAGGTAAAAAGGTAGATTTATCAATTTGAATTCTTTTCCGTCTGCCGTCTTTACCTCATCCACAGCATAAGGCTGCGACCATATTCTGACTGCAACAGTCTGATTAGAGTGATTCATAAAAGAATGTAAGGAACGCAAGTGGGCGTTATGCCCTGATTTGACTTCAATGGGATAAACCATAGAATCCTGCACCCACACATAATCGACTTCTGCATTAGAACCACTTTTATTACGCACCCAGAAACAACGTTTCTGACTGACTTTATCTGTCAGTGTCAACAGTTCTTGCGCTACAATCTGCTCCGCTATCATACCACGCCAAGCATCCATTATATCTTTTGCTCCCAAAACCTCTTTCTGTACTTGTGCCGCATAATTCACCAATCCTGTATCTAACCAGACCAGTTTGGGCATACGCTTTATTTCAGGAGTGGCCGGAACTTCCGTTGCCGTAGTCGGATAAACTAATTCCAGCAACATCGCCTTTTCCAATAAACGAAAAGCCTCTCCCACTTCCCGAGCATTATAAGACGAACCAGCAAATCCTCCTAAAGTTATAATTTGTCCAGCTTTATGCCATCCTTCTTTTAATATAAAGCGAATCACTTCCGGAAGTTGTTTTCCCAAAGCATATTTTTCCACATCATCCCGGTAGCCTTGCAAAAGAGTTTCATAAGTGGACTCCAAGGATAAAATATCCCTGCGCTCCGCATAGAGTTGCACAACTTCCGGCATACCTCCAATCAACGTATAGATATTAAACAATAACATCAAACGATCATGGAAAGCGAGAGTGATTTCAGGCTTATCTAAAACGGATAATAAAGGTTCTTCTCCAACAGCACCCAGAAACTCGCGAAATGAACAAGGACGCAATGCCATATATTGCACCCTTCCCACCGGAAATGAAACACGTACATCTATCAGGTTTTCTAATAATGAACCGGCAGCAATTACATAAATATCAGGTAATTCTTCATAGAAATAGCGTAATAACGCTACTGCCTTTGCTGAATTTTGAATTTCATCAATAAAAAGTAATATAGTTCCTTCATTCCTTATCTTTCCACAATGTGCAAAAAATAAAGGCATCAAATCTTTTAGAGATACATTCAACTCAAACAAGGATGCTGCCTCCCGTTTCTCCAAATTCAAATACAGGTAATTGTCAAACTGCTTTCCAAATTCGTTGACTACCGTTGTTTTACCGACTTGCCTTGCTCCACGCAATATCAAAGGCTTTCTATGCGTATCGTCTTTCCATCTTTCCAGATGAAATAAGATATCTCTTTTAAACATAAACCACAAATTTATTGATTTTCAGCAACAAAGTTATAAAGAATTTCCAAAGATGGGGCAAAATACCATTGATTTTGTTTCAAAGATGGGGCAAAAGTCTATCGTTCATGTTTCAAAAATGGGGCAAAGCCACCTAATACTGTCGTAAATATGGGGCAAAAAGAACGTATTTACAATCAGCTAATCTACAAATTAGACGACTTACCATGTACTAACTCCAATCGTACATCGTAAATCGTCTAATCGTAAATGAACTTAATCGTAAATTATTTTTCTACTTCACGTCGAATGCAGCATCAATCAACGCTTTCAAGTTCAGATAATGACTTCTGTATATTCCATTGGAAGCATTTGCCGCATTGGTCAGGTCTCTTCTAAGATCAGTCAACTGTCCGCGTGCAATAGTCGGTGCTTCAGAAGGGAAATCGAAAGCTACGAGCGAATAACCACCCAGACTTCCGAGCGAACCGGAACTGTTCTTCGGTTTATCAAGCATTCCAATCAACGCATTGACATAAGTCTTTTGCAAACTACGTTGGGAAGCATCCGGTTTCTTTCCTCCTTGCATATCGCTCCAGATACTCTTCTTCAAATCACGGAACAAATCGTTGGCTGTGTATGCCTTCGCTCCGTTGACCAGTTCGTTGTCCGTCATCTTATCAAGTGTGCGGCTGCTAAGCAGTTGTTTCAATGTACTGCTCTGTACACGGTAGATCGAATTGAAAGTATTGATACCAGTTCTTTCGGACAGTTTATCATCCATCAGCCAGGTCGGTGTGGTAAACAGTTCCTTGTTCAGGAAGTCGACCGCTTTCTTCTGAATATCCTTCGGAACATATTCCACCGCTTTCATGTCTGTCTGTTCCACAGAAATCGGATTGTGGTAGATACCGGCCACATTGGTAGCCACATGGCCCATGTACAAGTCGAATTGTCCCACCACATTCTGATACAAACGGACAGCTTTCATATAACCCTCATTCGGTTCATAAGTCCAGTTCATGATTTCAGGCATCACACGTTTCAGGTTTTTGATTCCATACGAGCTTGCCAGCATGGCATCATCTCCCAAATCTTCACTCTGGTTGCGGGGATCGTTTCTGTCGAGTTCCGTTCCGAACGTATAGCGTTTGTCCTCCCGCAGCTTCTCAATGATCCACTTATTCAAATGAGGTATTTCGGCTTCCGCCGTTTCATATTCAGGCATCCAACGATAGCCCCATTCAATCGCCCATTTATCATACATACCGATACGGGGGAATATTCCCGAACGTGAAACGTTGTCTTCCGGCTGTGCCACATAGTTGAAGCGTGCATAGTCCATGATAGACGGTGTATGACCGTTGGCTTCCACCCATATTTTGTCTCTAAGTTTCTCTACCGGGACGGTATTGGAAGAACCGAAGTTATGACGCAGTCCTAATGTATGTCCCACCTCGTGGGAAGATACAAAACGTACCAGTTCGCCCATCAGTTCATCGTCGAACATCGGTTTGCGTGCTCCCGGATCAATGGCTCCTGCCTGCACGATGTACCAGTTGTAAAGCAGGCTCATCACATTGTGATACCAGTTGATATGCGTTTCAAGAATTTCACCGCTGCGAGGGTCGTGCACGTGAGGTCCGCTTGCGTTCGGAATATCGGAAGGCTTGTACACGATAGCCGAATGGCGGGCGTCTTCCAAGCTCCAGGTAGGATCGTCCGTCGGTGCTTCTTTGCCGAAGATTGCATTTTTGAATCCTGCTTTCTCAAAAGCGGCTTGCCAGTCGTTCACTCCCTGAATAAGGTACGGAACCCATTTCTTCGGAGTGACAGGGTCGATATAAATGATAATCGGTTTCTTTGGTTCCACCAATTCGCCACGCAGGTATTTCTCGCGGTCTTCGTCTTTGGGTTCGAGACGCCAGCGGGTGATATTCGCTTTATACTTCACTCCTTGCGGATTCTCGTCAAAATCCTTATAGCTCACAGCAAAGTAACCTACCCGGTCGTCGTGCAATCTCGGTTTCATCGGTTCCTTGGGAAGTAATAGCATAGAGCTGTTCAGTTCGTAAGTCAACGGAGTGGTAGAGGTGGCAAAGAAAGCTGCCAGCAGTTTCTCAAGTCCACTGCCTCCTCCTTTCTTCCGCTGGAAGGTACGCACGGTACGTATTTCGATGTTTTGCGGAAAGGCTTTCAGTGTGTCGATATAACTGGCGTCGTCTACCATGCTGCTCGCTCCGATGTTGTCTTTCACCCGGCTGGTGAATGAAAACATTTCGTTGTCCTTACGGATATAGTCGGTCATGTCGATCACATAGTTGGTAGTTTCTCCTTCTTTACGGACAGTTTTCAGCGGGAAGGTGGCCACAATGGGTTGAACATTGGAGTTCAATACGGCCTGATACATACCCAGTGTATCAGCAGAATGTTCGAGATAAGAGATTTCACGCACGAACAGTTTGTCGCCGCGTCCTTTCTCGAAACGGATCACTTCGTCGCTGATGTAATCTCCCGGATAGCCTACTTTACGTTTCTGCGCGTCTACCGGTGCTTTCACAACTCTGTTCACAATCAAAATATCACGTCCGAAAAGAGAGTCGGCTATTTCGAAGAAATATTTACCATCTACGTAATGCACTTTAAAAAAGCCGTCCATTGTTTTGGCTTTGCCGGTGATTACTTTTGCGTAAGGTTGCAGAGCATCTTTCTTACTCTTGGCAATGGAGTCAGCCTTGGCTTTATCCACCGCTTCCGTCTTGCTCTTCTTTTTCTTCTTTTTCTTGAAGATGTCCGTCGATTGTGCTCCGGCCAATGGAACGATCATTGCCAGAATCATCAGAATTGAAACTAATTTCTTCATGCTTTCTTTTTTAATATTTATATACAGATACAAAGATAATAATTATTCGATACCGGCAATGCCATACATATTTAAGTTGTTGATACTAGACATCTTTTCATTCGGTTTGCCTGAAATAGTATATTCCTGTCCATCAATTGTCAAAGTAAAATTATAGGTATAAGTTAGCCCTGTTTCAAAAGGTACGGCAATCATCATATAACAGGTCTCCAAACTGGCACCAAAATACCCGGCAGTTATCTCGAAGCCGCCATTAGGAAGATTATAAGTAATACTGTTTATCGGAGTACCGGAAATTTTACCTGTCGACAAATCTACAGTTGCTCCATCTTCGTAGGCAATCGGATGGTCACAGCTCACCACCACTTTAGTAAATTTCTTACCGACAAAAGAATCCGGGCATCCCGCACCCGGTAAAGTGATTTGAGAAAACAATGGTTTGAATTCTCCCAAAGAAACAGTTGCAGCAGAATAGCTAGATGTAGTAGCCGAAGCATAAGCAAAGCTATAATTACGATGCGGCATAAACTCTGATTCATAATACTCCTGCACAGCTAAGTTGGGCAAAGCGACAGCCTTATAATCTTGTGAAGCTGCGTTATAGGGCGTATAGGCATAAATAGTGTGATCGCCACCCTTAAATCCTGCAGCAAGTTCGGAAGAAGGATTCAGCGTAATATCTTCAGTCACACGACTATCACGATCATATACTATATACGTTTTACCATCCAATTCTGTAGTAGTAGCCACCGCTACTTCCGACGGAGCATACGGCAAGTTATCCTGCGGTTTGCCATCGGACAACACATATATTCCTATCTTGTCCGCTTCAATCCATCCCTGGCTTCCATGGGAATACACATTATAAGCACCGGAAACAGCAATTTTCCCCACTACGGGAATATCTGCATCTTCTTCTTCACCATCGTCACTGCTGCAACTTACTGAAGACAATACTAAAGCTACACAAGCAGCAAAATAAAACAGTCTATTTTTCATACTTTTCTCGTTTAAATGATTAATTATTTACTGATAGGTTATTTTCTTTTTCCAATTAATATTCTCCTTCATAGTTCGTGCACCATACCATGCCTTTCACATCGCCAAACCCGCTAAAAGTCTTCAATTCCAAATCGGGAGCAAAACCTTCGAAGAGACGTACCATCTGGCTCGTGTTTACATCGATGATGGCGATATCCCCATTTTCCTGCGAAAGTGCCAGCCGGAAATTCGGATCAGTGCTATTTCCCCCATAGCCATAAAACTCACAAACAACAGGACTTCCACTGATGCCGGTGATACGGCTGCCTGCTGTGTAAGCCAGCATATGACTGCGCATCTGCATACTGTATATATAGAGATTCTTATCTCCATCGGTAAAGTAGAAATAAGGGTTCTTTTCAAAATTGGAGGACATCTTAATGACACTTTGCGGAGTCAATAAGGAGCTGCCGCTGAATCCGTATTGATCCGTACCGGTTATCAGGTGAGAGTTATTATCCATGTCTTTTACGGCAAACTCGTGCAAATCATAATTTCCGGTTCCCTGCACGTCAATCAGCGACACGTAGTTTGACCAAAATGTCAGCCCGCCGTTGGAGGCTACATCTTTCTTTTCGTAAGCCCCTATTGCCAGGCAGCGGGTTCCCGCTCCCATATTGTTCACCCGCAACACACCGGAGGGAACTTCCAAATCCTGATCGTATGTTTTGAAGTAGACGATGGCAGGAGTATAAACTGCTCCCCACTGCGGATAATGTGTAATGCCGATAAAACGGGCATTTTGCTCATCATACAAGATACAACGTTCTTCGTCGGCACACCAATAAGTGACGTTGTGGAACGGTGCGAAACAGGTGATACGGCTACCTCCCTCAAACTCATACGGCATGGCGCCGTACTTCCCGTAATAAGGAATCGCTTTATTGTCAGTGCCTACGGCACGGATATACACTTCCCCCTGTTCGGAGCAAATCACGTAATATTCTTCCTTGAATGCGAAGTCCATTATCTTCAAGCCTTCCGGCTCTTTACGGTTTTCAAATTCGTGGGCAAGCCACATGTCTTTTTGCAACGAATTGCCATCTAGCGTGACACTTCCACTACCCTGATTTATCAGGATTTTCGGCAAACCTGACACGTAGGAACCGGAGATAGAGCCTAATACATAATAGTAATAGATCCCGAGCGGGTCTGTACCCAGACCATCTTCGATGATGTTTTCTACATCGTGCGTAGCCCGGAGGCCGGGATTGATGAAAGATAAAGAAGATTTTCCGTCTCCTTTGTTGGAGAGAATCATCCAGCCCCAGTCGAAACTGTTCTTTCCCGTCAAGGTATATTTATTGCTGATGTATGTTTCATTCGTTTCCTTATTGATGACTTTCAGTATCAGTTCGTACGTTCCGCCTTTTTCGAACTGATACTTCAGATGATAACCTGTGTAGATCAGTTCACGGTTCAGATACCATTGAACGGTGAAAAGTTCATCAACATTCCCGATGTCCGTTGAGAAGTTGATGGGCGCATCCATCTCGAAAAGGTCGCCTACCATAAACGTGTAGTCCGATGAAGCGGAGTTCACAAAAGAAACTTTGGTAGAGTTTGTATAGTCATAGTTTCCCAAATCGTCATAACAGCCGGTTATCACGAGAAGCTGCAGGATTGAAATGAATAGTATTGTTTTTCGCTTCATAATTTATTATCAGTTATCGAGAATGGTTTCATACAGCGGTGTCACTCCGTCTGTATCATAATATTGGTAATTGCCTTGCTGCCACTGGTCTTTCCACCAGGCCTTGAAGTCGGCTATCAGGTTGACAAACTCAATACCGGTGTATTTATCCAATGATTCGAGTATCTCACCATCCATGAAAATGATAAAAACACGGTATTTCATATCCGAATAAGTACCCAGATTGGCTGCCGAACTCTGGTTCCACCAAACAGGTTGGGAAATCCGGTCGGTCACTTGAATCGTGACGTGTTTGTATTCTGCCGGACCCACCAGACAGTTTTCCACTGCATCCAGTGAAAGGGTAAGGGTGTAGTCTGTGTTGAGCAGGTCTTCATTGCGATAGACGGTGACTTCGTAGGTGTCTTCCGCCAGTCCGCTATGGAAGATGCCGGAGGTCAAAGGGGCATAGTCGATGCCGGAACGGGCGGTGCTTTTCTCTCCCACTGCGGAAATATCACAGGTGGCATTTTCTTCGAGCAGGTAGCCAAGAAGTGTCATTTTCACTTTCACGGTTCCTTCTCGAAGCAAGGGTGCATCTGTAGCAAAGTTGAATGTTATTTTCTGTGGAGACTTATCGCTCATGTAAGTAAAATAGACGTAATTGTCTCCATTATAAACGTCCAGCTGCTCTTCACTGCAAGAGGTGAGAACGAACAGCAGGCAGAAGATGGTATATGTCAATATTCGTTTCATCTTATCCGGGCATTAGTTGGTTGTTTCACTGGTAGGCAATGGAAGTACATAAGAACCTGTCATGTTGATTTCTCCTTCCTCGTCGGAATCGGGCACGGTGGAGAGGTTCATCCGTTTGTAGGTGTAGAAGGTTCCACCTTCGCCTATCATTTCTTTCCGTATATCGAGCAGTATTTCGGCATCCAGTTGTTCACGGGTGCTGACTGTCAGACTAAGGGTACGTTCAGCTCCACGGGCTTTTCGAACTGTTTCGAGGTAGTTGATTCCTTCGGTTATCTTGCCATTATAGCTACTGATCTCCGCCAGGATATGACAGATTTCACTGAACCGGATCACTGGTATCATCGGATTCTCCATTGCTTCTACTACTGATTCTACGGAAGGGTTATACTTCAGTGTGTAATACTTCGACTGGGTTTCATTGGTAGTCCCGATCAGGTAGGTGAGCCGATAGTCGGTATATACGCCCGTATTGTCCGAAGCAAACAGGGAAGGGATATTTGCCAACGGCAAACGGGTGGTTGACGAAGAAGAGGAAGAGCCCCATACGGCCTGTTCATAATCCGTAGCCAGCTGTTTCTTGTACAAGCCGAACAATATGTCGTGGGAGACTTTTGTATATCGGGAATTGAGATTGCAGGTAATGTTCTCTCCTTCTGTAAAGCCTATCCACCGTTTCTGCTGGTAATAGGTGTTGTAAAGTTCTTTGGCGGCTGTCTCGGCATTCTTGTAGTAGGCAGGACCGGCATAGATGCAGACACGGGCTTTCAACCCCAGCAATGCCAGATAGTTGAAGCGGATGCCACGATACCAGAAGAATGCTCCCATATCGTCTATATAGGAACCGGAGTTGAAGCGGTAGCGGGCATTCCATTCGGGAGTAGGTTCGTACATTTGTGAAGCGTACATCGCTTCGGGATGGTATTCGGTGTCAAACTTACGCAGAATGTCTTCCGCTTCGAGCAGGTCTTTCAGGACTTTCTCGATAAAATCGGTAACGGTACATTTTTCTACCACTGCGGCTTCGTATTTATCGCGGTAAGGAAGATAGGCGCCCGAAGGATTGGTTGCCGTTGCAGGAGCAAACAAGCGAAGTAGGTCAAAATGCATCATGGCTCTTAATGACAAGGCTTCGGCGTAAATGAGGTTTTTCTCTTCTTCTCCGTATTCGAACAAAGAGATGTCCGTGGGCCGGATGTTCTCGATGAGCTTGTTCAGGTTGGCTATCACTTTATAGCCTTTTTCCCAGATAGCTGTCACGACGGGTTCGGTGTCGACCGTGTTATAGATAAGTTCGGAAGCGTCGGCATACATCGGAGAGATGGTTCCCGCCTTTTGATTGTATTGCTGGGAGATGGCACTAAGGAATCCCCAGCTTAGTTGCTTACCGTAAAGTTCGTCGGACGCCAGATTGGTGTAGATACCATTCAGGGCATTCCGGTAGCCGAAACCGGTGGAAAACAGATCGTCGTCGGCTATCGCATTTTCTGGTGTTACGTCCAGCCAGGCATTGCAGGAAACGGCTAACATTCCTGTCAGGGCTATTAGTATATGGCTGATTAGTTTCTTCATTTGTATGGTTAGAATATGATGTTAGTAGTCAGATTGAATGAACGCGAATAAGGATAATCCAGTCCCCGTTCCTGACGGATGGTAGACCAATAGAACAGGTCGTTCATCGTGAACGAAAGACGCAGGCCGGACAGATGGAGTTTCTTTAATTGTTCGGGACGGAAATTGTAGCTCATTGTCAATGAACTCCATTGCAGGGTATTGTTTTTCTGTACAAAACGCGAAGATGCGCCGGTGGTGACATTACGGTCACGAATATCTTTCATGGTGGTTATGTCTCCCGGTTTCTGCCAACGGTCGAGCAATACCCGCTTATCTACATTGTCATTTTTAATGTCGGCATTCTCTACATAGGAGACGAGGGTATTGTTGTAAGCATCTCCACCAAAAGTATAGAGGAAAGAAGCAAACATGGATAACTGTTTATAGGACAGGGTATAACCGAATGAGCCTTGTCCCTTGGGAGCTGTATCGCCAATAATGGTCCATTCGTCGGCAGACCATACATCGGTAACGTCACCATTCCGGCGAAGGTAGATTTCTTTGCCGTTTGTGGGGCTGATTCCCAATGACTTCATCCCGTAAATAGAGGTCAGAGAGGCTCCTTCGTAATATTTCAGGTATGTTTTAGCATATTTTGAATCGGAGCTGCTTTCGGGGTTATATCCGCTGAACAGTTCTTCCACTCTTTTATTATAGTCGCGCATTGCCTGGGAGATTTCAATAATCGTGTTTTTGTTTCTTGCAAAGCTGCCGTAGAGCTGGAAGAGCCAGTTTCTGTCACTGTAAAGTCGTGCCCGCAGTTCCAGTTCGACGCCGGTGTTTTTCACCTTTCCCATGTTTTCTTTGTAGGAGGTGAATCCGGTAGAGGAAGGGATGGTATAATCGGTTATCAGGTCGATGGTACGCTCGTCGTAGGCAGAGGCTTTCAGATAGATTTTATCGTGCCACAGTCCGATTTCAACTCCATAGTCGAGGGTGTATTTACGTTCCCATTTCAGGTTCGGATTTCCCATCTGATAGAGGAATACACCGTAGCCTGTGGGATACCAGCTGTCTGTTTGCAGCTGATACATATCTTTGGCCGAATAGAGGGAGAAGTTGGTCTTTCCGGTCAGTCCGTAGGAGACACGGAACTTCAACATGGAAAAGAGTTCATTCGACTTCATAAAATCATAATTATGAATGTTGATTCCTGCTCCTGTTGACCAGAACATGGACCATCTTTTATCGGAACCGAATTCGGAAGAACCGTCGATACGTCCTGTAAGGTCGGCGAGATAGATATTGTTGTAGGTGTAGTTGGAAGTGAGCAAGGCTCCTACCAAGCGGGTGGTATTATCGGAGCTGCTGGGCTTTCCGTATACTTCTGCCGCATAGTTTGAAGAGACAAGGTCGCCACCCGGAAATCCCCGGTAACGTGTTTCGGAAGCAGTGCTCTGCGTTTGTCTCATGTTGGAGGACAAGCAGATATTGAGATTGTGTCCCTTGAAGGTATTGTTGTACATGAGTGACAGGCTTCCGTCTATCACTGTTCTCTTTTGTGTGGATTCTGTTTTTTCACCATTGATGTTGCCTGTACTGGCTGAATAACTGGCCGATGCGGGATCTTTGTACAGATCACCGGTAGAATTTCTCATCAGGACGGAAAACTGACCGCGCAGACGCAGACCGTCGGTGATACGCCAATTCAGACTAAGATCATCGGTTACTTCATCATAACCGGAATGGTCGAAGCTGTTGTAGAAGTTGATTTCGTACAGTGGATTTACTTGTGTGCCGCTAGCCCCGTCGAACTTTTCGAGACGGCGCACATAATCGCCATTTTCATCATACAGACGCATATAAGGAAGTAAATGGGAGTAATCGCTGAATGAATTGAAGGGGACATCTGTACTTTTGTTATAAGTGTAGGTCACTTTGTTCTTTATTTGTAGTCCGCCAATGCGGTAGTCTACATAAAAAGCGGCATTGGCATTCTTACGGGAAGAGTGTTTCATCACTCCTTCCGTTCCTCTGAATCCCAGTTCCACTCCCCAGCGCACGTCGTTTTCTCCACCGTCTATGAAAACGGAGTGCTTATGGTTCAGAGCCGTGCGTAGTCCTTGAGAAAGCCAATAGGTATCGACACCTGTCAGTACATTATTGAGTCGTTGGTAGTAACCGTTGGTATAGGGGTCTATTTCCGGGGTGTTGCTGTCATATAGTCCTGCCAGGCGTTCGGTTTCCAGCTTCTCACGGGCGTTCACCAGATTGTAGGAGGATAAATCCGGCAGTTCGGCAGAAAGTACTCCGGAATACTGTACACGGAACTTTCCGGCTTCAGGCGCACGCCGTTCAATGACAATTACTCCGTTGGCCGCACGTGAACCGTACATGGCAGTGGCGGCAGCATCTTTCAGGATATTGATGCTGTGGATGCTATTCATATCGAGGTCGTATATCTTTTCTACATCGACTTCAAAGCCGTCCAGTATGAAGATAGGCAGGTTGGAATTACCGCTTAGCACTTCCCGCGAAATGGAGGAGGTGGAGGTCTGCCCAAGTGTCGTTTCTCCGATACCGGTCTGACCACGCAAGACGAATTGAGGCAGGCTGTTGGGATCGGAACCAGCAGCCAGATTCTCCTGTATTCTGAAAGAGGGATCGAAAGTCTGAATGGCCGAAATCAGGTTGTTCGGGTTGACTTTTAACAGGTCTTCTTTCTCTATCTTTGTGGTATTTCCAGTGAAACTTTCTTTCTGTATGGAGTTATAGCCGGTTACAATCACTTCCTGAATACTTTCGGTAGCTTCTACCATCTGCACATCGACTTTCTGCCGGGAAGTGACTTTGATTTTACGGGTTTCAAAACCGATGTAGGAATAGATAACCAGACCGCCTTTTTCGGGCAGGGTCAATACATAGCAACCGTTTATATCGGTAATTACACCAGTAGAATGACCATCCAAACGAATCGTCACTCCTACCATCGGTTCTTTAGAGAGTTTCTCAATCACCCGGCCATAAACATAATTTCCGTGTGGAGGAAGAAGATATGTCTCTTTTGAATTATTTTTGTTTTGGGCTATTGCATTAGTAGATAGTGATAAAATGTATACAAACAATAAGATTCTATCCAAAGCCCCGGAATTTAGCTTTTGCATAACGGATATATATAGTTATTACACCCGCAAAAGTATTCTTATATGATAGACGGAGCAATCACGAATTTTAGGTATTTTACACAACTATTATACCAAAATATAATTAAAGCAAATTTTTTTTGCTTCTGTTTAGGTATTAATCAATAGCAAAAAGAATAACTGCATCATTTATCCTCTATCAAAAGGCAAATGATGCAGCTGTCGGTTATATCTGTTTTTTTATAATGCCAGACGGTATATCTCTTTGCTGTCCTGTTTCGCTAATTTGACATAGTTGCCTACCAATTCACCTTTATTCCGGTGCAGACTATCTGCAAGGCGGTCGATGTCGGGATTCTCAATGCCAAGTTCTTTGAAGGTCACAGGCAGGCCGATGGAAGTAAAGAAGGATTTCAGACGGGAAATTCCTTCAAGGGCTACCGCCTTTTTATCGTCTGATTCTGCCACTCCCCACACTCGGATGGCGTATTGGGCTATCTTATCCACATTGTGTTCTGTCATCCATGTCATCCAGGCAGGGAAGATTACGGAGAGTCCGGCACCATGAGTCACGTTATAGATGGCGCTGATTTCATGTTCGAGGAAGTGGGAAGCCCAGTCCTCTTCACAACCTACACCACAGGTTCCATTGTGGGCGATCGTTCCGCACCACATCAGATTGGCACGGGCTCCGTAGTTTTCGGGGTCTTTCATGACGGTAGTTGCCTCTTTGATGATGGCAAGCAGGGTACCTTCGCACAGGCGATCGCCTATTTCTACATCTTTCGTGTTGGTGAAATAGCGTTCCATGATGTGTGCCATCATATCGGCAATGCCGCAGGCGGTTTGGAAAGGAGGAAGTGTGTAGGTCAGCTCGGGGTTCATCACGGCAAAAACAGGACGTAGTACACCGGGAGCACGGAGGCTTAATTTCTGTAAGCCATCGACTTTCGTGATGACGGTGTTACCGGAACCTTCGCTTCCGGCAGCAGGAATCGTTAACACAACGGCTACTTTCAATGCTTTCGTCACAATGGCTTTTCCGATGTAGAAATCCCAGAAATCTCCGTTGTAAGGAACTCCGGCTGCAATGGCTTTCGCCGTATCAATCACAGAGCCACCACCAACGGCGAGCATCATGTCTACGTTTTCTTTCCGGCAGAGATCGATTCCTTCATACACTTTCGTGTCTATCGGGTTAGGCTGTACACCACCCAGCATGCAATAGGGAATACCTACTTCCTGCAATGATTTCTCAACACGGGCCAACAAGCCGCTACGTATCACGGAACCGCCACCATAAACAATCATTATTTTGCGTGCACCGTATTTCTGTACTAACACTCCGGTCTGCGCTTCCGTATCCCGACCGAACACGAATTCAGTAGGGCTGTAAAAGATAAAATTATTCATTGTCGTTTTCTTTATAGGTCTTTTCGTCAGTCTTTTCTATAGATCCAAATAGAACTCCTTTGACAAGTTTTTCTATAAGTTCTTTTATAGAGCCCTTCATAAGAGTCTTTATAGATCAGACAAAGTTATAAATTTAAGCAGAATATCTTTCTTTTGATTGTTTAAAATTTCCTACTTTCATTAGTACAAGTCCGATTACAATCCAGACCATTTCGCGTATACGGGTAATCAAAGCGGCATAGACTCCGTAAGCTCCGGAAAGGGAAAGGCCGCCTACGGCGAGGGCAAAGCCACCTTCACGACCTCCCAATTGCATAGGCAGGAAAAACAGCAGATTAGCAAGTAAAGAAGAGAAAGCCGCAATCAGGCAGCAGTCGGCAAAGCTGACATGGGTGGTCAGCACGTTCAGTATCAGCCATATTTCAAGACAACTGACTACACGGGCGGTATATTCCAGTAAGAGGGCGCTATAAAAGGTTTGTTTCTTTTGTTGGTGGAGAAGGGCAATTTGTTTGTCTATATTCTCCAACTTCTCTTTATGCGCGTTTGCAAAATGAAATACTTTCTTTTTCAGAAAAGGAATACGACCACCCATACGGACAAAAGCCACAGCCATCCCCTGCCGATAGCCTTTCATAAAAAGAATAACAATCAGCAAGCAAAAGACAGTAATAGCTCCTAAGATTATCCCCATCATCCACCCCACCGGATAGAGACAAACGTAAAGCAACACTGAACTTAACCAAAAGCAAAAGTGGGAAAAGATATGCATCATCACATAAAGAATCACGGAAGAGGTGGCGCGTTCTATTCCTATATAGGGTTTCAGCTCCATAATGCGATATGGTTCGCCTCCCATCAGCCCAACAGGAGTCACGTAATTAAGCGCAAAACCTGTTACTGTGAATTTGTAGAGCCGGACAAATGAAAACCCCGTCTTACCACCACTACGGATGATGATGTACCACGATACTGTATTAATAAGGTAGACAAACAGCCATAGCAACAAAACCAAAGGTAAATATACCCCTGCACGCTTCAAATTCAGCCAAAGCTCCTGATAATCCATATCAAAAGTGAATATCATTATCAGAACGGCAATGATACCAAAAGCGAGAAATATATTACGGTACTTGTTCTTCACTATTTGTGAGACTTATATCTGTAACCATACTATTTTCCGCCACGCCAATTTTATCGGCTGTCTTTCAGCCGATAA
>ENA-OXNV01000300-OXNV01000300.1-human-gut-metagenome-genome-assembly--contig:-NODE-300-length-16812-cov-10.6999_pt1 | contig 16812 bp, 9 predicted proteins | sample MGYA00249745_ERZ652499 | MGnify/ENA primary metagenome ERZ652499 (study PRJEB26925, sample SAMN05826946) | human gut metagenome | biome: ENVO:2100002; feature: ENVO:00000062; material: ENVO:00002003...
GCGTCAGATGTGTATAAGAGACAGTTTCATGGAGGTGTGTCAGACTTTTAGACACACCTCCATCATTTAAGGTTGTCAAAACTTTAGACTGTTTAGACTGTTTAGACTGTTTAGACTGTCATATCCAGTAAAACCTCTCTTTTTCTTGTTCTTCGTTTTTGGGGTTAATGTTAAATGTCTCAAAGCTAAGAAAAAAATAAAAAGCTACAAAGATATGGATTCATACCTTTGCAGCCCCGCTAATGTCTTGTTTGTGTGCTTTTTATATCTGAATATATCAATCAGATAATCCCTCTCACTCTATCGTCAAATGCAGAAAGCGCAGCTTTCGCCCCTTCGCCCATAGAGATAATAATTTGCTTATAAGGAACCGTAGAAACATCTCCGGCTGCATAGATACCCGTCGCATTCGTACGGCAATGTGCATCAATCATGATTTCGCCCGGACGGTTGGTTTCCACTATGTCGCGGAATACACTGCTATTCGCAGAAAGCCCGATCTGTACAAATACACCATCCAATTCCACCAAACGTTCTTCTTCCGTTTTGCGGTCTTTGATGCGTAGGCCAGTCAGCTTATCACCATTTCCTATCACTTCCGTAGTCTGTGAACTTACAAACACTTCCACATTCGGCAATGATTTAAGTCGCTCTTGAAGTACACTGTCCGCTTTCAACTCATCCATAAATTCAAAAACAGTCACTTTGGAGCAGATACCTGCCAAGTCAATGGCTGCCTCAATGCCTGAATTTCCACCACCTACTACCGCTACATGCTTTCCTTTATAAAACGGCCCATCACAATGAGGACAGAAAGCGACACCACGACCTATATATTCGGCTTCTCCCGGAACATTCAGTTTACGCCAGCTTGCACCGGTTGCAATAATCAGTGCCGGAGCCAGGAATTTCTCACCAACAGAGGTAGTGATCTGCTTCTGTTTTCCAACCACTTCTACTTTTTCTACTTTACGATGCTCCAGTAAATCCACCGGATAACGCAACAAGTGAGTTTTCAGATTATCGGCAAGTTCATTTCCTGTCGTTTCCGGAACAGAAATTAGATTTTCAATACCCACCGTTTCTTTTACCTGTCCGCCAACACGCTCGGCCACGATAGCTACACGGAGTCCTTTACGGGCAGAATAAATAGCTGCTGATACTCCTGCAGGTCCTCCACCGGCTACAATCACATCATATTCTTTCACCTCTGCATTCGCTTTGGTTTCGTCAATACCATATTGTTCTTCCAACTTGGCAAGCAATTCGCCAAATTCACCACGGCCTACATGAAGTAATTTTCCATCTGCAAAGACAGAGGGCACTCCTTGTATTTTCAGTGCATCTACTTCGTCCTGATAAAGCGCACCGTCTACCATTTCATGCGTAATAGCCGGATTCAAAGTAGTCATTGCATTCAGAGCCTGCACTACGTCAGGACAGTTCGTACAAGTCAACGAAACATAAGTGGTCAGATGTATCGGGCCTTTCAGTGCTTTCACACGGTTGCAAACGGCCTCATCGGGAAAGTTCTTTCCTTTGCCGTCCAGATTCAGGATAGCCAAAAGCAATGACGTGAACTCATGTCCGTTAGGAATACCCCGGAATGTGATTCCGGTACGATCACCATTCCTTAATAAAGTAAACTTCAATGCTTCTCCCTCATTCACCGAGCAAGTGATATGATCGGAACAATCCGCTACATCTCCCAGCAGCTCCAATAATTCTGTTTTGTTTTCGTGGCTGGATGATACGAATATATCAAAAGTAAAATTTGCCTCCAGCCCAGCAAAAATACCCTTTAGTTGTTCTTTTAATGCAGATTCTAACATACCTTTTTTCCTTTCATTTTTTTAAAAGAAAGGCCGGCAGCGTCTCCCGTTACCGGCCTCCCATAATCACCATTATCAAGATCTATCAAATCTTACCTACCAGGTCGATGCTTGGCTTCAAGGTAGACTCACCCTTCTTCCATTTAGCCGGGCAAACTTCTCCGTCATGGCTGGCTACAAACTGTGCAGCTTCCACCTTACGAAGCAATTCACTTGCATCACGGCCAATATTGTTATCATTCAGTTCCACCACTTTAATCTTTCCTTCCGGATTGACAACAAATGTACCGCGATAAGCCATACCTTCTTCTTCGATATATACACCCAGTGCACGGCTCAAAGCGCCAGTCGGGTCTGCCAACATCGGGTATTGAATCTTGCGAATACTTTCAGAAGCATCATGCCAAGCTTTGTGCACGAAATGAGAGTCAGTACTTACCGAATAGATTTCTACACCCATCGCCTTGAACTGATCGTACTTTTCAGCCATATCCACCAATTCAGTAGGACATACGAAAGTAAAGTCGGCAGGATAGAAGAAAAGAATCGCCCATTTACCTTTCAGGTCATTGTTGGTTACAGTCTTGAAAGCTCCGTTGTGAAAAGCCTGAACGCTGAATTCAGGAAGTTGAGAATTTAAAATTGGTTCCATAATCTTTATTGCTTTTATTGTTATTAATTGGTTTGACTTATAACATCAGAAACAATCTTTTGTTTTTTGTTTCTGATGCAAAGATAAAGGCAGAAACCCCGCCTTTTCAAAAAAAGTCCAATCGAATATTTCTATGCTGTGATAGATGAAATTAATAAAAGCATTTTATACCTTTGCGTGCATAAACAAAAAAACTGGAAGTATATACGATTATGAAACATCCTCTAGCTCAATTCCTATATTGCCCCGAATGTGGTTCTCCGCATTTCGAAGTAAATAACGAAAAGTCCAAAAAATGTACAGATTGCGGCTTCGTCTATTACTTTAACCCTTCCGCCGCCACCGTAGCACTCATCTTAAATGAGAAAAACGAATTGCTTGTCTGCCGACGTGCCAAAGAGCCAGCCAAAGGAACTCTCGACCTACCCGGCGGATTCATCGATATGAATGAAACAGGTGAAGAAGGCGTAGCCCGTGAAGTGCTGGAAGAAACAGGGTTGAAGGTAAAAAAAGCAGTTTACCAGTTTACACTTCCCAATATTTATGTCTATTCAGGTTTTCCTGTACACACACTCGATATGTTTTTTCTGTGCACCGTAGAAGACATGAGCCATTTTTCGGCAATGGATGATGTAGCAGATTCTTTCTTCCTGCCTCTCTCCGAAATTAATCCGGAAGATTTTGGACTAGATTCTATTCGCCGAGGACTTAAAAAGTTTTTATCGGCAGATAATTCGTTAAAATATAACAAATTACAGAAACATTTCCCCTTTCATTCTGTCTTATATTTTAATGAGCTTTAAATTAATAGCTATTAAAATACGTCATTGAAAGATATGTAGTACTTTTGCATAAACACCCGATTATGAAAAAAGAAATTACTAGACTCATTTGTGCCGCCATCTGCTGCACGCCCATTATAGGATTTGCCCAGACAGGTGACAAGTTCACTTCGACTGACAACCTTTATAAAGAAGGGAAAGAACTTTTCCAAGAAAAGAATTATGCAGCTGTTCTGCCGGCATTGAAAGCATTTGTAAAACAAAAGCCTGTAGCCAGCCTTCTTCAGGACGCAGAATATATGCTAGTCAGTTCGGCTTACGAACTGAAAGACAAAAACCGCATCGAACTCCTCCGCAAATACCTTGACCGTTATCCTGATACTCCATACGCTAACCGTATTTATGCGCTGTTAGCCTCCTGCTATTTCTACGAAGGAAAATATGATGAAGCACTGGCACTTTTCAACTCTGCCGACCTCGATTTGTTAGGTAATGAAGAACGGGACGACTGCACCTACCAACTGGCTACCTGTTATCTGAAAACCGATAATCTAAGAGAAGCAGCCATCTGGTTTGAAACTTTGCGTGCCAACAGCCCCAAATACGCCAAAGATTGTGATTACTATCTTTCCTACATCCGCTATACACAAAAACGTTATAGTGAAGCATTGAAAGGTTTCCTTCCCTTACAGGACGACTCGAAGTACAAAGCACTCGTCCCTTATTACATAGCCGAAATTTATACGCAGCTCAAAAACTATGATAAGGCACAAATTGTAGCACAAAACTACCTGTCAGCCTACCCGAACAACGAGCACGCTGCAGAAATGTACCGTATTCTGGGAGATGCCTATTACCATTTCGGACAATATCACCAAGCCGTAGAAGCATTCAACAATTACCTGAATAAGGATCGCTCGGCTCCCCGCCGCGATGCCCTTTATATGCTGGGTCTCTCCTACTACCAAACAAAAGTCTACTCCAAAGCAGCCGAAACATTAGGTAAGGTGACAACTGACAACGATGCCCTTACCCAAAATGCATATCTCCACATGGGACTCTCTTATCTGCAACTGGCAGAGAAAAACAAAGCACGCATGGCTTTTGAACAGGCAGCCGCCTCCAATGCTAATATGCAAATCAAGGAACAGGCAGCTTACAATTACGCTCTTTGCCTGCACGAGACTTCTTTCTCCGCTTTCGGTGAATCTGTTACTGCCTTCGAGAAATTCCTGAATGAATTTCCGACTTCTCCATACGCTGAAAAAGTCAGCAGCTACCTGGTAGAAGTTTACATGAATACACGTAGCTACGATGCAGCTTTGAAATCAATCGACCGGATTGCCAAACCAAGCGCGCAAATATTGGAAGCCAAACAAAAGATACTGTTCCAATTAGGAACTCAATCTTTCGCTAACGCCGACTTCGAACAAGCTCTGAAATATCTGAACCAATCCATTGCCATCGGACAATACAATCGTCAAACCAAGGCAGACGCTTACTATTGGTGCGGAGAATCCTATTACCGTCTAAACCGAATGGTAGAAGCCGCGCGTGATTTTAATGCTTATCTGCAACTCACCACCCAACCCAATAACGAAATGTATGCGCTTGCCAATTATAACTTAGGGTATATCGCTTTCCACCGGAAAGACTATACGCAAGCAAGCAATTATTTCCAAAAATACGTTCAACTGGAGAAAGGTGAAAATGCAACCGCACTTGCCGATGCATACAATCGTATTGGTGACTGCCACCTGCATGTACGTAACTTTGAAGAAGCCAAACAGTATTATTCGCAAGCCGAACAAATGAATACTTCTTCCGGAGACTATTCTTTCTATCAGCTGGCTCTTGTATCCGGTCTGCAGAAAGACTATACCGGTAAGATTACCTTGCTGAACCGTCTGGTAGGAAAGTACCCTGCTTCTCCTTATGCCGTAAACGCTATTTACGAGAAAGGGCGTTCCTATGTTCTCATGGATAACAACAACCAAGCCATTACTTCTTTCAAAGAATTGCTGACTAAATATCCTGAAAGTCCGGTCAGCAGGAAAGCTGCCGCCGAAATCGGATTATTATATTACCAAAAAGGAGATTACAACCAAGCAATCGAAGCCTACAAACAGGTTATCGAAAAATATCCGGGCAGTGAAGAAGCACGCCTTGCCATGCGTGATTTGAAATCTATTTATGTGGATCTCAACCGCATCGACGAATTTGCTGCTTTAGCAAATGCCATGCCGGGACACATCCGTTTCGATGCTAACGAACAAGACTCGCTTACGTATGCCGCCGCAGAAAAGATTTATGCACGAGGCAGAATGGAAGAAGCCAAAACAAGCCTCAACAAATACCTGCAAACTTTCCCGGAAGGAGCCTTCAGCCTGAACGCACATTATTATCTCTGCCTGATCGGAAACGAGCAGAAGAATTATGATATGATTCTTCTCCATTCCGGTAAGTTGTTGGAATATCCAAACAATCCGTTTGCAGAAGAAGCACTGATCTTGCGTGCTGAAGTGCAATTCAACCAGCAAAATATGGCTGAAGCATTAGCTAGCTACAAAATGCTGAAAGAAAAAGCAACCAACGTAGAGCGCCGCCAACTTGCTGAAACGGGTATTCTGCGTTGCGCCTTCCTATTGCGAGATGACATAGAAACCATCCATGCAGCTACCGACCTGCTTGCAGAAGCCAAACTTAGTCCAGAGCTAAGAAATGAAGCTCTTTATTACCGTGCTAAAGCATACACCAAGCAAAAGGCTGACAAGAAAGCAATGGAAGACTATCGTGAACTGGCCAAAGACACACGTAACTCTTACGGTGCCGAAGCTAAATATCAGGTTGCACAATCCCTCTACGACGCAAAAGAATATGCCGCTGCAGAGAAAGAGTTGCTCAACTATATAGAACAGAGTACGCCACATGCTTATTGGCTAGCGCGCAGTTTTATCCTTCTATCCGACGTCTATCATGCTACGGGTAAAGATCTGGACGCACGCCAATATCTGCTAAGTCTGCAACAAAATTATCAAGGGAATGACGATATTGAAAGCATGATTGAAAGCAGACTTAGTAAATTGAAAGTTGAGAATTGAGAATAAAAAAATAGAAAAATATGAAACGATTTCATTATATAATAGGGGGACTCGCATTGGCTATATCAATACCATCCTGCCTTCAAGCCCAAACCACCCAACCGAAAGATACAACAATGACCCGCACAGTCGTTGTGGAACAAGAATATAACCCGGACATTATGGACGCCTCGAAAGTAAACGTCCTGCCTAAAGTAGAAGAACCGACAGTGAGCAAGAAAGAAGTAGAGTATGCTACAACATTCTTTCCGGCCACTTCCGTTCCGGCAGGCCTGATGCGCCCCTATACCGGAAAAGAAGTTCAACCCGGCACTACCCCGGGATATGTACGTGCCGGATATGGTAATTATGGCAATTTGGATATTCTTGCCAATTATCTATTCCGTCTGTCGCAGAAAGACAAATTGAATGTACGTTTCCAAATGGATGGAATGGATGGTAAGTTAACTCTTCCTTTCACAAATGGAGAGAAATGGAATGCTTTCTACTATCGCACACGCGCAAATGTAGATTACACACACCAATTTAATAAACTGGACTTAAATATTGCCGGAAACTTCGGATTGAGCAACTTCAACTTCCAACCGGAAAGCGTAAACAGCAAGCAGAAATTCACATCCGGTGACTTCCATGCGGGCATTCATTTCACTGATGAGACTGCACCACTGCGTTTCAACGCAGAAACAAATCTGTTGATGTATGAACGTCAACATAACATGTTCAATGAATCTGAAGCCAATACAGGTATCAAGGAAACAATCATACGCACCAAAGGCGATGTCACGGGAGCTATCGGCGACCAACAATTAATAACTATCGCTTTGGAAATGAACAATCTTCTCTACAACGGATATACAAAGAATGTTTCCACCGGAGATGAATACTTCAAAAACTACACAACGCTTCTTTTAAATCCATATTACGAACTGGATAATGATGACTGGAAACTGCATATCGGAGCCAATGTAGATTTATCTTTCGGATTTGACAAGTCTTTCCGTATCTCACCCGATATCACTGCACAGTATATTTTTTCTGATAGCTACATTGTTTATGCAAAAGCAACCGGCGGTAAGCAATTGAATGATTTCCGCAGATTAGAAAGTATCTGTCCTTACGGTGAACTGCCGGAGGCAAATACCACTGCCACTTTGGGATACGTACAACGTCCTTATGATACTTACGAGCAAATCAACGGTAGTATCGGATTCAAAGCAAGCCCTTATCCGGGACTTTGGTTCAACGTGTTCGGTGGTTATCAGAATCTAAAGAACGACTTATCTTATTTAGGTTTTGACCCAAGTAATATTCATTCAGGTTCTTACCTTTCTTTTGCTCAAGATAATACAGAAAATCTCTACCTTGGCGGTGAAATCAGTTACGATTACAAAGATATCCTCGGAATATCAGCTAAATATACTTACCGTAATTGGGACAGCAAAACAGAGGAATATCTGTTGGCTGTGAAACCAGTCAGTGAAATGTCTTTCAATGTACGTATTCATCCGATCTCTGCTCTTAACATAAATCTAGGTTATGATTACATCAGCCGGAAAGAAGTGAAAGAATATGCAAAAATGACCGCAATTAATGATTTGCATATCGGAGCCAGCTATAATGTATTCAAAGGAGTATCCGTTTATGCTCAAGTACATAACCTGCTGAACAAGAAATATCAATATTATTTAGGTTATCCTACGGAAGGATTCAATTTCTTAGGAGGATTGAGTTTCCGGTTCTAAAGTTTATCAATAAATCACAGTAACAGTTATAACACGAGACACTCATCTCATAAAAAAGAGGGCATCTCCCATAGGGATGATGTCCTCTTTCAAACCAAAAACTTAATCTTCAATTATTATTTTGTTATCCTCACAACAAACCCACCACCAGGAGCCATGTGTAAATTCAACTTCTTATTGGCTGATACGCGGATCACTTCACGCTTATAGTCTTTCCCAACACGATCGGCATTGATACCATCTCTAAATATTTCTGCATTGAACTCACCATCACCCAAGAAAGACAGATCGACTTCAACATCACGCTCTTTCCAGTCGGTCAATCCACCCACATACCAGATACCGTCTTTCTCACGTGCCATTACAATATGTTCGCCTACTTTTCCGCTTATTGGAAGTGTCTGATTCCATACAGTAGGAATGGCAGCGATAAACTTCGTACATTCTTCCTCTTTCAGATAATTAGTAGGTGCATCACACAGCATATTAATAGGAGAATCAAAAATAGTATACAATGCTAACTGACGGCAACGTGTACCCTGACTCATCGGTTCTGTATAGACAGCATGAAAGTTCTTCATGATTACGTTATTCATCGCTCCCTGTGTATAATCAAGTGGTCCGGCAACCATGCGGATGAAAGGAGCTGTCACATCATATATCACTTGATCTGTTCCCGGTTCTGCCCACTTCATTTCTTCCAGTCCATGGACACCCTCGAAATTGATCGTATTCGGATAAGTACGTTGCAAACCAGTCGGTTTGAACGTTCCATGGAGATCTATCAGCAATTTGTATTTTGCTCCGGTTTCAGCCGCTTTACGGTTAAACTCAACTACTTGTTGGTCGTCACGGTCCATAAAATCAATCTTGAAACCTTTGATTCCCATTGCGGCATAATGCTTACATACACGATCCATGTCTTTTTCAAAAGCACGATAGCCCGCCCAAAGTATCAAATCTACATTTTTGCTTTTTGCATAGCTAATCAACTCTTTCAAATCGATTTCAGGAATCACCTCAAACAAATCCGCTTTACCCGGCACTGCCCATCCCTCATCCAATATCACATATTCGATACCGAATTTCGAGGCAAAGTCAATATAGTATTTATAAGTCTCATTGTTGATACCTGCGCGGAAATCCACGTTGTAGAGATTCCAGTCGTTCCACCAGTCCCAAGCCACTTTACCCGGTTTAATCCAAGAAAAATCTGTAAATTGTGCCGGAGTAGCCAGTTTATATACCATATCATTACAAAGCAGTTCTGCATCATCCTTGGCAATGACCATGACACGCCAGGGAAATGCTGTGTTTCCCTCCACTCTAGCAATATAAGGTTCACGAGATTTTACTACCCCTTTCAGTCCGCGAACTTCGTCTACTATCGTTTTCGGATAAGCTGCAAAGATTCCATCCAGAGAATATCCATGCTCACCATGTTTCACATACATACCCGGATAGTTCATCAAATCGGCTTCAGTGATACAGATTTTTTTTCCGTTCTTTCCCTCGACCAAAACCGGTAAAAAGGCAATCTGTTCCTTATCCCATGCAGACAAGGCAGTTTCCAGATACGTATTTTGGAAAGAACTGTAGAAAGGATCTTTCTTGCCCTCGTTCATTCGGCCTTTCGGTGAAGCTACAAAAACTTTCGGATCATTCGGAAAACAGAAAGAAGCCTGCTCGCTTTCCACCATAAACGGCTTCTTCAGTTCAGAGACAAAACGATAGGCTGCACCATCTTCATAAGCTCTGAACACCAAGCTATATCCTCCTTTAAAGTCAATGGTTAGTTCATTGAACTGGTCCTTGATTGATTTCTTCTTATAGATGGGAGGATAGATAGTCTCATTTACAGAACGGCGGCTGATCTTCTTTACTTTCGGATTGAGTCCGAAAGCTGTACCATCAGTTAGTTTCATGAAAATAGGAGATGGAGCCACCATCACATCGTTGTCGTGAAGAACGGAGTATTCCACATTCTTATCATTCACAATCACATTCACCTGCACTTTACCGGAAATGTCTTTCAGCTCGTACACTTTCTGTGCACAAATGGTTAAAGGTGCGATAGCCATTAGAACCGGCAAAAGTCTTTTCATCATACGTTTCATAAACTAATACTTTTTGTATTTCACACAGTTTTTTATTTACATATTTATCATAAGAGTACCGCTTGGCAGAGATAAAGGAGGAAGCTTAACAGGAAGAATTTCCTGCTAATAAAGCATTGAACAAGTGCTAAATAGCACCTTTCTTATCTCATTCGCGCTACCATTTTTTAGAAATCAATTGTCACCTGATAGGTATCCTTATTCTCAAAGAAGGTCTGTTGCACCTCATATTCGGGAAGCCATACGTATTTTTTTTCCCCTTTATATTCGGCTTCGAGCAAGAAAGTGAACCAGCGGTTATAAGGCAATTCGTCGGTATGCAAAGGAGGTGCGGGGCTATCATATAAGTTGGGGACACCAGTTATCAGATATTCTCCTTTCTTATCCGTCTCATAAGTACGGTAAGGAGTAGCGATCAGGTCATTGAATTTTGCACGTGAACCATACAGATTCAGCTTTACCCCTTTTTGCTTTTTACCTTTCACTTTTACAGATACCTGTATGTTTTCGGGGAACATTTGTTTGAAGAATCCGTCGAAATCACGTCTCGGACGTTTGGATTTGGCGGTGTGATTGATTATATGAACTGCATACGAGCTCCATTTATATGTTTTATAATGACTGTTCATCACACAAGAGTCAGGTTCATATTCGATATGGTTCACCGGATTGTTCTTTGCCCGGATTCTATCAGCATACAAGTCGGTTACCCCACGATAATGTCCGAACTCATGTGCCACTCCTCTATGAAAATAGTCGATACCAAACAGATCTTCATGTTCCGTCTTGCTACGGCTACGGCAAATTACCATATTCAGATCGTCCGCCCCACCGCCGCAATACCATCCTTTAGCCGATTCTTCATCGTCAAAATCAAGAATAGAATCTATAATCAGCAGTACATCGTGATTGGGAAAACCGGCACTCTTCTGATAGATTTTCTCCAATTGGCGGGAGGAGCAGTCGTAAATCACCTGCAGATCCGGTATATAACGGAAATAGTAGTTGAAACGTCCATTGCCGGCTTTGTTCCAGAAGTCGTTCACTTGGTCGAAAAAAGCATTCAGCTTCGCTTGATAAGCTTCTTTACCTCCCCAATGCTCCACTCCGGCCTTATCGACAGCCACAAATACCCGGTATTCAATGGTGTCCAAAGATTGTTGAATCTGATTTTCCTCCAATGTCTTTGCCTCCATCCAAGAGAAGAAAGGCAATAGAGCGGGAAATATGAGCCATCTTTTCCAGTTGTTTTTCATATTAGTTCTTAGTTAAGAATGTATTTTATTTCTTGTAAATCACGACTATTTCCACCGACCATCAAAGTGAAGTCTCCTTTCTCCACAATGAACTTCATTTGATTATTGTAGAATCCTAGTTGTTCATCTTTTACGTCGAAGGTGACCGTTTTGCTTTCACCTGGACTCAGCTTAATCTTTTCAAAGCCTTTCAATTCTTTGATAGGGCGAGTGATAGAAGCCACCTCATCACGCACATACAACTGAACAACTTCCTCGCCCTCGCATTTTCCAGTATTGGTAACCGTTACAGCAACACGTGTATAAGTACCTTTTCCATCACCCGGAAGCAGTTTCACATCCGAATAATTGAAAGTAGTGTATGACAAACCGTAGCCGAACGGATAAGCAGGCTCCGTAGGAATATCAATGTACTTCGCACACCATCCGCCCAATGCAGTGGGGCGTCCTGTGCTCTTATATTGATAATACAATGGTATCTGTCCGTTATGCTGCGGAAAAGTCATTGGCAGCTTACCCGAAGGATTATAATCTCCCCAAAGTACATTACAGATAGCATTACCCGCTTCACTCCCCAGCCACCAGGTACATAAGATAGCGGGAGCCTCCCGACGAACTTCATTGAAAATAACAGGACGACCACACATCATTAGTACAACTACCGGTTTGCCAGTCTTCACCAATTCGGAAACCAAACGCTGTTGTTCGGCAGCAATAGAAATATCTCCTTTCGAACGCATCTCACCGCTTTCCCAAGCTTGTTCTCCCATTGCAACGATAACCACATCCGATTGGCGGGCAGCAGCTAAAGTCTGATCCAGATTTACAATTTTATTCGTTTTCAAGTCGTAGCCATCGTTATAGTTGATGTCCACTCCTCGTTTCTCCATTGCCTCATACAAGGTTACTACTTTACCAACCTCTGCACAGGACCATGCACCGCACATATCTTTCTGCGATTTGGAAAGCGCACCAATCAAAGCAACTTTCTTGATAGAAGAAGAAAGCGGTAACACCGAGTTTTCATTTTTCAAAAGAACAATAGAACGTTCGGAAACGTAGCATGCTTCCTTGCGGGATTCCTGTGAACCAATCACTGTACGTTCCCTTTCTTCATCACAGTATCTGAACGGATCATCAAATAATCCCAGTTTATATTTCTGTTCCAAAATACGTCTGACAGCATCATCCACCAGCTTGATAGATACCTTACCCTCTTTTACCAGAGACACCAGATTCTTGGAATAGCATTCACTTACCATCTCCATATCCAGTCCGGCCTTGATTCCTTTATAAGCAGCTTCTTTTTCATCTTTCGCATAACGGTGGTTCATCATTTCTCCCACTGATCCCCAGTCGGATACCACAAATCCTTTAAATCCCCATTGATTCTTCAGGAGCTCCCTCAACAGAAAAGTACTTCCGGTAGACGGTTCGTTATTAAAGTCATTGAACGCACTCATGAAAGTAGCAGCACCGGCCTCTGCACCAGCCTTGTAAGGAGGCATATAGAAATTGACAAACTGTCCCATCGACATATCCACACTATTATAATCTTTTCCGGCAATAGCTGCACCATATCCGGCAAAGTGCTTAATACAGGATAAAATAGTATTCTCTTTCGATAAATCATCTCCCTGTAAACCATGTACACGCGCCTTAGCAACCAACGAGCCATAATAAGGATCTTCACCGGCCCCTTCCATCACACGCCCCCACCGGGCATCCCAGCTAATATCCACCATTGGAGCAAACGTCCAATGCAACCCGGCTGCTGCAGCTTCCTTTGCCGCACATCTCGATCCTCTTTCTATAGCATCCAGATCAAAACTCGCAGCCTCTGCCAATGGCAACGGAAAACCTGTTCTATATCCATGAATAACATCCAATCCGAAAAGCAAAGGAATCTGTAAACGTGATTTCATAGCTGCCTCCTGATATTTACGAGTATTGGCAGCACCGGATACATTCAGCAAAGAACCGATCAATCCCTTACTTATATCTTCTGTCCGACTGATACGTGTATTATCAGGACCTGTGGCAAATCCACCGGAACATTGGCTTAACTGCCCCACTTTTTCTTCCAGTGTCATCTTTTTCATCAGACCGGATATGAAACGATTCATTTGAGCCTCATCCTTTTGATTCTGCGCCATGCTTCCCATAGCGAAAATCGCCATACACGAATATGTAATTAGTCTTTTCATCATTTTATTATAAGAGTTTATCTGTATTGATTTAAATGTTAATATCCTCCATACGTTTTACTTTCTATCGCAAAGATAGCCGCTGGTCAGATTCACATTGGCGAATTGCGTACAAAAGGACAATAATATCGTAAAGTCTGCTTTTTTTCTATTTCTTTCCGTATAGCATTCAAGCACTTCTGTCATTTTTTTGCCTTTATTGATACGATTTTCTCCTTACTCTTCACTTATTCGTAAGAGATATTATCCAGCACTTTTATTCCCTCTTTCCGAACACCTGTCTCAAACAGATTCTTAAACGATTCTACCGACAATGAAGTGGACGGTTTAAAATCTGAAGAATTCATATACGCCAGCAAAGCGGCATAGAATTGTAATCCTTCCGGTGTGTCACGTACCGCTTCCAAGTCGGACATACAAAGCAGTAATTTACTGCCCTCTACATTCAACTCCATCAATAAGCCGAGTTTATGATTTCGTTCCACATTGTCAATTACCTGCACAATAGGGCGGTATTCTTTTGGCATACCATCCAGAATAAGCGGATAGCTATGTTTGATAATTGGATACCACTGCCAGTTCGTATGGTATTCGGTCGGGAAATCATCGAATACCGGATGCTCGGGATTGGTCAGAATCCCCAATGTACCAGGTGAAGCAGGTTTCTTGATGCGGTCACAGATACTTTTGAACATACGATAATTCCAATAGTCGGTCTGGAACAATCCTCCCACTGTTACTTCTTTACAGTCTTCCTCAAGAGGCATCAACAATACCTTTCCACCTTGCTTTAAGGCATTCAGCACATCATCCGTTAGTTGGCGGGCAACTACAACATTACCTGCCTTCAATTGCTTCTTTGCAGGATATATCCATAGCGGATAACTATTCTGATAGGAAGTTCCGGATACTTTCAAAAGTAATTCGGCTTTATACGCTTGCTCCACATCGGGCAATGTCAAACGAATAGTTCCGGCAGTCAATAATCCTAATCCCGATGGAATAGCCATCTTACCTTTGCCAAGGCTTTTCTTCCCATTTTTGAGTTCCCATGAAATACTTTTTTCGTTCAATGAAGTTTCTCCATAATTGGCAATCTCAACAGTACCTGCGAATGATTCACCGCCTGTCCAACAGAATTTGGCAGTTGTCAATAAAGGAACCACTTCACTACAGAATTCTCTCCATTTCTTCGGTTCAACCAATCCTTTACTATCCATAAAAGCATCCAGAATACCAACATAAGCCGACCCCTGTCCCGGATAATCCTGTAAATCGAGTAACTGAAAACCAGCCATCCGTTTGGAACGGAGATTCATTTCAATATCTGCCCGGTAAAGTTCCACAGACCATGCACCCGATGCTTTAAAAAAATCATCCGCCTGCTCCAGCATGCCGGCTTTCTCCAAGCGGTCACGAAACACTTCAAAATTCCAGGGAGCTAAGACTCCTGTATATTTCTTCATCTCCTCATAATTCGGGTAAGTTTGAAACTGTCCGGTTTCATGTCCGATCACCGGAACAGGAGATTTTTCCAGAGCCTCATCAAAGTTCATTACCGAATTAGGATAGGTATTATTAAGATAGCCACCTTCTTCCGCATCTGCGAAAGAGAAAGAAGCACGAGCATGAGTAGAATAACCCTCACCACTGCCTACACGACAAGTTACCAGAAAATCCTCACCCGGAATATGTCCTCGTGAGCCTAAAAAGATATTCGAACCATACGTGTATAGGTGTCTCGGCTCTATGGACCGGAAACAATCTACAAACTCTTTCATCACATCGATGTCACCTCCCAGCTCATTTCCCAAGGCAAAGAGTACAAAAGAAGCATGGTTACTATATTCACGCATGATATTCTCTCCATCTTTCATCAGAAAATCCATCAGCTCGGCAGATTCTTTCTTAAACCCTCCCCAGATAGGTAATTCCGGCTGCAAGTAAATACCCTCCAAGTCCGCAGCTTCAAAACACGCAGCAGGTGGGCACCAAGAATGAAAACGACAATGATTCAATCCATATTCCTTACAAATCCTGAAATAACGACGCCATTGTTCCAAGTCCATCGCCGTATGGCCCGTCAAAGGGAATACACAGGCATCATGTTTTCCCCGAAGAAATGTTTTGGCGCCATTGATAGTGAAATGCGTCTCTTCAGTCTTAAAGTCGCGCAAACCGAAACGAACTGTTTTCTCGTCTATGCCATTTATCTCTGCTTTCAGTTGATATAGAGCCGGCTGAAGGTCACTCCACAATACTGCATTATCTCCCAACTGATAAGTGAATTCATATTCCTTGCTCCCCTCTTTCAAATCATATTCTGCAGATCTGGCTTTATGCTTTTTGGCAGTATTGAAAGCAGAAGCTGACAACTGCAGTTTCTTCCCACCAATGCCTGAAGAATTGGAAAGAGTTATTTTCACTTTTACGGAGCGGTCTTCTACTTGAGGAAAAGCCTGAATGGATTCAATAAACAATGGATTCATTGCCTGCAATTCCATCCGTCCGATAATACCGTTCCAGTTTGTCTGGGTAGATTCCGTACAAGCGTGAGAACTTGAACAAATCTGCCCGGGAATACTTTTTCCGTTATCTACACGAATAGTCAGTTTATGTGAACCGGGAGCCAGGAAGTGAGTGAGATTAAATTCCTGTGGGGTAGATAAATAGTTGCATTTACCCACTTCCCGACCATCGATCCACACGGTTGTCGGACGAGTACGTTCCAGAAACAACACGATATGCTTTTCTTTCCAGTCGGCTGGTATTTCTATATTCCGGCTATACCATGCCGCACCTTCATATTTATAATATCTGGACAAATAAGTGGTCTCCGACTTGTTGGTATTCTCTATTCCTTTTCGATTTGAATCTGTTGTACCGGGTAAAGTCACAGTTTCTGCAAAATCCATGTTCCATAGTTTTTCCTGTTCTCCCTTGCCGTGAGGGTCCAATGCAAAACTCCACGTTCCGCTCAAATCAATCATTTTGCGCAAACCTGATGTCTGCGCCCATGATGTACACAAAAAAACAAATAATAATAAAAGAGTTCCAGCTAATCGATTACGCATAACTTTATTCCTGTCTCTTATACACATCTGACGCTGCCGACGATAAGGC
>ENA-OXNV01000305-OXNV01000305.1-human-gut-metagenome-genome-assembly--contig:-NODE-305-length-16620-cov-7.4926_pt1 | contig 16620 bp, 30 predicted proteins | sample MGYA00249745_ERZ652499 | MGnify/ENA primary metagenome ERZ652499 (study PRJEB26925, sample SAMN05826946) | human gut metagenome | biome: ENVO:2100002; feature: ENVO:00000062; material: ENVO:00002003...
CCGCTGTAGAAACGAAAAAGGCGACCGCAATGGCCGCCACAATAGCTTTCTTCATTTTGTCCCTATAAATTGAAAAGCCCCCGAGGTTTCCCCCGAGGGCGTCATGCTCTCCCTGGTGTATCGTTGAAGCTCTGACCCTAACAACATACCCCATAGGATTTCCAATTGAAAAAAGACCTCAGCGCATTCATGCCCAAAGCTCTTGGCCACCCCTATCCAGGAGAGGTGTTGCGTACCGCTCAAGAAGTTGCCGAGAAACTCAGGCCCTTCTATGAATCTGCAAACTTTTCCATGTTTAAGGAAGCTCTTCAAAAGTACCCTGAACAATCGTTTGCACAGAAATTTAGCTTGTGTAATAGACAAAAGTTCTCGGGGCGCAAAATTAAAGAGGGCTTTTGAAGAGCTTCCTTAATGCCGCAAGCGAACAGGCGGCAAGACTAAACAAAAGTCTGCGCACAATCAACGCCATCAACGTAAAGTGTGCAAAGCAGCTTGAAGTCGCAAGCGCACTCACCCGGCATATTGATCCCGCGCTCTGTCAAGCGCTCAACAAAATGCCGCCTATGCCCGCTATCCCCGTCACACCAATGCTGGGACTTGAACAACAAAAGCTGTTCAATGATTTGACAACAGCCAGCCAGATACTTCAGCACACATTAGGCGCAAAACTTGACCTCTTGTCGCTCGATCGCGCCATGCAAGTCGAGCGAGTTCTGTCAAAGCTTGATCTATACGTTCCAAATCTGGCCGACTATGACCATATCCCGCTGAAAGACATGCTCTCGACATTGATCGACTGTCGACCTGAAGAGTATGCCGATGTTCTTAAGAAGCGTTTCCCACGCCCCAAAAAACACAGTAAAAGAAAGAAAGGCCACAAACGTAAAGCTTACAGAAAAAACCGCAAAAAGCGTATCAACGAGCTTTTATATTGGCTCGGTGTGTTTTTCACCATTCACAGTTGGCTCCTTGACAACGGGTTTTGCGAGCCGCTCTCTTCGTCTCCGGGACTTTTTGACAATCCCCCATCCCAAATCGAGCAGCGCGTCGATAAGAGCGGCGAACCCAATAGCCATGATGAACAGCTGTGCAACCCAGGGGTATGTTGCGGCCGCAATAGCGAGGCAGAAGGCAGCACAAGCGCTGAAAACAGGGGACAAACGCATGCCCAAACCTCCAAGTTGATTTGATTGCCTGGCACGGATGCGGGCAAATTGAGAAAGGGCGAGGATTTCTCCCCGCCCCGACCTCGGAGCAAACTGCCCTAAGGTAGCGAAAAGGTAACCGCGCGGAGTGAGCTTCCTGGGGGCAGTTTGTCCCCGGCTAGGCTTGCGCAGTGTTGTTAACGAAAAAAGCCCGCAGTTCATCACCACGGTATATCAACCATTAAATCCGATTACCCATAAAAGAAAAGCGGCATCACCGTGGAGGAGATACCGCTTTCCAGAATTGCTGATGTTTTTCCTAGGCACGGCAACGCGAGCCAAATGACTCGCGTATCGGCGCGGACTAGTACCGGCATTAAACTGATGCCTGAAGTTTACCACGACACAATATGTTGTGCAACATGCGCATCGCCAACAACATATGGTATTCATACTTGCCCTGGCGAATGCCGGCACGTCGGCATGTGATCCACAGGGGCCGACTCGGAGAGGCATACGCTTCTTGAAGAAGTCTCTTCTCTCGAGACTCGAGCATCTTGCTCCATGCCGCCTCAATTTCCATTGCATCCACAACATCAATCTTGATCGGCACCTCCCTCACCCCTTCCGTCTGCTGATAGCCGGCTTCCCGCATGATGCCGAGGATGGAACTCGTGCCTTGCGGCTTTCCCTCTCTCGACCACCTGCTCCAGTTCTCCAGTCGCGCCTCAAGAATCCTGCGCTCTGCTTCGTCCATTCCGTTACTCCTGTTCTCTTTGGAGATTCCCCGTGAGATGATTGAAGGTGTCTCCCCAGACAGCCCACCAACCACCTCACGGAGGAAAGCTTGCTCGAAATTGTTCAATTCGCCGTTTCTGTTATGCCCGATCAGATCTACATTCCAATCCTTCTGCTTCTCTGGTGGCTTTGGTCAGGGAAGCAATGGCCTAAATTTGTCGTTGCGGTTTCTGACACGGGCGGCGCACAAGCGGCGCTTAACATCACGGAAGCCAGCACTCTTTGCAACGCAGACTTCTCAATCCTTTGTTTTTCTTCAACCCCGTTTTCGGTTGAGCCTGTAATTGCTCCGAAGCTGAGGATTGCCGCAATCGACATAGGGATCAACGCATCAGGACGGTTGAAGCGAGTGCCGGTTTTGAATTTCTCATCCCATGCGGACTTCATCGTCATGATTCCTTTGCCAACATCGTGGGATGCCGTTGCGAAGCTGATGCTTCGACCGAGATGTGCCTTCATTCAATCCATTCCGCCGGCGAGAGCAAAAGGACCGCGAGTCATCAGCCGAGGGGTGCAGCCGTAGGCACGCTCAGCTTCGTCCATTCCTTTCCTCCAAAACCCTGATCCGGTACTCCAAGTCATTGATCCGTTTGTCGCGTTTCTCGAACTCCCGGTCGATAGCCTCACCGACCTTTTCGGCTGCGACCCGAAGCTTCTCCACGTCGATGGAAGATCTGCACAGCAGGTAGATGATCGCAACAAAGCCGATGGTGAACCACGCAAAATCACTCATGTTCATGCTCCTTCGCCCAGGCATCGCGACAGTCCGCGTCGCACCACCGTCTGGCCTTCTTGATTCCTTCCAGCCGTCGAAGCCGTCGAGCAGTGGTGCAACAGAGTCCGCGAAGACGCCTTCCAACAGCTCCTCGCCGGCAACTCCATTCCTGGCTACAAGCTCGTAGCGGGCCGCGAAGGCCGCCGTCAGCCGTATCGCGGTAGACATAGAGTGGCAGCGTGCTGATGGTCTGAGCAAGAAGCTCGACGCATGCGAAGACTGCAGAGATCTGCAAGGCCGCGTCTGGCGTGACCATCTTCGTCTGCTCGATGATGGGCGAGACCGGCATAGGGATCTGCTGACCGGACGCAGTGCCGAGAGGACCGCCCCATCCGGCCACCCAATTGATCAAACGTTTTACGAACATTCCTACCACTCAATAAATACGGACTCCGAAGACTCCTCAATGTCGTCGAACGGATTGGCTTCATCCGCCGTGCTGGAGATCCCCAGAGCCATGATCAAGGCGACTACGCCGTCGATCTTGTTCTCGTACCTTTCCTTCCTTGGAAAGATGTTGTCCTTCGCATCGAGCTTGGCCACGACGTTTCCCATCATCCATCGGAGAACGGGATTCCCGTCATGGTTCACGCGCTTGTCCTGGACCAGCGCCTCGAGCGACTTCATCGGATCCGAAAAGTTCTGGACCGTGTTCCGATACTCGACCATAGGAGCACCGTCGTTCCCGAGGTTAGTAGCGAGCTGCAGCGCGTTCCACGGGTCATAGGCGATGCCCTTCACATCAAAGCGTGACAAGTCGTCACGGATATCCTCTTCGATGCGGGCGAGGTCCGTCATCGCACCGCCGGATTGCGTGATCCAGCCTTCCTCGACCCAACCTCGATACTGAGAGTTGGTCGACTTCTCGACGGCGGCCTCAGGCAAATAAAAGTCGGCGAAGACAACGAAGGACTTGCCGACCGGAAAGAGAAGCACCTTGGCCGTGACGTCGTTCTTTGCTCCGACGTCCAAGCCGATGTAGCAGGGCTGACCTTCGAAGTCGCTTCGATCGACATTGATCTCGCCCGCTTCCCAGGCCTGCATGTCCATCCAGGCCGACGAAGCGGAGCACCAGATATTCAGGTGCTTGGTCTTGAAGTTGTTGACAGCGCTCGGAAGCGCGATGGCTTTCTTCATCAGGGACGTAATGATTTCCGGCCGGACGGAGATGCCCCAGTTCGGGTTCGCCTTCTCCAAAGCCTCGACCGTCGTCCAGTCGTCGCCGTCGTCCAGACCGTAGACGATCCCGAACTGCGTCTCGTCCACGACGCTCTTCTCGAGCACCTTTGTGACCATCGTTCGAACTTCGTAGCAGATGCCCGACGTGTCGAATCCCGACGTCGTAATGACAAACATCAGGGAGTTCTTGCGCTTGCCGGTAGAAGTTTCGACCACGTCGTAGACGGCTCGCGTCTTGTGAGCGTGCAGCTCATCAATGATGGCCAAGTGAGTGTTCAAGCCGTCGAGGGTCGAGCCTTCTGCGGACTTCGCCTGAAAGGTCGAATTGCTGGTCGGCACGTAGAGCGCGTTCGCCAGCACCTGAAGCCCGAACTTGTTCCGTAGCGGCCCATTCCGCTCAGCCATCACCTTCGCGTCACCGAAGACGATCTTCGCTTGGTCTCGCGTGGTGGCGAAGCTGTAGACCTCGGCACCGCCTTCGCGGTCGGCGACCAAGCAATAGAGACCGACACCGGACAGCAGGGTACTTTTCCCGTTTCCGCGAGGCACCTCAACATAGGCACGGCGATAGCGACGCCCGCCGTCGTCCCGACGTCTCCAACCAAAGACCGTCGTCAGGATGAAGATCTGCCATGGTTCGAGCTTGATACGCATGCCGGCCAGCTCACCCTTGGTGTGTGTGAGCAGTTCGATGAACCTGCAGACACGATTGGCCTCGCCCTCGTCAAAAACGAACACAGCACGATCAGCCGATTGTGTCTTCAGGTCATCAAGCTGTCGTCCGACCGCCAACTTCACCCACTTGCACGCAGGGATCTTCCCTGACATGACGTTGGCGGCGTACTGTCTGGCGATCTTGACGTAGTCTTTAGAAGCCATCGTATTCGTTCTGCTCTTCGTCCTTGGGATCCGCCTTCACGCGCGCGCGCGACACTGGCGTGAACCCAAGCTCTTTTTCGCAAGCTGCGAGCACCTGCTGCACTTTGATGAGTGCGTTGAAGCGAGGGTTCAGCTTGTCGGAGATATTGCCTTCCTCATCCAGCGCGACGACGTCCTCGTGGTCGAGCTGCTTGGCGATCTTGCGATAGAGCGCATAGTTCCTCGCCCAGCGCTCTAGCACCGTCACGTCAAGAGCCGTGAGCATTCCCTTTGGTGCGCAGGCAATCGCCAACCTCCACGCCTCGCGGGCGTCTTTGGTCAAGCCGACGGGCGGCGTCTCAGTCAAAGTAGCGTCAGAGATGACGATCGACCTCGACCGACGGCACGGCTGAAGCGTACCCGACGCGGCCTTCTCGGCATCCGACTTGCTTGCTCTCGGCATTGAAAACTCCACGAATTGCACGCGTAAAAAATTAGCTGGGGGCGCGGTCTAGAGCCAACAAGGCGGTCACTTTTGACCCGCCCCCTCCGACGGCTGGCATACAGCCTCAACTACCGCTACTAAAATGGACTCACGAGCATCTTTTAAAGCGAAAGTCTTGTTAACGAGTCCGCCAAGATCAACATCTCCACCAGCGGCGGCAAACTCTACGCTTGTCTCAATCTCTTTTAAAAGAGCCTTAGCCCGATCGATCTCATCAAAGGCTTTAGCCAGTGACTTCGTTCTTTGTTTAACTGACATATAGACTCCACGCCAATGAGTTCTTACAAACAACCAGAGTTTTTAAAATCGTCGTTCACTTGCCCTCATTGCGGAACAATCGCCGAAATGTACTGGACAAGAGTCAAGAGTTCCAAGGGTTTCAGAATAGGCAACGCCCTTTCCTATGAGTTCCAGAGCCAAACCATTGCTGTATCACAATGCAGAGACTGCGAAAAGTTTTCCGTTTGGATTGATAAAGCCATGGTCTACCCAGAGGCCTGCGGGGCGGAACCCCATGACGACATGCCAGAGCAAGCAAAGAAGACATTTCGTGAAGCACAGAGCATTCTTGGCAAATCACCAAGAGGGGCCTGCATGATGCTTCGCTTGTGCGTAGAGCAGCTACTCACGGAGCTTGGATACGAACAGAAGAACCTTGCTGATAAGATCAAAGCGGCGGCACCTGAAGGATCAAATCTTCATCTCCTCCTTGATGCTTGCAGACTTGCCGGCAATGAGTTCGTTCACGCCGGTACCATAGAAGAGCTTGATAAATCAGGCCACCAACCCGAAGTTATTGCAGAAGCTCTGTCCACGTTTATTAACCAAGCGGTGCTACAGCTAGTAACTATCCCGAAAGCGGCTAACGCAATTAAAAACCGATTCAAGCCACAGCCAAAATCAGCTAAATAGCATTCCCAAAACCGCCATCCTCACGCGCCGTCTTCCGGCTGTGACATTCGTGGCAGAGAGGCTGAAGGTTGTCCTCGTCCCACATGAGGAACGGGTTCCCCTTGTGCGGCCTGATGTGGTCGACGTCGGTCGCCAACTTGATAATCCCGCGCTTCTCACACTCAACGCAGAGCGGATGCGCAGCAAGGATCCGAGCTCGAAGTCGCTGCCACTTGTAGCCATAACCTCGAGCGGACGACGACCCAGCTCTCTCAGTCCGGCGCCTATCTCGATCAGCCGCGAACTTCGCGTCACGAGCCTCGCCTGCGGCCTTGTGAGCTTCGCAATACTTGGCGCCAAGCGGGACCGGCTTGCGGCAACCTGGGTACTTGCAGAGAGTCAAGATCGGCATCCTTCACCTGAATAAAAGAGGGGCAAGGGAAAAATCCCCGCCCCTAGGCCTCAGAACAACAACTGCCCTAAGGTAGCGAACCATCAATAGAAAAAGGGCGGCCTCTTTCGAAGTCGCCCTTTTCGTCTTTCTTCGGAGTTTCTCGATGTCACCCTTGCGGCCGCGACTCAGAGAAGAACTAGCTCCTTGAGCGCTTGCTACAGATACACTTCGGCCTGCGCGTGCGCTCAAGTTGGCTGATTCACAGCTTCGTACTAGTTCATGAACCGAGTATAAGGAACCCCATTCAAGGTCTGCACCCCTCTTTTTACATTTAGTTACTTAAGCAAGGGATCATCCGAGTGCATCCCAGAAATCCCGTTCGCAGACGATCACTAACTTAGCGCCTTCCTTTCTCAATTTCACGGCCTGCTCAACCTTTCGACCATAACACGAAAAGGCCCAGCTCCGGTTACCGGCGTTCCCGACGACAAGATAGTCGATCTTCTTTGAGATAGTCATCTTCACCAGGCCACCCGCATCCAGAATGCGGCGACAAACCTCTTCTCGGCTCGCCTTCTCAAACTCACCAGTCACGCAGAACGTCTTTCCCTCTAACTCCACCTCTGGATCAACAGCGCAAATTCCCTTGATCGAATACTTCTGCTTGAGCTCCAAAAAGCGTTCCTTCGACAAGGTGGCCGATTCATTGAAGTCGATGAACTCCCCCATAAAGGTCATGATCTGTTCGCGCTCTTCATGAGTGACATTACCATCCGTCAAGGCATTGACCAGTAGCGACGAGATCTCGTCATATGGGTAACTGCCAGCAAGGTAATCATGTTCGAAGACCCAATCACGAAGAGAATTGATCTCCTCGTCTGACAGTTGTCTATCTGCAAGTATTCCATGGAAAATCCCATGGAGTTCCTGGATACGATCCTTTATGAGGTCATCGATATCTGTCCATTCCGAGAGTCTGTCAGCGAGCCAAACCAAGTCTTCGATCTCTTCTGGATCGATCTTTCCGTCTCGAAGATAGTCCTCCAGATGATTGATCACAAGATCCCACGGATGGTACTTTGCATAATGAGCATTTTTACGAATCCATTCCCAGAGTTCCGTCTGCTCCTCTTGGTTGACAACACCGTCAACGCAAATCCCTCGCAACAACCCTGACAGGCTACGGAAGGCCTTCTCTTTGATCCTGCGACCATTGAAGGCCAAATGCTCACGGGCATCGTATGCACGAATGCTTTCCAACTCCATGTTTGCTCCTGATCTCTTGAACCAATCAAATAAAAAAGGCGAACTACACCAACTCGCCATTTCACCTACTTCAGCTCAAGAAATCATAGGCTACGCATCGTAAAGACGTCTCAGGAGATTCCCTAACAGCCACTCGGCCGCCATCAGGTCATCGGCTGCCCGGCGCCTACTAGTCCCTGCCGACCGGCATAGTCGACCGAAGCATGACCACTGGACGTCCTTAGCAAGATAGAAGGTCGTGATGAGCTTCCTTTCGATAGCAGGCATGAGAGGCGAGCAAAGAGCCGCCTCGACCTTTTCCGCATCAGCCATATCCAACTGTTTTGACGGCGCCGCCCTGCACGGGGCATTCTCATCGCGTCCATATTCCCTCAAAAGGGTTTCCTCCAACGCAAGGAATGGCGCTCGCCCCCATGACGAGACTGCCCTACGCGGCGCGAAGACCCTCAGCCAGTTCTCCAGTCTCTTCACAGTCTGCCAGTCCCGCTCCACAATTACCTCCCAGTACCTTTGCCAGCAAATCCTCAAGCGAACACCCCTCGAAGCTTCTGCCCTCACCCTGCGCGATGAGCACCTCTCCCTCATCTTTGATCGCAAGGAGCTCGATCTCGAGCCTCGCCCGAACGTCATAGGCTTTGATGGCAACGCATGCAACGATCTGTCTGTCGTCGTCAAAGCACACATCCTGAATGCCGTCCAGAGCCGACTTCACGACGTTGTCTATATCCGGCTTCGTGATCTTCTGAACCAGGCCGCCGACTGCCACCTTCTTTTTCTTCTGCGACCATGATGTCGGCGGTTCAGAGAAAGCTCGAATGATCGCAATAGCCGGGGCCGTACCAAGCCGATCTTTTGACAGTTTTGCAGCGAAGCGCAGCGCATCCTCATACGCAACAGTCTTCCTAGGCGTGTAGACAGTGCCGGATCTCGAGCTCACCCGAGGGCGCCCCTTACCGACCGGCTCCCCTTCGACGACTACCATTCCATTTCCACTCCTCAAACCGGCTCCGCCATCGGCGCCGCACGATGACCGATACGCTGACAAAGCGACCTCACCCGCTCAGCTGCCGACGGCCTTGCCTGCTTCTTGCCGGCGTCACGCTCGCGCTTCTTGGCGATCCCAACTTCGATCTCACGATGGATCATGGTCGAGATGATGTCGAGCGGGAAGTGGCCAGTTCCGCGCCCATACATCGCCTTCATCTCGGCCTCACTCAGCATCTCGATGCCTGCCGCCCGCATGACGGGATCCGCGTTGATCTGGTGAATCACTTCAGTCGCTGCCTCCAAGTCGTTGAAGCATTGGTAGTGAATGATGGCCATCTGCCAGACGGCCCAATACCTTTGCAGAATCTCCGTGACGAGCGGCCAGTACTGCGACTGCACGCCCGTATGGAATGAGCAAAGGAACCGGCCATTGCGCCCCGTATCGCACGGGAACGGACAGCCGGCAGCCGGACACGCCATCGACGTCGGCACCATGTAGGAACCGTTGCCCTCATCAGCATCCGGACGCGTCCGCGCTTTCTGTTCGCTGATCGCTTTTGAAAGAAACCCTGCCATAGCGGCAACTCCTTTTATTTGGTTCCGTGGGATGATTGAGGTGTGTTCCCCAACACAGTCCATCAACCACCCCACGGAGAAAGATGTTCATGTTCGATATGAGCCTGGCCGATTGGGCGGCCGTCCTCTCATTGCCTTTTGTATCGGCTTGACCTGGAAGTTCATCCTTGTCTGCCGACGTCAAGCTTTCTCCCCTTCCATCACATCTGTTCCCATCGATAAGAACCATCATCCGCCCCCCTGGCACTGTCTCCGAAGTGGGGCAGTACATCGTGGAATTAACCATCGAAAGCTCCCCAACCGGAAGGTTCAATGACGAGTACTGGGTGTTTGTCTGCGCCGGAAGAGCATCCGACTTCGAATACGAGTCCAACGAGGGAAAGTGGACAGCCGACCGGATCACCGGCGCCAACTTCCGCCAAACACTGCCGACATACACCATTTCGCCCCAATCAAGCTCGAAAACTGTCGTCCTTGACGCTGACGATCGCCAGTACAAACTATTCGCGGTCCAGTCCACGAGGTTTTCTCTTTGCAGTTCGTACGTCCACTCGCGTCTTTTTGTCGCCCCGCTTTGCGCCGGCTTGATCCCCAACATCCTTCTGACGAAGGTCTTTACCGTCCCGCCCACGCAAAGCAGCAAGCCGACGAACTCGAAGACGACGTAGACGAAGATCAGCAGGAAGATCACCGCACAGAAACCGCCAAGGAAACCCATCAGGGCCGTGCCGGCATCAGCGACCTGCGATGTCGTCATCACGCATACTTCCCTTCCACGACTTTGGTAAAATTTGACTCGTTCATGAGCCACTCCAAGTCGGCCTTGAACGTTCTGCTATGGCCCTTTCCTGGTTGCTTCAACCCCATCAGGAAGGGGCTTTTTCGTACCAAGGAAAAGTACCCCCGAAAGAGGTCAAGCCCGTCAGCCTGACTCGCGACCTTCTCGGTCGTGCAGACAGAGCGCCAGCGTGCCGTGATCCAGCTTCTGCGCTTGGATGTGAGCGTGGCCACCCGGGGGAGCTCAGGCAGGATCTCGTGGTAGAGGGTCACGATCCGGTCGTAGGGACACGGCGGCATGCGGGAGCCTTGATCCTTTTCCTCGTTGCACGCGGTCGGTCCGGGCGGGGGTTCGACAACGTCGAACTCAGAGCCGACCTCGTCGGCGATCAGGTCGTAGTCGTCAAGAGGCGCCGAATTTCCACCCATATCCTCCCTTCTAGTCTCTAATCTCTTATCTCTATACTCTGGTGGACATTTGTCCACCCCTTTGTCAACCTCATCGTCCACCACTGGGCGACAGGCACTTTTGACCAACTCGCGGCGGGCTCTCTGCTGTTGCTTCTTTAAGGCGCCGCCGCTGGCTGAACCGATCAAGTTGGACAGATGGGCCATGAAAATCGTCCCGTCTTCCAAGACCTCAACAAGCCCGCACATCTTCAGATTTACGATTGCGCACTGGACAGTGTTGACGTCGGATCTAGTGAAGTCGGCGAGCTTTTCTGCGTCATACGGGATGAGCATCTGACCCACCCTGCGGACCAGCAGCCCGTTCGTCTTGAGTGATTTGAGGCACAGCTTCAGGTAGAAGAGCACCTGGGCGGGGCCATTCGGCTGCTCCTCAAGCCAGTCGATTTCGTCGCTCTCAAAAAACTCTTCACGTAGCTGAAGCCAGTAGTACCTTGTGTTGTCGTAGTCGGACATTACGAATCCTTTTTGAACAGGGGAGAAAGAAGATGCTTCGGTATTCCCGTGAGCCTCGACACTTCGGCGACTCGACGAGGCGGGACCTCGCCGTTATGTAGCCAAAGCTCCACCGCCTGTCTAGTGATAGGCGGAGTGAGGCTCTCGGCGAGCTTTTTGCGCCCGCCCGCAGCTTGGATCGCCATCTGCACGGGATTGAGCTTGCAAGTAGTACGTGTCATTCAGACCTCCAGACGCAAGCAATTATAGCCACACGCGAAACATGGTCGCGAGCTGTTCTTGCTTTGCGTTAAGCAAGATTTCCTTGCATACTCGTTAGGTAAGCAAGCCCAACCTCTTTTGTGGAGCTCACCATGCAAACCCCTATTTCCCTCGCCATCGAACGCAAGGGCTTGACTCATGAACAGGTTGCTCAAGCTCTTGGAGTCTCCCGCCAAGCAGTCACGCGCTGGGCGTCTGGCGCCGCGCCTACGCTCTCCAACCTTCGCAGACTGGCAGAGCTGCTAGGCGTTTCCGTTTCCCTCCTCACGGGAGAAAACATCGTTGTCATCGACGAAAAAGGTGAGCCTTCCTCTCGCGTCGGAGAAACCTCCGATCTCGTCCTGATCCCGGTCCTTGACGTGTACGGCTCTTGCGGTGGCGGCGGGAACCCCGGAGACGATCTCTCCCCCGTTCAACTGATCGGCGTATCCCCCTCGGCGGCCTCGTCGTGGCCGGGCGTAACTGGCGTGAACAACCTGCACATCATCCACACGCTCGGCGACTCTATGGAACCCACCCTCAAGCGCGGCTCGTCCGCCGTAATCGACAAGAACCAAACGACGATCCTTGCTGACGGCATCTATTGCCTGCAGGCAGAAACGAGAATCTTCATTAAACGCGTCCAAGTCAATATCGACGGGTCCCTCACGCTGCTGTCAGACAACAAGATGTACCCGCCACAAACCATACCTAGGGAGATCGCCGACACGATCACGGTTGTCGGGCGCCTAGTCCTCCAGATTCGAGCTGACGTACTTTGATCTAACCCAAAACTTCCTCAAAAACCCCGCCTAGAAGCGGGGTTTTTTGTTGCATCCGCAAAATTCCGCTTGCCTCAACAGCAATTTTTACTTGCTTCCTGCTCAATTTGGCGCTATTATCTCTTCACGCAACGCAAGCGTAACTTGCCGGCGCAAAAACAAACAACGGAAGTTTTCTCATGACAAACACTGAAACTCTCTCCACCACGGCGCTCGACGTCAAAGCCATCCGCAAGAAGCTTGAAAAGCACTTCTCCGACCTCCCGGCCGCAGAGCTTGATACCGATGAATGTCGCCGTCTGTTTATCGTCCGCCGACTGCTGCGCCACGCCTACAGCCTCTGTGTTCGCGGAGACGTCCTCAACCTTCTCGACGAAGCCAACAAGATCAAGAACACCGCTGTCTGGCTCAACGACATCGCAGATGACATCGAACTTGAGGAATGAACCATGACCGACACCACTGACCAACTTGCCCTGACGAGCGCCTTCATGCGCCCCTACATCGCCTTAGCCCGCAAGCACGAGTACTACAAGCTCGTGCGGACCAGAATGGCGGCAGAGCTCGCAGGCGCCCCCGCATTTCCTAGCGATGACATCCGAGACGAATACTCCCGCCTCGTCCTCGACATCAAGAAGACAGCCATGCAGGACCTGCTGACCTGGACACTCTCAGAACGCATTTACTGCGACGAGACGTACTTCTCGATCGGCTTTCTCGCTGACACTGTCGCCCGCACCGCACTTGTATGTGCAATTGCCGCAGACGAGAACCTAGATCCGATCCTTGAACCGGGTGCGAAGCAGTCCGTGTCAGAAAGGAGGGCGGCATGACCGACCAAATCAAGCGCATAAGCAAAGAGGCCGCGATCGACATTTGGAAAAGTCAATGCGCAGCCTTCGTGAAGTCGTTCCGAAATAACTGCTACCGCATGGGGGTCCCTGATCTCCTCGACACCCTCGAGGAGCTCCACGGGCGACTAGCCCCAAGAGAAGAGGATCCTCTGGGCTTCTTTCTCAGTGATTCCCTCGGTCAACGCCTTCCGGAGAGCAAGAAGGTAAAGAGCATCCGCGCGCGCAAACGCCGCGAGCTTCTCGCCCTCCCAGTGGATGAGCGCCTGCCGAAGCACCTCTTCAACGTCGTCCTCGTCGTTGATGACGTTTTTGCCGGCGCAAAGCTTGACGAACTGCACAAGGCCAAGGTCCTGAAGCTTCTTGTTAAGCGGAAGCACAAGGGAGCCGTTCGTAAGTGCAGTGCAGATGATCTTCGTCGCTTCATCGCTGGTAAACGCGTTCTTGCCATTGTCATTTGAAGTCATAAGTATCTCCTCCAGTGAGTGGTTGGGTAATTGCTTCACCATCCATCTTCTCACTGCGAGGAGAGCCCAGCAATTCGGGAATCCATCATGAACAACACCGACAACAAACCCGCTCGCAAGCAGGCCATCGTGCTCAACCATAAGCGCGCAACCAGAGGCTGCCTCTCGCGTGCCGTCGAATATGGCCGCCTCACTGTCGGTCAACTGAAGGCGGCGCTAGAGACGGTTGACCCGTCGCTGGTGGTGTGCCTTTGCGATGGCCCCATCGGCGCTGCCAACCCTCTCGAATCTGCGTCCGTGGTGACTCTACGTGAAAACTGGTTTGACCCCGACGTCTACACCCCCATTCTCACCTCCCCTGAAAGGAGCTCCAAATGACAACGCTTCTTCGCATGGTCGCCCACCTTCCGCCGGCATTTTCCCGCTTCGTCTTCGGCGCCCCGGACCAGGACTACCGCGGACCGCTCTGCTCCGAGGAAGAAGACCGTCGCGAGCTTCGATTTGGATTCGCCTTACTCGCAGCCATTCCAGCGACCGCGGCATTGACGCTCCTCATGCTCGGCGCCATCTGACCCTACTGGAGGACTCAATGTCACACCCCATTACCCAAGGTCGTCGAATCCGCACGGTCAACGGTGTCGGCTACAACCTCACCTGGCTCGGAGAACGAGAGGGACGGCTCTGTCGCCTCATCTTCGACCTTCACTCTTTCGACCTCAGGACGTTGGAGGACATCGAGCAGCTGATACCCCTACGAAAGATTCACGTCGCATGCGACATCAGCGGTCGAGAAGCGCTTGAAAAGATCATCCGCATCATCTGCGATGAATACCCGCAGTACATCGACCTCATCTGTCCTGAAAGGAGATCCGCATGCGTGACGGAATGATCGTCTACCGGGAGCAAATCCATGAGGTCGGTCGCGTCGGCTATCGCCTGAGTTGGTCAATGGAGGACTTTCCGAACGAGACCCTCAAGACGCACATAATCGTGCGCTACGGCATGACGGCCTTCAACCTCTGGAGCGGTCGAGAGATCAGCGCAGTCCTCATGCCCATGAGCTTCTCCGTTCCGGCCAGCACAACTGAAGACGACATTCGAAAGATGGTCTTCCTCAGAATCGCGAAAGACCATCCACAGCTCATCGAGTACATCTGCTGACCTCCGGCCCTCATTGAGGGCATCTTGGCAAGCGCTCTTCCTCCCTTCGCTCGTTCCGGTTCCGTCCGAGCATTGTCAGCCCTCAGGAAGAGCGCTTACCTAGATCAACCAACCATCTGTAGCCAGAACATGCTCAAAGACTTTCTACTCTTCTGCGAGTTCCTCGTTGGATTCGTCGGGCTCGTCGTATTCCTCGCAGCGGCAGGTGTCGCCATTGGCAGCTTCCTCGGCGCCCTGGCCGGCTCCGCCGTCTACATCTATGACGTGATCTTGGGGGCAGCGTGATGACACCGCTTTACGCCGAATGGCGTCCCATCAAACCGAAGGCTTCAACGCCCTGCATCCACGCAGATCGCCTGTCTGATCGCGCCTGCTCCATCAATGCCCAGGCAGACGCCCTCATCAGGAAGTTCTCTGAGATCTATAGCATCCGGCAAGAAGGCAAGCCAAGGAGCCTCTCAAAGATGAGCATCGCTGCTCAGGAAAGCGAACGCTTGGCAGAAGGTCTCCAGTACACCGTTCAGCTACTGCTCGATGACATCAGAGAACTACGGAAAAAGATTCACGATGAGGCCTGCAACTCTGCAGCCAAATTGTCCAACCCCAAGAAAAGGAGATAGCTATGGGACGAATGATCGGAAAGCTCTCAGAAGAGAGGACGTGCTACGTCAGCATCGCGCTCTTGGAAATCGTCAGCGAGCTGACCAAATGCCCTCCAACGATCGACGAAAAGGGGCTGCTCATCAAAGCGACCTATCCGCTGACGGGCTTGGAAGTGTACGTAAGACTCCCAGCATACGGTCTTGATGCTGGATCCGTCTCAAGTCTCGAGTGTGCCCATGACGACATCCTCACGAGCATCGAGGACAAACAAGCCATTGAAGAGCCACACATCGAGCGTAAGGTCGAACGACCAGCCAAGGAAAGTCCAATCAAGCGTCGACCTCGAGACTTCAGCGTATGGCCTCGCGTTCTGAAGAAGCTACGCGACATGCAGCCCTTCGCCAACACCTTCATCTTCGACTGCGAGGACATGGCTGCCACGAGCGTAGCAAATGCAATCCATAGAGCGTTCCATGGTGCTTCCAACATCCTTGACCCGCATCTGGCAAGCCCTGTCTTCACCGGCTTTCAATGCAAGTGCATGAAACAGCCAGACAACACCATCCGAGTTTTTCTACTGAAAACAGAGGTAAAAAATGATTGACCCATATCCCTACGAATGGCCGCTCATCATCCCGAAGAACGTCGGCATGTACGCCATGCGCTTCGTGCCCCGCGACAATCCCTCTGACGTCTTCACACTGATCGTGAAGTGGGACGGCGAGAACTGGCTTGACGAAAAGTTCGGCGCTCGCCTCGATCTCCGACGCTACATCACCACCTACAAGCTGATGTCAGCCAGTGACCTGGCCGAGCATGAGAAAGCAAAGGAGATCAAGTGAAACGGACAACCTACGCCAGCAAACTCCGCAGCATCGCCGAACACTACGGCCCCCTGAGCCAGCTGAGCAAAACGGCTGAAGAGCTCTCCGAAGCCACGTCTGCCGTCATGCGCTACTCTCAACGCCCGACGAAACTCCACTTCAAGCAGATGGCCGAAGAGTTCGCCGACACGCTGATCATGATCGAGCAACTCGAGCTCCTCTTCCCTGAGCTTGCCGAAGAGATCGGCAAGTGCCAAGTGCTGAAGGTCGACCGGCAGCTCGATCGGATCGAGGAAGAAGAACTGCTGAAGAAATGGAGAGATGAAGAATGACGTTCCGCCTCAAAGATAAGAACCTTCAAGTACAACTGGATGCACTTAGTGATGGAGACTTCTCGAAGAGACTCCAACACGCAAATCATGACGACGGCATGATCTTCGTCGAGTTCGGTGAAAAGCTAGAAAGCCCAGGATTCGACCTGCATCGGTTCAACTTGGCCTTCTTTGATGACGAAGTCAAAGAGATTCACAGGTACAACCCGCACGGATGGAACGCTTTCCCAGAAGTCGAGCCGCCGGAGGGAGTCTTGATGCGGGTTGAATGCAACCAAATGAAAA
>ENA-OXNV01000319-OXNV01000319.1-human-gut-metagenome-genome-assembly--contig:-NODE-319-length-15885-cov-12.1508_pt1 | contig 15885 bp, 16 predicted proteins | sample MGYA00249745_ERZ652499 | MGnify/ENA primary metagenome ERZ652499 (study PRJEB26925, sample SAMN05826946) | human gut metagenome | biome: ENVO:2100002; feature: ENVO:00000062; material: ENVO:00002003...
AAGACCCTCAGACGCAAACACCACGGACTACCCGACGACGAATACCTCTTCCTCAGGATCATGGACGTCAGCAGGAAAAAACAACGATGGTGGCCCCCCTCCACACCCCTCAACGCACAAAAACCGCCAAGAACCTCAACTCCTCAGCAGTACCTCTTCCAAGGCGCCGATCACGCTTTCGGGCATATGCGACTGGAAGAAGTCACGCTCGTTGCGCTGCTCGCGCTCCAGCGTGCGCAGCCCCGGAATCGCGGCCACACCGTAGCGGCTGATCTGCGCCATGGCATGCTCCTTGGTGGTGTACAGCATCTGCGCGTCAAACAGGATGCGTTCGCAGTCCGCCTCGACCGGGGATTCGGCCAGGGCAAGCCCTTGCGGGAACAGCACCTGGATCCGCGCCGAGGAGGGCACGTCGTACAGCTTCACGCTCAGGCTCATCGTCTCCGCATCGTAATCCACCATCGTGGTGCCGACCAGGTCCTTGTCCCAGGCTTCGCCGCCGACGATCACCTGCATGGCCGATCGGGCCACGCCACGGAAGATCAGGGTCCAGTCGCGCCGTTCCGGCACCACCGACGTGTTGCCGGTCGGCGCTTCGATGACGAATTGCGGGGAGTGCCCATCATCCCACTGCCAGGTCATGGCGGTCACGGCCGTGGCGGATTCCTGCGCCGCAGCGGCGTCGGCGCACACCTCGCGGAACTCGCCGGAGTCCTCGCGCATGGCGAACGAGCCGTCCGCACCGGGGAAGATCACCACATCCAACGCACGCGGGTTCACGGTCATATCCGAAAGCGGATCGGACTGCATCGGCACGATGCCGCCGGCCTTTGTGAACACCGGAATCCGGTCGATTGTGCGCCACACCGCCAGGCGGCGGCCCGCCGGATCGGCGGCTGCATAGCGGCGTCCGTCAAAGAAGTCGAACCAGTCGCCCTGAGACAGCCACACATCGACCTTACCGCGCATCGAGGCCTTGTCCATCGGGTCGACCACCGGTGCCACCACCAGCTCGGTGCCGAACCGGAACTCGTCGGGCACCTCGTAGGACTCGCCCAGATTCGGGTTGGCCCAGTACATCGGTTCGACGATCGGATCGCCGTCCACGGCGGCGCGCCAGTTCATCGTGTACAGGTACGGCATCAGCGCCTGGCGCAGCCGCAGCACGTCCACCATCGCCGAACGCACCGGCTCGTGGAAGTTCCATGGTTCCTTGCCGGAGAACGGCGAGCAGCTGGAGTGCAGGCGATTGATCGGGCTGAACGCGCCCAGCTGGTACCAACGGGCTTCCAGCTCCTCGTCACGGTAGCCGAACATATGGCCGCCGATGTCGTGGCTCCACCAGCCGTAGCCGATGTTGCTCGCGGTTGAGGTGAAGTACGGCTGGAACTTCAGCGACTTCCAGGTGATCACGGTGTCCCCGGAGAAGCCGACCGGGTAGCGCTGCGAGCCGGGGCCGGCGAAGCGCGAGAACGTCAGCGGCCAACGGCCGTCGCGGGCCGAGTCGCAGTAGTGCATGTGGTTGAGCACCCATAGCGGGTCCAGGCCGGGCTGGCGGGTCACGCCGCCCTGCTGCCAGTCGATCCACCAGAAGTCGATGCCGTCGGCCTCCAGGTCGTGGTGCATGTCGAAGTACGCCTGCACGAACTTCGGGTTGGTCAGGTCGAACTCGACCGGCTCCTGGGCCTCCGCATCCACGCCGACCGTGGCGGCGGCCTTGGCGTAGGGCTTCTCGAAGGCGCGGATGCCGTCACGCGGATGGATGTTCACCGTGGTGCGCAGGCCGCGCTCGTGCAGGCCGTCCAGGAAGCGCTTGGGGTCGGGGAACAGCTTGGGGTTCCACGTGTAGCCGGTCCAGCCGGAGCCGTACTTGGGGTCGACGTCGTCCACCAGATGCCAGTCCATGTCGATCACCGACGTGGTGAACGGAATGCCTTCGCGCTTAAACCGGCCCATCAGGTCCAGGTACTCCTCCTCGGAGTACCGGTAGTAGCGGCTCCACCAGTTGCCCAACGCATAGCGGGGCAGCAACGGCGCCGGCCCGGAAAGCTTCTGGAAGTCGTGGACGGCCTCGCGGTAGCGGCGGCCGTAGCCGAAGAAGTAGATGTCGGTTTCGCGATGGTCGCGCGGGGCGACGCCGATGCCGCCGTACGCCACGACGCCGTCGGGCAGGTTGCCGTCCGCGTCGGCGGTGACGAACACGTTCGACGCGGAATCATCCAGCACGGCCCAGCCATCGCGGGAGATCACGCCTTGTCCGAGCGGAATCGCGCCGTCGGCCTCATCGAGCGTGCGTGCGGTGCCGCCGAGATTGCCTTTGGGATCGTCGCCGTAATGCCAGGTGTTGAACTGCGAGTCCGGCACGCCCTTGACGACGATCGTCAGCCCCTCCTTGCTGAACGGCTTGCGGTCGTAGGTCAGACGCAACGCCGGCGTTTCGACGACGAGCATCCCGTCGCGTTCGCCGGTGGTGTAATCCACGGCACCAGACGGCAGGAAGGCGCGGTCGACGGCCATCAGCGTGGCTCGGTCCTCGAAATCGCCGCTGTCGGACCATTCCAAACGGATCAGGGATTCGGTGATCAGTCCGATGCGCCAGTGCTCACCTTGCAGCGTGGTGGTCGGACTCATTGCGGGATGCATGCCCCGCAGGAAGCGGCCAAAACCCTGAAAGTCCTGAAAAGACATGCGCTTCCAACTCCTTTGTTTCATTGTGCTTCAATGGATGATTACGCTTGCACGCAAGTGTAGTGCAAACGTTCGCAAAACACGCCTTACTGTCATGCGCAGAAATTGCCACGCTTGCCGCGCCCTCCGGTGAAGGCCGTCACAGCGGGGCACGCCCGCCCCACCTTGTGCCCGAATCGGGGGATTCTTTGGTTGTTAGCGCAATCATAGGGGCCAAAACGTAAGAATCCCCCGATTCGGGCACAAGGGACGGGACCCGGATGGCGTCCGCCCGTCCGACCGAGGCCGCGGGGCTTAAGCTTCCGGTGTTTGGCCATGTCCTGGGCCCGCCCCATCCGCCTGGGAGGGGCGGCTTACTTGCCGCTGCCGGTGGCGATGCCGGCGATGAACTGCTTCTGGAACACCATGTAGACGATGATCACCGGGATGATCGCCAGCGAGGTGGCCGCGAACAGGCCACCGTAGTCGGTACCGTACTGGCCGTTGAACATCTTCAGGCCCACCGACAGCAGCATCTTGTCGCTATCGGTGATCATCAGGAACGGCCACAGGTAGTCCTCCCAGTTCCACAGGAACGTGAAGATCGCGAGCGCGGCGATGCTGTTGCGGCTCATCGGCAGGATGATCTGGTGGAAGATGCGGGCGTCGCTGGCGCCGTCCAGCTTGGCGGCCTCAATGATCTCGTCGGAGATCGAGCCGATGGACTGGCGGAACAGGAACACGCCGAAGCCGGAGACCAGGCCGGGCACGATAAGCGAACGGTAGGTGTCGAGCCAGCCGAACTGCACCATCATCTCGTACTGGGGGATGATCGTCACGGCCCACGGCAGCATCATGGTGCTCAGCACCGCGCCGAACAGAATGTTGCGGCCGCGGAAGTGCATCTTGGAGAAGACGTAGCCAAGCACGGCGCTGATGTAGATGATGAGGACCGTCTTGACCGTGGCGATGACCACCGAGTTGGCGAACAGCCGGAAGAAGTTGAACGTCTCCTGGATGTTCGCATAGTTGTCGAGGGTCGTAGGCGCGGGGAAGATGCCGCCGGTGATCTTGACGATCTCGCTGTTCGTCGCGAACGACGAGACGAACATCCAGATGAACGGCACGATGGTGACGAGCGCCAGCGCAAACAGCAGGATCGTCACGATGATGGAGACAACGTTGCGGGTTTTCTTGGTCATGTCACGCCTCCGTGTTGTCGCCCGACGCCTTGAACATGAGGATCGTCAGGATGCCGGTCAGCACGAACAGGATGACGCTCATCGCCGATGCCGTGCCGAAGTTGTACTTCTGGAACGCCTGGTCGTAGATCAGGTAGCTGATGGTGTAGGTGTCGGTACCGGGGCCACCCTTGGTCATCACGAGGATCTGCACATACGCCTGCAGGTAGGAGATCAGCGAGGTGATGACGATGAGCAGCGTGGTGGGCTTGAGCAGCGGCAGCGTGATCGACCGGAAGGTCTGCCACCAGTTGGCGCCGTCGATCTGCGCCGCCTCGTACACGTCGCGCGGCAGCGCCATGATGCCGGCGAGATACAGCACGGTGGCGTAGCCGAAATCCTTCCAGATGGTCATGATGATGACCGCCGGCATGGCGTAACGCGAATCGTTGAGCCAGCTGATGTCGAGTCCGGTGATCTTGTCGATCATGCCGAACTGCGGATCGAACATCCACATCCACACGAAGGAGACAGCCACCAGCGGGGTGATCGTCGGCATGTAGAACAGGCCGCGCAGCGTGTCCTTGCACTTGACGAGCTTGGAGCTCAGCAGCAGCGCCAGCGCCAGGCCCAGCACCACGCGGAACAGGATGGAGAAGAACGAGTAGATCGCGGTGTTCCACAGTGACTTCCAGAACAGGCCGTCGGTCAGCACGTTGACGAAGTTGTCGAACCCGACCCAGTCGTACTTGTCGATCAGCGGGTTCCAGTCGTGCAAGCTGCCCGCGAAGGCGCTGCAGATCGGGTATGCCATGAACACGGCGAAGTAGACGACGAGCGAGACCACGGCGATGTTGCGCATCGTGAAGATGCGACCCAGCACCTGCCTGGCGCCCGAGACCTCCCCGGAGGCCGGCTGCGCGGCGCGTGCCGCGCTGCGATTGACGTTGGTCATGATGTGCGTTCCTCCTTAGTCCTTGCGCTCGTCATAGTGCGCGTAGCGGCTTTCCATCGAGGTGAAGTCGCTGTCTTCCATGTCGCTCATGATCAGCTTCTGCGAGTAGGCGACGGCTGAATCGACATCCTGACCCTTCTGCAACACGTTCTCGAACGCGATCTGCGGACTGGTCTCCAGGGTGGAGGGCGTCGGGCCCGGCCAGATCAGACGATCGAGGCGCGGGGCGATGGCGGCCATCATCGGGTTGTCGAGGATCTCCGGATCGTCCTGCAGGGACTTCTTGCCCGGGAACGAATTCAACACGTCGGAGGCGATGCGCATGTAGTCGTCGTTGGCCAGGATGAAACGGATGAAATCCTGGGCGACGGCCTTCTGTTCATCGCTCTGGTGGACGTTGATGCCGGGGGTGGACTCGCCGTTGTACCGGTCGTACGCGAACGGAGTCTCCTCGCTGAACGCCGGCGTGGGGAAGACGCCGTAGTTCACGTCCGGATATTTGGTGGCCAACGTGCCGACGTAGGAGCCCCAGTCGTAGATCATCGCGGTCTGGTTGTTGCCGAAGCTCAGTTCGCGGTCATCGCCGAAGTTGACCGCGCCCACCTGGTACTCGTCGTACAGGGACTGCAGGAATTCGAGGTTCTCCTTGGTGGTCTCGCAATCGTAGTTGGCGGTGTGGCCGTCCTCCTGGAACATCAGCACGCCCTTTTGGTAGTTCAGCCCCTGCCAGGCCGCCTTGTAGCTGCCGTTGATGTTGAAACCGGCCTGCACCATCGTGTCCCCGTCGAACTTGGTGAGCTTCTGCGCCACCTCGATCAGCTCGTCCCACGTGGTCGGAATGTCGGCTTCCGTCAGTCCGGCCTCGGCCCACAGGTCCTTGTTGTAGAAGATGGCGCCGGTGTTGATGACCGAGTCGATGTACTTGACCTCGCCGTTCTCGTCGACATGGGTGTCGACGAATGTGTAGTCGGTCTCAAGGTCCTTGAGCGGAATGTCGTATGGCTCCATATGCGGGCGGATCAGCGCGTCATAGGAGTTGTGGACGTTGAACAGCACCGGGGCGTTCTTGTTGCCCTTGAGCGAGAGCGGCAGTTTGGTCCAATAGTCGTCCCATGCCACCACGTTGACGTCGATGCGGACGTTGGGATGGATCTTCTCGTACTGCTGGATCATCTGGTAGATCGGGTCGGTGGCGGCCTGCCCCCACGTCCAGTACTCCACGGTGATCGGCTGTCCGTCATTGACCAAATGGTTGGGGTCGTAGGTAATGGCGTCGCCCATCACCTCGAGGCCCTTGTCCGCTTGGGTATCGACCACAGCAGAGTCTTCGGCGGCACCGCAACCGGCAAAACCGATGATGCCGCCGGTTGCAACGAGTGCCGCCACCATGCGTTTGATATTCATGGACGCTTACTCCTTCGTAAGACTTTCATTATGGATAACACCAGTATATGCCACCGGTTGAACCACTGGAAACACTTGTTTTACTCAACTAATTTGACTATGTTCTGCAACCCGTTGCAATACTTGGAAAATTCTTCGGCATAAAACCGGTTCGACTTACATCCTCCGGCGTGTCGCACCTGCATACACAGCCTGCGGTCCGCGGATCAAGGATCAGGCTCCGCCGAAACCATCGCATCCCGCACACGGCCTCAGCATTCCGCCGCGTCAATCCCAGACCTCGCGCGGATCCCACCCAAGGCGGACCCGACCCGCAGCCCCCGTCGCCGAACCTCACCGCAGACCGCTCGGACACCCGCCGCTACACCTTGACTCGCGTACGATAGAATTGCAACATGCGGTCACCCAACCATGCACTGCATAAACCAAGTCCGCAATACCGCGCCATACTGCCCCGCAGCGGCATTGCCACCGATTGCAAAGAGGACGTATGAAAGCAAGCGTCAACGATGTGGCCGAACGGGCCGGCGTCTCCGTCTCCACGGTCTCCCGCGCATTCACCCGCCCCGAGCTGGTTTCCGAACGCACCCGGAAGAAGGTGCTGCAGGTGGCCGAGGAGCTGAACTTCTCCGTCTCCCGCTCCGCCGCCGCGCTCAAGCGTGGCCAGACCTTCCGCATCGCACTGTTGTCGGGCGGCCATATCGACTGGTTCTCCGCACGCATCCTGGAGGGACTGAACTCGGTGCTGCATGAGACCGGCTACGACTTCTCGATCTACGCCATCTCCCATGACGAGGAACGCGCGCGCTTCTTCGAACAGCTCCCGGTACGCCGCAACGCCGACGCGATCATCGTTTCCTCCTTCAACCTGAATCGGGACGAAACCGAACGGCTACGCGCCATGGGCATCCCCGTGGTCGGCATCAACGTGGTCTCGACCGACGGGTTCGACGCTTCGATCGGCATCGACGACATCGGCGCCATCCAGATGCTCGTCCGCCATCTGGTATCGCTCGGGCACCGTCGCATCGCCTATCTCTATGAGGAGGCCATATCCCCGCTCCGATTCAGCTCATACCGACGCGTAACGGGATTCACCGATCTGTGCGACGAGCTCGAAGGGGTCTCAGTCACCGCCATCAAGGTCGGCAACGGCGATGATTGCATCAACGCCGCCGTCACCGCCCTGTTCAGCAGTTCCGAACCACCCACCGCCATCTGCGTCCACCAGGATTCCTGGGCGATACCGCTGTTCCTTCGCCTGCCCCAATATGGCATCCGCATCCCCGAGGATCTGTCCATCACCGGATTCGACGACAGCGATTTCGCCGAGGAGGTCGGCCTGACCACCATCCGCCAGCGCCCCCGGGATATGGCGGCGACGGCGGCGCGCATGGCGCTCGACCTCATCGACGGCAAAACGCTTGAGACCCCGCACATCACCGCACCCGTGCAGCTGATGCTGCGTCATTCCACCGCCGCCCCGCGGGCCTGAGCGGGGCGGTTCGTCCGACACGCCGAGGGGTGCGGCAAACCACCCCCAGAAGTTTGCCGGCTTCCTTGGAAAATCAAGGAAGCCGGCAAAACTTCGGCACCAGGTTTGCCGCACCCCTCGGCGTGTCACACCCTATGCACCGGCCCGAGCCGCATAGACCCAGGCCGCGAAGACTCAGACCATGAGCATCGACCTGACCGGCAAGCTCACCGAAGGCAAGACCTACCGCGTGACCATCACCGGCCGCCAGTCCGGCAAGGTCGTGGCCAAGGACTTCCAGGCCCCGGCGGCCGCAGCCGGCGACGACTCCCAGGTCGTGCCCGGCGAGACCGTCGAGAACCCCGGCGACAACACCTCCGCCGCCGGCCAGCAGACCGGCGTGGCCGGGGTGCTCGACAAGACCGGTTCCGCGATCGCTGCGGTGGTCGTGGTGATCGCCGCGCTGGTCTCCACCGCGCTCGCGCTGAAGACGGTCAAGGGCCGTCGTCACTGAGTCCGCGGCGCGGATGCGCGGCCGTATAAGGACATGACGGCCGTTACGCGACCGTCCCGCCGCGCTCATGACGCCCAAGGCGCCCAAGGCCGGCCGGCGCATCCTGCTGGAACATATCGGCCCGCTGTGGCGGCGCATGTCGTTCTCCTGGAAGGTCAGCGCGCGCAACATCCTGCGCTACAAGCGGCGCTTCCTCATGACCGTCATCGGCGTCAGCGGCTGCACGGCGCTGATGCTCGTCGGCTTCGGCCTGCACGACGCGATCTGGGACATCATCGACGTCCAGTTCGGCCAGATCCAACGCTATGACATGACCGTCTCCATCGCGCGCGGCCTCGACGACGCCTCGGCCGGGCGGGTGCGGCGCACGCTCGTCGACGGCGGCGCGAAGCACCTGACGCGCGTGGATGCGCGAGCCATGCTGGCGAAGGGCTCCGGCTCCGACGACCTGGCCTACGGCACCTGGTATGCGACCGCACCCGCCGGGCAGGAGGCATGCGACCGGCTCGCCGACGCGCTGCGCGCCGACCGGGCCGTGGCCACCGTGGGGTACGTGCAGACCACCGTCGGCACGTACCGCACGATGCTCAGCGCCATCGACGTGATCGTGGTCGTGCTCATCGTCGCGGCGGCGGCGCTGGCGTTCATCGTGCTGTACGACCTGACGACGATCGACATCGGCGAGCGGATCCGCGAGATCGCCACGCTCAAGGTGCTGGGCTTCCGCCGCGGCGAGGTCGACGCCTACGTGTTCCGTGAGGTGGCGGTGCTCGTCCTCGTCGGCGCGCTGGCCGGGCTGGGGGCTCGGCACCTGGCTCGAGGGCTTCGTCATCACCACGGTGGAGGTGGACGTCGTCATGTTCGGGCGGACCATCCACGCGGCGAGCTACCTGTGGGCGTTCCTGCTGGCCGGACTGTTCGCCGCCGTCGTGATGCTGGCGATGCGCCCCAGGCTGGCCGCGATCGACATGGTCGAGTCCCTCAAGTCCGTCGACTGAGCCGGCCGGACCCGCGCCCTGCCGGCGGGCTTCTCCGCGGTATGGTGGGGGCATGATCGAGGTCATCGAGGCGAGGACGGTAGGCAAGAAGGGCGACCCGGCGCTCAACGAGGATGGCTTCGTCGTCGCCGGCGGCATCGCGGCGGTCGTGGACGGGGTCACCTCGAAAAGCACGGCCGGCATCTGGGAGCCCAGCGGGGGAGTGGTGGCCAGGCGGGCGCTGTGCGCGGCGCTGGAACGGCTCGGATCGGACGAGCCGCCCTGCGACCCGGCCGACATGCGCGCGGTCCAGCGAGTTCTCGACGGCGAGCTGCGGGCGAGGTACGAGCATGATCGCGCGGCTGCCGCGGCCGGCGGCATCGCCTATTTCCGCACGCATCCGGTGGACCGGGCCGAGGCGAACGCCGTCGTCTATTCTCACGGCGCCGGCCGGATCTGGCTGTTCGGCGACTGCCAGGCGATGGTGAACGGCCAGGCCGTCGACACCGTCAAAACCGTGGACCGGTTGCTCGGCGCGCTGCGCAGCTTCGTCGTCCAGGCCCACGACCTGGCCGCGGAAGATTCGACGCGGCAGCAGACCGGCGGCGGCGCCGCCGACCCGGGCCGCGCCGCCATCATGCCGTTCCTCAGGATGCAGAACCGCTTCGCGAACACGCGCGGCGAGTTCGGCTACTTCGTGTTCGACGGCTTCACCGACCCCACGTACCCGATCCGCACGCTGGAGGCGCGCCCCGGCGACGAGGTCGTGCTCGCTTCCGACGGCTACCCGGATCTGCGCCCCACGCTCGTCGAATCCCAGGCCGCGCTCGAACAGCTGCGCCGCACCGACCCGCGCATGCTCCACGTGTCAGGCGGCACCAAGGGCTTCGACCCGCTGCGCGGCACCTACGACGACCGCACCTACCTGCGCTTTCGCGTGCGCTGAGCGTGGCACCGTGGGCCCGCGCGCCCGGCGCCGGGCGGCGGCGGCAGTGTCACCGCGCCATGCGAGACTGAGGGATGCGCGTCCGCAGGCGCGCGTCCGCAGAACACCATAGGGAGAAACCAAGGATCATGGCTCACGTCACCGACTTCAGGGAAGCGGGGTTCTCCACCCTGCTCGAAGAACTGGAATGGCGAGGGTTGATTTCCCAGTCCCCCAGCGGCTCGTCCTGGCCGGGCAGCCACACGTCCACGTGGGCGATCATGCGCTCGTCGATCGAATAGTCGTGGTCGGCGACCCGCCGGATCGCCTCCTTCATCTGGAAGCTTTCGAATTCGGAGAGGAAGCCCACATGCCCCAGGTTCACGCCGAGGATCGGCACGCGCGTGCAGTGCACGAGCTCCGCCGCGCGCAGGATCGTGCCGTCGCCGCCGAGCACCACCACGATCTCGGTGGCCTCGTCCACGACGGGGGGATGCGAGGCGAAGGCCGGCGCCTCGATGTTGTCGACGATCGCCACCTCGAAGCCGGCGGCGCGCAACTGGTCGACGGCCTCGGCGACGACGGTGCCCTCCTGGCGCAGGCGGGAGTGCGTCACCACCACCGCGTGCCGCTTGGTTCGCATGCGCGCCCCTTCCCATGGAAACGTCCCTACGGGGCCCATCGCCCCGCGCCCCATCCTAATCGACGCGGGTGGCCATGGCAGCGAGGCGTGGGTACAATGGGCCCACGCGCGCCGCATCCCCGCATCCCACCGGCGGCCGCAGCATGGACGGATTCGACGGGACCTGGGAGGCGACCGACGGCTATGGCGGGCGAATCATTCGACGAGGCCTCGGAGTACCGCGCAGCCTCGCGCGGCATGTCCTGGTGGTTCGCCGACGAGCATTTCGACCAGGACGCCCGAGACTCGCGCCAGCCCCGCCCGCGGCGCACGGGCTCGCGGCTGCTGGCGCATCCCGGCCAGCTGTCCATCCTGTATTTCGCGGCGTTGATCGCCGTGGTCACGCTGCTGCTGCTCATCCCCGCCTCCTCGCGCGAGCAGGGCTCCACCGACCCGGTCACCGCGTTCTTCACCGCCGTGTCGGCCCTGTCCACCTGCGGCATCCCGGTGGTGAACACGGCCGAGCATTGGACCAGGTTCGGCCAGGCCATCATCCTGGTGTCCGTGCAATTGGGCGGCCTGGGCGTGATGACCTTCGCGTCGATCATCGCGTTGGCGGTCAGCCGCCACATCAAGGTGCAGCAGCGCGTGCTGGCGGCCAACGAGCTGGGCACCACCAAGCTCGCCGAGGTGCGCGGCGTGGTCACGATCGTGGTGGTCACCACCTTCGCCATCGAGGGCGTGACGATGGTCTTCCTGTTCCCCGGCCTCTACCGGCTCAACGGCGGCGAGCTGGGCGTCACGCTGTGGGAGGCGTTGTTCTACGCGGTCTCCTCGTACAACAACACCGGCTTCACGCCGGACGCGGCCGGCTTGCACGTCGACTCGTGGGCGGTGGGCCTGCCGGTGCTCGCGGCCGCGTTCGTCGGCACGCTCGGCTTCCCGGTGATCCTCAACCTGGTGCGGGCGGCGCGTCTGCGCATCGCGCCGCGCCGTTGGAACCTGCACACCAAGCTGACGCTGGTGACCACGTTCGCGCTGGTGGCCACTTCGCTGCTGTGGTTCCTGGTGGTGGAGTGGAACAATCCGGCGCTGTTCAAGGACGCGGACGCGTCGATGCGCCTGCGTTCGGCCCTGTCCGCCGCGGTGATGCCCCGCTCCTCCGGATTCGACCTGTCGTGGGTGCCGCGGGTGAGCGAGGAGACGAAGGTGTTCATGAGCGGCATGATGTTCATCGGCGGCGGCAGCTCCTCGACCGCCGGCGGCATCCGCGTGACGACGTTCGCGGTGATCGTGCTCATGTGCCGCGCCGCGTTCACCGGACGCCACGACGTCAACGCGTTCCGCCGGCGCATCCCCACGCGCCTGCTCACCACGGCGGTGAGCGTGACCGCCACCTGCCTGGCGCTGGTGGTGGCCGCGTCCCTGGCGTTGATGTTCGCGACGGACGCGAGCCTGACGGACGCGTTGTTCGAGACCTGCTCGGCGTTCAGCCTGGGCGGCTACACGGTGGGCGTGGCCAGCGCGGACGATCCGGCCACGTTGCTCATCCTCGCGGCGGTGATGATCGTCGGCCGGCTCGGGCCGATGACCTTCGCCTACGCGATCTCGCGGCCGCGCACGCCGGAGGCGGTGCGCTACCCGCAGGAGCCGATCGTGGTGGGCTGAGCGCGGGCGGATCTGACGGCATGGCATTGGCAAGGAAGGAGCCTTAGATGGAGGACAGGATCAACAACAGCGTGCTGGTGGTGGGTCTCGGCCGCTTCGGCAGCGCGGTGGCCACCACGCTCGACGACCTGGGCAAGGAGGTGCTGGCGGTGGACAAGGACCCTGAGCTTGTGGCCCGGTGGTCGGCGCTCATCCCCACCGTGCAGGCGGATATGACCGATGTGATGGCGGTGGAGCAGGTGGGCGCCTCCGAGTTCGGCTCGGCGGTCGTGGCCATCGGCGACAGCGTGGAGGCGTCGGTCATCACGGCCGGCAACCTGCTGGACGCGGGCGTGACCGACCTGTGGGCGAAGTCCGTGTCCAAGGAGCATGCGCGCATCCTGCAGCGCATCGGCGCGCGCCACATCATCAACGCGGAGACGGACGCCGGCAAACGCATCGGCCACCTGGTCTCCTCGAATTACCTCGACTACATCGAGATCGCCGGCCCGCACACCGTGGTCAAGGCGCATACGCCGGCGCATGTGGCGGGCATGACGATCGCGGACGCCAAGGTGCACGACCGCTTCGGCATCGTGGTGGTGGGCGTCAAGGGCCCGGGCCGTGAGTTCGAATACGGGGCCAACGAGCTGGTGATGCACCGCAACGACGAGCTCATCCTCGCCGGCCCGCAGCGCCAGATCGACCGTTTCCTCACGCAGCAGTGAGACGCCGCCCGCGCCGCCGGCGTTCAGGCGGTGCGGGCGTACAGCAGGTACTCCATGTTGCCGTGGGTGCCTTCGATGGGGCTGGGCGCGCTGGTCACGACGCGCAGCCCGTTGGCCTCGGCGCAGGCGGTGACGTCGGCCAGGGCCTGCCGCCTGGCGGCGGGGTCGGTGACGATGCCGTTCTTGCCGAGCCGGGCGCGGCCGACCTCGAACTGGGGTTTGACCAGCAGGATGACGTGCGCGTCGGGCGCGGCCAGGCGCGCCACCGGCGGGATCACGTGGGACAGGGAGATGAAGGAGACGTCGGAGACGACCACCTGGGGCGCGTAGGGCAGGTCGCCCGGGGCGACGTCGCGGATGTTGGTGCCGCTCATCTCGATGACGCGCGGGTCGCCGGCGATGCGAGGGTCGAGCTGGCCGTGGCCGACGTCGAGCGCGATCACACGCCGCGCGAGACGTAGTCGTCGCTCAGGTCCGCGGCGAGCCGCGCCTCGGGGCCGACGGTGGCCGCGGGTCTGGCCACGGTCCGGCCGTCGACGCTGACCCGGCCCGCCTTGACCAGGCGGGCGGCCTTGGAGCGGGTGGTGACGAGCCCGCGGGCGACGAGCGCCGCGTCGAGCCGCATCGGCCCGGTCTGCCCATCCAAGCTACGGTCGGCGGAGGAATCGGCGCTCATGCCTGCTCCTCGTCGAGTTCGCGGCGCAGGCCGTCGAGCACGTCGCGCAGGACCTTGGCCTTGCCCTCGTCGTCGCATGCGGACAGCGTGGCGAGCCCGGGATGCCGTTTCTCCAGCGGCGGGCGGGCGCCGGCAGGCGCGTCCGTGGCGTCGGTCCTGTCCGTGGCGCCGCTCATAGCGCGGCGAACTCCGGCGGCGCCATGTCGGCGGTGTCGAGGCCGCTGTCCGCGGCCTCCCAGGCGGCGTCCAGAGCGGCTTTGAGACCGTCGATGCCGTCGGCGCCGTCCTCGGTGCGTTCCGGGGCGCGGGCGGGCTCCAGCAGGGCGCGCAGGTCGCGGGCCACGTAGGTGGGGCGCAGGTGGGCGGGGGCGAGCATGAGCTCGCGTGGATTGGTCACGCCGGTGAGCACGGCGAGCGAATCGTAGCCGCCGCGCTGGAAGTCACGGCGCGGGCCCTTGTGGGAATCGCGGCGCTCCTCGCCGCCCTCGCCGGCGCCTTCGGCGCGGAAGCCGTCCGACTTGCGGAAGTCCTTACGGAAGCCGCCCTTGCCGCCGCGGCCCTCATGGCCGTAGCCGGGCTTGCCGCCGCGGCCGGGACGCGACGGCCCGCGGCCCTTGCCGTAGTGGCCGTTGCCCCGCCCGTTGCCGTTGCCATAGTGGCCGCGGCGCTCGCCGCTGCCGCCGTTGTGTTCCTGAGCCATGGATGTCTCCCAAGTTCCTTGTCTGCGCGGCTGCGCGCCGCGCGAGCGTTGTGTCGGTGATGGATGGACGATGCGAATCAGCGGTGCTCGACCGCGCCCAACGCCTTCTTGCCACGGCGGATGAGCGCGAAACGGCCCTGGAGGAAGTCGGCGTCCGTCAGCACGGCGTCCCCATCCTCCACGCGCATATTGTTGAGGTACACGCCGCCGGACTTGATCGCGCGGCGCGCCTCGGAGGCGGTGTGGAACAGGCCTGCGGCCTGGGCGACGTCGATGACGCGGTCGCCGGGCGCGGCGGCCGGGAAGGCGCGCGTCCCGTCCTCGCCGGTCACCTGGAAGCCATCGAGCACGGACTGCAGGGTCTGCCCGTCGATGGCGGACAAATCGGGGTTAAGTAAAGAAAAGTGTGTCTGTTCCCGCGTGTCATGGTCAGGTTGATCGCCCGGCCCATCCCTTTCTGATCCCGAACCCGCTCTCGTAGGCGTCGACGCCGTCGGTCGGTTCCTGCACGGCCGTCATGGTGCCGGGCATGGGCCCGTCGTTCCCGGCCGGCTTCCCCTTCCTCGTCCTCCAGTGTTCAGGCGTGACGAGCGCCATGGGGCCGGGCCGCTCCGCGAGCATGTAGACCGCCCATTCGCGGCAGCGTCTCATATGCTCCTCCGACGATCCCCGGTGGTGGTCGAGCGCGCGCTTGGCCACGGCGTTGACGCCGCCCTCCAGCTGGTTGGTCGTCGACGGCAGCGGGCCGCCGCCCTTGAAGACGGCCGGATCGCGGAACGCGAACAGCACGCCGGCCCGGTTCGGCCTGACCAATCGGAAGTAGGCGCGGCGCAGGCGTTCGTGCGTCCGCCACCACTTGCGTCCCCTCGCGTGCATGGGATCCTGTTTGGCGACGGTGCGCTCCTTGAGGTGATCGTCGTGCCTGCCGTGCCGGTCGTTGAGCTCCTTGAGCCATGCGGCGGCCTCGTCGGCCGTCGTCGCCCTGACGAGCCTGCGGGCGAGTCCGGGCAGCTCCCTGCCGGCCTCGCCCATGGACTCCTTGCCCGTCACCCACGCGAGGAACGCGCGGAACTCCGCCATGCGTCTCGAATCATCCCGCCTCGCCGTGGAGCTCGACCGGCAGCCGTCGCACCGCCACCGTTGCGAGCCGGCGCCCCGTGAAACCGTTCCCGCGCATCGCGCGCCCGCATAACGGGCACTTCCTCGCCCTCGAGGACTTGTTCCCGCTCATGGAACAAGTCAACACGAAAAGTCAAGCACCCGGACGAATTAATGACGGAAACGTTAATCACACCCCGACACGCAAGACGGGAGTAAGCCTCACCCTGGATTTAAGACACACTTTTCTTTACTTACCCCCCCCCGATGCGCGAACTGATCGGACACGCGGCCGGCATCTGCCATGGAACCGGCGG